>ERZ1106976.702-NODE-702-length-37049-cov-23.249473_pt1 | contig 37049 bp, 38 predicted proteins | sample MGYA00403687_ERZ1106976 | MGnify/ENA primary metagenome ERZ1106976 (study PRJEB35170, sample SAMEA104062446) | human gut metagenome | biome: human gut; feature: human-associated habitat; material: faeces | place: Denmark | collected 2013-02-22 ... | reverse complement strand
CCTTGGACATCACGAAGCCGTACCACTGGTCGGACAGCGCAGTCGCGAACCTGTTAGAAAATGAGATCTATCTCGGCAACACTGTGAACTACCGCTTTAGCACCAAATCCTATAAGGACAAGCGCAAAATGGAACACCCAAGGGAAGAATGCCTCGTGTTTGAAAATACGCATCCTGCCATCATTAGCAAAGAGGTCTGGGATATTTTGCAGCGGGTGCGTAAAAACAAACGCCGCCCCACAAAGATGAATGAGCAAAACAAGTATTCCGGACTGGTAGTTTGTGCCGATTGTGGCAAAGCAATGGTGCTCCACCGGGCACATACGATGTCAGCAGATTACAACCACTTCACCTGCCGTACCTACAAAAAGGATGGTGAAGCCTGCACAGCCCATTATATCCGAGAATGCATCCTCGATGAGATCGTGTTGGAGGATTTGCGCCGGGTGACGGCGGAAGCCAGAGAGCATCCGCAGGAATTTGCCGAATATCTGAACAGCAAACAGTCCGCAGAGCTCCAAAAGGAGATCCGCAGACTGGAGAAAGAAAAAGCCGCCATGCAGAAGCGCAAAGCCGAACTGGATGCGATTTTCAAGAAGCTCTATGAGGACAGCGTGCTGAATCGTATCACGGCAGAACAGTTCCAGCTGCTCTCTGCCAGTTACACCGATGAACAGGCAAAACTGACAGAATCGCTCCCACAGCAAGAAGCAGAGATCCAGCGGTTGAAAGAAACGGTTAGTAATACGGCAGCCTTCCTCGATAAAGCGAAGCGGTACACAGATATTCAGGAGCTGACACCGGAGCTGCTGCGGCTCTTCATCCAGAAGATCGTGGTGCATGAAAAGGAAGTAAAATGGTCCAAACATGCACCGCAGACTGTGGAAATTCACTACGCCGACATTGGCTGCATGGAAAACAGGCAAACAGCAAAACCGGAACAACATAAAGAAATCCCGATGGTATCCTGAACCATTCCCGGCTATACACCAATAGGAAACCCGGCTGGTGCCTGAAGCACCAGCCGGGTATCCCCCACCGCCGTTGTTACCCCTGTCAGGGGGCAGCAATACCCGGCGGGGGCTTCGCTGTCTGTCAGATCGTTTCGACCTTGATGAGGTTCGTGTTGCCGGAAGCGCCGTTGGTGTTGCCTGCAGTCATGACGATGTTGTCGCCCTTGTGCAGGTGCATGGCCTTCTTGGCCGCGTGCAGGGCGTTGTAGAACAGCACGTCGGTCGAGGTAAACGTCTCCTCGCACAAGATCGGCTGGACGCCCCAGGAGAGCGCGAGCCGGTACCACACGCGCTCGTTCGTCGCCATGCCGACGATGTCGACCGGCACGCGGAAGCGCGAGACCATCCGGACCGTCGCGCCGGAGAGCGAGCTGACCACGATCGTCTTTGCGCCAATGTCGCAGGCCATGCAGCACGTCGCGTGCGAGATGGCGTCGACCATGTTCTTGATCTGGAACTCCTCCTTGCGGAACAGCGTCTCGTAGTCGATGTGCTTTTCCGTCTCCTCCACGATCTCGGCCATGGTCTGCACGGTCTTGACCGGGTACTTGCCCGCGGCAGACTCGCCGGAGAGCATGACCGCGCTCGTGCCGTCATAGACGGCGTTGGCCACGTCGGAGATCTCCGCACGGGTCGGGCGCGGGTTGTGGATCATGGATTCGAGCATTTCCGTGGCCGTGATGACCCGCTTGCCGAGCAGGCGGCACTTGGTGATGAGGTATTTCTGGATGGCCGGAAGCTCCGCAAACGGCACCTCTACGCCCAAGTCTCCGCGGCCGATCATGATGCCGGAACAGACCTCGCAGATCTCCTCCACATTGTCGATGCCCGTCTGGTTCTCGATCTTGGCGATGATCTCGATGTCCTGCCCGCCGTTCGCGTCGAGGAAGTTCCGCACATCCAGCACGTCCTGCCGCCGCGAGACGAACGACGCTGCGACGAAATCAATCCCGTTCCGGATGCCGAACAGCAGATCGTCCTTGTCCTGTTCGCTGAGATAGACCTGCTCGAGCACCTTGTGCGGGAAGGACATGCTCTTGCGGTCAGACAGCTCGCCGCCGACTACGACACGACAGTGGATCTCCGTGCCCTCAATGCGCTCGACCGTGAAGATCACGAGTCCGTTGTTGACCAATACCGTATCGCCGACCGAAAGATCGTTCGCCAGCCCCGCATAGCTGACGCCGACAATCGTCTCGTCGCCCTCGACCTGCCGGGTCGTGAAGGTAAAGGCGTCGCCGTCCTGGAGCAGGATCTTTTTGTTTTTGAAGGTACAGATGCGGTATTCCGGCCCCTTGGTGTCGAGCATGAGGGCGATGGGCAGGCCGAGCGCCTTGCGGACCTTATGGATCATGTCAAATTTCTGCTGATGCTCCTCGTGTGTGCCGTGCGAAAAATTGAGCCGCGCGACGTTGAGTCCTGCCTTGCACATCTCTGCAAAGACTTCCTCCGAGCTGCTGGCCGGGCCGATGGTACAGACGATCTTCGTTTTTCTCATGATAAATGCCTTCTTTCCATGCTTCAGAACAATAAAAAACGGCAGAACCACATGGTTCTGCCGAAAAGCTGCATGCGCTCCGATGCGAATAGGCCGCTTTCCAGCGCCTATGACAGACTCCACCGCTCGCATCGCCCGCATTTTAGCACATCCCGGGCCGCCTGTCAATGCGGCGAAAGCCCTGATTTTCAGCCCCTGCCGCGCTTCTTCTGCCGGTCAATTTGCCGGTGCAGCAGGTTCAGGGCGTCGGAGAGCGAGCCGATCGCGTCCATCAGCCCTGAGGATACGGCCTCTTCGCCGTATAAGACCGTGCCGACGTCCGTCGCGATCTCGTCGGTCGCCATCATATAGCGCAGAAAATCTTCACGGGAAATATGCGAATTTTTTGTCACGAAATTCACGATCTGGTCCTGGATCTGGTTGAAATACTGGTACGTCTGCGGCGCACCGACGACCAGCCCCGTCATCCGCACCGGATGCACGGTCATGCTGGCCGTGGGCACGATCAAACTTTTGCGCGCCGATACGGCCAGCGGGATGCCGATGGAATGCCCGCCGCCGAGCACGAGCGAGACCGTCGGCTTCTTCATCCCCGCGATCAGCTCCGCAATGGCGAGTCCCGCCTCGATGTCCCCGCCGACCGTGTTCAGAAGCAGCAGCAGACCGTCGATGTCCTCGCTTTCCTCCACGGCCGCGAGCAGGGGAATGACGTGCTCATACTTGGTCGTCTTGATGTTTTCCGGCAGCGCCTGATGGCCCTCGATCTGGCCGATGATCGTCAGCGTGTAGATCGTCCCGCGGGAGGTCTTCGTGGTGGACGCGCCGAGATCGACCAGCTCCTGCCGCGCCTGTTCTTCTTTTTTCGCTTCGCCCATGTTCCGTGCTCCTGTCTGTAAGATGTAGATAGTTTGAGCGCTTTTTTTCAAATCATGCGTGTGGGTTTTGCTCCTTGCCAGAAGGCTGGAAATCAGGTATAATGGTGGGGAAAGAGGTGCTTCAAATGACAAAAACCAATGTGATGCGCCTGCTGGACGCAGCGAAGATCCCGTACCGGGCGGAAGAATACGCAGTCGACGAAAATGACCTCAACGGCATGCATGCGGCCGAGGGCATTGGCATGCCGCCGGAGCAGATCTTCAAAACGCTGGTGGCGAAGGGCGAGCGCGGCGGATACGCGGTGTTCTGTATCCCGGTCTGCTGCGAGCTGGACCTCAAAAAGGCGGCGAAGGCCGCGCACGACAAAAAGATCGAGCTCATCCACGTCAAGGACCTGCTGGCCACGACCGGCTATATCCGCGGTGGCTGCAGCCCCATCGGCATGAAAAAGCCGTTCCCGACCTACATCGACGAAACGGCTCAGCTCTATGACGAGATCGGCGTTTCCGCCGGCTGCCGCGGCTGCCAGGTCCTGCTCGACCCCATGCAGCTCACGGATTATGTAAATGCAACCCTCTGCGACCTGACCGAATAAGAAAGGAGAACGCGATGCGATCCAAGAGCATGCTTGCGCTGTGCCTGCTTCTGCTTTTCCTGACGGCCTGTCAGAAGCAGACGTCGGACGACCCGATCGTCGCGTCCTACAAGGACACGCAGATCCACGAGAGCTTAGTCGCGTATGAAAAGCAGAACCAGATCAATGTCACAGGAGACAAAACCGTCAGCGACGCGGATGCACTGGATCAGCTCCTGCTGAACCTCATCATGCTCGATGAGGCGGAGCAGCGCGGCCTGTCCGTTACGCAGGAAGAGGTGGACGCGGAGCTGGCCGGCCAGCGGAAAAATTACGAAGAATACGAGGAAGTGCGAAGCTACATCGATGATTACTGCACGAAAATGGGGATCACCACCGAGCAGTATTTTGACACGGTCGCGGAGCAGCTTCCCCGCGTGATGCTGCGGCAAAGACTGCGCGATACGCTCGGGCAGGAATACTGCCAGCAGCACGGGCTGGAATTTACAAAGGTGAACCCGCCGGAGCAGATGACCGGATACGTCGATCAATATCTGGACGGTCTTCTGCAGGCGCACCGCTCGGAGATCAAGTATTACTAAGAAAGAAAGGGTGGCCGCTGTGAAACGCTATTTCCGCAAAAACCGCACGTCTGTCGTGCTGTTTCTTGTGTCCAATCTTCTCGCGGCCGTCTCGTCCGTCCTCATGTCGTTCCTGCTCGGCCTGTTCGCTGACAGCGCCATGGAGGGCGACCTCTCGCGTGTGTGGAAGATCGCTCTCGTGACGCTGGTTTACCTCTGCGTTGAGACGTTTTTCGCCTTTCTGCTGGACTATTCGCGCGATATCGTCGTCCAGCGCGTCGGCCGGGACCTCCGCGCCGACGCTGTGCGGAAGATCGAGTCGCTCAGCTATATGCAGAAAAGCGAGAAAGACGACGGCGCCTGCCTGTCTCTCGTGCAGAACGACGTCGACACCATCCAGCAGGATTACGTCGCGTCCTTGGGCGAGATCTATTTTCAGATCTGCTGCTTCCTGCTCGCGGTCGCCTCGGCCGCTGCCATCCAGCCGGTCATGACCCTGATCATGATCGCTGTCAGCGTGCTGACCGCCGCGTTTCCCAAGCTGACGGAAAAGCGCCTGCAGACGTATCAGGAGAACGAGCAGCAGGCGAAGGCCCGCTATCTGACGGCGATCACGCAGATCTTCTCTGGATTTTTCCAGCTGAAAATTTTCAACGCATTTTCAGGTGCCAACCGCGCCCATGACGAAGCAAACGAAAATCTTTACCGGAAAAAGCTCCGCTCCCGCCGCATCCGCAGGATCCTGTACGCGGGCGCGTATGGCTGCGGCAATCTGGTCGTGCTCGGCACGTGGGTGCTCGGCCTGTTTTTCGTTGCGCGCGGCGTCATCACGCTTCCGGCGCTCATCACCTTCGCGGGCCTCATGAACCTCGTCGCCGGGCCGGTGCAGATCATCAGCGAACGCTATTCCTCGACCATCGCCGCCTCGGCGGTCTGTAAGCGCGTGCTTGCCTTCCTGGACGAGCCGACAGATGAAGCGTCCGGCTGGGGCAGCCAGCCGCTCACCCGCGTGGAGACCGTCTCGCTCCGGGATATTTCCTGCCGTAGAGGGGAACGAGAAATTTTAAAGCACGTCGATCTGACGCTCCAAAAGGGCGACCGCATCGCGCTGCTCGGCGAGAGCGGGGCGGGGAAGTCGACGCTTTTGAAGGTGCTGGCCGCCATGTGCGGTGCGGAAGGCGAATACACCATCAACGGCCGCCCCTGCCATGCCTACCGGTACGCGGATTTCCGCCGGCAGGTCACGCTGCTGGCCCAGAAGACCTTCGTCTTCAGCGCCTCCATCCGCGACAATCTCACCATGTTCTCCGGCACGGCGCAGCAGGATGAAGCGCTTGTAAAGACCCTTGCCGCTGCCGGTCTTTCCGAATGGTACGCCGACCGCGGCGCGTCCATGGATGCAGCGATCGGCGGGGAGGCGCACGCGCTCTCCGGCGGCGAGGAACGCAGGCTCGATCTTGCGCGGACGCTCTGGCGGCAGGGCAGTCTTGTCATGCTGGACGAGCCGACTGCCGGACTGGACGAAAAAACGCGCGTCGAGCTGGAAAAGCAGATCGCGCAGCTGCCGTGCGACATCCTGATCGTCGCCATGCACAATTATTCCCCGGAGTTTTTAGACAGCTTCACCAAGGTGCTCCGCATCCGGGACGGAGAACTGGAACCGTAAACCATCGGTCAATGATCGAACAGAATAAAAGGAGAAACCATCATGCATTTTACCTACAGAACCAGAGGCACCTGCTCGCAGCAGATCCTGTTTGACGTCGACGGCAAGACCGTCCGGAATATCGAATTCATCGGCGGCTGCAACGGCAACCTGCAGGGGATCTCCAAGCTTGTCGAGGGGATGGACATCGATACCGTCATCGAGCGGCTGGACGGCATCCACTGCGGCATGAAAGAGACCTCCTGTCCCGACCAGCTGGCGACCGCGCTGAAGCAGGCACGCGAAAAGCTGGCGGAAAACGCCTGATCTAGGTTGTCTCTGAAAACTGCCAACGCACCCGGACAGCGGGCCTTTTCACGCTGTGCTGCGTCATTTTTCCTTGAAATACGTCAGTATTCCTGCGAAAAAATGTCTTGCCCAGCGCGAAAATTCCTCGCTGCCGGTCACATCGTCAGTTTTCAGATACACCCCAACAAAAAACGCGCCCGGACGGTTCAAAACCTCCGGGCGCGTTTTTTATGTGTTTTCCCTGACCCATTTGACGGCGAACTCCGCAAACCGGCTGGCGGCCGGGCCGGGTGCATCAGAGGCGGCGGCCAGCGCGATCGTGCGGCTGGCGGGCGGATCGATCGGGCGGATCTCCACGCCGTCCGTGTTGCCGCGCAGCAGCAGCGACGGCATGATGCTCACGCCCAGCCCCTGCCGGACCATGGCGATGACGGCGTAGTCGTCCTTCGTCTCAAAGCGGATGTTCGGCCTGACGCTCAGCGCGCGGAACGCGCGCCGCACATCGTGGTTGGAGGATTCCAGCAGCGAGATGAACGGCTCCTTTGCCAGCTCCTCCACCGGGCAGATCGGACCTGCGGCCAGCGGATGCCCCTTGGGCAGGACCGCGGCCAGCGCATCCTCATATAAAGGCACACAGCTGCAGCCGGGGCGGGCGGGGAGCGTGGTGAACGCCAGATCGACGCTGCCCGCGCCGAGCCAGGTGTCGATATCGTGGTAATCGCCGTTGAACAGCTGAAAATCCACCTGCGGATACGCCTGCTGGAACTGCATCATCATCGCCGGCAGCCAGTGCGTGGCGACGCTCGTGAACGTGCCGATGCGGATCTTGCCGGTGACGAGCGTGTGGAGCGCGGCCGCCGCCTGCCGCAGCAGCTTTTCCTGCCGCACGATCTCATGGATGTAGGGCATCATCTGCTCGCCCTCGGGCGTGAGCCGCGCGCCGGTCCGTGTGCGCTTGAGCAGCGGCAGCTGCAGCTCCGCCTCGATGGCGGCGAGCATATGGCTGACGCCCGACTGCGTCAGTCCGAGCTCCTGCGCAGCCTTCGTCAGCGACGACAGCTCGACCGTTTTCTCCAGTACCTCATATTTCTTCGTATCCATGGAAAATTTCCTCTTGCATTTTTCACTTTAACGTGATATCATACGCGCATGTTATGCGATTCCTTGATATTATACATGATAAAACGTAATGTGTCAAGGGGAGAGAAAAAGGAGAAATAGTATGAGCGGAGCAAATTTGCAGCATCTGCTGGCCATGGTCCTGTATATGGCCGCAGTCGTGGGGATCGGTATCTATTTTGCCGGACGGGCGAACAAGGACGCGGAGTCCTATTTCCTCGGCGGCCGCAGCCTCGGCCCGTGGGTCACGGCATTCAGCGCGGAAGCCTCGGATATGTCCGGCTATCTGCTGATGGGACTGCCCGGCCTCGCGTATTGGACGGGTCTTGCCGACGCGGGCTGGACCTGCATCGGCCTTGCCATCGGCACATATCTCAACTTCCTGATCGTCTCCAAGCGGCTGCGCCGCTATTCGATCGCCGTGGACGCTTTCACGCTCCCGGATTTCTTCTCGAACCGCTTCCATGAGAAGAAAAAGATCATCATGACGATCTGCTCGCTGATCATCATCATCTTCTTCAGCGTCTACGCGGCTCAGTGCCTGTCGACCTGCGGCAAGCTGTTTGCGAACCTCTTCGGCTTCTCCTACGGCGGCATGATGATCGTCGCGGCCGTGTTCGTGCTGGTCTATACTTTCCTCGGCGGGTATCTGGCCGAGAGCGCGTCCGATTTCATGCAGGGCGTCGTGATGGTGACGGTCCTCGTGCTGATCCTCGTCCTGTCTGTCGTGTCCGCAGGCGGACTGCATACGGTCATCAATAACGCGAAGAACATCGACGGCTTCTTCTCCATGATTCGCACGGCCACCCCGTCGACCACGGAGGTCAATGTTTTCGGCGCCAGCAAGCCCTACGGCGTGCTGTCCATCGCGTCCTGCCTGGCCTGGGGCCTTGGCTACTTCGGCATGCCGCAGGTCCTGCTCCGGTTCATGGGCATCCGTTCGGAGCATGAGCTGGGCCGTTCTCGCCGCGTGGCGATCATCTGGGTCGTCATCTCCATGGCCGCCGCCGTGTTCATCGGCGTCGTCGGCCGCAGCGTCGCGGGGCTCGATTACCTCTCCAACAATGACGCGGAGAACATCTTCATCGACGCTGCAACGTCCTATCTGCCGCCCATCCTCGCGGGCTTTGCCTGCGCGGGCGTCCTGGCCGCGGCCATCTCGTCCTCTGATTCGTACCTGCTGATCTCGGCCAGCGCCGTCAGCCAGAACCTCTACCGCGGCGTATTCAAGAAGGACGCCACCGAAAAGCAGGTCATGTGGTGCTCTCGCATCACGCTCGTCATCATCACCATCGTCGCCATGGCGATCGCGTGGAACTCCAACTCCACCATCTTCGGCATCACCTCGTTTGCCTGGGCCGGCTTCGGCGCGGCCTTCGGCCCGCTGATGCTGCTGAGCCTGTTCTGGAAACGCACGACCTATCAGGGCGCGATCGCCGGCATGGTCGCGGGCGGCGCGATGGTCTTCTTCTGGAAGCTGGTTCTGAAGCCCCTCGGCGGCATGTTCGGCATCTATGAGCTGCTGCCCGCATTCATCTTCAGCGTCCTCATGATCGTCGTCGTCTCCCTCTGCACGGCGGAGCCCGACGCACAGATCGCGGAGGAGTTCGACAAAGTCAAGTCTGGCAAGGGCCTGCAGTAAACAAAAAACAGAAAAAATCGGCGGGTATCCGGCACGAAAGCCGGATACCCGCCGTCTTTGTATCAAAAAAACCTACCCGTAAGCGTCTTACGGGTAGGTTTTTGTCGCTTGCCTTATGAAAACAGGTAATGCTTCACGAGCTCCTGCAGCAGCTCATCGCGGTCGAGCTTGCAGATCAGGCTGCGGGCATTGTTGTAATTTGTGATGTAAGTGGGGTCCTCAGACAGGAGATAACCGACGATCTGGTTGATGGGGTTATAGCCTTTTTCGCTGAGTGCGCCATATACCGCGGTCAGGATCGTTTTCATTTCCTCACTGCTGTCCTCCGGTACCACAAATTTGATGGTGTTGTCATTCATAACGGTTAGCCTCCTTCTTTTGAGCTTGTGCCACTATCATAATATATTGTGCCCGGTTTGTAAATGCGTCCAACATTTCATTTGTGTTACAATTTCCCCAAAAGCACAAGATTTAGCGTCTGGACGACAAAAAGGACGTGCCCATCGGGCACGTCCTTTTTCGCATAAAACTCAGCGCAGCGAAACGCCGAGGTCGTTTTTGAGCTTTTCGAGTACCGCGTTCATCACGCCGGTGGTGTCCTCGTCGGTGAGCGTACGGTCGTCCGCGCGCAGCTCAAGACTGAAGGCGATGCTCTTCTTGCCCGGGGCAATGCCGGGGCCGCGGTAGATGTCAAACAGCTGGACCGAGCGCAGCAGCTTGCCGCCGGCCTTCTTAATGCAGGCTTCGAGCATGCCGACCGTCATCGATTCCTCGCAGACCAGCGCCAGATCGCGGCTGACCGTCGGGAACTTCGGCAGGCTGTGGAACACGCGCTCCGGCGCGAGAACGGCCTGCAGGCCCGTGAAGTCGAGCTCCGCAACGTAGACCTCGCCACCAATGCCGTAGGTCTCGGCGACCAGCGGGTGGATCTGGCCGATGACGCCCATCTTCTTGCCGTCGATCACGATGTCGGCGCAGCGGCCGGGATGATAGCTCGGGTTCTTGGTGTCGGCGATATAGGTCGCCGGATGCACGTTCAGCTGGTCGAGGATCGCGTCGATCTCGCCCTTGAGCGTGAAGAAGTTCTCATGCTCGCCGTAGGTGCCGAAGATCATCCGCTTGGGCTCGTCGGGCAGCTTTTCGCCGTCCTTCGGCAGATAGATCTTGCCGATCTCATAGAGCTTGACGCCCTTATTCTTGAACGCGAAGTTGCGGGAGAGGATATCCAGCATGCTGGGCAGGATGACCGTGCGCATGATGGAGGTATCTTCGCCCAGGGGGTTCACGAGCTTGACGGTCCTGCGCAGCGGGCTGTCGGCCGGGATGCGGATGGCGTCGAACGAAGCGGGGGAGACGAAGGAGTAGGTGATGATCTCGCTGTAGCCCATCGCTCTGGCCGCCGCGCCTGCAGCGTTTTCAAGCTTCTGCGCGTCCGAATAGCCGCCCATGGTGGTCGCGCCGCGCATCAGCGTGGTCTCGATGTTGTTGTAGCCGTAATAGCGGGCGACTTCCTCTGCAATATCTGCCATGACGCGCAGATCCGGCCGCCACGACGGGACCTGGATCATGCCGTCCACGACCGGCACTTCCTCACGGCGCAGATACTCGATCATATCCGCCTCAGGGATGTCGGTGCCGAGCAGGGCGTTGATGCGCTCCGGCTCGAGCTTGACCGTGACAGGCTGCGGGACATAGTTCAGCACGTCGATCATGCCGTCCATGACCTCGCCCGCGCCCAGCATCTCGACCAGCTCACACGCGCGGTTGACAGCCGGGACAGTCAGCATCGGGTCAATGTCCTTTTCAAACTTGGCCGAGGCGTCCGTGCGCATGCCGAGCGCCAGCGCCGTCTTGCGGATGGAGGAGCCGAGGAAGTTGGCGGATTCGAAGACCACGTCGACCGTATCGTCCACAATCTCACTGTTTTCGCCGCCCATGACGCCCGCCAGGCCGACCGGCTTGGTCTCGTCCGCGATGACAAGCATGTCGGGCTGGAGCGCGCGTACATTGCCGTCAAGCGTGGTGAGCGTCTTGTCCTCGCCCGCGCGGCGGACGACGATCTTGCCGCCCTTCACGTAGCGGTAGTCGAACGCGTGCATCGGCTGGCCGTACTCGACCATGACATAGTTGGTGATATCGACGATGTTGTTGATCGGACGGATACCGGCCGAGCGCAGCCGCTGGCGCATCCACTTGGGACTCGGCGCGATCTTGACGTTGCGGACCATACGGGCCGTGTAGCGCGGGCACAGATCGTCCGCCTGTACGTCAACATCCAGCAGCTCGCCCAGATCGCCCTCTGCGCCGCCCTTGACGACCGGCTCATGGTGCTTCATCGGCACGTTGAACGCCGCGGCGGTCTCACGCGCCAGACCGATGAGCGAGTAGCAGTCCGGGCGGTTGTTGGTGATCTCGAATTCCACGATGGAGTCGTCGTTGCCGATGACGATGTTCATGTCTTCGCCGACCGTGCAGCCCTCGTCGTTCAGGATCCAGATGCCGTCGGCATACGCCTCCGGGCAGTCATGCTCGGTGAGGCCCAGCTCTTTGTACGAGCACAGCATGCCGCAGGACTCGACGCCGCGGAGCTTGCCCTTGGTGATGTGGATGCCGCCGGGCAGATACGAGTTGTGCTGCGCGACCGGGACGAGATCGCCCTCGTGCACGTTCTGTGCGCCGGTGACGATCTGCACAGGCTCGCCCGCGCCGCAGTCGACCATGCAGACCCACATATGATCGGAATTTTCGTGCTTCTTCATCGAAAGGACCTTGCCGACGACGACGTTCTTGATCTCGGCGTCCATGCGCTCGGTCGTCTCGACCTTCTGACCGGCGAGGGTCATGACAGAGTCATATTCTTTATCCGTAGCCGTGATGTCAACGAATTCGCGGAGCCATTTTCTCGAAATATTCATGTCATACCCTCCTTAGAACTGAGACAGGAAGCGGATGTCGTTCTCGAAGATCATGCGCATGTCGCTGATCTTGAACCGGCGCATGGCCATACGCTCCAGACCGATGCCGAAGGCAAAGCCGGAATAGATCTCCGGATCGATGCCGCAGCCGGCCAGCACCTTCGGGTGCACCATACCGGCGCCCAGCAGCTCGATCCAGCCCTCACCCTTGCAGGTCGGGCAGCCCTTGCCGCGGCAGTTGAAGCACTGCACGTCGACCTCGCAGCTCGGCTCGGTGAACGGGAAGTGGTGCGGGCGGAAGCGGACGACGGAGTCCTGGCCGTACATGGCCTTGATGAGCGTCTCGAGCGTGCCCTTGAGGTCCGCCATTGTGATGCCCTTGTCGATGACCAGACCTTCGATCTGGTGGAACATCGGCGAGTGCGTCGCGTCGACCTCGTCCTTGCGGTACACGCGGCCGGGAGCCAGAATGCGGATGGGCGGCTGGCCGATGGCCTCCATGGCGCGGATCTGCATCGGGCTCGTCTGCGTGCGCAGGAGGACTTCCTCGTCGTCCGTCACGTAGAACGTGTCGCTGCGGTCGCGGGAAGGGTGGTTCTCGGCGATGTTGAGCTTGGTGAAGTTGTAGTCGGCAAGCTCGACCTCCGGGCCGTCAAGGATCTTGAAGCCCATGGAGATGAAGATATCCTTGGCCTCGTCGAGCGCCTTGTTCATCGGGTGCCGGTGGCCCAGCTGCACGGGCGTGCCGGGGATGGTAACGTCGATGGCCTCGGCCTCGAGCCGGGCCTCGAGCGCCTTCTCCTTGAGCTCCGTGCGGACCGTCTCGATCTTTTCCTCGATGGCCGCGCGGACGTTGTTTGCGACCTGACCCATGACCGGGCGCTCTTCCGCAGACAGCTTGCCCATCATCTTCAGAACGCCCGTCAGCTCGCCCTTCTTGCCGAGGAACCGCACGCGCAGCGCGTCCAGCTCACCGGCGTCCTTGACACCGTCCAGCGCGCCGAGCGCTTCCTGCCGGATCTTTTCCAGTTGTTCTTTCATAAACGAATGCTCCTTTTCGTCATAATACAAAAAAATAAAGCCCTCCGTCCTGATAGGGGACGAAAGACCAGGCTTCCGCGGTACCACCCGCTGTTCGCAGAAAATCTGCGCTGCTTTTGGCCCGGTAACGGCGGCCATGCCGGCGCGTCCTAGTAGGGAAGACCCGTTCAGGCGGCAGCTCCCGAGAGAAAGCCCCAAATCTCCGCCGGCAGACGGCTCTCAGCACCCCGTCCTCTCTGCAGCCGGTCTTGGGAACCTCGATCACAGTTCCCTTGGAAATCAGGACAGCTCGTTCCTCGCTTTTCCAGATATCAGATGCATTTTAGCACAAAACCCCCCGCTTGGCAACAGCTTTTTCGGAAAAAAGCCTTTCCCGTGCGGGAAAGGCTTTTATAGGCTCAGACAGGGTCGCCTTCCGGGGCGCGGGCGTCGCCAAAGAAGAAGACGGCGACGGTCCCGGGGCCGGAGTGGGAGGCGACGATCGTGCCGATGTCGCAGATGCGGACATCACCGTCCAGATGCGGGAAGGCGGCCTCCACGGCGACCTTGGTCGCCAGCGCGTCCGACAGGCAGTTGGAGTGGCAGATGAAGGCCTTGCCGGCGTAATCTACGCCGCCCTGCGCGTGGCGCTTCATGGTCTCGACGGTGCGGGCGACGGCGTTTTTCTTGCCACGGACCTTATCGTAGGCGATGATGCGGCCCTTGTCGTCCAGCCGCATGATCGGGCAGATGCCGAGCACCGTACCGATCGCGGCGGCCGCGCCGGACATGCGTCCGCTGCGGCGGTAGAATTTGAGCTCCGTGGAGTAGAACTGATGGTGTACGTTCTGCCGCATGGCCATCGTCCAGTCGGCGATCTCGTCCATGCTCTTTCCGGCATCGCGCAGATCGGCTGCGCCGTCGACCAGCAGGCCGTAGCCGGAGGACGAGCAGAGCGAGTCGATCACGACGAGCTTCCGCTCCGGGTATTTTTCCCGCAGGCTCTCGGCGGCCAGCATGGCGTTCTGCACAGAGGCGGTCATGCCGGAGCCGAACGCGATATGCAGCACGTCGCCCTGCTGCAGCAGCGCATCGAAGAAGGATTCATACTGGAATTCGTTCAGCTGCGCGGTGGTCGGCAGCTTTCCCTCGTCCAGAAAGCCGTAGAATCGCGGCAGCGCCGCCGGGTCGCGGCCCATATCGTCCTCATAGCTGACGCCGTCGACCTGATAGGAGTAGAACAGCACGGGGATCCCGCGCGCTTCGCAGTAGGAATAGGGCAGATCGATGGTGGACTCACACGAAAGAATGAAGCTTGTGTCCATGTCGCAACCTCCATAATGTTATTCCCTTCTATCATAACCGCACACGGCGTAAAAAGAAAACGGGCAATCGGAGCCGAATGCCTGTATGCCGTTCAGTGGGACGCCATGCCAAGGCTCTGCGTGACCATCGCGTCGAAGCCGCCGCGGTAGAGCGTACACAGCCGGTCGAACTGCGCCTGGATATCATAGCGCATATCGTTCGACAGCCACTCGACGATCTGGCCATAGCATTCGCACTGCCAGAAACGGATCAGGATATCCTGATCCTCCTTGCTGATCGGCAGATCGCCGTAGGCGGCCGCCGCGTAGGCCTCGACTGTGTGGCGGCAGATCTGCATCAGATAGAACGCGACGGTGTCGTGGCTGATCGAGCGGTACATATGCATAACGGCCCGCCGGTTTTCCGTCATGAACTGGACGGCGGCATGCAGGCAGGCTGCCGGGGATTCCGGATTGGCGTATTCCCGCACAATGCTGTCCGCTCGTTCGGTGATGATCTCGGTCGCAAGGGAGGGGATATCGGCAAAGTGGTAGTAGAACGTGTTGCGGTTGATCCCGCAGTCCTCCACGATGGCCTTGACGGTGACCCGACTGAGCGGACGCTCATTCAGGAGCTTCAGAAACGAGTTTTTGATGGCTTGCTTGGTGTAAGCGGACATATCAGACCTCCTGCGCCGCAATGCGAAACTGCGTATGAAAACACGCGTTAAGATACAATTAAGATACCAGACGGGACGTGGAAAGTCAATCGGCCGCGCTGCCGGCTTTTCGTCTGCCGCCCGGATGGCACCGGATGACAGAACTTCCTTGTCAAGCGGGAAAAACTGTGATAGAATACATAAAATATATGGACACACAGGTGGGACAGAAATTTGGACGGATTTGTTTCGTGGCTCAGGCAGCTGCAGTTTGACGGCGTCTGGCAGACGGCGCTGCTGGTAGCGGCGTCGCTGCTGTGCATCACCTTTCATGAGACCTGCCACGGCCTCGCGGCTTACCGCCTCGGCGACCCGACGGCCAAACGCGCCGGGCGGCTGACACTCAATCCGCTGCGGCACGTCGATATCGGCGGCCTTTTGATGATGGCGCTGTTCCGCTTCGGCTGGGCGAAGCCCGTGCCGGTCGATATGCGCAACTTCAAACACCCGAAGCGCGACATGGCCCTGACCGCCGCGGCAGGCCCGGTATCCAACGTGCTGCTGGCGTATCTGGCCGTGCTGCTGCGCGGCCTGTGCTCCGTATGGTACTACGTCTCCGGCTCTATGGCCGTGTATGCGCTGGCCCTGTTTTTCTACTATGTAGAGATCATCTCGGCCGGTCTTGCCGTGTTCAACGTCTTTCCGATCCCGCCGCTCGACGGATCGAAGGTGCTGTTTTCCTGCCTGTCAGACCGGGCGTATGACTGGCTGATGCGCTATGAGCGCTACGGCATGGCGCTTCTGACATTCCTGCTTCTGGCCGGCATACTCGATACACCGCTGGAATTTCTGCGCGACGGACTTCTGAACGGACTGGAAGCCATCGGCACCTGGCCGGTGCAGCTGCTGCTTGCGCTGCGCTGAGTTTACTTTGGGAGTTCTTACTGCATGGATGAACCGCGATACCACCTCGGCAGCGTCGTACACGCGAAAGGCGAGACGCTGGAGGATTTTGACGGCCCTCTGGACGTCATCCTCCTGCTGCTGAGCAAAAATAAAATAGAGATCCAGGATATCCAGATCTCCGCCATTCTGGAGCAGTATCTGGCCTATCTGGATGAAATGAAGCGGATGGATATGGAGATCGCCAGCGAGTTCATCGCCATGGCGTCCTACCTCATGTACATCAAGACACGCATGCTCCTGTCCAAAGCCGAGCAGGAAGAGGCACAGAGCGAGATGGATAAGCTCGTCGAATCCCTGCAGAAGCGGCAGCGGCAGGACGCCTATCAGCAGATCCAGAAGGCCGCAAAGCAGCTGGGCGCGCGCAATGAGCTGGGCCTCGGCCTGTTTACCAAGGGCCCGGAGCCCTATCAGCCGGACCAGACCTACCGCTACCGGCATGACCGCGCCGACCTCACCGCGGCCCTCGCCGCCATGCAGGACCGGACGGAGCGGCGTCTGCCGCCGCCGGTGAGCAACTTTGCCGGCATCGTCGGCACGGAGCCCTATCCCGTCACCCAGAAGGCCAAACAGGTCATCAGCCGCCTGATCTCCCACGGCGTGATGCGCTTTCTCGCCCTGTTCAAGGGCAGCCGCAGCCGCTCGGAGATCGTGGCGACCTTCCTCGCCGTGCTGGAGCTGTGCCGCCTGCGGTCCGTATCCGTGGGCGAGGACGAGAACGGCGAACCGTCGGTCACGTATCTGAAAACGCCGGATGCGGATGTGCAGACGGATATTTCCTGACAGGAGGCAAACCTTGGAGCAGAACGATTTACAGCGGGCCCTGATGGCCGTCCTGTTCGCCGCGGGCGAGCCGGTCGATGCCAAGCGCCTGAGCCAGACGCTCGAGCACGACGAAGATGAGATCCACGCGGCCTGCAAGGCCCTGATGGACGAGCTGAGCTATACCCGCAGCGGCATCCGCATCGTGCGGCTGGAAAACGCCTATCAGATGTGCTCGTCGCCCGAGATGGCGGAATATGTGACAAAAACGCTTGAGACCCGCAAGCCGCCCAAGCTCTCGCCCTCGCAGCTCGAGACGCTGACGGTCATCGCCTACTACCAGCCCGCGACCAAGGCGCTGGTCGAGCAGATCCGCGGCGTCGACAGCGCCTACTGCGTCAGCGCGCTCGTGACCAAAAAGCTCATCCGCGAGTGCGGCAGGCTCAACGTGCCCGGCCGCCCCATCGTCTATGAGACGACGCCGGACTTCCTGCGCGTGTTCGGTCTGGAATCCCTCGCGGACCTGCCGCAGATCGAGAAGGTCGACCTCCATGTCGACCCGTCGCAGATCGACCCGATCGAGCAGAAGCCGGATGCGCCGCAGACGGAAGACCAGCTGCCTGCGCAGCAGGAGATCCCGCTATGACCTGGACGTGGTGGATGACGCTGGCCGTGATCCTGGCCGTGCTGCTGCTGATCGGCTGCATCCCCGTGGGCGTTGACGCCGCCTACGGCGAGGGCGGTATCCGGCTGGCGGTGAAGATCTGGCTGTTTCGCCTGCAGCTCCTGCCGCAAAAACCGAAAAAGAAGAAAAAACCAGCCAAAAAGGCTGCTCCAAAGCAAAAAAAGCCCGCGCCGGAGAAACCGGCAGGGGAGAAAAAGCCCAACCCGCTGCTCTCCGGCGGCGTGGATGGCATTCTGGAGCTGCTGGACCTCGGCGTCCAGACGCTCGGCGATCTGCGCCGCAAGCTCCGTGTGGAGGAGCTGACGCTCCATGTCTGCATCGGCGGCAGCGATGATCCGGCGGCGGCCGCCATGCGCTACGGCCGGGCCTGGGCCGCGATCGGCGCGATCACGCCCGCGCTGGACCGGCTCTTCGTCATAAAAAAACGTGACATTCAGCCCGCGCTCGACTATAATGAGACCAGTATGAAAGTCGACGCGCGCCTGATCACCACGATCACCATCGGGCGTTCCCTCGCGCTGGCGCTGCATGCCGGCGTGCGGTTCCTGAAGATATTGAATCAACGAAAAAAGGCGGTGTAACTCCATGAATCATCCTCTGTCTGATATGATGACCAACTCCATGAGCAAGATCCGGGATATGATCGACGTCAATACCGTCGTCGGCGATCCCATCACGACGCCCGGCGGCGTGACCATCATCCCCGTGACGAAGGTCTCCATCGGCTATGGCGGCGGCGGCAGCGATTTCGCCATGAAAAACATGCCCGCGAACCGCGACAATCCCTTCGGCGGCGGCGCCGGCGCCGGGATCAAGATCACGCCGGTGGCGTTTCTGGTCATCCGCGGCGAAAACGTGCGGATGCTCCCGGTCGCGGAGCCCGCGTCCACGTCGGTCGACCGGCTGATCGAGCTGCTGCCCGACCTGCTGGAAAAGGGCGAGGCCTATTTTGCCGAAAAGAAAGCCGCGAAAGAGGCGGAAAAAGCAGCCGAAGAGGCATAAAACCCACGCACCCTGCAAAAGCTTACGTCAGGGTGATGGATATGCTCGATTCGTATAAGCACAGACTGCGCAAAGCGGCGGCGGCATTCTGCGCCGCCGCCTTTTTGCTTGGCAGCGTCCCGGCCGCGCGGGCCGCGTCCGTCTGTCCGCCTCCGCAGGTCAGCGCCGCGTGCGCGGCTTTGATCGATGGGCGGACGGGTCAGACGCTCTATGAAAAGGACGCGGACCGCCGCGCCCTCATCGCAAGCACCACGAAGATCATGACGGGTCTGCTTGTCTGTGAGGCAGGGGAGACGGACCGGCGCGTGACGGTCCCGGCAGCTGCCGTGGGACTGGAGGGCTCCAGCATGTATCTGAAGCGGGGCGAGACGCTGACGCGGCGGGATCTGCTCTACGGCATGATGCTGCATTCCGGCAACGACGCAGCGCTGACGCTCGCCATCAGCGTATCCGGCAGCGAACAGGCCTTCGTCCGGCAGATGAACCTGCGCGCGCAGGCGCTCGGCCTGCGGCAGACGCATTTCGCCAATCCCCATGGACTCGACAGCGGGGAGAATTACTCGTCCGCGCGCGACCTTGCCGCGCTCGCGCAGGCAGCGCTGCAGAACCAGCAGTTCCGCACGGTGGTCGGCACGAAGACGATCACCTGCGCCGGCCGGACGCTGACCAACCATAATAAGCTGCTCTGGCGCTACGACGGCTGCATCGGCGTCAAGACCGGCTATACCCGCCACGCGGGCCGCATTCTCGTCAGCGCCGCGGAACGGGGCGAGAGCCAGCTCATCGCCGTCACACTGGCCGACCCGGACGACTGGCGCGATCATGCAGCGCTGCTGGACTACGGCTTTGCCGTTCTGGCGAGCCAGACGCCCGTCTATCCGCAGAACAGGAGGATCGTATGGAAGAACGACTGCAAAAAATTCTGGCGCGCTGCGCCGGCGTCTCCCGCCGCAAGGCTGAGGAGCTGATCGCGGACGGCCGCGTGCGCGTCAACGGCAATACCGTCCGCCTCGGCGAGCAGGCGGACGGGGAAGAGGACGTCATCGAGCTCGACGGCGTCCGCGTCCGGACGCGGCAGGAGCCGGAAAAGATCTACCGCATGCTCTGCAAGCCGCGCGGCTTCGTGACCACCATGCACGACGAAAAGGGCCGCCGCTCCGTCGCCGAGCTGGTCGCGGACCTGCCGGAGCGCGTCTATCCCGTCGGTCGGCTCGACTGCAATTCCGAGGGATTGCTGCTCCTGACCAACGACGGAGAACTGGCCAACGCGCTGATGCACCCGAAAAAGCAGGTCGATAAGACCTATCTTGTCTGGGTCAGCAGCTACATAGCCGGCAGCGAGCGCTCGCTCGCGCAGCCGATCGGGATCGACGGCCGTATGACCAGCCCCGCAGAGGTGCAGCTGATCAAAGCCGACGGACCCGTCGCACTGCTCCGCATCACGATCCACGAGGGCCGCAACCGGCAGATCCGCCGCCTGTGCGAACGCGCGGGCCTGACCGTTACGCGCCTGCGCCGCATCCAGGAGGGCCCGCTGCAGCTCGGCGATCTCAGACCCGGCCAGTCCCGCCCGCTCACGCAGACGGAGCTGGAGCGTTTATTTAAAGAAATTCAGAAGTAACCCTTGACAAACCGGAAACTTTTGTGTATGATATCAGGGCTGTCCGGGGTTTGACACGGCCAGCCGATATCATGGAGTGGTATCGAAGCGGTCATAACGAGCACGACTGGAAATCGTGTGACGGTCAAAAGCCGTCCGAGGGTTCGAATCCCTCCCACTCCGCCACGAAATGCGGTAGTCCATGATACAATGGGCTACCGTACTTTTTTATTTTTTTGACGAAGAAGTCCTTATATCAAGCGTTTTTCCGAGTATGGGGGTGCAAGAGTCCTCAATGCTCGGATTTTTCTATTTTACCGAAGGTGCGCTGCTGATTTTTGCTTTGCACCCCCTTATGGGAAAAATCAAAAAGTAGATAGATTTATCAAAAGGCTGCAGAGAAAAATCAAATTGTTGTTTCTTGACATTTATTTGCTACGCATTTCCGCTCCCACAGGGAGAGATAAGGTACCATGAGCCGTTCTTCTTGTCCTTAAATGCTGCCATTCGATTCCCTTCTTTCCTTCGGTTCTCTCGTTCCGTAGAACTTCTCATGGAAAAACTTGCGGTCGATCCTGCCTGCAATGGTGATGCAGCCGGTCTTTCGCAGCTCTTCGTTCAGCTCACGGATGAGCTTATACGCATACGGAACCGATACGCCCAGCTCTTCCGCAACTTCATTGACTCTCATAAAAATTTCTCCTGCCATAGGCAAAATACCTTCCTTTCCTGATTTGTTGTTGATTGCTTCGCCGTTCTATCCGCAGGACTCTGGCAGGCAACCCTTTTCGGTGCTGTGCCGTTTTCTTTTCTCCTTGGCACGCTCATTTCATCGCCTGCTTCCCCGGAGAAAGTATCCCTTGGACGGTCATTCAATTTTGCGGCTTTTGGATTTCACCCCCTCACTTTACAACGGACATTTTTTTTTCTGTATTTGTTGACTATCCTATCTATGAATTAAGCTCATATGCTTAACTTACAGCTATTGTTCTATACATATTAGTTTAAGTCGAGCTGGTTTGCAGAAAAATATTAAATAAATTTGCTTAGAATTATCTTGGCGAAATTAAACATATCTGCTATATTCGTTATCAAAGACAACTGACACAGGAGATGGCTATTATCCTTTTAGCTGCACTTCTTCGTTTGAACGGAATCAAAGCACAGCATATTACTTGCTTGCCATATGAAGATCCGTTTGAGGATTGTCATGTTGTAGTAGATTGTCTTTTGCCGTCCGGAAAGCGAATTATGCTTGATCCCACGTGGCGTCTGTATCTAAAAGACAAGGAAGGAAATTATGTGTCGCTTTCACATTTAAGAGAACTCTTGTTGGCTGATGAGCCAATTTTTGAGAACCAGACGGCGGATTATAATGGAACAGGATTTGCTAAAGAGTATCATAGGAACTATATGATAAAAAACACCTTCCGTTTTGCTCGTTGCACCTTGAATAAAGAGGGTGTTGATGGACGTACAGAAACTTCAAGATATATTGAATTGATTCCACAAGGCTATCCGATTGAAAACTTCTCCGAGAAGAAAAAAGCTGATTTTGTTTATAACGATATTGAGTTTTGACAAATATGAGAGTCACATTAACACAGGAGGCTACTAATGAATATTGTAACGAAAGAACCAATAAACAAAGGCTGGTCGAGTGATAAAAAATACTGTGTTACCGACGAAAACGGCACACGGTATCTTTTGCGTGTTTCCGATATTGCACAGCACGACACAAAGCAGTCTGAGTTTAATATGATGAAACAGGTCGCTTCTTTTGGAGTGCCTATGTGCCAGCCCATTGAATTTGGCACTTGTGAGGATGGCGTTTATTCCATCCAAAGTTGGATTGACGGCGAAGATGCAGAACAGGTCATGTCGGGCTATTCTGATACCGAGCAATATGTATATGGCTTGGAAGCAGGACGTATTCTTCGCAAGATCCACTCCATTCCTGCTCCTGCAACGCAGGAGGATTGGGAAATCCGTTTTAACCGTAAAATGGATTATAAGATCAAAAAGTACGTTGAGTGCCCCATCAAGTATGAGAACGGACATGCATTTATCGACTACATAAACGAGAACCGTCATTTGCTGAAAAACAGACCGCAGGTATATCAGCACGGCGATTACCACATCGGCAATATGATGATCGACAGAGGCGGTCAGCTCCACGTTATCGACTTTAACCGTAACGATTACGGTGATCCGTGGGAAGAATTTAACCGCATTGTTTGGTGCGCTCAGAAAGCTCCTCTCTTTGCTTCCGGTATGGTAAACGGATACTTTGATGATAACGTACCTATGGAGTTTTGGAGATTGCTTGCTCTTTACATTTCAAGCAATACTCTCTCATCTGTATATTGGGCGATTCCGTTCGGACAGGACGAAGTGAACACCATGCTGAACCAAGCCAAGGAGGTTCTGTCTTGGTACGATAATATGCGTAATCCTGTGCCGACATGGTATTTCAAAGGGTATTATCTGCAGTACATCGACGGGATTCCTTTCAAGCTGAAAAGTACTTTTGATTTCAGCTTTATGAAAGAGTATGGAACGGTGTTCAAGGTTTACGATGACCAGGATTCCGGAAACATCTGCTTTGGTACTGAAAAAGACGGTCAACGTTATTTCGTTAAGTTCGCTGGTGCTCCTACCGAGCAGTTTGGCGGCGATCCTGCAGATGCTATCTCCAGATTGAAAGCTACTCTCCCTATTTACAGCGATCTGAAGCACGAGAATCTAATCGAGCTTATTGAAGCCAAGGAAATTGGCGACGGATTCGCTATGGTATTCAAATGGGCTGATGGTGATTGTATGGGTAGAATGTACCCTGCGGCACACCGTCGCTTTATGCAGCTTCCCGTCAATGACAGGCTCGCCGTGTTCAGCGACATACTGAGCTTCTTGGAATGTGTTGCTTCACGCAAATATGTAGCCATAGATTTTTATGACGGCAGCATTATGTATGACTTTGCGAACGGAAAGACGACGATCTGCGATATTGACCTTTTCCGCAAACAACCGTGCGTCAACGATATGGGACGTATGTGGGGCAGCTCTCGCTTCCAATCCCCAGAAGAATATCAGCTCGGAGCCGATATTGATGAAGTTACGAACGTCTATACTCTTGGTGCCACCGCTTTTGCTCTCTTTGGTGAGTATAACCGCACACGGGAAAAGTGGCAGCTCAGCGACAAGCTCTTTGAGATCGCCACAAGAGCTGTGAGTGATGATCGTGCCAACCGACAGCAAACAATCAGACAATTCACAGCAGAATGGGAGGCGGCACAATAATGAAAGCTATCGCATTTTGCGGACTTGCGTGTTGCGTTTGCTCCGAAAATAAAGGCTGTGTAGGTTGCCAAGACGGAGGATGTGAAAGCCACGGCTGGTGCAAAAACTATAACTGTTGCAAAGAAAAAGGGCTGAACGGCTGTTGGGAATGTTCTGAATTTCCTTGCACCGGATGTATGCTCGATAAGCCCCGTATTCGTGCTTTTGCAGAATTTGCAAGAAGATACGGTGTAGAGGAACTTGAAAAATGCCTCCTTAGAAACAAGGAAAAAGGCGTTGTGTATCACTATGAAGGACAGCTTGTTGGCGACTATGACAAATGCCAAACCGAGGAAGAAATCATTGAAATGATTAAGACCGGTAAATGACACGCCGACAAACGTGAAGCCAAAATAAAATGATGAATTGGCTTTCAGATTGGAGAAATTTTTGATTTGCTCCTCGTTTCATGGTGTTTCAGAGAATACGGAGAATTACAGTAAAAAAAGCCCGCAAATTCGTTCTGAGAAAAACGAATTTGCGAGCTTTGAGAGACTTTGGTATTATTCTATACCCGGATAGTGGTGGTATCAATTTGGTATCAACGAGCGATTTTCGCTGATTTTTTCAAATTGTGAGAGCCGAAAACCCTTGTAATATCAAGGCTTTTTCGACTACCGGGCAGCCACTTTGGGTCACTCCCACTCGATCGTTGCGGGGGGTTTGCTGGTGATGTCGTAGCAGATGCGGTTGATGCCGCGGACTTCGTTGACGATGCGGACGGAGATGCGGTCGAGCACGTCGTAGGGGATGCGGGACCAGTCGGCGGTCATGAAGTCGCTTGTATTGACCGCGCGCAGCGCCAGCGTATAGTCATACGTCCGGCCGTCACCCATGACGCCGACGGAGCGCATGGAGGTGAGGACCGCGAAATATTGGCTGAGACTGCGGTCGAGCCCGGCCTTGGCGATCTCGTCGCGGAAGATGAAGTCGGCATCGCGCAGCGTGTCGAGCTTTTCCTTCGTGATATCGCCGATGACGCGGATGGCAAGACCCGGGCCGGGGAAGGGCTGGCGCATGACCAGATACTCCGGCAGATCCAGCTCGCGGCCGAGCTGCCGGACTTCGTCCTTGAAGAGCATCCGCAGCGGCTCGATGATCTCCTTGAAATCGACATAGTCGGGCAGACCGCCGACGTTGTGGTGGCTCTTGATCACCGCGGACTTGCCAAGGCCGGATTCGATGACGTCCGGATAGATCGTGCCCTGCACAAGATAATCGACGGCGCCGATCTTCTTGGCTTCGGCCTCAAACACACGGATGAATTCCTCGCCGATGATCTTGCGCTTCGTCTCCGGATCGGTGACGCCGGCGAGCTTCGAGAGGAACCGGTCCTCCGCGTTGACGCGGATGAAGTGGATATCCCATTTGCCGAAGGCGGCTTCGACCTCGTCGCCCTCATTCTTGCGCATCAGGCCATGGTCGACAAACACGCAGGTGAGCTGGCTGCCGATGGCCTCGGCCATCAGCGCTGCAGCGACAGAAGAGTCCACGCCGCCGGACAGCGCCAGCAGTGCGCGGCCGGAGCCGACCTTTTCGCGGATGGCGCGGATGGCGGTCTGGCGGTAATCCGCCATGGTCCAGTCGCCGGAGGCGCCGCAGACGGAATAGAGGAAGCGGCGCAAAATTTCGCTGCCCTGGACGGTATGCTGCACTTCCGGATGGAACTGCACGCCGTAGAGCTTCTTTTCCGGACAGGCCATAGCGGCCGTCGGGCAGACGGCGGTCTTCGCGGTGACGGTGAAGCCGTCGGGGACCTGCGAGATGTAGTCGCCGTGGCTCATCCACGTCACGGAGGACGCGGGCAGGCCATGGAAGATGGCACTTTCAGTGTCAAACTCGGTCAGCGTCTTGCCATATTCGCGGGCAGTCGCTTCCGTCGCTGCTGCAACGGTGCCACCCAGCGAATATGCCATGAGCTGGCATCCATAACAGATGCCAAGAACGGGGATCCCGAGCGAAAACAGCGCAGGATCCACGTGCAGGGAAACAGATTCATAGACGCTCTGCGGGCCACCGGACAGGATGATGCCGATGGGGGCAAGCTCCCGGATCTCGTCAGGGGAGATGGAGCAGGGCTTGACCTCGCAGTAGACGTTCTGCTCACGCACGCGGCGTGCGATGAGCTGGCTGTACTGGGCGCCGAAATCCAGAATGAGGACAGTTTCCATTATGCCTCCTCCTCACGGAAGACGATGTTGCCCGGCTCTGCGCTTTCGATGATGGCGAGCGAATGCAGGTTGACGCCCGCTGCGCGGAGCTTGTCGCCGCCGCCCTGGAAGCCCTTTTCCACGGCGCAGCCGATGCCGACCAGCTCGGCGCCGGCGGCCTGGACGATCTCGCAGAGGCCGCGCAGCGCTTCGCCGCGGGCAAGGAAATCGTCGATCACGAGCACACGGTCGCCCGGGTGCAGCCATTCCTTGGAGACGAGCAGCGTGACCTTCTTTTTGTAGGTATAGGAAAAGATCTCACTCTGATACAGGCCGCCCTCGATGTTGTCGCTCTTGGCCTTTTTCGCATACACCATGGGCTTGCCATACCGGTACGCGCAGATCGCGGAAAGGGCAATGCCGCTGGCTTCAGCTGTCAGAATGAGATCTACTTTGTCGAGATCAAAGAATTTCTGGAATTCATCAGCGATGCGTCCCATAAACGCACAGTCGACGCGGTGGTTGAGAAACCCGTCGACCTTTACAATGTTTCCGGGCAGAATCTTGCCCTCCTTGACGATGCGATCCTTCAGCTCCTGCATAGCTTCCTCCAAAAACATAATAAAAAATAGACAGCGGGGGATATACCTGCTGCCAATGACAAAAAGCCGCGCGCAGGAACAGACGACCTGCGTGTGCGAACTTCCAATAGTCGCAGCTCTGGCGCTGCGGTAGAAACATCCGGGCCATGTATCCGGAACTATATTGGCAACTGTATGAACTTGATTTCATGCTGGACTTTTCATCCTGCGCATATTATAATCGTTGTCGGATAATAAGTAAAATAGATGTTTTTAATCGTTGCGATTAACTCCATTAATAAACGTAATGACAGGAGGCAGCTATGGCAGTCAAATTGGAGCTTTACCGCGTCTTTCAGGAGGTCGCCCGCATGGGCAATATCTCCGCCGCGGCGCAGAATCTGTATATCTCCCAATCCGCGGTCAGCCAGTCCATCAAGCAGCTCGAAGAGCAGCTGCAGGTACGGCTGTTTTCCAGAAGCACGCGCGGCGTTGTGCTGACGAGCGAGGGGAAGATGCTGCTGGACTATGTCTCGCACGGCCTCGGCCTCATCCAGTGCGGCGAGGAAAAGCTCGCGCAGTCGCGCCAGCTGCTCACGGGCGAGCTGATCATCGGCGCGAGCGACACGGTAACGAAGACCTATCTGGTCTCCCGGCTCGAGGCCTTTCATCAGAACTATCCGGCCATCCAGATCCGCATCCTCAACGGCACGAGCCAGATGGTCCTCGACTATCTGCACGCGGGGCAGGTCGACATCGCCTTTGCCAGCGAGCCGAAGGACAAGGACGCCTATTCCATCCGCCACTGCTTCGATACCCACCAGATCTTCGTCGCCGCGCCGAATTACGACTGTGATTTTGACCACGCCCATACGCTCGAGGAGATCGCGGCCTTCCCGCTCATCCTGCTCGAGCGCAAGGCGAGCTCCCGCGCCTATGTTGAGCAGTATTTCCAGCAGCACGGCGTCAGCCTGAAGCCGGAGATCGAGCTCGGCTCGCACAACCTGCTCATCTCGCTGGCGCGGATCGGCCTCGGCGTTGCGTGCGTGACGGAGGAATTTTCGCAGTCCGGCCTCGGCCGGGGTGTGATCCTGCCGGTCCGCACGGCGTTTGAGATCCCGCCGCGCTCGGTCTGCATGTGCACGCTGCGCGACGTCTCGCCGACCTCCGCGGCCAATCGCTTCATGGATTTCATCTCCGAAAGCGATAAAATGACCTACGATATCGGCCATTCCTACCACTTTACCAACGTCTGACGAACGAATCGCCGCCCGCCTCCCCACGGAGGCGGGCGGTGTGCATTTTGCGGAATGCACAAACGATACGAAAAAAAGCAAGGACAATTTGGCGGATTTACGATTGACTTTGCGCATTTAAAGCGGTATAGTAGCAAACATCAAAAGGACGCCGCACGCGCGGCAGAAAGGAGCTTATCATGGCCAAGCGTTATCCGAACAACAAGTCCATCCAGATGAGCTTCCTCTTTATTGAGGCCCGCGAGCAGATCACGGGCCTGTATTACCGCGCGCAAAAAAAGAGACTGTCCGTATAGACCGGTGTTTTTCTTCGTAACCAGAAGGAGGCTCTGTTCCGCGGACGGAGCCTCCTTTTTGTTTTGGACTGCAACCGCAAGTACGCGGCACAGCCCCATCCAATCCAGTTCATACATGAGAAAAGGAGCGAAATCAAAATGAAAAAGATGCTTGCACTGTTTCTGGCGCTCGTCATGGTCCTGAGCCTGGCTGCCTGCGCCTCCAGCCAGCCCGCCGCCGCGTCCACCGAGACCGCAGAAACCACCGAAACGACCGAACCCGCTGCCGAAGAATCCGCCGAGGCTCCGGCCGAGAGCGGCAAGACCTACACCGTCGGCGTCTGCCAGCTGGTCCAGCATGAGGCGCTCGACGCTGCGACCCAGGGCTTTGTCGACGCGCTGAAAGAAGAACTCGGCGACGCCGTCACCGTCGACGTGCAGAACGCCTCCGGCGACTCCGTCAACTGCGGCACGATCGTCAACGGCTTTGTCTCCAAGGGCGTGGACCTCATCATGGCCAATGCAACCCCGGCGCTGACTGCCGCTGTCTCCGCTACGGCTGATATCCCCATCCTCGGCACGTCCATCACGGCCTATGGCGTCGCGCTGGATATCGATGACTTCAACGGCACTGTCGGCGGCAACGTCTCCGGCACGTCCGACCTGGCGGACCTGCAGGCGCAGGCCCAGATGATCCTCGACTGGTTCCCCGAGACCAAGACCGTCGGCCTGCTGTTCTGCTCGGCTGAGCCGAACTCCCGCTATCAGATCGACGAGGTCCGCAAGGCGCTCGAGGCCCAGGGCGTGACCTGCGAAGAATTTGCCTTCACCGACAGCAACGACGTCTCCTCCGTGACCCAGAAGGCCGCCGACTTCTCCGACGTTGTCTACATCCCGACCGATAACACCGCCGCCTCCAACACCGAGGCCATTGCCAACGTCCTGATCCCTGCCGGCGTTCCCGCCGTCTGCGGCGAAGAGGGCCTCTGCCGCGGCTGCGGCGTGGCGACGCTGTCCATCAGCTACTACGATCTCGGCGTGACCACCGGCAAGATGGCCGCGAAGATCCTCAAGGGCGAGGCCGATATCTCCACAATGCCGGTCGAATACACCGACGCGACCCCGAAGTACAACGCTTCCGTCTGCGAGCAGCTCGGCATCACCCCGCTCGATGGCTACGAGGCGATCGACGGCTGAATCTGACACTTTGACCGGTCACGGGCATTCACCCGTGACCGGCGGAACTGCAAAAACCGTTTGCCCCTGCAATCGGCCGATAACCGGAACCCTTTGCCGGTCGATTGCAGGCGCAGACTGACAAGGAGAATGATTATGAGCTTCCTCTCTGCGCTACTCAATTCGCTGCCCGGCGCGGCGGCTCAGGGCCTCATCTGGGGCCTGATGGCCATCGGCGTGTACATCACCTTCCGTATTCTGGACGTTGCGGATCTGACCGTCGACGGCTCCATCGCCACCGGCGGCGCGGCCGCCGTCATGCTCATCCGCGCTGGGGTGAACCCGTGGCTGGCCCTGCTGTGCGCGTTTGCCTGCGGCATGCTGGCAGGCTTCGTGACGGGCATGTTCCACACCAAATGCGGCATCCCCGCGATCCTCTCCGGCATTCTGACGCAGCTCGCACTCTACTCCATCAACCTGCGCATCATGGACAGCAAGGCCAATCAGGCCGTCGGCGTGGATAAATATCCGCTGATGGTCTCGCAGCGCTATGTGCGCGAGCTGAGCCTGAAAAATCCGCTGCCCGTCCTGCTTTTGTTCACGTTTGCTGTGATCGCGCTTCTGTACTGGTTCTTCGGCACGGAGCGCGGCTGCGCCATCCGCGCCACCGGCGCAAATCAGAACATGGCCCGCGCGCAGGGCATCAACACGAACGCGAACGTCGTTTTCGGCCTCATGCTCTCCAATGGACTCGTCGCCCTCTCCGGCGCGCTGCTCGCGCAGTTCCAGGGTGCGGCGGACGTGAACATGGGCCGCGGCGCGATCGTCATCGGCCTGGCCGCCGTCATCATCGGCGAGGTCATTTTCAGCAAGCTCTTTACGAACTTCGGCCTCAAGCTGCTGGCCGTGTCGATCGGCGCGGTGATCTACTATTTCGTGCTCCAGATCGTCCTGCAGCTCGGCCTCAACACGAACGACCTCAAGCTCATCACGGCGCTGATCGTCGCGCTGTTCCTGGCCATCCCGTACTGGAAGGGCAAGATGTTCCGCGGCAAGGCAAAAAAGGAGGAAACACACCATGCTTGAACTCATCAATGTGTGCAAGACCTTTAACCCCGGCACCGTCAACGCAAAGACCGCGCTGAACGATCTGAACCTGACTCTCAACGACGGCGATTTCGTCACCGTCATCGGCGGCAACGGCGCGGGCAAGTCGACCATGCTGAACGCCATCGCGGGCTCCTTCCAGATCGACAGCGGTAAGATCGTCATCGACGGGACCGACGTCACCGGCCTGCCGGAGCATAAGCGCGCGGCCTTCCTCGGCCGTGTGTTCCAGGACCCGATGATGGGCACCGCGCCCACCATGCAGATCGAGGAGAACCTGGCCCTTGCCGCCCGCCGCGGGCAGCACCGCGGCCTCCGCTGGGGCATCACCAAGGCTGAGCGCGCTGAATACCAGAAGCGGCTGCACGCGCTGGATCTCGGTCTCGAGGACCGGATGACCGCGAAGGTCGGCCTGCTCTCCGGCGGCCAGCGGCAGGCGCTGACGCTTCTGATGGCGGCCCTGCAGCAGCCGAAGCTGCTGCTGCTCGACGAGCATACCGCGGCCCTCGACCCGCGTACGGCGGCCAAGGTCCTCGACCTGTCCGACCGCATCGTGCAGGAGCACGGGCTGACCACGCTCATGATCACCCACAACATGAAAGACGCCATCGCGCACGGCAACCGCCTTATCATGATGGATGCCGGTCAGGTCGTGGTGGACGTGTCCGGCGAGGAGAAGAAGAAGCTGACCGTGCCGGATCTGCTCGCCATGTTCTCCCGCGCCAGCGGCAGCGATGAGGCGAACGACAAAATGCTCCTTTCCTGAATCCGTTTTCAGGCCCCGGGACCGCAGTCCCGGGGCTTTTTCCGAAAAATCAAAAAACCTTCAGCAAAGGGGCTTGACATTCCGCCGGATATCCCGTATAATGCATCGGACACAAAAAAGGAGGAAACGACCATGCGCTATCTGCTTCAAAACGCACAGATCCTCTCCTTGGGCGGCGTATTTCGTGCCGCGGATGTTTTGCTTTCGGGCGGAAGAATTGTTTCCATTGGTGATCGTATTTCCTGTCCCGCAGATGCTGTTTCTATTGATCTTCATAAGGCTGTCTTATTTCCCGGTTTCGTTGATGTGCATGTACATCTTCGTGAACCGGGATTTTCTTATAAAGAGACGATCCGGACCGGCACGCTTGCCGCGGCCCACGGCGGCTTCGCCCACGTCGCGGCCATGCCGAATCTCGATCCCGTGCCGGACTGCGCCGCCGCGCTGGACCTCCAGCGCGCGATCATCGAAAAAGACGCGCTCGTCCACGTCCATCCCTACGGCGCCGTCTCCGTCGGTGAGAAAGGGGAGCGGCTCGCGGATCTTGAAGGGCTCGCGCCAGGCGTCATCGCGTTCTCCGACGACGGCCGCGGCGTGCAGTCGGAAAGCCTCATGCGCGCGGCCATGATGCAGTGCCGCCGCCTCGGTAAGATCCTTGCCGCGCACTGCGAGGACAACAGCCTCCTGCACGGCGGCTATATCCACGACGGCGCGTATGCCCGCGCCCACGGCCACCGCGGCATCTGCTCCGAGAGTGAGTGGGGCCCGATCGCCCGGGACCTGAAGCTCGCCGAGCAGACCGGCTGCGCCTACCATGTCTGCCACGTCTCCACGAAGGAAAGCGTCGCCCTCATCCGCGCAGCCAAGCGCCGCGGCGTGGACGTCACCTGCGAGACCGCGCCGCATTACCTGACCTTCACCGACGAAGACCTGCAGGAGGACGGCCGGTTCAAGATGAACCCGCCCCTGCGCGCGCGGGAAGACCGCGACGCGCTGATCGAGGGCCTGCTCGACGGGACGATCGACATGCTGGTGACCGACCACGCCCCGCACAGCCGGGAAGAAAAGGCCCGGGGGCTGGAAAAGAGCGCCATGGGCGTCGTCGGGCTCGAGACGTCGTTTGCCGCAAGCTACACGGCGCTGGTCCAGACCGGCATCCTGCCGCTTGAAAAACTCGTCGACCTGATGCACGGCGCGCCGATGCGCCGCTTCGGCTGCGGCACGGAGCTGGCCGAGGGCCAGCCCGCCGACCTGACGGCCTTTGATCTGACCAAAACCTACACCGTCGACCCCGAAACGTTCCTGACCATGGGTCGGGCCACACCGTTTGCCGGACGTGCGCTGACGGGCGTGTGCAAGCTCACGATGATCGGCGGAGAACCCGTCTGGAAGGAGGAAACGCTTTGAAAGAAGTCCTGTTTACCATCACGGAGAACCGGCCGCTTGCCCCGCAGGTCTATGTCCTGCGCCTTTGCGGCGACACCTCGGCCATCACCGCGCCGGGGCAGTTTCTGGAGCTGCAGCTGCCGGGCTTTTTCCTGCGCCGCCCGCTGTCCGTCTGCGACTGGGATGATGCCGGCGTGACCATCCTCTACAAGGTCGTCGGTAAGGGCACCGACTGGCTCTCGCAGTGCCGGCCGGGGCAGACGCTCGGGGCGCTGACCGGCCTTGGCAACGGCTTTGACGTCGCCGCCTGCGGCGAGACCACGCTGCTCACCGGCGGCGGGATCGGCGTGCCGCCGATGTACGGCCTTGCCCGCCGCCTGCTCGCGGCAGGGAAGACACCCATCGCCATCCTCGGCTTCAACACCGCGCAGGAGCGGTTTTACGAAGAAGAATTCCGCGCCCTCGGCGTGCAGACCGTCGTCACGACGGCGGACGGCAGCTATGGCGTGCGCGGCTTTGTGACCGATGCTCTGCCGGAAGTCTACGATACCTTCTGCGCCTGCGGGCCACTGCCGATGCTGCGCGCGCTCTGCCGCGCAGCGGACAAGCCGGGCTTTCTCAGCCTGGAGGCCCGGATGGGCTGCGGCTTCGGCGCCTGCATGGGCTGCACGATCGAAACGCTGAACGGCCCGAAGCGCGTCTGCCGCGAGGGCCCGGTATTCAGAAAGGAGGAGCTGCTATGGTAACGACGAGCGTCACGCTCTGCGGCCGCGAGCTGGAAAATCCCATCATCCCCGCCAGCGGCACCTTCGGCTACGGATATGAGTTCGCGGAGCTCTACGATATCAACTGCCTCGGCACATTTTCCTTTAAGGGCACGACCCTGCACCCGCGCACCGGCAACGCGCAGCCGCGCATCGCGGAAGCGCCGGGCGGGATGCTCAACGCCGTCGGCCTGCAGAATCCCGGCGTCGACGCGGTGATCGCCGAGGAGCTGCCGAAGCTGCAGCGCGTCTTCCAAAAGCCGGTCATGGCCAACGTCAGCGGCTTTTCCATCGAGGAATACGTCGAGGTCTGCCGGAGGCTGGACGCATGCGGGCAGGTCGGCTGGCTGGAGGTCAATATCTCCTGCCCGAACGTACACGGCGGCGGCATGAGCTTCGGCACCGACCCGAAGGCCGCCGCAGCCGTGACCCGGGCCGTGAAGGACGCAGTCCAGAAGCCCGTGATCGTCAAGCTCTCGCCCAACGTCACGAGCATCGCCGACATCGCGAAGGCCTGCGAGGACGCGGGCGCCGACGCGGTCAGCCTCATCAACACGGTGCTTGGCATGCGCATCGACCTGCGCGGCAAGAAGCCGCTGCTGGCCAATAAGACCGGCGGCATGTCCGGCCCGGCCATCTTCCCGCTGGCGGTGCGGATGATCTGGCAGGTCTATGAGGCCGTCCGTATCCCCATCATCGGCATGGGCGGCGTCCGAACGGCGGAGGACGTGCTCGAGCTTATGCTCGCCGGCGCGACGGCGGTCGAGGTCGGCGCGGCCAATCTGGTCGATCCCTTTGCCTGCCGCGATCTGGTAAACGATCTGCCGCGGGTCATGGAACAATATCACATACAAAATCTGAACGATATCATAGGAGGCGCACATCATGGGTAAAGACGTCATCATCGCCCTGGACTTTGACAGCAAGGAGAAAACGCTCGCGTTTCTCGACCGCTTCACCGGCAAAAAGCCGTTCGTGAAGATCGGCATGGAGCTGTTCTACGCCGAGGGCCCGTCCATCGTCCGCGAGATCAAGGCCAGAGGCCACCAGATCTTCCTCGATCTCAAGCTGCACGACATCCCCAACACCGTCAAAAAGGCCATGGCCGTCCTGTCCTCGCTGGACGTGGATATGGTGAACCTCCACGCGGCAGGCACCCGCGCCATGATGACTGCTGCGCTCGAGGGCCTGACCCGCGCCGACGGCACGCGCCCGCTGCTCATCGCCGTCACGCAGCTGACCTCCACCAGCCAGCAGAGCATGGAAGAGGAGATCGGCATCCACGCGCCGCTGGCCGACGTCGTCATCGACTACGCGAAAAATGCGCAGGCCGCAGGGCTTGACGGCGTGGTCTGCTCGCCGCTCGAGGCAGGGAAGATCCACGAGGCCTGCTCCGGCAGCTTCGTGACCGTCACGCCGGGCATCCGCTTCGCCGACGCGAAGACGGACGATCAGGTCCGCATCACCACCCCCGAAAAGGCCAGAGCCATCGGCTCGGATTACATCGTCGTCGGCCGTCCCATCACGCAGGCCGCCGACCCCGTCGCAGCCTACCAGCGCTGCCTGCAGGAATTCGTCGGATAACAGAAAGGAGCAGACTATGGAATCTACCGCACGCCGCATCGCAGAGGATCTGCTGTCGATCCGCGCCGTATTTTTCCGGCCGGACGAGCCGTTCACCTGGGCCAGCGGCATCAAAAGTCCCATCTATTGTGACAACCGCCTCATCCTGACCGCCCCGGACGTCCGCACCGAGGTGGAGACCGCCCTCATGCAGACCATCCGCCGCGAATACCCGGACGCGGAGGTCCTCATGGGCACCAGCACCGCCGGGATCGCGCACGCCGCCATCACCGCGCAGATGATGGGCCTGCCGATGGGCTACGTCCGCTCGTCGAGCAAGGACCACGGCCGCCAGAACCAGATCGAAGGGCGGCTGGAAAAAGGCCAGAAGGTCGTCGTGGTGGAGGATCTGATCTCCACGGGCGGCAGTGTCCTTGAGGTCGTGAACGTGCTGCGGGAGGCCGGGGCGGAGGTGCTCGGCATCGTGAGCATCTTCACCTACGGCATGAAAAAGGGCCTGGAGCGGCTGGCCGCCGCCAAAGTCAGAAATGTCAGCCTGACGAACTTCGACGTGATCGCGCAGGTCGCCGCCGAACAGAAGTATATCAAACCCGAGGACGTCGCCCGGCTCCTGCAGTTCCGGAATGACCCCTCGGACGAATCTTGGATTGGAGGAACAAACTGATATGAACCACCTGATCGACATTCTGCAGCTCAGCACCCAGGAGATCGACGAACTGGTCGCCAAGGCCAACAACATCATCGCCCGCCCGGAGGCCTATGCCCACAAGTGCGACGGCAAGATCCTCGCCACGCTGTTCTTTGAGCCCTCCACCCGGACGCGCCTGAGCTTCGAGTCCGCCATGCTCTCGCTCGGCGGCAAGGTCCTCGGTTTCTCGTCCGCCAGCAGCTCGTCTGCGTCGAAGGGCGAGAGCGTCTCCGATACCATCCGCACCGTCAGCTGCTATTCCGACATCATCGCCATGCGCCACCCGAAAGAGGGCGCGCCGCTCGTCGCCTCCATGCACTCCGAGGTCCCCGTCATCAACGCCGGTGACGGCGGCCACAACCACCCGACGCAGACGCTCACGGACCTGCTCACCATCCAGCGCGAGAAGGGGAGATTCAACGACCTGACCGTGGGCTTCTGCGGCGACCTCAAGTTTGGCCGCACCGTCCACTCGCTCATCAGCGCGCTCAGCCGTTACACCGGCATCAAGATCGTGCTCATCTCCCCGGAAGAGCTGAAGCTGCCGAGCTACGTCAAGAACGAAGCACTCAAGAAGCACAACATCCCCTATGAGCAGACCACGGACCTCGAGGCCGTCATGCCGCAGCTCGATATCCTGTACATGACCCGCGTGCAGCGCGAGCGCTTCTTCAACGAAGAGGACTACCTGCGTCTGAAAGACAGCTACATCCTCACCCCGGAAAAGCTCCGGACGGCGAAGCCGGATCTGTGCATCCTGCACCCGCTGCCCCGCGTCAACGAGATCTCCGTCGCCGTCGACGACGACCCCAGAGCCTGCTACTTCAAACAGGTCAAAAACGGCCGCTACATCCGCATGGCGCTGATCCTCAAGCTGCTTGGTATTGAATAAGGGAGGGCTACCACATGATTATTGATGCGATTTCCAACGGTATTGTCATTGACCATATCTCCGCCGGCAAGGCGATGTACCTGTACAACATCCTCGGCCTCGACCAGCTCGACTGCTCCGTGGCGCTGCTCAAAAACGTCGTCAGCAGCAAGCTCGGCCGCAAGGATATCATCAAGATCGACCGCATCCTGGACCTCGACTGGGACGTGATCGGCTACGTCGACCCTGGCATCACCGTCAACATCATCAAGGATGGCCAGCGCGTGGAAAAGCGCCAGCTGAAGCTGCCGGAGCGGATCCGGAACGTCATCCGCTGCAAAAACCCGCGCTGCATCACCTCCGTCGAGCAGGAACTGCCGCAGATCTTCACGCTCACCGACCGTGAAAAGCGCACCTACCGCTGCCTCTACTGTGAGACCAAAGCCGAGCGGCAGTAAATAGAAGAAAGAAAAAGCAGAGGGGGCAGCCCCTCTGCTTTTTTGCGCCCGCCGCTTCAGACCTCCTGCGTGTAGCCCTGCAGCGCTTGCTGCAGGGCAGCGAGCGCCTTTTTTTCGATGCGGGAGACATAGGAGCGGCTGATGCCGCATTTCGCCGCGATCTCCCGCTGCGTGAGCGGCGTGCGGTCGCCAAGGCCGTAGCGCAGGGTGATGACCATCCGCTCCCGCGGCGACAGCACTGTGTCCATGACCTCGTAGAGCTTCCGGTAGGTCTGCCGTGCGCTGAGATCCTCGAACAGATCCTCATCCGAGCACAGCACATCCATCAGCGACAGCGCGTTCCCGTCCTTCCCGGTCTCAATGCAGTCCGAAAGCGAAACATCCCCCGCCGTCTTCCGCATCGACCGAAAATACATGAGGATCTCATTCGCTATCCTCTCCCAACGGATACATAGGTTGGTCAATGGGTGGCAAATCCGCC
>ERZ1106976.686-NODE-686-length-37653-cov-17.905846_pt1 | contig 37653 bp, 34 predicted proteins | sample MGYA00403687_ERZ1106976 | MGnify/ENA primary metagenome ERZ1106976 (study PRJEB35170, sample SAMEA104062446) | human gut metagenome | biome: human gut; feature: human-associated habitat; material: faeces | place: Denmark | collected 2013-02-22 ... | reverse complement strand
CCGGGACGAGCTTATGGTCGGCATGTCCGAGACGGAGTTCAGCCCCGGTGCCCCCATGACGCGCGCCATGCTTGTGGCTGTGCTGCACCGGCTGGCCGGCAGTCCGAGCGTGAGCGGCAAGATGCCGTTTACGGACGTTGCGTCCGGCACGTGGTACTATGACGCCGTGCTCTGGGCAAGCCAGAACGGTATCGTCGCCGGCATGAGCGAGACGACGTTTGCCCCGCAGGAGAACATCACGCGTGAGCAGATCGTGGCCATCTTCAGCCGCTACACCGCAAAATTTTCACCCGACAAGGCGGAGGCAGCCGCCGAGCTGACCGGCTTTGCCGACAGTGCCAGCGTGTCTGACTGGGCCCTGGACGACATGAAATGGGCCGTCGCATACAAGGTCATCAACGGCAGTCCGAGCGCCGGAAAACTCTATCTGAATCCGCAGGGCAACGCCACGCGCGCGGAAGTCGCGACCATCCTCATGCAGTACCGCGCGCTGTAACGCGCGCCGATCCAACCGAAAAGGAGTGTCTGCCATGTCCAGAACCAAGTTCATGGGTATCTTCCTTGTGATCCTCGGCGTCATCAGCATCGTCGTCGGCATCGTGCGCGGCGACATGTTCAGCAGCGCCACGATGTGCATCGGCTACCTGCTGCCCATCGTGCTCGGCGCGGTGATGCTGATCATCGAGCACGTCGGCGGCGGTGAGACCAGCCGGGAGACCGGCCGCTCCGACGCGGCGCTGGCCGACGACAGGAACAAGAAGAAAAAGCGCAAATAAGCCAAAAATAAAAGCAGCCGCCATCCTCACGGGATGACGGCTGTTTTGCTGTCGAAGATTGGGCAGAGGCGCGCACGTCCTGAGCGCAAACGCGCGCAGCAAAAAATCTGCCGGACATTTCTGTCCGGCAGATTGCATACAGTATATGGGCTTCAGCAGACCTTCGGCTCCGGGAACTTGGAGTGGAAGCTGTTGGCCTCGACCCAGTCGATGGCAGCTTTGATGCCGTCCCAGGTGGCGGGCTCGCCGCGGCCGACGGTCGCCATGGTCAGGCAGGCCTGCTCGGCGGGCGTGAGCGTGGTCTTGGCAGCCTTCGCGTTCAGGCGCTTGGCAATGTCCTTGATCTTCACCTTCATGATCAGGCGGTACGGCAGCGGCAGACGCTTCAGGTCAAAGCGGCCCTGCAGCGGGAACACCGCAACGTCGGCGCCGAGGCCGTTCTTCTTGCGGCAGACTTCCTCTGCGTTAGCAGCCGGAGCACCCATGCCGACCGAAACCACGCCGACCACGTTATAGCGCTCCTTGGCCTTGTCCAGGCCAACGACCTTGCCGGCCAGCAGCCAGCCGATGTAGACCACCTTGCGGCCGGTCGGGCAGATGTGCGACTGCTCCGTAAAGAACGGAACGTGCAGCGCTGCCGACATGCGGTGGGCATACTCCTCACAGGAACCGGAGAGCGAAGAATAAACAATCGCGTCAATCATCGTGAAAAATCCCCTTTCAGTTTGTGGCGGAACCAACTGTGTCCCTTGTTTCCTTGTTTTATCATAGTCAAATCTTAAACAAAAGTCAAGATTCACTTTGCAAAATTGGCATGGATAGCCGGCGTTTGGGTAGAAAAAGGCACATAATTCCGGCATTTTCCCGTCCAGAGAGAAAATGCGGTCATTTTCCCTGCACGCGCCTCTTGCAGATCGACGGCGGATTCAGTATAATGTATACTGGTTTGATAACAAGATTTTCACCCTGATATGGAAGGCGGTGCAGATCGCACATGGAAGAACGATTCCGCAATCTGGACTATCAAAACTGGAAACCCGTGCGCACGCTCGGCAGCGACTCCTACGGGACGGTGTACGAGATCGCGCGCGACGACGGCTTCGGCATGGTGGATCACGCGGCGCTGAAAGTGCTGTCGATCCCCGCCGCACCGGAGGACTTTGACGCCCTCGTCGCCGAGGGCCGCACGCCGGAGGAAGTGACCGCCCTGCTCCACCGCCAGGTGGAGACGATCGCGCGGCAGCTCATGGCGGTCGACGCCATCAGCGACGAGCCGAACCTGCTGCGGTGCGAGGATCACGTCATTCGCGCGCACGCGGACGGCCGCGGCTGGGACATTTACGTGCGCACGGAGCTGCTGCCGTCCCTGCCGGACTATCTGCGCAACCACCCGCACGGCGAGGCGGACATCATCCGGCTCGGCGCCGGACTGTGCAGCGCGCTGGAGACCTGCCATCGCCGCGGCATCGTGCACGGCGACATCAAGCCGCGCAACGTCTTCGTCGGCGGCGGCAACTTCGACGCGCAGGTCACGTATAAGCTCGGCGACTTCGGCATGGCGCAGTTTTCCGCCGTGGACAACGCGAATGATTTCATGGCGCCCGAGGTGCTGTGCGGCGCGGAGGTCTCGCCCGCGAGCGACCTCTATTCCGTGGGCATGGTGCTCTACTGGGCGCTCAACGAGCGGCGCATCCCGTTCGTGCCGCTGCCGCCGACGGCGGTGGAGGCATCGGACCTCGCGATCGCGCGCGAGCAGCGCCTGCGCGGCGACCCGCTGCCCGAGCCGCTGCACGGCAGCCAGGCGCTGAAGAACGTCGTCATGCGCGCCTGCGCCGACGATCCGGCCCAGCGCTACGCCTCCGTGGAGGAGTTCCGCGCGGCCCTGCTCGCCGTGGCGCGCCGCGCCGCAGCGGCCCAGCCGCAGCAGCAACAGCAGGCCGTCCGCCGGGAGGCGCCGGCCCCCAAGGCCGCTGCCGCGGACACGTTCCCCGGCTCGAAGCCGAAGGCACAGCGCAAGGCTGTGCCGGTTGAGACGGAGGACGCGGAAAAGCCGCACAACGCGAAGAAAACCATTGCCATCGTCCTCGGCTCGCTCGTCGTCGTGGCGCTCATCGCGCTCATCCTCGTCATGGCGCTGCAGGGCGGCAAGTCCGGTGTCGGCTCGGTCACGCTCGACCATGAAAAGGCCGAGATCGCCCCGCAGGATACCCTCACGCTCAAGGCCACCGTGCTCGACGCCAACGGTCAGGAACTGACGGATGAGACGCTCACCTGGTCGAGCAGCAACGCCGCCGTCGCCACCGTGAAAGACGGCGTCGTCACCGGCGTGACCGAGGGCAAGGCCAAGATCACCGTTAAGGCCGGCAAACGCTCGGCCGACTGCACCGTCACCGTCACGAACGACGCCATCGAGGTCAAGAGCCTCAAGCTCGACAAGGACAAGGCCGAGCTGCAGATCGGCGACTCGCTCACGCTCACGGCAACCATGCAGCCCGCGAACGCCCCGGACGATCTCGTCTCCTGGGCCAGTAGTGACCCGAGCATCGCCAGCGTGAAAAAGGGCATCGTCGTGGCGACGAGCGCCGGCTCCGTGACGATCACGGCCTCCGCCGGCAGCTGCACCGCCACGTGCCAGATCACCGTCAAGGCGCCGTCGCGCGTCGACAGTGTCACGGCCGAGACCGGCTCGGCCACGCTCGACCTCGGCGGCACGAAGACCGGCACCATCACGTTCCACATCCACGGGCAGAACCTCGACAGCCTGCAGGACACCGTGAAGGTCTACGCGGCCGACGGCAGCGTCGTCTCGCTCGGCCAGCCGGTGCGCACCGGCAACGGCACGGACGATACCTACTCCGTCACGGCTACGGCCGCCGCTGCCGGCTCCACCAGCGTGATCCTGCAGATCACCGGCGCCGACGGCACGACCCACTCCGCCGCCTGCACCGTCACCGTCAAGGAGACCAAGACCATCCTGGACCTGATCCCCGGCGTGAACGGATAACAAATCGCAAAATGATCCCCCGGATGCGGCGCATCCGGGGGATTTTTTTGCCTGCTATTTCGTTTCGGTCTCGCCGCTGCGCTTTTGCAGGTAGGCAAAGTAGTCGCTGCGGAACGTATCCTGCGAGATGTCGATCTGCTCACGCACCTGCTCGCGCATGGCCAGCACGGCCGGATTGGTCGAAGCGTCATTGCCGGTGTCATAGGTCTTGCCGTCATACCACGCGTAGTTGCGGAAGTAGACCACGCCGCCGTCCGGGCCGAACATATCGTTGCCGATATAATAGCGCAGGTCGGCGTCCAGCGAGAACAGGTCCACGATCGTCGGCGCGATGTCCATCGTGCTGACGTATTTTTCGGAGACCTGCGGCGTGATGCCCTCCGTCCAGATCACGAACGGCACGTTCGAGAGCAGGTTGTGATCGCTGGTGCCCTTGATGGCCTCGATGAGCTCCGTGTCGGAGAAATACTTGCAGTAGTGATCCGTGAACAGCACGAGCACCGTGTCCTTGGCGTGGCCATCAGCCTCCAGCTGCTTGCGCAGGCCGCCGATGAAAGCGTCCGTCTCCATGGCCTGCGCCACGGCGCGGGTGTACTCCTCTTTCTGCGCCTCAGTCGTGTACGGCACGGTGCTGTAGTCGATCGCCGCACGGGCCTGCTCCAGGTGCGGGCCCGAGATGTTCTGCTGCTCCGTGGTGTACGGCCCGTGGCCGGAATACGTGATGATGAAGCTGAAAAACGGCTCGTCCGAGACGATCTGGTCATAACCGCGCAGGAGTTGCGAATCGAGCATGTAGTCGTCCATGCCGAGATCGCCGTAGTCACTATAGGATTCATAGCCGAAGTTCAGATGGATCTGCCCGCGGTTATAAATGTTCGGATTGGCCGCGTGATAGGACCGGGCGCGGTAGCCCGCGTCACGAAACAGGTTCGCCAGCGAGTACGGAAGCGCATGCTCGGCGTAATACGAGTTGCGCACATGATACTCCGGCGCGATGAGGCCGGTGTTCGCCGTAAACTCCGAGTTAAACGTGCCGGCTGAGAGGAACATCGGCGCGTAGTAATTCGGGAAATACAGGCCATCCTGCTCCAGTTGCCAGAGGTTCGGCATATACTCCGGTGTCACGAGCCAGTCGTCCATGGACTCCATCATGATGAAGATCAGGTTCTTGCCCGCAAACGCGCCGGTCATGGGCGTATCGGCCGCCTCCTTCGGGTGGGACGCGTAGTAGTCGTCCAGCTCCGCGATGCGCTGATCCGTCACCGTGTCCTGCGGCCAGAGTGTCACGGCCGCGCCGCGCACCGTGTACTGGTACAGGCCGGTCAGCATCAGGCAGCGGTTGGGATTGCTGAAGTCCGTATAGGTGTCGCGGAACGTGTCGTGGCTCTCTGCGTTGTCCCAGGAGAGGTACTCGCTGCGGTCCTGATCATTGCCCCGGTACACCAGTACATTGTGGACGACAATGATGCCCGCCGCGCACGCGACCGCCAGCACGGCGGCCACGATCCGGCCGCGGCGGCCGGGGCGCGCCTTCGGCATGAAGATCACGGCGCAGAGCATCATGGCCAGACACACGGCGAGACTGAACCACTCGCCTTTCCTCAGGCGGAAGTAGGACGCGCTGATAAACCGCGCGCCGTCGCCGGCATACGCAAGATCGGCAAAGGAAAAGCACGTGCCCGTCAGCTGATAGAGCACGCAGTTCGTGATAGCCAGCAGCGCAAACGGCACGAACGTGATCAGCAGGAAGATACGCCGCCCTGTCCGCGGCAGCAGCGCAGCGATTGCGGTCATCGTACCCGACCACAGTAGCGTGAATACCAACGGCTGCCACGCCCAGAGCGACACATTGCTCATCGAGCCGTAAAACAGACGCAGGGAAAAATCCAGAAGAAAATACGCCAGAAATGCCAGCAGCAGGCTCAGCCACAGCGGGGCCGGGCGCAGCCGCTGCGCGCGCTTGGCCGGCGCAGAAACGGTTGCCATGAAAACCATCCTTTCGAGGAAAACAAAAAAGCGTTCGCTTAAAATATTACAAAAATATTTATTATTATAGTATCTTCTCGTCCCCGCGTCAATTTAAATATTTAAAAATTCGCTTGGAAAATGCAGGTTTTCCTGCGTGCGGCATAAAAGCGGGGGGCGCATCCGGATGGATGCGCCCTCGTGCCGGGAACGAAAGTCTGCGCCGTCTGCTCAGGCGAACGCTTCGCAGAAGCGGTGCAGCACTGCGGCCAGCTCGGCGCGCGTGGCCGTGGCCTGCGGCGCGATGGCGCTGCCGCCGACGCCGCAGATCAGCTCCTGCGCGACCGCCCACTGCATCGGGCCGACCGCAAAGTCGCTGACGCTGCCCTGATCGACAAAGCCGGACAGGTCCGCCGCCTTCATGACGTCATAGCCCTTGTACCTGGCGTACTCATAGAGCATGGTCGTCAGCTGCTCGCGGGTGATCTCGTCATTGGGGCCGAACGCCGCGGCGCACGACGATCAGGTCGCCCGAGAGCGTGGAGAACGTGATCTGCGTGCGCTCCAGCTCCACAAACGTCATGATCGCGCAGGCAGTGCCGAGCGTGGCGTGGCCGCACAGGTCGATCTCGCCGCCGGGCGTGAACCAGCGCAGGTGGTATTTTTCGCCCTCGCGCACGGCAAACGCCGTCTCGGAAAGGTTGTTTTCGATCGTGATGGCCATCATCTTCGCCTCATTGAGCACTGGTCCATCACGCAGACGGCGGCCGGATTGCCGGCAAAGACATGATCGGTAAACGCATCAATGACATACTGGCGCATAGAAAAGCCCTCCTTGAAGCAAATGCCTTGATGATACACGCCGTCCGGCGGCCGCGCAAGCTGCCGGCACGCAGATTTTTCTTGCCAAGCGGAGGCGCAAACGCCAGAAACGCACGAACCGGGGCATCCCAGCGGATGCCCCGGTCTTTCCTTGCATTTGGATTTAATTTTCCCAGCGGATCTGCTGCGTGTCCGCGAGCGGGTACGCCGTGAGCTGCGCGCTGTCGAGGTCGGCTGCGTGGAGCTTCACGCCGTTGATCTGACGGTTGTCATAGGTCGTGTAGTAATAAATGCCCCGGTCCGCGTTGCAGCAGCTGGAATAGAGCGTGATCTCATACTGGCCGTCATCCAGCTCGCAGCAGCCGCGCTGCTGCTCCACGCTCGTGAGGATGTGGAAAAACTGGCTGACGCTCGCGTCCTCCGTCTGCGCCGCGCGGGCGTTGGCGCGCACGAACGCCGCGCGCACGAACCGCGAGGGCGACGACAGGTCGCCCGGCAGGCCGAGCGCACCCATGCCGCGGCTGTCGAGCGTGACGGGCACGCCGCAGAAATCTGCCGGCGGCTGGCTGGCGCTCAGGCGAGTGTAACTGCGCAGCGCGGCCAACTGCTGCGGAAACGGCGGGTTGTTCGTCAGCACCCCGGCGGGGTTGTCATAGACGTGCAGGCCGTCCGCCGTGGCCTCGACCACGATGCAGCCGCTGCGGTCGGCGACCAGCCAGTGCAGCTGCGCGCACGGCAGCGCGGGCGCAAACGGCGTGTTGTCCACGACCACGCGCGCGAGCGCATTGCGCGCCTCGGCGACCGTGGCGCACGTGCCGAGCAGCCACGGGATGAGCGCGTACTGCGGCACCGAGGCCACGCCCTGCGTGACGGACGGATAGACCGCGTTGCCCACAAAGTTCAGCCCCGCGATGCACAGGCCCTTCTCGTTGACCGCGTCGTAGTAGAGCGGATAGTCGTTTTGGATATGCGCCATGCCGATCATGGCATGGTGCCGGTCGAGCGCGCCGCCGTGCAGGCGGATCGGGTAGTTGCGCGGCGTGATGGTCACGTGCTCGCCGTAGGAAAATTCGTAATCCAGGTTGCGGCCGAAATAAAAATCGCCGTTGCAGTATGTCGCTGCGGTACACATGGTGCAAGACCTCCCTCATTCGTTCGGTGTCCAGTATATCCGCCGCGCCGGGGCGAATGTTGAAGAATCTGAAAAGTTCCTGTGTCCAGTCTGTGTCTTTTATGTGCCTGACACTGCCGTGGAAACAAAACGCGGGCGGTGCTGATGCACCGCCCGCTACTTACTATCGGATTCTCTGTTATCTATAGGTCTATTTGTTCCGCGTATACTTGCTTTTGTGGTTAAAGTCGAAGCGCGTAATGAAAAACAGTCCCATAAGCGCATCAGTCCATATAAGTATTTTCCAAAGCAGCAGCATTGTGCGCGTTTCTCCAATCGACATAAAAACAAAAAGCGCCAAGATACCCAGCAGATAATACACTACCAGCGCCCACTTGAGGCACATATAGAAGCGATAGCCAGTTCTGTATTTCTCAATCACATATTGGCCAATGTACCTCTGCGTCAGGCGTTCAAAAAAAGAAAGTTTCTCGCGAATGCACATTGCTTTCTTATCTGCTTTCCCATAGTGTCCAGGGAGACTTCCGATTAAAATGTCATTTAGAATTGATCGTATCGATGATAAGAAAAGGATAGTGATTCCTGTCCACGGGATGCAATAGTTGGTAATAAATTGTTTCATCGGACAATTCCTCTAACATAGAAGTAAATCGACACATTTTTTATAGACTTGGATAACCCGCTCAGCACAAATACTCTGCCTGAAGTTTTAGCTTATTCATCAGAGAATCCACCCCGACTTTAATTACTGAAGAACCAACAACATCTGCAACTGCCAGCAAAGCACCGCCACCCGGTATTGCAGATAATGCGCCAGTAACTAAATTAATTGGTTAATTGGTCTGATTTGCTTTATACAAGAGCAAAGCATCCTGCTCATCGTCTGTATCCACTGAAACTGTTAGTATATCTTCAAGATTTATGACAGATATGCCATCGTCACAGCCATAATCATCGATTATATTAATGCAAATGGTATTATCATTATAATTGCTTACAAAACCGCGCAAAAGATTGTCCTGAAATTCCAAGCAAATTATTAGCGAATTATCCTTTGCATAGCTAAAAAGCGAGGGCATTATTTCTCCATCGCCAATCCCCCCTAAATTTGGATGGTCTTGTTTTCTTCGTTTATACAGACGATCAATTTTGGTTTCATAATTTCCTGCATAATCAATTCTATAAATATCTTTTACCGGCTTTAGAATGAACCCATCATAATACCCATGAACAGAAATGTGAGCTATCAGCACTTCATCTGTACTATACTTTGCAACATATCCAGTCAAATGCAAGTCCGTATAGTCCGGATTGCAAAAGAAACTAGCAACATTTCCATCCTCGAAGCATTTTCGAATAACATCTAACACAAAAGCACCTCCACATATATTGCCACTTTCCTATCTTCGGCTTTTCCATCCCGATTTTTGCTTTTTCTTTTCGCCGCCTTGATCCCTTTGCCTACGTGCATTTCCTTTTTGGTGTTTGTCTTTTGTGCGCTTATCACTACCATTTCGTTTTGAATGCTCACTATAATAGTAAATAATTAAAGGAGGAGCAAGGGAGCGCAGACGAAAAAATCCGGCAGCTCATTTTGAGCTGCCGGATTTTGAGCGGAGCAGACTTTGCTCCGACACCGTGGTGCCGGTGGCCGGACTCGAACCGGCACGCCTTGCGGCACTTGATTTTGAGTCAAGCACGTCTACCAATTCCATCACACCGGCAAATTTGGCTGTTTGATTATACAACAGCCGGGCGCATATTTCAAGTGCAAATCTCGCGCGGCGGCACGAACCGCAGCCGCTCCGGCGGCTGCTCGGCAAGCGAGCACGCGGCGGCCGCGCAGCCGGGAATGGCATCATACACGCGGCAGAGCGCCCCCGCCTCCGGCGGGACGAGCACCCCGTCCGCGCGCCGGAACGGGATCGTGCGCAGGTCGCCCGTGCCCGTGAGCTTGAACCAGCTCTCGCGCAGCGTCCAGAGCTCGAACGGCTGCAGGTCGCCGCAGTCCGCCTGCGCGAGCCGCCGCGCCATGGCCGGGTGCAGCGGGCGCACCTGCTCCACATCCGCACCGACCGGCGCGGCCGACACGGCCACGAGCGCCGCCGTGCGCGTGTGACTGACGGAAAAGTGCAGCTGCGGGCACGCCGGAAAATACGGCTTGCCGCCCGGCAGCTCCGCCGTCTCCGGCAGGTCGATGCCCCAGACCGCGCGCACCGCATACGCCAGCAGCGACACGCCCCACGCGCTCCCATGCGCCTTTGTGCGCGCAGGGCGCGCCGGCTGCGCGTCCGTGATCTGCGTCCAGAAAAGCTCCATATGGCCCACCTCATTTCCTGTGTCACAGAATAACACGATTCGTAATTTTTTGCTACCACTATTGTAAATTGTGTGATATACTGAAATGAATATTTCTGCAAACCTCCTGCTTTCCGGGAAAGCAGACGCCACTAACCGCAAAGGTGCCCACACACCGCCTTTGGAAAGGAATATGGACTACATGAAGAAAATTCTCGTACTTGAGGACGAACCCAGCATCCGCAGCTTCGTCGTCATCAACCTGCGCCGATCCGGTTACGAGCCCATTGAGGCGGCCACAGGCGAGGAGGCGCTCGAAAAGCTCAAGCAGAATCCGGACACGCTCGTCGCGCTGCTCGACGTGATGCTGCCGGACATCGACGGCTTTGAGGTCTGCCGCCGCATCCGCGCGACCGGCTCGAAAATGGGCATCCTCATGCTCAGCGCCAAGAGCCAGGAGATGGACAAGATCACCGGCCTCATGACCGGCGCGGACGACTATGTCACCAAGCCCTTCTCCCCCGCCGAGCTGCTCGCGCGCGTGGACGCGCTCTACCGCCGCATCGGCGGCAGCGAGAACACCGAGGACGTGCTCTCGAGCGGGCCGTTCGTGCTGCACCTGCGCTCGCGCACACTCGATAAAAACAGCGAGCACATCCGCCTGACGCAGACGGAGTTTGCCATCATGAAGCTGTTCATGGAAAACCCCGGCCGCGCACTCTCGCGCGAGGACATTCTGCACGCCGTCTGGGGCGCGGACTACAACGGCGAGGTCAAGATCGTCGACGTGAACATCCGCCGTCTGCGCATCAAGATCGAGGACGACGCGACCGAACCAGAATACATCACCACCGTCTGGGGCTACGGCTATAAGTGGGGCTACTGAGGCCATGCAGGACGTCACCCCCACCCCCGCAGGCGAACCCGAACAGAAAAACACCTTCCGCGGCCTGTTTTCGCGCATGGCCATCGGCCAGTGCGTGCATGCGGCGCTGTGCGTCGCCATCGGCGCGGCCATCGGCCTAGGCGCGGGGCGCGTCAGCACCGCGCTGGGCATCGTGCTGGGCATTCTCGCGGCGGCCGTCGGCACCGTGATCTGCGCGCTGTGGTTCCGCCGGCGCGTGTCGCGCCCGGTCGAGCAGATCACGGAGGTCACGCGCACGATCGCTGGCGGGCGCTACGGCACGGAGCTGCCGGTGCAGCGCGACGATGAGCTCGGCCGCCTTGCGACCGCGATCAACGAGCTGTCGCAGGAGATCAGCCGCAGCGAAAAAATGCAGTCGGAATTCATCTCGTCGATCTCGCACGAGCTGCGCACGCCCCTGACCGCCATCACCGGCTGGAGTGAAACGCTCATGTTCGACACCGCCATCCAGGGCGACTCCCGCCGCGGCATCGCCATTATCTCCAAGGAGGCCGCGCGCCTGACGAGCCTCGTCGAGGAGCTGCTGGAGTTCACCCGCATCCAGGACGGCCGCTTCAACCTGAGCATGGAGCTGCTCGACATCGAGAGCGAGCTTGAGGACACCATCTTCACCTATCAGGAGCTGCTGCGGCAGGACGGGATGCAGCTCATCTACAACCCGCCCGAGGAGGAGATCCCGCTCGTGCCCGGCGACCCGGAGCGGCTCAAGCAGGTGTTTCTCAACATCCTCGACAACGCCGCCAAATATGCGCGCGACGGCAAGACGATCGAAGTGTCCGTTTTTTCGGACAGTGAAGCTGCTACCATTCAATTCAGGGACCACGGCCCCGGCATCCCGGAAAACGAGCTGCCGCACGTGAAGGAAAAGTTCTTCAAGGGCGAAAAGCACAAGGCCCGCGGCAGCGGCATCGGCCTCGCCGTGTGCGACGAGATCATCACCCGCTCCGGCGGCACGCTGACGATCGCCAACGCCCCCGGCGGCGGTACGCTCGTGTCGGTGCGCCTGCCGTTCGCGCCGGAGAGCGGCAATTAAAATTGTAACCGAGGTAAACATATGAGCAAAACCAAATCCGCAAAACCCGATACCAATGTCTCGTTCCGCACATCCATCGGCGGGCAGGCGCTCATCGAGGGCATCCTCATGCGCGGCCCGACGAAGCAGGCCATCGTCTGCCGCACGCAGGACGGCATGGTCGAGAAGGTCGAGGAGCTGCACCTGGTCAAGGAAAAGCACCCGATTCTCGGCTGGCCGCTCATCCGCGGCGTCGTCGTGTTTCTCGACTCGATGGTCAAGGGCATGAAGGCGCTGACCTATTCGGCCGACCTGCTGCCCGAGGACGAGCAGGAGGAGCCCGGCAAGATCGATCTCTGGATCGAAAAGCACTTCGGCGAGGAGAAGGCCAAGGACATCATCATCGGCACGGCCGTGGTGCTCGGCATCGCGCTGTCAATCGTGCTGTTCATCCTGATCCCGACGCTGCTCGCCGGCCTGACCGACAGCTTCATCCACAGCCCTGTCGTGCGCAACCTCTTTGAGGGCCTGCTGCGCATCGTCATCTTCCTGCTGTATCTCTGGGGCGTGGCGCACATGAAGGACGTCGAGCGCATGTTCGCCTACCACGGCGCGGAGCACAAGACCATCTTCTGCTACGAAAAGGGCCTGCCGCTGACGGTCGAGAACGTGCGGCCGCAGTCGCGCTTCCACCCCCGCTGCGGCACGAGCTTTCTGTTCGTCGTCGTCATCATCAGCATTCTCGTGTTCTCGCTCGTGAGCCTGCGCGTCGGGCTGTGGGACAATCCGTGGGTGCGCATCGGCCTGCGGCTGCTGCTGCTGCCGGTCGTGGTATCCATCAGTTATGAGATCAACCGCTGGGTCGGCCGGCACGATAACCTCTGCTCGCGCATACTGTCCGCGCCGGGTAAGTGGCTGCAGCGCCTGACCACCAACGAGCCGGACGACAGCATGATCGAGTGCGCCATCCGCGCGCTTGAGCTTGTGATTCCGGAAGAGAAGGGCAGCGACGCCTGGTAATCCGTCAGCAAAGGACTGGAAGATAGAGAGATGCCAAAGACCTATAACGACCTGTATCTGGCCACGCGCACGGCGCTGAAAAACGCCGGCGTGGAGGCTTACGCGCTCGAGGCGCGGCTGCTGGTGGCCTATGCCGTCGGCAAGACGAAGGAGGAATTCGTGCGCGACCTGCGCCTGTACACCTCCGACGAAAATGAACAGAAGATCACGGCCCTGCTGCAGCGCCGCATCGCCGGCGAACCGCTGGCCTATCTCATCGGCGAGTGGGAGTTTCACGGGCTGCCGATCGTGGTCACGCCCGACGTGCTCATCCCGCGCATGGACACCGAGGTGCTCGTGGACGCGGCGCTGCGCGTGCTCGTCGGCCGGAAGATGAATGCCCGCATTCTCGACCTCTGCTCCGGCAGCGGCTGCATCGGCTGCGCGCTGGCGCACGAGCTGCCGGCCGCGCGCGTCGTCATGGTGGACATCAGCGAGGAGGCCCTCGCCGTGAGCAAGGAAAACCTGCGCCGCAACCACCAGAACCGCACCATCTGCCTCAAGGCCGACGCGCTCGAAAAGCCCCCGATGGGCATCGGCACGTTCGACCTCATCGTGTCCAACCCGCCGTATGTGGCGAGCATGGACATCCTCACACTCGACAGCTCCGTGCGCGACTATGAGCCGCTCGGCGCGCTCGACGGCGGCGAGGACGGGCTGATGTTCTACCGCGCGATCGTGCGCCACTGGACGCAGATCCTCCGCCCCGGCGGCTGGCTCATGTTCGAGGTCGGCGAGGATCAGGCGGACGCCGTCATGGCGCTGATGACAGAAGAAAAATACACCGATGTGACCGCCCTTGAGGACACCGCCGGCATCCGGCGCGTCGTCGTCGGCCGCATCTGATACTCAGAGGTGAATCACTATGGCAGAAAAGAAAAAATCCGCACCCGTTTCCACCGGCCCCGTCAAGCCGGAGGATAAGAAAAAAGCGCTCGAGACCGCGCTCGCCCAGATCGAAAAGAACTTCGGCAAGGGCGCCATCATGCGCCTCGGCGACGACATCCCCGTGAACGTGGAGGCCATCTCCACCGGTTCCCTGTCGCTCGACCTCGCGCTCGGCATCGGCGGCGTGCCCCGCGGCCGCATCGTCGAGATCTACGGGCCCGAGTCGTCCGGTAAGACGACGCTCGCGCTGCACATCCTCGCCAGCGCCCAGAAGAAGGGCGGCGAGGTCGCGTTCATCGACGTGGAGCACGCGCTCGAGCCCGCCTACGCCCGCGCCCTCGGCGTGGACATCGACAGCCTGCTCATCTCCCAGCCGGACACCGGCGAGCAGGCGCTCGAGATCACGGAGCAGCTCGTGCGCTCCGGCGCGCTCGACGTCGTGGTCGTCGACTCCGTGGCGGCGCTGCTGCCGCGCAGCGAGCTCGAGGGCGAGATGGGCGAGTCGTCCGTCGGCGTGATCGCGCGCCTGATGAGCCAGGCCCTGCGCAAGCTGGCCGGCACCGTCAGCCGCACGAACTGCATCGTCGTGTTCATCAACCAGCTGCGCGAGAAGATCGGCGTCATGTACGGCAACCCCGAGACGACGCCCGGCGGCCGCGCGCTGAAGTATTTCTCCAGCGTGCGCATCGATGTGCGCCGCATCGAGACGCTGAAGGTCGGCGGCGAGATGATCGGCAACCGCACGCGCGCCAAGATCGTCAAGAACAAGGTCGCGCCCCCGTTCAAGGAGGCGGAGTTCGACATCATCTACGGCGAGGGCATCTCCAAGATCGGCGAGATCGTGGACCTCGGCGTCAAGCTCGACCTGATCGACAAGGCCGGCGCGTGGTACACCTACGGCGATGTGCGCGTGCAGGGCCGCGACAGCATGAAGGAATATCTGCGCGAGCACCCCGACGTCTCGGACAAGATCGAGGCCGAGATCCGCGCCAACGCCCACAAGCTCATGAGCCCGCAGGCGCGCAAGGCCGCCATCGCTTCCGGCCGCGCCGTCGAGGTGGCAGCCGATGACTTTCAGGGCTGATGGCCCGGCTCATCGAGCTCAAGCAGACCGCGCCGGAGCGCTTTCTGGCGCGGTTTGACACCGGCGAGGAACTGCGCACGACGCTCGCCGTCGTGACGGACTTCCACCTGCGCAGCGGAAAGGAACTGACGAGTCAGGAGCTTGACGCGCTGCGCGCGGCCTCCGAGCGCTCGCGCTGCCGGCAGCGGGCGCTGCGCATCATCGGTGCGCGCGCCATGTCGGTCAAGGAACTGACCGACCGGCTGAAGGAAAAGGGCGAAAGTCCGGAAAACGCCGAGGACGCCGCCGCGTGGCTGCAGGAGATGCACCTGCTCGACGATGCGCAGTACGCCGCCATGTGCGTGCGGCACTATGCCGCCAAGGGCTACGGCGCCGGGCGCATCCGCAACGAGCTCTACCGCCGCGGCATCCCGCGCGAACTGTGGGACGACGCGCTGCAGGAGCTGCCGGAGCAGGACGACCAGATCGACACGCTGCTGCGCCGCCGCCTGCGCAGCGACACGCCCGACCGCGACGAGCTGCGCCGCGCATCGGACTATCTCTACCGCCGCGGCTTCGGGCGCGACGAGATCCGCGCGGCCATCGCGCGCTATCAGGATAACTTTGAGGAGTATTGACCCATGCCATATCGAATCTGCCTGATCTCGCTCGGCTGTGCGAAAAATCAGGTCAACAGCGAGCAGATGCTCTATCTGCTCAACCAGGCCGGCCATGAGGTGGTCGGCGAGGTGGACGGGTGCGACGTCGCCATCGTCAACACCTGCGGCTTTATCGACAGCGCCAAGAGCGAGGCCATCGACCAGATCCTGCAGCTCGCCGAGGTGAAAAAGGCCGGCGGACTGAAGAAGATCCTCGTGACCGGCTGCCTGTCGCAGCGGTACGAAAACGACATTCTCGAGAGCCTGCCGGAAGTGGACGGCATGCTCGGCACCGGCAGCTTCGGCCAGATCTGCGAGGCCGTCGAGGACGTGATGCACGGCGGAAAGCCGCTGTACTTCGGTGACAAGAGCGGCCCGATTGAGGAGATCGGCCGCGTGGTCACGACCGGGCCGGGCTGGGCGTACCTGCGCATCGCCGAGGGGTGCGACAACTGGTGCGCGTTCTGCGCCATCCCCGCCATCCGCGGCCGCTACCGCAGCCGCACGCTTGACGCCATTGTGCAGGAGGCGAAAGATCTCGCCGACCTCGGCGTAAAAGAGTTGATCGTCATCGCGCAGGACATCACCCGCTGGGGCATGGACCTCTACGGCAAGCCGAGCCTTGCGCTGCTGCTGCGGGAGCTGGCGAAGATCGACGGCATCCGCTGGATCCGCCTGCACTACCTCTACCCCGAGATCATCGACGACGAGCTCATCGACCTCATCGCCAATGAGGACAAGATCGTCAAGTATCTCGACATTCCCATCCAGCACATCAACAACGACATTCTCCGCCGCATGAACCGCCACTGCACCGGTGACGAGATCCGCGCGCTGCTGCAGAAGCTGCGCGCGCGCATTCCGGGTCTTGTGCTGCGCACGAGCCTCATCACGGGCCTCCCCGGCGAGGGCGAGGCCGAGTTTGAGGAGCTGTGCACCTGGCTGCGCGAGGTGCGGCTCGAGCGCGTGGGCGTGTTCCCGTTCTCCCCCGAGGAGGGGACACCCGCCGCCGTGATGACGGACCGCTGCGAGCCGGACGAGGCCCAGCGCCGCGCCGATCTTATTCTCGAGCTGCAGGCCGGCATCATGGACGACTACAACGCCGCCTGCATCGGGCGGGACATGACCGTGCTCTGCGAGCACCGGGCCAGGAGCGGCATGTGCTCCGGCCGGACGTATGCCGACTCGCCGGAGATCGACGGTACGGTCTACTTCACCGGCACCGCCCTGCCCGGCGACATGGTCACGGTGCATATCACCGGCTGCGACGACGGCGATCTCGCCGGCGAACAAATCCACGAATGAGGTGCTGACATGACGACTGCAAACAAAATTACCATCTTCCGCGTGATTCTCATCCCCGTGTTTCTGGTGCTGATGTACCTGCGCTTCCCCGGCCATACGTACTGGGCATTCGGCGTGTTCGTGTTCGCGAGCCTGAGCGACTTCGCCGACGGCTACATCGCGCGGCACTATAATCAGGTGTCCGACTTCGGCAAGTTCATGGACCCGCTGGCCGACAAGTTGCTGGTCGTGGCGGCCATGCTGCTGTTTGTCGAGCAGCACCAGATGCCCGCGTGGGCGCTGCTGCTCGTGGTCGCGCGCGAGTTTGCCGTGACCGGCCTGCGGCTCATCGCCGTGGACAACGGCCGCGTCATCGCCGCCGCCTGGTCCGGCAAGATCAAGACCGCCTCGACCATGGTGGCCATCTGCCTGATGCTGCTGTGGAACATTCCCTGGCTCAACACGGTCTGCTGGGTCGTCATCGTCGTGACGACGGTGTACTCCGGTGTGGAGTACTTCGTGAAGAATCACGACGTGTTCCGGAAAGCCGTCTGAAGCATAAAAAGGCCAGCGGGCATGATGCCCGCTGGTCTTTTTGGGTTATGCCTCAGAACGTGAATGCCTGCAGCGGCTTGTCATACTCCGAGTGGCCCGTGGAGAACGGCTTGCCCTCGACCGTAACGCGCACGGTCGTGCAGTTGAAGTTATCGAGGAACGTGTTGACGAGACTGCCCATGTACATGAGCTCGCCCGTCGAGCCGCTCTCGCGCAGACCGGCGAGGAATGCCTCGTTCATGTCGAGACTGAGCGCGTCGCCGTCCTTCGAGATGACGAGCACCTGGCTGCCCTTCGGCAGGGCGTTGTGCGCGATGAGCTGCTGCGCGATCGCCTGCGCATACGCCGTCGTGACGGCCGGCTCCGCGTCCGGGATCTGCGCCGTGTCGGCGCGCAGGTCATCGGCCGCGTCGTTCGGGAAATAGAGCTTGCAGGACGTGTCCACGCCGCCGGCGGCGGCCGTCTGCGTCGGCGGTGTCTCCGGCGCGGGGGTCTGCTCCGCCGCGTCCTTCCCGCCGCAGGCGCACAGCAGCGCCAGCGCCAACACGCACGCGAGCAGGAGCGAAAGATATTTTTTCATGTCAGTGCCTCCTGTGCGGCCACGCTTTGCTCCGGCCGCGTTTTTTCCAGCATACCACACCGGCGCGCGGCGCGCAACCTTGACATTGCCGGGTGCATATGCTAAGATGATGAATACGATGAACGGAAAGAGTACGCCTATCACCCGGTCTCAGAGAGGCGCCCAGACGCTGCGAGGGTGCTGTCCGGCGGGGCGGAACGTGCGTCCGGGAGCGCGGCGGGAGGAAATGCCCGCCCGAAGGCACCGCGTTACGGTGCAGCGAGCGAGAAACGAGAGTGGAACCGCGAAGGACTTCGCCTCTCATGCCGGACGGCATGGGGGCGCTTTTTTATTGCAAATACGTCTCAAAGGAGCCTGAATATGAAACTGTACAACACCATGTCCATGCAGAAGGAAGAGTTCGTGCCGATCGAGCCGGGCAAAGTGCGCATGTACGCCTGCGGCCCGACGGTGTATAACTACATCCACGTCGGCAACGCGCGCCCGATCATCATGTTCGACGTGCTGCGCCGCTATCTGGAGTACCGCGGCTACGAGGTGACGTTCGTGCAGAACTTCACCGACGTGGACGACAAGATCATCAAGCGCGCCAACGAGGAGGGTATCTCCAGCGAGGAGGTCGCGAAAAAATACATCGCCGAGTACTTCACCGACGCGCACGCGCTCGGCGTCCGCGAGGCGACCGTGCACCCGAAGGCCACCGAAAACATCCAGCAGATCATTGACCTCATCACGACGCTCATCGACAAGGGCTACGCCTACGAGGTCAACGGCGACGTGTACTACCGCACGCTGAAGTTCAAGGACTACGGCAAGCTCAGCCACCAGCCGATTGAAGACCTGCAGTCCGGCGCGCGCATCGACGTCAACGACATCAAGGAGAACCCGCTCGACTTCGCGCTCTGGAAGGCCGCCAAACCCGGTGAGCCGTCCTGGGACTCGCCGTGGGGCAAGGGCCGCCCCGGCTGGCACATTGAGTGCTCGGCCATGTCCAACCGCTACCTCGGCAAGACGATCGACATCCACTGCGGCGGCAGCGACCTCGCCTTCCCGCACCACGAGAACGAGATTGCCCAGTCCGAGGCCGCCAACGGCTGCAAGTTCGTCAACTACTGGCTGCACAACGGCTTTATCAACATCGACAACAAGAAGATGAGCAAGTCGCTCGGCAACTTCTTCACCGTGCGCGAGGCCGCCGCCGTCTACGGCTACGACTGCATCCGCATGTTCATGCTCATGAGCCACTACCGCAGCCCGCTCAACTACTCCGGCGAGATCCTCATGCAGGCCAAGGCCGCGCTCGAGCGCCTGCGCACCGCCAAGAGCAACCTCGAGTTCTTCATCGCCAACGGCCGCGACGGAGAGCTGAGCGAGACGGACGCCGCCTTCGTGCAGGGGCTGGACCAGTACCGTGAGAAGTTCGACGCCGTCATGGACGACGACTTCAACACTGCCGACGCGATCTCCGTCATCTTTGAGATGGTGCGCGAGATCAACACCGCCGTCTCCCCCGCCACCGACCCGAGCAAGGCGCTGGCGCAGGCGTGCCTCGACCGCTTCCTCGAGCTGTGCGACGTGCTGGGCATCCCGTTCGGCTCCGACAGCAGTGAGGATCCCGAGGCGAAGGCCATCGAGGAGAAAATCGCCGCGCGTCAGGCCGCCCGCAAGGCCAAAAACTGGGCCGAGGCCGACCGCATCCGTGACGAGCTCAAGGCCGCCGGCATCGTGCTCGAGGACACCCCGCAGGGCGTCAAGTGGAAGCGCGCATAAATTGACCCGACTGCATATCTGACGACCGCCCCGGCCGGATGGCCGGGGCGGTTTTTCCGTCCGCGCACACAAAGATCCCCGATCGGAAACCCGATCGGGGATCTTCGCAGTTTATGGGTAAGGGATGAATTCGCGTCAGGGATGCTGCGGTGCATCGGAGTCTTCCGCTTCCGTGTCCGCCTCGGCGCTGTCCTCAGCGGTCACTTCCGGCTCGGCTTCGGCTTCCGGAGCGTCTGGTTCGGCCGGGGTCTCCGCTGCCTCGGCGTTGTCCGCCGGCGCCGTTTCCGCCGCTTCTTCAGCGGCCTTGGCCGCGGCTTCCGTCTCGGTGGCCGCCTTCGCCTCCGCTGCGGCGGCGCGCTTGGCTTCCTTGGCCTCCTTGGCAGCGGCGTGCCTGGCCTGGAGCTTCGTGTACTCCTCGCCCAGCCACATGCGCAGGCCCTGCTTGCGCAGTGTTGCCGCTTCTTCCTCGGTCATCGTTCCCGCCGCGACTGCCTTCTTCAGCTTCCGGCAGTAGAGCAGGCGCAGCACCGCGACGATCACGGCCAGCACGATGAGCACGATGAGAATGTAGAACAGCGGGCCATGGTGCGCCTTCGTGACGGCAAACTGCAGGTCGCGGTCCATGGTCTTGAAGACGAGGTAGCTGCCGTCGCGGCTGCTGGACGTGCTCGCCCAGGTGCCGTCCTGGTAGGTATAGACCGTGTAGCTCGCGCCGGTATCCGGTGCGTAGACACGCAGGGAGACGGTGTTGTCCGTGTCGTCCTCGACCGTATCGTTGAGGATCTCAACGTTATACTTCATGTACAGCTGCTGGTTGCCGCGCAGCGTCGGGCCGTCGGCCTCGGCGGAGGTGATGTGCACATCCGTCGCCGGGTCAAAGACGCCCTCAGCCAGCACGATCGGCGTGCGGCTGTTGTCGGCATACAGGTCGCCGGCCACGACCGTCGAGACGGCGGTGTACTCCGCCTTGACCTCGAGGTCGAAGGTCAGGTGGCTGTAGTCATGCTCCGGCCAGGAGCCGTAGTTGCCCTCCACCGTCGGGCAATCGGGGATCTGAGATTCGTCGATCGAGCCGCCGTAGGCAAACGTGATCGTCTTGACGACCTCGCCGTTGGCCGTGAAGGTGACGGCAAAGCTGGAGAACTCCGCCGGGATGCCGTCGCGTGCCATGAAGGCCTCATAGCTCATACCCTCGGCCTTGCCCGCATAGCTGATGCCGTCGATGCCGGCCTCCGTCTCGTGGACGAAGTAGTTGTCGGCCGCGCTGCCGTCCTTATCGATCTCGCCCGCGATGGTGCCGACGCAGTTGCCGGAGCCGTTGAGATTCACGAGCGTGTTGCAGCCGCTGACGTTCATGCCGTAACCGGCGATACCGCCGATGTAGTTGCGGCCGGTCAGTTCGCACTTGGCAAAGCTGTTGCGCACGGAGCCCTTCGACTGGCCGACGACACCGCCGACGTAGTCGCCCGCCGTGCTCTCGGCCGTGCCGTAGCCCTCGCAGCCGCTGATGACGCCCAGATCCGCGTAGCCGCAGATGGCGCCGACGCAGTCCTTGCGCGAGGTGGCATTGCCGTAGTTCTTACTGTCGAGCAGCACGCATTTGGTGAAGTACTTGGCCGTCAGCGTGGAATCTTTGATGACATTGGAGTCGCTCTCGGGATCGAAATCGTACTCGATGTCCATCGTGCCGGCAACGCCGCCGACATTCACATCGCCATCGACCTTGCCGTAGTTATCGCAGTTATAGACCTTGCCGTCCGTCGTGCTTGAGAGCTCTTCCTCCGAGACGTCCTGGATGATGTCGTCCTTGTCCTTGCTCAGGGCAAGCTCCAGAATGTCGCACAGGCGCATCATGACGACGTTGAACTGGTCGTTGACCGACTTCATGTCGCTGATGATCTGAGTGCTGTAGGTGGCCGTCTCCACGCTCAGGCGGGACAGGCCGGCCGAAATGCTGCCGAGATCGTCGAACATCTGCTCCATCGCGGTGCGGTAGTCGCTGCTGATGTCGGGCAGGTTGAGCGGATCATTGCTGGCAAGGTATTTCGTGACCTGGTCGAGGTAGCTCATACCGGTCGAGAAGTTGCCGCTCGAGGACTTGAGCGCATCGAACGCGTTTTTGAACGCGGCGCTCATGTAATCCATGCGGGTGTGGCCGGTGGAGTCCTCGGTGAGGTAGTACAGGTTGATGATCTTTGTCATCGTGGAGATGTCGCCGGAGATCGCGCCGATCGCTTCGGCGGCGTCGCCCATGCCCTTGAGCAGGGCATCGCGCTGCGACTCATAGGTGCCGAGGTTGTCGGGATTGTACTCATAGCCGTACTTGTCGGACATCTGCTGCCAGTTGTCCGGGCGGCTGGCGATCAGGTCGTAAGAGCCGGTGCCGTAGGCGTTGTCCATGACCTTCATGAGCCAGGCGCAGTAGTCCATAGCCGCGTTGAGCTGGTCGGACGAGACGCTCAGGTCCTTGGCCGCGTCCTTGAAGGCCGTCTTGTCGGCCTCGGTCATCTCATCGACGATGTCGAGATAGTCAAAGCCCTTGTTGAAGTAATCGATCGATTTGTCAAGCGACACGGCCGCCGTGGAAAACTCCGTGATCGCGGGGGCAAGCATTTTCTCCGCCGTGTTGATGCGGATGAACACTTCGTTGACGGTCGTGACCGTGTTGTCCACATAGTCCGTGGTGCGCTCGGCCACATAGCGTGCGCTCTCCGTGGCGCGGGCCGCGCTGTCGCTCAGCACGCCGACCGTGGCGGCCAATGACGACGCCGCGGCGCCCGTGTGGTTGAGCAGGGTATCCATCAGATCATGGAGCGTGTTGAGCTCCTTGGCCATGGCGCCGATCGAGCCGGACTCCACGTCCAGCGTGATGAACGGCTCCATCTGGCCGCAGATGCCGCCGACGTCCTTGCGGCCGGAGGCCGTGCCCCAGTTCGTGCAGCCGGAGACCAGGCCGCTCTGGCGGCCGACGATGCCGCCGATGTTGTAGCCGACGTGCTCAAAGCCGACGCCGCCCCAGTTCGTGCAGCCGATGATGACACCGGACGAGAAGCCGCAGATGCCGCCGACGTCCGTGGAGGTGTTGGCCTTCTTCGGCGCGTCGTCATCCTCGTCGTCGGAGGCGGTCGGGAGCGTCAGGGAATCGAGATCCTCCGCGCTGTCAACAGCCTCGCTGGCGTTGATGTTCACACCCGTGGTGTTCGAGCAGTAGGAGATGGTGCCGATGTTCTGACCGACGATGCCGCCGACGTAATGGTCGCCCTCGACAAAGCCTTCGGTCTTGCAGTTATAGATCATGCCGCTGCCTTCGTTCGTGCCCGCGATGCCGCCGACGTTGTTCTCGCCGGAGATCGTGCCGTTGAACGAGCAGCCGGAGATCGTGCCGTAGTTCGTGCCGACGATGGCGCCGATCTCGTTGAGGGTGCCGGCGGCGTCGATGTTGCCGGTGACCTTCAGGTCACGGACGGTTCCGACCGCCTGCACATAGCGGAACAGGCCCATATGGGACGCATCGCCCGAGAGCTCCAGCCCGCTGACCGTGTGGCCCTGCCCCTCGAACGTGCCGCCGAAGGTCGGGATCGGCACAAAGTCCGACCCGCTCAGGTCCACATCGTTGTCCAGATAGACCGTCTTGCCCTGCGAGTACGTGTCGAGCTTGCAGCTTTTGCTCAGCTGCACGAGATCATCCGCAGAGTAGATATGGATCTCCTTGGCGTTCGGCTGGGCAGCTGCGCCGCACAGCAGGCACAGAGCCGCCACAAGCACCAGCGCAAGCAGACGGCGCACATTATGTCTCTTCATCGGAACCCTCCTCACTGTGCAGATCTGCCGCCGGCACAGTCTGCGCCGGAGCCTCCTCCATCTGCACATTTCCGATATCGATCGATGCGCTGACCGTGCCGCTGACACGACCGTGGATCTCCGCATCGACGTAACCGTTGATATAGCCGCGCACGTGTCCGTTGACACGCATGGCCCCCTGCAGATGCTGCTGCGCGGCGTGGTGGCCAATCGTAAAGGATGTTTTTTCAACCAGAGAATCGCCCAGCAGCAGGATCTGCGGCAGGACGCACATGACCAGCACCATCGAGATCAGCGTGCCGCGGCCCAGGCAGATGCCGATAGACGCGACCGTGTTCTCCGAGGACAAAAAGCCGATGGACATGCCGGCTGCGGCGAGGATGGTGCCGGAGGTCACGACCGTCGGGAACGCCTGGTTGAGCGCCTCGATCATGGCTTCCTTATAGGGCATCTCCTCCTTGAGCCGGAGGTACCGGCTCGAGATGACGATGGCGTAGTCGATGTTCGCGCCCATCATGATGGAGCTGACGATCAGGTACGCCAGGAAATACAGATTGTTGTGCAGGATCGTCGGGAACGAGAAGTTGATCCACACACTGCCCTGGATCACGAGGATCAACAGCAGCGGCAGTGCCACGGACTTGAACGTCAGCAGCAGCACGAGGACGACGAACACGAGCGTGAGAATGCTGATGAGCGTGTTGTCCGTGCTGAAGGCATCGGAAAAGTCCTTGTCCTTGGCCGTCTCGCCGACGAAATAGGACTCGTCGTAATACTTGCCGACGACGCCCTTGATGACCGTCAGGTAATCGTAGGTCTCCTCACTCTCGACCGGGAGGTTGAGATAGAGGATCATGCGCGAATAATTCTCGGAGTGGAGCTGTTTTTCGCCGTCGATGAGGCGGTCATACATCTCCTCCAGGTCGCGCATGGTCGCAGCGTCGATCTTCGAGCGGTAGATATCGCGCTGCTCATACAGGAACTTAAACATGTTAATGAGCGGCACGGAGCAGTTGTCGATATTGCTCAGGTCCACGAGCTGGCCGATGGCCTTCGTGTAATCGTCATTCGCAGTGCAGTAGGCCGTGTACAGCGCGCGCGACACGCCGATGTCGATGTCCGTGAGCTCGGCAAACTTGCGCGGCGTGAGCGAGTCGGTGACCATGTAGCCGTCCTTGGCCTCCTCATCCGCGAGCGCCTGAATGTGATCAACACCCTTGAGCTCGTTGAGGTCATCAAGCAGATCTGCCTCGCTCTCAAAGTCCGTGAACGGGAAGATGAGCACGACCTGGTTCGTCTCGCCGAAGGTGGCGTTGATCTTCTTTTCGGCGATCTTGTAGTCGTTTTGCTTGATGGTGTCGAGCGTGCTGTAGCCGAACACGTACGGGCACTTGCTGCTGAGCAGGAAGCCCGCGATGATGATGACCAGAAAGATCGGCGGCACGATGTAGCGGCTGCGGATGGCAAAGCGGCCGAGCGCGTCAATGCGCGGCAGGAACTGGCGGTGGTGCGTCCTGTCGATCCACGGGCTCATATACATGATGAGCGCCGGCATGAGGAAGAACACCGTCAGCATCAGAAACAGGATCGACTTGATGAGCACGAGGCTCATGTCCTCACCGATCTTGATCTTCATGAACGAGAGCGCAAGCAAACCCGAGATCGTCGTCAGGCTCGAGGCCGAGATCTCCGGAATGGCCAGCGTCAGCGCGCGGATGGTCGCCTCACGGGGCTCGAGATGCTCGCGCTCTTCCGTGTAGTGGTGGCACATGATGATCGCGTAGTCGATGCCGAGGCCGAGCTGCAGCACCGCCGCGATGGAGTTGGTGATGAACGAGACCTCATGGAACCAGTAGTTCGTGCCTTTGTTGACCCAGACGGCCACGCCGAAGGTGATGATCAGCACCGGGACCTCCGCGTAGGTGTGGCTCGTGAGCAGGAGCACCACAAAGATGGAGCACATGAGAATGATGAGCACGATGCGCATCTCGCGCTCGAGGATCTCGCCGGTCGGGTTGCCGACCTCCGTTGTGATATAGGTATCATAGCCGTCGAGCGCCGCACGGACGTTCTTCACGCCCTGAATGCTGATCTCGTCGAGCTTTTCCCCGTCGAACGTGACCTCAAAGAGCGCCGAGGCATTATTATAATGGTGTGTGTCCTTTTCAAACACCACGTCCTTGACGCCGTCCACACCGCGCAGCATCTCGGCAAGCTCCTCCGCCTGCGCAAGCGTCACATTGGACACCATCACCTTCGCATCCCCGTAGGTGATGAACTCGCGGTTCATGATCTCCAGACCCTGGCGCGTCTGCGTGGAGTCCGGCAGATAATCGGTCAGCTCATTGTTGACGTCCGTCTTGCTCGCCGAGAAGATCGACAGCACGCACGCCACGGCAAACAGCACCACGAACAGCCGCCGCTTGTCCACAATGAACGCCGCCAGACGCTCCATAAACGATTTCTTCATACCCTAGCCCCTCATCGGGCGGCTCCCCCGCCCGAGATCTCTCTGCGCACCCGGCCGGAACCGGTTACATCAAAAGTTAAAAAACAGTAACAAAATGTGTTTTGCTGTCGTCTTCGGGTGTAACTGCGCAAAGTTAACATAAACAATTACGGATTCTTTTGTATCATACGATATCCCAAACACGATGTCAACTGCGAAAACGGATTTTCCCGCAATTTTCCTTGATTTTTTTCCACATTTTCTTGAAAATACGCGCATTTTCACGTCGGTCCCGCAAAAAATCAGACGTTTCGTCAAGAAATCAACCGCGCATTGATTTTTCGTCCCGCGTGCTGTGCGGTAACATATTTCTGCAAAACGGCGTCGAAATATGGTAACAAAAAATCGACCCGTCGGAATCAGAACCGGATTCCGACGGGTCGAATTTTGTAACTTTTTCATGCTTCAAAGATCTTCTCCACACGGCGGATATACGCTGGCAGCGCCCCCTCAAAGTCCACGCCGAAGCGGCGCGGCGTATCGCGCCAGAGCGAACGGCAGATGCTCTCGTCCGTGAGCGCGGTGGCCGTTTCGAGCGCGGCACTCAGCGGTGCGCCGCGCACGAGCAGCGCCGCGAGGGCGGAGGCGAACACATCGCCCGTGCCGTAAAACACGCCGGGATGTGCCGGGCGCATGCTCGCGTGCATCTCCCCCGTGCGGCAGTCGCAGGCGACGTTGCCGATCACGTCCGGCTGCGGGCGCACGCCGGTGACCGTGACGACGCCGGCGCCGAGCGCGCCGAGCGCCTGAAACAGCTGCGCAAGATAGGCATCGCTGTGCGTGCCGGGCTCATACGGCAGGCCGGCCAGCAGCGCCGCCTCCGTGACGTTCGGCGTGATGACGTCCGCGCGCGAGAGCAGGCGGCGGAAGGCCGTGCACATGCGGTCGTCAATCTGGGAGTAATAGCTGCCGTTGTCGGCCATGACCGGGTCGATCACGACCAGGGTGTCCGGCGCGGCGATGCAGTCGAGCGTCTGTGCGAGCAGCTGCGCCTGCCCGGGCGAGGCGAGGTAGCCGGAGTAGACCCCGTCGATGCGCGCGCCGATGCGCTGCCAGTGGTGCGCGATGGGCAGCATGTCGTCCGACAGGTCGCGGAACGTCCAGCCGGTGAACTCGCCCGTGTGCGTGCTGAGCACGGCCGTGGGGATGCAGGCGCACTCCACGCCCGTGGCGGAGATGACCGGCAGCGCCACGGTCAGCGAGCACTTGCCGAGCCCGGACAGATCGTGGATGGCGGCAATGCGCTTGAGCGGCGGTAACGTGTTGTCCATACGATGACCTCGGTTCCTTTTATCATGATGTACAGCAGACGGCCCCCGGCAGGGCACCGGGGGCGCGTGGAAATGACTCAGCCATCGGACGACGGGAGCGCGCGCAGCTGCGCGTCGATCTCCGCGAGCGAGTCGGCCGTCAGGCCCGACTGGGCAAACCCGGCCACCTGGCGCAGCGTCATGGCGGCGGTCATCTGCAGGGCCGGATTCTTCAGGATCTTGGGGAAGAACCGCTCGAGAACCGCGACCGCCTCCGGCGCGCCGAGCAGCTTCTTCATCGTGTCGTCCACAGTGTATGTCACGTTGCTTTCCTCCCTGTCTCCGGATGGCCGGAGGACAGAATTCACAAAAAATCAGAGATTTTGTAGTGATTATACACAAATCACGGCCGATTGTCAAATCCCGTGCTTCCGGCAGGTGCCGCCGGTGCGTCGCGCCGGTCCAGATAGCGCAGAAACTGGCGCGTTGCTGTACGCCGTGATGGTCACGACGAACAAGCGCGCCGCGCACATCACGGGTCTGGAAAACGCGCTGCTGCAGATGCTCTTCGGTTTTCTGACCGTGGCCGTGTTCGTCGTCATCCGCGACCGCGGCTTCGCCATCGATGTCCGCCCGGGCGACTGGGCGAGGATCGTGCTGCTGGGCGCGGTGAACACCGGCACACAGGCAGGATCGGCAAATCGAAACCCAACGAAGCGGGGTCGATTTGGAGAAGCGGCGCGGCGGGATGAATGAGCAGTGATTTTGGGAAGCAGAGCATAAAAAATCGCCGCGAACGATATGCAGTCCGCGGCAACGACCGGGCTTCCCCGCTCGGTTTTCGATCTTCGCCATCGGCGTCTCCAGCAGAAAACGTCAGCCCATACTCCGGTAAAGTCCAGCCTCTTCGCAATTACGCACGACGTGCATGGGGAGTGCCCGAGAAGGGATAGGCTTTTCCTCTCGGATTTTCGATCGTCGCCATCGGTGTCTGCAAAAAGAAACACCAGCCAACTGGCTGGTGTTTCTTTTTGGAGGCGCCACCCGGATTTGAACCGGGGGTCAAGGATTTGCAGTCCCATGCCTTACCACTTGGCTATGGCGCCAAAAAATGGAGCGGGCAACGAGATTCGAACTCGCTACCTCCACCTTGGCAAGGTGGCGCTCTGCCAAATGAGCTATGCCCGCAAAATGGTGCCTCCGGTCGGAATCGAACCAACGACACGGGGATTTTCAGTCCCCTGCTCTACCAACTGAGCTACAGAGGCATATACAATTGAAAAACTGGTGGGAACAACAGGGCTCGAACCTGTGACCCCTTGCTTGTAAGGCAAGTGCTCTCCCGGCTGAGCTATGCTCCCGTTTCGCAGCTTGCTCATTATACAAGACGCCAAAAAAATTGTCAAGGGATTTTCGGTAATTTTTTCGGCAAATGTACATTTCCGGGGCGGCAGTGCCGCCCCGAACTCGGTCAATCCGCTGCGGCGTCAGCGTTTTCGGCATCGAGCAGCGTCTGCAGCTGCGCCGGGGTGAAAACATACTCCGCGTCGCAGAACTGGCAGTGCACCTGCGTGTCTTTGCCCTCGGCGATCATCTCTTGCAGCTCCTGCGCGCCGCACTGGCGCAGCGCCTGCTCCACGCGCGCACGCGAGCACGCACAGCGATAGGCCATCGGGTGGCGCAGGACGATCTCGGGCTCGAGACCGCGCATGACCTGCGGAATGATGGCGTCCGCCCCGTCCTCATCGAGGATGGTCGTGAGCTGGTCCATCATGAAAATGTTGTCCTCGAGCTTTGCGATCAACTCCTCCGGCGCGCCGGGCATGAGCTGCACGAGAAAGCCGCCGGCCGCCTTGACGCTGTGGTCGGTATCGACGAGCACGCCGAGGCCGCAGGCAGCGGGGATCTGCTCGCTCTCGACGAGGTAGGCGGACAGATCCTCCGCGATCTCGCCGCTGACGAGCTCCGTGCTGCCGACATACGGCTCACGCAGACCGATGTCGCGGCTGACGGTGAGCATGCCGTCCTTGCCGACGGCGCCGCCGACATCGAGCTTGCCGTCCGGGCGCGTGGGCAGGTCGAACGCGGGGTTCGAGACCATGCCGCGCACATTGCCATCACTGTCCGACACGGCAATAATGGTGCCGAGGCCTCCGCCGCCGCTGATGCGCAGCGTGAGCGTGCCGTTTTCCTCCTTGAGCAGGTCGCCGAGCATCGACGCCGCGCACAGGCTGCGGCCGAGGGCGGCGATCGCCGTCGGGCTGCAGTGGTGGATAGCGTTGGCGCGCTGCACCGCATCGCGCGCGGTGACGACCGAAATTTTCACAAAACCGTCTTTCGAGACGGCGCGGATAATCTCATCCATTGTTTTCACCTCAGAATTTTTGATAACATTGCATTGCATCTTGCCGCATTCGAAGTTTCCCCACGGTTCAAATACCGTATTCCAGGCTGCGCATCGCCGTGAGGAAAATGCGCCCGGCGTCCGCCTGCGGGCCGTCGCGCCGGACGGTCACGTCCAGAAAACCCGCCTGTGTGAGCAGCTGCGCGAGCCGCTCCGGCGTGTGCGCATACTCAATGTGCTCCTCCGACGCGCGCGACCAGAGCTCCCCCGCGCGCGTGAACAGGTCCATCCCGTAGTGCATGGTCTGCGCCGCTGCGTCAAACTCCGCCCGCCAGAGGCACAGGACATCGTCCGTCTCATCGACGAACGTGCCGCCGTCGAGCGCGCGGAACGACGCCGGATCGCGGATGTCCACAATAAGCATCCCGCCCGGGCGCACGAACAGGTGCAGCCGGTGCAGCACCTCCGGCAGCTCCTCCGGCGGCAGATAGTCAAACCCGTCGAGCGAGCAGTAGGCCGCGTCGACCGTGCCGTAGAGGTCGAGTTCCGATGCCTCCTGGCACAGCAGCAGCGGCGGCACTGCCTCCGCGGGCAGGTCGGCATTGTGCGTCTGCGCCTGCATGAGCATATCGGGTGAGCCGTCGGTCGCGATCATCTCATACCCGCGCGCGGCCATCAGGCGCGTGAGCGTACCGGTGCCGCAGCAAAAATCCAGCAGGGTGCGGCACGCGCCGCGCCCCTGCTGGAAACACTGCTCATAAAAGTCCGCGAACGCGGCATAATCCACATCGCGGGTCAGCGCATCGTACCACGCGGCAAGGGCACCGTAAGCGCTCACGCCTGCTCCTCCGCAGATTTCTCAGCCTGCTCCTTGAGCCGGCCAAACACGATCTCATACCCGCCGTCGCCGTACTGCAGGCTGCGGTTAACGCGGCTGATCGTCGCGCTCGAGGCGCCGGTCTTTTCCAGAATGTCGTTGTAGATCAGGCCCGCATCCAGATACTGCGCCACCTGATAGCGCTGCTCCATGGCCTGCAGCTCCGTGACCGTGCACAGGTCATCGAAAAACTGCTTGCACTCGTCGACGGTCTTGAGCGTCAGGATGGCACGGTACATGTCATCGCAGCGCGGTTTTTTATGCTGTTTATTCATATGCGCTCCTTATTTCTCATCAGATATATGGATGCTGAGATATGATTTTTCGGTTACTATTGTACTCTAATTGTTTAGGAAAGTAAAGAGGAAAACCGTCCGGAAATTTCATGTGCCGGAATTACGGGGGTTTTACTTGCTTTTATACTATAAATCAGGTATGATATTTCTGTGGCAAACCGCTGCCGCAAGCAACCCGCTACCCATTGCAAGAGGAGGTTTTGTCTATGGTCATCGCCGGGATCCCCTTCACCATGCCGGCCATCTGGATCGGCCTGATCGTGATCTTTCTGATCATCGAGGGCCTGACCGCCGGTCTGGTCACGATCTGGTTTGCCGTGGGCGCGCTCGCCGCGCTCATCGCCGCCATGTTCCACGCGCCGCTGTGGCTGCAGCTCGTGTGGTTTTTCGCCGTGTCGATCGCGGCCTTCGCCGTGACGCGCCCGCTGGTGAAAAAATATATCAACAGCCGCACCCAGCCCACGAACGCCGATATGCTCATCGGGCAGGAATGTCTCGTCACGGAGGATATCGACAACCTGACCGGCCGCGGCGCCGTCGCCATCGGCGGGAAGGTCTGGACCGCCCGCGCCGACTCTGACGCGCCCATCCCCGCCGGGACCGCCGCCACCGTGCTGCGCATTGAGGGCGTCAAGCTCATCGTCACACCCGCCTGCGTGACCGCGGGCGCAAAAGAATAAGGAGGAATCGCCATGCCATACGTTCTCTACGGAATCATCCTGATCGCACTCATCATCCTCGTGCGCAACATCCGCATCGTCCCGCAGGCACAAGCCTATGTCATCACCCGCCTCGGCGCCTACAAGACCACGTGGGGCGTCGGCCTGCACCTGAAGATCCCGTTCATCGAGTCGGTCGCCAAGCGTCTGTCGCTTAAGGAGCAGGTCGCGGACTTCCCGCCGCAGCCCGTCATCACGAAGGACAACGTCACCATGCAGATTGACACCGTCGTCTACTACCAGATCACCGACCCGAAGCTATACACCTACGGCATCGAGCAGCCGATCCTCGCGATCGAGAATCTCTCGGCCACGACGCTGCGCAACCTCATCGGCGACCTCGAGCTCGACCAGTGCCTGACCAGCCGCGATATCGTCAACACCAAGATGCGCCAGATCCTCGACGAGGCCACCGACCCCTGGGGCATCAAGGTCAACCGCGTGGAACTCAAAAACATTCTCCCGCCCAAAGAGATCCAGAGCGCCATGGAAAAGCAGATGAAGGCCGAGCGCGAACGCCGCGAGGCCATCCTGCGCGCCGAGGGCGAGAAGCGCTCTGCCATCCTCACGGCCGAGGGCGAAAAAGAATCGGCCATCCTGCGCGCCGACGCGAAAAAGCAGGAGCAGATTCTCGAGGCGCAGGGCCGTGCCGAAGCCATTCTGACCGTGCAGCGCGCGACCGCCGAGGGCATCCGGCTCATCAACGAGTCCATGCCGTCCGACGCCGTCATCAAGCTCAAGAGTCTCGAGGCCTTTGCCGCCGCCGCCGACGGCCGTGCGACGAAGATCATTATCCCGTCCGAGATCCAGGGCGTTGCCGCGCTGGCGGCCGGCCTGGTCGAGAGCGTCAAGGGCGACGCTCCGAACGCCTGATCACCGGCCGAATTTACACCGACCCCGCGCCGGGCCCGGCGCGGGGTTTTCGGTAAGAAAGAGAGAGAACACATATGAAGCTTCCGTTTTTGAAGAAAAACAAGCCAGCCCCGGCCCCGGTGCCGGAGACCCCGGCCGCGCCGCGCGCGCCGTTCCCCTTCGCCGCACCGGCGCAGGACGAGCCCGTGCCCGCGATCCACATCGACGCGCGCGTGCTCGCCTTCCTGCGCAAGTACGACGCCGCGCCCGACCAGCTCGACACGCAAGCGCTCACCGACGCCATGCTTGCCGCGATGCAGCGCGGCCTGCGCGGCGAGGCGGGCGGCCTGCCGATGCTGCCGGCCTACCTCACGCCGCATGGCCACGCCGCCCCGGAGGACAAGCGTGTCGCCGTCATCGACGCCGGCGGCACGAACTTCCGCGTTGCCACTGTGCACTACGAGTTCGGCCAGCCCATCCTGGAGGACGAGCGCACGCTGCCCATGCCCGGCTCGGAGCAGGATGCCGACTGGATGGACTTCATCCGGCTGGCGGCCGACGTGCTCGAGCCGCTGCTCGACCGGGTCACGCAGATCGGCATCTGCTTCAGCTACCCGGCGGAGAACACGCCGGAACTGGACGCGAAGGTCCTCGGCATGACCAAAGAAGTGCAGCTGACCGGGTGGGAGGACCACCTCGTGGGCGCGGACCTGGCCGAGGAGCTCGAACGCCGCGGCTGCACGAAGCTGCCCATCGTGGTCATCAACGACACCCCGGCCACGTACCTGAGCGGCTCAACCACCATCGCCAACAACTACGCCAACGGCTTTGCCGGGCTCGTCAACGGCACGGGCACGAACACGTGCTGCCTGCTGCCGGTGCGCGCGATCGAAAAGCTCGGCCGCGACGCCGACGGCGAGATGCTCGTCAACCTCGAATCCGGCTCGTTCACCGACGTGCCGCAGAGCGCGTTTGACCAGGCGCTCGACGCGGCCTCGGCCGCACCGGGCGCGTACCGGTTCGAGAAGATGACGAGCGGCCGCTACCTCGGCGAGCTCAGCCGTCTGGCGCTCATCGCCGCGGCAAACGACGGCCTGTTCGCGCCCGAGACGGCGGACAAGCTCTGCGCGCTCGACACGCTGAGCGCCGCCGATGCGGACGCCTTCGGCGCGGACCCGGACTGCGGCGTCATGGCGGCGCTGGGCGATGCGGCGGATGCCGACCGCAAGACCGCCGCCATGGTCATTCAGGGCGTGTTCGGCCGCGCGGCAAAGGCCATCGTTGCAAACATCGCGGCCATCGTCTTCCTGACCGACGGCGCGAAGAACCGCTACCGCCCGATGGTCGTGGCGGTGGACGGGGCGCTGTTTCGCTACTCGACGCTGCTGCGCCCGGCCGTCAGTGAAGAGCTTGAGGCATTTCTCGTGCAGAAGCACCAGCGCTACTGCGTGTGCAAACCCGTACCGAACGCCTCCGCCATTGGCACGGCCGCCGCGTCCCTGCTGCAGGGCTGATGCAAGGCAGAAAAAGCCGGATGTCACAGACATCCGGCTTTTTTGCGTCTAAGTGGTGAAGATCTTGCGAATATAACAGGAAATCTCGTTCCAGGTGGGGGGGATCACTGCATCAGAACCGCACGCTTTTTGCGCTGCTTCGGCCCGCGCGCTCATTTGAGCGGCCTGTCGCGCTCGGCCCAGAGGTAGTTCGTATTGCGCCACAGGAAGACCAGCAGCTCGTGCCGGTAGCGCTCGGGGTCGACCTGCGCGGACATGGCGTGCTCCGCGCCGGGGATGACGACGAGCCGCTGCTCACGCCCGCAGGCGGCGAGATTGCGCTCGCTGTGGTGCAGGGGGACAAAGGTGTCCGCATCGCCGTGGAAAAACAGGATGGGCAGGTCGAGCGCCGCCATGCCGGGCGTGGTATCGACGGCTGCGAAGTCCAGCCCATTGCGGTGCAGGATGCGCACGCAGATGCGCGCAAGCGGCTTTTGCAGCCAGCGCGGCGCATTCGTGCCGTGGCGCACGGCGTCCGTGATCTCGAGCTCGAAGCTGGAGTAGCCGCAGTCGGCCACGACGCAGGCAAGCTCCCTCTTCAGCTCCGGGAGCTGCGCCGCCAGCAGCACCGACGCCGCGCCCATGGACACGCCGTAGAGCGCGATGGGCCGCTGCACGCGCGAGTGCTCGCGCACCCAGTGCACCCACTGGGCAATGTCATAGCGCTCGAGCTGGCCGAACGTGAGGCACTTGCCCTCGCTCAGGCCGTGCGCGCGCTCGTCGATGAGCAGCAGGTTGCAGCCGCCGGAGGCGTACAGCGCCGGAAACTGGGCGCTGAAATCATGCTCGGCGTGGCTGTGGTAGCCATGGCAGAGGATGACCGTGGCATGGGCGTGGGGCACGCGGTAGAGCCGCGCGTGCAGACGCGTGCCGTCGGTCGCGGGGGTGAACACATCCTCGTGCGGCTGCTCCCGCATGGCCGCGACACCGGCGCGCACGCGTGCGAGCGCCGCCCGGCCCTGCTCGGAGTCGGCCGTCCAGCCCTGCTTGCGCAGGACGTGCTGCTCCCACGCGGTCTGGGCGTCCGCACCCTCCGGCACGCGGCCGAGCGCCTTTGCCAGCACGCGCTGCTCGATGTACCACGCGAGCAGCCACACCAGCGCCGCCAGCACCGCCGCGCCCAGCAGGCACAGCAGGACGATCCAGATCGGTTTCATATCCGCGCCTCCGGCGCGGCGCACAGATCGAGCACGATCTTCTGCGCCAGCAGCAATCCCGCGCTGGCCGGCACCCACGGCAGCGAGCCGGGCACGCTCCGGCGGCCCGGCGGCGGGGCGCAGAGCGCCTCGGGCGTCATAGCGGGCTCGGGGCTGAACACGACCGCGTGGTGCGTGATGCCGGCGCTGCGCAGCTCGCGGCGCACGACGCGCGCGAACGGGCAGCCGCTCGTTTGGCTGATGTCGCAGAGCTCGAACCGGCTCGCGTCCAGCTTGTTGCCGGTGCCGAGCGCCGACACGATGGGAATGCCGCGCGCGTGCGCGGTGCGGATCAGATCCACCTTACAGGACACGAGATCAATGCAATCGGCGATGTAATCATACTCCGTGTCGAAAAACCGCTCCCGCGTCGCCGCCTCGTAGCGCTCGGTGCGCGCATCAACGGCGATGGTGGGGTCAATGTCGTGCACACGCGCGGCCATGACGGCCGCCTTCGGCTGGCCGATCGTAGAGTGCAGCGCGCAGCACTGGCGGTTAAGGTTGCTCTCGCTGACGGTGTCCTCGTCCACGAGCGTGAGCGCGCCGACCCCGGCGCGGGCCAGCGCCTCGGCGCACCAGCTGCCCACGCCGCCGAGCCCGAGCACCGCCACACGGCTGCCCCGCAGGCGCGCGAGCGCGGCCTCGCCGAGGAGCATCTGCGTGCGGATGGTCTGCTCGGTCATAGCGCGCCCTCCCGCTCGAAGGTCACGACGAAGTCCGTGCCGTCATAGCCCGCCTCCGCGACCTCCCAACCGGCTTTCTCCTCAGTCTCGAGTGCGTCGGCAAGGGCGCGCGCATCGAGCACGGTCGTGTCATAGCGCTGTGTTTTTGTTCTGGTCATGGTGATCCCTCCGTGGAAACATTGAAAAAGAGCCGCCCGACGGGCGGCTCCCGGCTTGCTCAGAAAGCAAGCCGTCACCGTCAGGCATTTTGCACAGCAAATATGCCTGACGAATAGAATCTCATTCGAGGCGGGCGCTTCGCCCCCTCGAGCTCCCCCGCTGCTCTGTCAACATGGTGGTCCGCACTTTGCGATAGACACAGAGCCGCCCGGCGGGCGGCTCTGACGCGTGTCTGATTTATCCGACGTACTTCATGCCCTTGAGCTCGGTGCTGGTCCAGCCGTCGAAGAACGTGCTCTCCCACTCGTTGAAGTCCGCCGTGCGCAGCGCCTGATCGCCGAGGTAATCGCAGTAGCGCTCGCCCTGGCCGACGTAGTACACGAGGTGGTAGCCGCAGTAGGAATCGCTCTCATTGAAGACAATGCCCACGTCACCCGGCTTGCGCGCGGGGTCAAAGCAGAAATCGTTGAACTCCTGCACCATCTGGCCCTTGTAGACGTTCTCATACAGGCCGCCCTTGGTGTTCGAACCGCTGTCCTGGCTGAAGGAATTGGCCAGCTGTGCGAAGTCGTCCTCGGTCTGGCCGCTCTGCGTCCAGCGCTCATAGACATCGTCGATCGCGTCCTTGGCCTTCTTCTTGTCGTCATCGGAATACGTGCCGTCGCTGTCGCTGTCCTCGGCCTTGATGAGGATATGGCGGACATTGACGGTATTATAGGTATTATCATCGCGGCTCTCGAAGAGCACGACGTAGTAGCCGCTGTTCTCCTGCTCCACGACGGTCACGTCATTGGCGTGGCGGTCGGCGCTGTAGAGCCAGTCGGCGTACACGGCGGAGCTGAAGCCCGAGCCCTTGGTGTCGGTATTGTCCGTGACGCTCGGCGCAGTGGTCGTGCCGTCCTCGGACTCCTTGGCGGGCACGTTTGCCGTGACGGCGGCAGTGAAGCTGTCCGCATCATGCGTGGCAGCGGCGATCTTGTCGGCCGTGGCCTTGGCGGCCGCCATCGTGGCGTCCGTGGTCTTGGCAGAGGTGTTGCCGTCGTCGTCCGTGGTATCTTCCGTGTCGGCCTTGACGAAGTAGTACTGATAGTTGAACGTATCGTAGCTGTCCTTGTTCTCGGCGTAGCTCGCTTCGATCTGCTCGGGCGTGTAGGTGTAGCTATCGTACTGCTGCTGCGAATACTTCGTGGCAAGCTGGCTCAGCTCCATCATGTGGCGCACGACCTTCTTGGTCACGCCGTTGCCGTAGGCCGCCTGGAGATACTTGCTGACGGAGTTGTACTTATACTGCTTGGCAGCGAGCTCGATGTAGGAAAACTGCTCGTCGACCTCGTGCTGGTCGTCCTCGTCGAGCGAGACGCCGGCCTTCTCGGCGGCATCGCACAGCGCCGTGACCTGCACCAGATTCTTCTCGGCAGCGTCCCGGAAGTAATCGTCCCAGGTGTCAAACTCGTCACTGATGCCGCATTCCTGCTCATCGAGCGGCTTGCTGGTGTCCAGCTTGACATAGGTCAGATAGTTGCCGTACTGGTTGCAGAACGAGAGGTAGGCCGTGCGGTAGGCGTAATTGACCTCGGCCGAGGAATACTTCACATCGCCGACCTGCAGCGCGGGGCGCGCGG
>ERZ1106976.685-NODE-685-length-37678-cov-4.238019_pt1 | contig 37678 bp, 31 predicted proteins | sample MGYA00403687_ERZ1106976 | MGnify/ENA primary metagenome ERZ1106976 (study PRJEB35170, sample SAMEA104062446) | human gut metagenome | biome: human gut; feature: human-associated habitat; material: faeces | place: Denmark | collected 2013-02-22 ... | reverse complement strand
TCGATGCGCAGACAGCGGTCGCACAGCTTGCAGTTGCTCGCTCCGGCCATGGCGCCCGGAACGCCCATGCGCTCGATGACGCGGAACATGCCCTCGTTGTGGCTCTTTTTCGCGTGAGAAATGGCGGCACGGTCGGTATAATCGGTGATGTCCCATTTGGTCTGCATCACCAGCGCGCGGGGATAGGCGAGAATGCGCGCGCGCATCTCCTCCGGCGTTCCGCAGTCCGGCGGGCAGGTATAATTTGCGCCGTAGTTGCCGCAGAGGTTCTCGGCGCAGAATTGCAGAAAGATGGGGTTGAATTCGATTTCCGACGTGTTCACCAGCGCGGCGGCGGAAAAGCCCTCCTCCGCCGGGATGCGCAGCAGCATTTCGTCCGTCATGGGTACGCCGACGGCCATCAGTGTTCCGGCGATCCTCATCGCCGTGGTGTTCTCCATGGTCATCGGCATCGTGTTCGGCCTTCTCCCGGCGGTCAAGGCGTCCAACCTCAACCCCATCCAGGCCCTCCGGCGCGACTGACCGGGACACAGCTTTTCGCGGGGAAGCGTTTTGCCTCTGTGCTGCAATGCGGTAAATATACAAAAAAGCTCCTGGAGCTGTGCCGCGCGGCGGACGCCGACACGAAGAAAGCGGCGGTCGGTCTTCTCAAGGGAGAATCCTCCGGGTTTTCGGATATTCTCGGCATCTGCTCGGCGGCTCAGGCTCCGGGAAGGGCGACCTTCTCGGCACGCTGCCTGACGGCGCTATGGACGCCTTCGGCAAGAAATAATGCATGAAAAATCGGCTCATCCGTTTGAAACGGGTGAGCCGATTTTTTGCATGCGGAAAAAGCAGGAAAGTCAGCAGCAGAACTGTGCTATCGCGGCGTCAATATCCGCGGCGCACGAGGCGGCGATGGCCTCGTCGCCCGGCTGGAGCGGGTAGAGCGGCGCGCGGACGCCGCCGATATCCGGCGCGCCGCGAAGACGGAGGATCTCCTTGATCATGGCGTACATGTTGCCCTGCCCGGAGCACATCTTGTAAATGATGTGGCAGCAGGCGTCCTGAATGTCGCGCGCGGGGAGAATGCCGCCGCCGCGGACAAGAGTGAAGATGCGCTCGTAGAGCTCCGGCATGGCGGCGTACGTACCGCCGATGCCGCCGACCGCACCCGCGGCGAGACCGGAGAGCAGCTGCTCGTCCGGGCCGTTGAAAACGATCGCGCCCTCATCGCGCCACATTTCAATATCCTGTATCGGCATGGAGGAGTTTTTCACGCCGATCACGGTCGGTACGGCGAGCATCGTGCGCAGAAGAGCGCTGTTCAGCGCTGTGCCGGCGAGTTGCGGGATGTTGTAGATGATGAAATCCGTATTCGGCGCGGCAGAGGCAATATCGGTCCAATACTGCGCGATCGCGCGGTCCGGCAGATGGAAGTAGATCGGGGGAATGGCGGCGATGCAGTCGGCCCCGGCGCTCTCGGCGTGGGCGGCAAGCTCCATGCTGTCGCGCGTGTTGTTGCAGGCGACGTGCGCGATGATCGTGACACGTCCGGCGGCCTGGGCGATGACGGCCTCCAGCAGCGCCTTGCGTTCCGCTACGGAATGATAGATGCATTCACCGGACGAACCGCCGACATAAAGGCCGTTTACACCCTTTTCGATGAGGTATTCCGTGAACGCCCGCGCACGGGCGGGCGATACTTCACCGGCGTCGTCATAGCATGCATAGAAGGCAGGGAAGATCCCCTGGTATTTATTCAGGTCTCTGGCTTTCATTGTTTTCACTCCTTGTGTGTCAGCCCTTGACGGCGCCCATCGTGATTCCCTTGGTAAAATATTTCTGGAAAATGAGAAACACGATAATGATCGGCACGGCGGCAAAGGCGGCGCCTGCCATGATGAGCCCGAAGTCCGTCGAGTTTTCCGCCTGCATCTTTGCGATGCCCAGCGATATGGTCAGATTCTTTGTGCTGGAGAGCATGATGAGCTGCATGAAATAGTCGTTCCACGAATTGATGAACGTGAAGATGGCAAGCGCGCCGACGCCGGGCTTTATCATGGGGAAAACGATCCGGTTGAAGGTTTTCAGCTCGCTCGCGCCGTCGATCCTCGCGGCCTCCAGTATCTCGCTGGGGATGCTCTCGGCAAACTGCTTGATGAGGAACACGCCGAACGGCCAGCCGACGATCGGGTAAACAACCGCGCTGAGCGTATTGTAGAGCTTGAGCGAGGACATCTCGCGGATGAGCGGTATAAGGATGACCTGCTTCGGCAGGGCCATCGCGCAGACGATGAGCGTGAAAATGAGCCTGCGTCCGACGAAGCGCTTCTTGGCCAGCGCATACCCCGCGAGCGCGGAGGTCGCGCAGGTGAGGAGCATGGCTGCAACGGCCATCCACACGGTGTTGAACATCCAGCGGATCGCACCGGGCACGGTGGGACCGGCGGAGAAGACGATCGGGCTGCCGTCGGCCGAGAAATACTGGCTGAAGGGGATGTAAAACTCCCACAGCGGGGCCTTGAGCTTGCTCATGAGCGTCTGGTAATTCTTCAGAGTCCACTCGCTCGGCCACCAGACAGGTGTAACGGAGTTGACCTCCTTGGCGGTCTTGAAGGAACCCGTAATGATCCAGTAGAGCGGGAACGTGAAGAGCGCTGCGAGGATGATGATAATGACAAGAGTGATGATGCGGTTTGCTTTCGATTTGCTCTGCATACGCTCACCCCCTTAGTCCGATTGCTGCCCCAGCTTGAACTGGACAGCAGAGAGCACCGCGATGATGATCATAAGCACAACGCCCATGGCGTTGCCGTACCCGTAGCGGTAGAGCTTGAACGCGGTGTAATAGATGTAATACATGATCGTGTCCGTACTGTGCGTCGGCCCGCCGGAGGTGAGAAGCTGGATCAGCGCGAAGCACTGGAAGGAGTTGATCGTGGTGATGATGAGTATGTAGAGCGTGGTGGGCATGATCTGCGCCCATTTGATCTTCCAGAACACCTGACGGCGGTTCGCGCCGTCTACCTGCGCCGCCTCAACGAGCGAGTGATCCACGTTGCCGAGCGCCGAAACGTAGAGAACGATGGGCTGGCCGACGGAGGTGGTGAAGAGGATGAGAATGATGCACCAGAGCGCGAAGCGCGCATCGCCCAGCCAGTTTATATTCTGGTCAATGATGCCGAGGCTCTTGAAAAGGTAGTTGAACACGCCGAAGCGGTTGTTGTACATCCATTTCCAGACGACCGTTACCGCGACCGAGCCGGTGACGACCGGCAGATAGAAGATGCAGCGGAACGCTGAGGTCAGCGCGGGCTTCATATCGTATATCGCCGTGGCGACCCAGAGGGAGAACGCACACACCGTCGGAACGGCAACGACAACGATGATGACCGTGTTTTTCAGCGCGCCGAGGAAGAGCTTATCCCGGAAAAGCTCCTTATAGTTACCCAGCCCGACAAAGACATCCACGGCGTTTTTGCCCATGTTGGAGTCAAAGAAGCTGGTGTATATGCACAGGAACATAGGATACAGCACAAAGGTGACGAAGAAGAACAGACTTGGCAGCAAAAACAGGTATCCCGCTGTTGTTTCCCGCCGCACGAGCGCGCGGCTCATGCTGTTTTTGGATTTGAACATAGGGTCGCTCCCCCTTATGGATTCGGTAGCAATCAACACACCCTCTCTGCGCGGGGGCACAGAGAGGGTGCGCGCTGTGGGTCAAAGGAGAAAAGGAGATATGAAAAAGCCTTGCTTGCTTGATTAGCCGGCAGCCGCTGCGTTCGCGTTGGCGCAGAACGTTGCGACCTCGGTGGCGACATCACCGCCGCCGCCGATGCGCTGGAGCATGTTCCACCACTCGGTGCGGGCGGTCGCCCAGCCGGAGGTGACCTGGTAGTAGTCGCCGAGATAGGGCATGAGCTTGGTGTACTCGTTCATGATGGCGTTGTCCGCCCAGATACCGGTGAGGTCAATGCCCTCGGCGGTGTCGCGCACGGCAAAGTATTTGGAGGCCTTGACTGCATCGATCGTGCCTTCGCCGTCGGCAAAGTACTTGATGAAGGTCTTCGCAGCGTCGATCTTGGCGGCGTCGCCGTTATCGAACACGCCGAAGCCCCAGATGCCGCCCTGCAGCTTGCTCTCGCCGGTCTCGGAGGGGAAGCTCATGAAAACGATCTTCTCGCCGTCGTTGGTGAGCTCGGCATCGTTGTTGTCGGAGTTGAGCTGCTGAGCGATGTTCCAGCAGAACGCCATCTTGAGGATGCCCTGACGGAAAGCGGTGATCTCTTCGCCGCCGTTCTCAGCCGCGTTGAAGTAGATGCCGTCCATGCTCTGCAGAAGCTCGAGAGCCTTGATGTTCTCCGGAGAGTCCGCGGTGTAGGCGGTGTGCTCGGCATTGGTAAACATGCCGCCGTAGAGGTTGTTGACGAGAGCACGGGTGCCCTGGTCGCCGCCCTGGCCGGAGCAGTAGACGTCGCCGACGGGCTCTTTATAGTAGGCATACAGCGCATCGACCGCCTTGATGAAGTTCTCGGTCGTCCAGGTGTGGGTCTCGGTGTCGATGTACTGGTCGGCGCCGGCGGCGACGAACGCATCATAGTTGATGGCCATGCAGTGCGCGGTCATAACGAGGGGGTACTCATAGCAGGCGCCGTCCGCGGTGAAGCAGGCCGAGACGCAGGCCGGATTGACTTCGGACTTGTCGGTGGCATCCCACATGTCGGCGAGATCGACCATGTAGCCCTTCGCGCCCCAGTTGGCAACGAGACGTTCCGGCCCTTCCATGATGAGATCGGGAGCGGAGCCGCCTTCGAGCGCGGTGTTGACCTGGTCGTCGCCGTTGGTGTAGTCGAGATATTCCACGGTGACGGTGATGCCGGGGTTCGCGGCCTCGAACGAGGCAATGAGGGCATCGACGGTGTCAGCATTGCCCCAGCCGCCGATCGGGTAGGTCCAGAGCGTGATGTTGACGGGTTCGGCGGCGGGTTCCGCCGCGGGAGCGGGGGCAGCCTGAGCAGGTGCGGGGTCGGCAGCGGGTGCAGCGGTCTGGCCGCAGGCGCACAGGGCAAATACCATGCACAGCGCGAGCAGCATTGCGAGCAGTTTCTTCATGATGTGCCTCCTTAAACATTTTGTTCAGGTTTCGTTATTTCAACGGCTCTCGCCGGTGAATTTCCTCTTTTCACCATCATATTAACCAAAGCTCTCGCCAATGTCAATAGATTTTTGAAAATAATTTTCTTTAAAATTAGACAAAGAATATTTTTTGCAAATGATAGTATAAGAATCCCCGGAGAGCAGAGTGCTCTCCGGGGGAGGGAAGATGAAAAAGATTTTCAGCCGGTCACAGGTGCTTATCCGCAAGAGCGGCGGCGATGCGGGCGCGGCTCTGGCGGCATGCGTCCAGATTGCGGCGGCAGAGCTCGGAAAAGAGAACGTCCAGAAGGTACATCTGCGCGATCCTCGCGCCGACAGAGCCGAGCTGCAGCGGGCTTTCGTCCGCGCCGCACAGCAGCGTCACATCCGCAAGACCGGCGCCGGGAGAGTTGGCAAAGTGTGTGACGAGAATGGAGCGCAGACCGCGCTCGCGCGCGTAAGAGAGAGTTTCGATCAGATCCTTTGTCGCGCCGGAATAGGAGAAGAAGAGAATGACGTCGTTCTCGCCCGCAGTAGCGATGGCGATGGCCTGCATATGCGAGTCGGTCACGGAGAAGAACTTTCCGCTTGCCGTGGAAAAGAGATGCGCCGCCTCCATGGCGATGATCATAGAGCCGCCCTGTCCCATGCACAGCACCCGGTCCGCCTGCTCCAGAAGATCCGCCGCGCGGATATATTCCTCCGGACGGACAAGCTCAAGCGTCTGCGTCATGGCGCTGACGTTGGCCGTGTAGAGCTTTTTGCAGACATCGGAAAAGCTGTCGTCATCGAGCACCTCGCCGGAGAGCGGGTTGGACTGCTGCGGGCGCTGGGCGATGGAGTTGGCAATGGCGAGCCGAAAAGCGTTGTACCCCTTGCATCCCAGCCGCCGGCAGAAGCGCGACACGGTCGCCTCTGCTACGCCGCTTGCCGCGGCGAGCTCGGTGATGCTCATGTCCTGCGCTTTTCTCTGGTGCGAAAGCACATAATCCGCCGCCTTTTTCTCTGCGGTAGTGAGATTATAATACTCTGCGCTGATTCGCTCAAAAACGTTTATGCTGCTTTGCTCCATACGCTTCTCCTGTGTTTTTATTTCGAGAGCAATTCTCCCGCCATAACGTCCGTCATGATGAGCATGCGCGGCAGATGGAACGGCCCTTTGAAAGTTGAGCCTTTGGTCGACGGCTCGGTGGGCAGCCCGTCGCGGCGAAGATAGCCGTACCACTCGCCGTACTCGCTGTCAGCGAAATGCGCTTTGCAGTAGTCGAGCGTGGTATAAAACCAGTCGAGATATTCTTCCTTGCCGGTATCCTTATAGAGCATGAGCGAGGATATGAGTATCTCATCGTGCGGCCACCAGAGCTTCATGTCGTGCTCGTACGCCTCGGGCGGCTTGCCGAGCGCGTCAACAAAGTACAATAGTCCGCCGTATTCCTTATCCCACCCGGCGGTTATCGCCCAGCGGAAAATCTCCTCAGCTCTGGCGACAAGCTCTGCATTGCCGGTTCTGCGCGCATATTCGAGCAGGAACCACACGCCTTCTATATCGTGTCCGGGGTTAACAGTTCGCCCTTCAGTGTAATACAATCTCGCTGTGCCGTCAACCGCGACGTTCTCCAGCACGCATTTAAGCTCCGGATGGACGTGGTAGCGGAATATCTCGTCTACGCAGGCGGCGGCGCGTTCGGCGTAGAGCGCCGCATTTTCCGGATCGACGCGCTGCATCACGGCGGTGACGTTGAGGTATATCATCGGGATGCCGAAGGCGCGCCCCGTGCGCGTTGCGGGCGCGGTCTTCGGCCCGAGACCGGTCGGGTCGGGCATGCCGTGGTTGAGATCCCAGTAGAGGTCATACGCGCGCCGAGCGCGCTCGAGATGCTCCCGCTCACCGGTCACGCCGTAGTATTCCGCGTTCGCCATGGCGTAAAACGCCTCGGAAAAGCAGTACCGGCGCTGGCGGAGCGGCGCGCCCTCGGCGGTGACGGTGAAGTACATCCGGTTCCCGGCCGCGCGGTTTATGCAGTGCGCCTCCATAAAGTCGAGACAGCTCTTCGATGCGCGCAGCCATTCCTCGCGCGTGCCGTATACATGGCAGAGATACGCGAAGATCCAGCCGCAGCGCCCCTGCATCCACACGCTTTTATCTGTGGAATATATTTCGCCCTTGCGATCGAGACAGGTGTATACGCCGCCATTGACAGGGTCCATGCCGTTTTTGAGCCAGAAATCAATACAGTTTTTCAGCTCGGACTGTATCCAGCCTCTCGCGTTTTCCAGTTTTTGCTTATCCATCGTAAACGCCCCTTTCCGATTCGTCGGTATAAACAGACCCGGTGATCATACTCTTATGGTAGCATCAAAGAAAATAATTTTCAATAGATTTTTAATTTGAAATAATTTTTATTTCTTAGTGACAGGCACACAAAGGCATGATATAATAAATATATCACACGCCTCATAACATAAAATTTCTGTATATGGAGGATGCGCAGCATGAATTATCTCGGCATCGAGGCAAGCGTCCGAAATCTTCCGGAGCTTGACCGTGACTTTTTCCCGCTCTATAAGTTCAACCACGCATTTCTTGCATCGGCACAAAAGCCCGTTGGAGTCGCCGTGGAGCGCAGCGGCGGCGAGATGGCATCCGTCCATACGTTTATCCACGGCACGCCCGACCGAATAGAGGCTGACAGATATTATATCCGCCGTCTCGTCAAGTCCATGCTGTGGATGAAGGGCGGCTGGCGCGTGTATATCAGCGGCGACCGGGAAATGTGTGAGTATATCCGTGAATGCTTCAGCGCGGACGGCTGCCAGGCGTTTGACTGGGACTATTTCTCCCATATATATGAACGGCCGTTTGAGGTCGTCTATGCCGAAAAGCTGCCGGAAGCGAAGGATTCGCCCCGGCCTGCGGGAGGACACTTTGACGGCTGCCGCATAGGCTTTGACGCGGGCGGGAGCGACCGCAAGGTCAGCGCCGTGATCGACGGCGAGACCGTGTATTCCGAGGAGGTCGTGTGGTTTCCCAAGACGACAGCGGACCCGGACTACCACTATGATGGCATCGTTGCCGCGCTCCGGGCAGCGGCGGAGCATCTGCCGCGCGTGGACGCCGTGGGCGTGTCGAGCGCCGGTGTGTATATAAATAACCGCACCATGAACGCTTCGCTCTTCCTCAAGGTGCCGCAGGACCTTTTTGATGCGAAGGTCAAGGATATCTACATCCGCGCCATCACCGATACGTTCGGCGATGTGCCGTTCTGTGTTTTCAACGACGGCGACGTTACAGCGCTCGCCGGTGCCATCAGTCTGGAGGATACGAACATTCTCGGCATCGCCATGGGCACAAGCGAGGCGGGCGGCTATGTTGATGAAAACGGGTATATCACGGGCTGGCTCAACGAGCTGGCGTTCATCCCCGTGGACGCAAACCCCGGCGCAATGCAGGACGAATGGTCACTCGACATCGGCTGCGGCGTGAAGTATTTCTCGCAGGACGGCGTTATAAAGCTCGCTCCGCGCGCGGGTATCGAGCTGGATGGATCGCTTTCTCCGGCGGAAAAGCTCAAGGTCGTGCAGAAGCTCATGGAAGAGGGGGACGACCGCGCCGCCGCGATATACCGCAGCATCGGCGTGTATCTGGCGCACTCGCTCGCGCTCTACCACGATATGTACCACTTCCGCCATGTGCTGCTGCTCGGGCGCGTAATGTCCGGACGCGGCGGCGAGCTCGTGATAGAAGAGTGCGGCCGCGTGCTGCGCGACGAGTACAGCAAGCTCGCCGATATAATCCACCTTGCTCTGCCGGATGAGAAGTTCCGCCGTGTCGGTCAGTCTGCCGCCGCCGCTTCTCTGCCGGAGAACCGGAAATAACTATCCCGTAATAAGGAGAGCACACATGAAAAAACACATTGTCTGCTTCGGCGATTCCAATACCCACGGCTACTGTGCCGATCCCAATGACACCGCCGACCGCACCGACCGCTTCAACGAGGACGAGCGCTGGACCTGCCTTTTGCAGAAGATGCTGGGAGAGGAGTACCTTGTGCTGGAAGAGGGGCTCTCCGGCCGGACGACCGTGTTTTCCGATCCGCTGCACGAGTGTATGTCCGGGCTGGACGTCATATATTCTACGCTGATGTCGCATGAGCCGGTCGATCTGCTGATCATCATGCTCGGCACGAACGACACAAAGGAGCGCTTCAACGCGAGTCCGGCGTGCATCGGCATCGGCATGGAGCGCCTTGCATTGAAAGCAGAGACCGTTGCCGCATGGCGCGCCGGCAGGCCGAACCTGCTTATCGTTGCGCCGCCGCACATCGGCGCAGGGCACAACGATCCCGCCATGGGCGCATCCTGCCACGCAACGTCCATGGGCGTGGCGGAAGAATACCGAAAAAAATGCGCCGCGCACGGCTGGGCTTTCTTCGACGCCGAGGGCGTGGCGGAGTTCAACACGGTAGACTATATGCACCTCAGCTGCCGCGGGCATCGCCAGCTCGCCGATGCGCTCGCGCCGAGAGTGCGCGATCTGACCTGATGCTGGGGCGCGTATTTCGCTATCAGGGCTGGCTTTGGCGAGCGCTGAATACGCTGACGGACATTCTGGCGCTGAGCGTGCTGTGGCTTTTGTGCAGCATCCCCGTACTGACGCTGGGCGCGGCGACGACCGCGCTCTATGACAGCGTCGTGCGCTGCATACGGTATAAGCAGTCCGGGCCCTATGAGCGATTTTTCCGCACGTTCAAAAATGAGCTTGTGCCGGGCCTGCTGCTGACGCTGCTCTGGGGCGCGATCGCCGCGCTCGGGCTGTGGATGCTCGCGCTGCTGCGGCAGTACAGCGCCGAAGCCCCCACCGCCATGGCTGCGGGCGCGGCGTACTATGTCGCGCTGATCCTGCCTCTCGGCGCGGCATGCTGGGTGTTTCCGATCCTATCACGCTGCGCGATGAGCTTCGGCGCTCTGAACAAAACAGCGCTGAAATTTGCCGCGGGGCATCTGCCGTCAACCGTGGTGCTCGTGCTGATGACGGCTGAAATTGCACGCTTGAGCGTGCGGTGGCTGTTTCCGCTCGCGTTCATGCCGGCGGTGCTGATGCTGCTCTGGTCGCTCTTCACCGAGCCTGCCTTTAAAAAGCACGGCGCGGGGATCGCTGCGGAGACGGAGCGGGAAAACACGGAAGACGCTGCGGACGCTTCCGAAAAGGAATAAAGAAAACGGCGGCTCATTCGTTCGAATCGGATGAGCCGCTGTCTTTTGTGCCTATTGGCGCAAAAGCCGCACTTCTTCATGGTTCATACCCTCCGGCAATACATTCGGCATTTTGCGCTGAGTGATGTCATTATTATACTTGGCAGTATCGAGACAAAGAAAAAGGGCTTGCCGTCTGCTTTTCACAGACAACAAGCCCTTTGCATATTTGCCTAACTTTTGCGGGGACGCTTCAATTCATGCAGATAGCCTGCAATTATCAGTATTTTTTGCAATCGATTCCTTTTGTTGCCGGTCCATAGGCATATGGGTATATTTCACCTATGGTCATCAATTCGATTTCACCCTCAGTCGTAGCACCGATGATTCGGACATTGGGATTGTTGTCACAGAATTCCCAGATGACCTGTCTGCATTCTGCGCAGGGGACACCGGAGTATGGACCGTAGCATACTAAGGCCTCAATTACGCGCTCACCGTGCATGGCCATATTCATTACGGCGTTTCGCTCTGCATGACAGCTGGTTTGAAGAGAGATTATTTCAACATTGCAGCCGGGGAAAACCTTTCCGTTGGCAGTACGAACGGCGGAGCCTACTTTGTGATTGCTGTAAGGAGTATAAGCGTTTTCGCGGGCTTCCATGGCCGTTTTTACAAGTGCCTGATCCTCTTTGCTGAGCTTATCAAATGTTGTTATTTCCATTTTTATATCCTTTCGATTTAACAAGTACATTTGCACAGAGCCTAAGCTGAACGGTAATCTAAGAAACTGCTGCCTGTTTAAGCCTGCTTTTTGCTGCAGCCCCAACCGATGGCAAACGGAATTGCTGACAGAAGGAGTCCGCCGAGAGATGCGGGGAAGGGCTCGCCGATAAGGATGAGCACCACAGACGAAATAACACCGACGATCATTGTGGAAAGAATGTATTTTTCGCCAATCTTCATATTACAGGTGCGTGCAATGACAGGCAGCAGAAGACCGGGTACATACACGGAGTAGCCGTACATAAGAATTTTGGTAACACTGCCGACTTTGAGAGCCAAAACGAGAGAGAGCAGACCTACAACGCCAACGAATATTCTGTTGACGAGAATGGCTGTTTTGTTATTATACTCACCCTTATAAAGCACGGCGAACACATCCTGCTCCAAGGTGGTTGAACAGGCAAGGAGCGTAGAGCTTGCCGTGGATACGGCAACACCGGCAAAAGCTACAACGAGAAGGCCGCGGATGCCGCTGGGGAGAATAACCTTAACCGTATCAAGCATAACCGTGGCGGGGTCGCTGCCGTTGGGGAGGATAACATGAGCCATTACTCCGATAAAGGTAAGGACGAGTCCGAAAATGACCATAAGGATAAATGCGCCCTCGATGTTCTTCTTGGCGGATTTTTCATCCTTTGCGGCAAAGATTCGCTGGAATGCCATCGTGTCAATAAATCCGGCGGGGGCAAGGAGCCACCAGGTGATCATCGTTCCGGAGGGAACACTGCTGAAGAGACTATAGTATCCGTCGATCTGCCGTGTAGAGTCGATTGCCTCCGCAACGTTATATCTGGAAAGAATGACCACAGGAATGACAAGACCTATAACTAAAAGGAACAGCACCGATTGGAAGGAGTCTGTGTAGAGCACGGCTCGAAGGCCGCCAAGGACAGTGAATATAACAATAATAATATAAGCAATGATGACAGCGGTGGTGCCGTTGAGATTGGTGAATGTGGTGATTACCAAAATAATTCCGGCCACCTGTCCTGCAGTCCACGCAAGATAGTTCCACACGGTGACAAGAGAAGAGACAATACGAATTGCCGGGGAGGAATGCAGAGGATCAACGGTATCGGAAAGAGTGGTATACATTCTCTTCCGGAGAAGCTTCGCCATGGTCATACCCATTATGAAGACGCCGAGCGGGAAGGTTACCCACCACCACCAGCCGGCGATGCCATACTGGTATACATACTGAGGTGTTCCGAACAGACCGGAAAGACCTGTCCATGAAGCAAACAGGGAAAGGATTACCCAAAAATTTCCTACGCTTCTTCCTGCTAATGCATAGTCTTCGTTGGTTTTAACCTTCTTCATGGAAGTAAAACCTATTCCGAGCATGATAAGTAAGTAAATCGCGATTAAAATCCAGTCTAATCCGCCCATTTGTGTTTCTCCTTTTATTTTAGTATTTCCTGTGAGCTGACCAGCTCTTATTGATATTAAAACAAGGAGAAATGGTAAAATAGGCCAAATGGCACGGTTACTGGTGTTATTCCAGAATTTTTATAAGGCTGTTCAGTTCGGATGCCTGAATAAGAATTTTTCCATGCCTGACAGAAATAAGATTCTGAAGCACCAGCTCTTGAACTGCACGGTTTATGGTTCTTAGGCTAAGTCCCGTCAGAAGTGCCAGATCCTGGTGTGTACATTCTACAACATACAGCTCATCCGAAAAGTCGGCATGACGCAGATCCTTGAGCAAAATATTAGCGACTCTCTGCACAGGCGAGTAAACTTTGGTTTTCGCCTGATCTGTGACAATGGTAAACGCCTTGTTAGCAATGCAGTATACTACATAATCCCGGAAATCTTTATTGCCCATCCACCTGTCAAAAAGCTCAAAGCTGATTGAACCGAGCTCAACTTTGGTTCTGGCAATTACAGTGGAAGCGTAGGAATAATTCCCGGACAGATATTCAAGATCGCCCAGCAGGGTCATAGTCTGCTCCTTTGCGTACGCAAACTCTCTCCCCTCTACGGAAGAATTAAAAACCAGCACTTTCCCGCTGAACATTACAGACATGGTTTTTACATTGTCGTTTGCGGTACGGATCAATTCTCCCGGAGAATAGCTCTCAAAAACTATCTCAGCTCTTATGAAATCGGGCAAGGTGATTTCATTGCCGCGCAAGACGTGCTCCAGACGCCGAATTTTCTCAGAGCGCTTTTTATTCTGTGAAAATGCCGGTACACTCATTTCAAGAAAGCTCCTTCCCGCATATTCCGATTTTATTCTAATATGGAACCATGTTTAATGCAAGTTGAACTGCTGTTTCACGGCTATGATCAGAAAAATCCAACGGGAGGGAAAGACCTTGAGCAGATGGATTCTTAAATCTCCGCAGTATCCGCATTCCCAATAGCGTATTTTTTGATTCTATAATAAAAATGGGTGCAGCTCATCCCTCCGGGATTGCCCACCCAACATTTAATTTAGAATCTAAAAAGGCGTATCAACCAGAAATAAAAAATCAGCACAACAGATAAACTGTTGTGCTGATTGGTGCGGGAGAAGAGACTTGAACTCTCACGTCTATGGTTGGACACAGGCACCTCAAGCCTGCCTGTCTACCTATTCCAGCACTCCCGCATGTCAAAGGCAAGTGTTATTATATCATGCCTTTGAAAAATGTCAACACCTAATTTAAGAAATTTGGAAATTATCGGTAAGGCGTTCCGTCGGCGCGATAAAGCGCCATGCGGCAGAAGCGGCCGCCGTCCGGCGCGCAGTCCGGAAGGTGTGTCCGCACCGCAGCGGTGAGAAGCTCGGGATTCACCACGGGCTCGGCGCAGGAGACGATCCCCTCGACTGTCACAATGCCGTCGCCGGCGGTGAACGTCAGATCGCGTACATGCTCGGTCACGGTGAAAAGTCCCTCGCCGCGTTTCGTTTTGCGCATGACCTCAACGGGGGCGGCGAAAAGCTCCCGGCATTTTGCGGCGACGGTTTCCGTGTCGGCGGTATCGTATTCCCATGTGCCGTTCACGCGCATCCATTTGAGCTCGGCGGGCTTCATCGCGTTCTCGTAGCAGTCCGTCACGCAGATGCCCTCCGGCATCACGGCGGTCAGCTGCGCGGGCAGCGCGGCAATGTCCACATCCTCGCGCACGCGGATGTCGGCAATCTGGCAGAGGCTCGCCGTGCCGACGGAGAGCGGCAGAAGAATCGAGATGAGCTCGTGGGGGTTGAAGCCCTCGCTGTACCGGATGGGAATGCCGGCGCGCTTGATGGCACGCTGCAGCGTGCGCATCGTATCGAGATGCGACATCCATATCGCGCGGCGGGTCTGCTCGTATACAAGACGGAGCTTATCCATCGCAGCGGCCTCCTTTCAGAAATGCGGCGGCGCCGCAGCCGGAGCACTGCGCCCGGCAGTCGGGGGAGAGAAGCCCCTGGTGCGCCTGCTCGTATTCGTGGATATAGTGGCGCCTGTTCACGCCCATATAGAGATGATCCCACGGCAGCACTTCATCGAGCGAGCGTTCGCGGTTGGCATAGAACGGGAAGGAGATGCCTTCCTCCTCCGCGGCCCTTTCCCAGCGCTTGAGATCAAAGCCCTCCGACCACGATTCAAGAAAGCCGCCCTGCCGCCAAATGTTTTCGATCATTGCGCCGAGCCGCCGGTCGCCGCGCGAGAGCACCGCCTCGGTGAGCGAGGTGTCGGCGTCGTGCCAGTTGTAGGTAACGGCGCGCGCTTTCATGTTGTCGCGCAGCAGCGTAACGCGGCGCATATACTCTTCGCGCGTGACCTGCGGCTCCCACTGAAACGGCGTGTGCGGCTTTGGTACGAAGCAGGATGTGCTCACCGTCACGCGCAGCCCATGGCTGCGGTTGGGCGAGTTTTCCCGCCAGCAATGCACAACGCGGTCGGCAAGCTCGGCGATGCCGAGCACATCCTCGTCCGTCTCCGTCGGCAGACCGAGCATGAAATAGAGCTTCACGCTGTTCCAGCCGCCCTGAAACGCCACGGCGCACGAGCGGAGAAGGTCTTCCTCGGTAACATTCTTGTTGATAACGTCGCGCAGACGCTGTGTGCCGGCCTCGGGCGCAAAGGTGAGACCGGATTTGCGCACCTTCTGCACGCGCTGCATGATGTCCATGGAGAAGTTGTCCGCGCGCAGCGAGGGGAGCGAGAGACCGATGCCGCGGCTTTCGCAGTAGTCCATCAGTCCGTCGCAAAGCTCGTTCAGCCCGCGGTAGTCGCTCGTGCTGAGCGAGAGGAGCGTGATCTCGTGATAGCCGGAGAAGGCGAGGGATTCTTTGCCGTACTCCATGCATTTTTCCACGCTGCGGCTGCGCACCGGGCGGTAAATGTGTCCGGCCTGACAGAACCGGCAGCCGCGGATGCAGCCGCGGAAGAGCTCAAGACCGACGCGGTCGTGTACGATCTCCGTGGAGGGGACGATCGCGTCCACGGGGAAGCAGCTGTTTTCAAAGTCCGCAACAATGCGCTTCGTAATGCGCTCGGGCGCACCCGGCGCGGCGTGCATGGCCTTGAGCGTGCCGTCGCCGTTATACTCCGGCGTATAGAGCGAGGGGACGTACACGCCGCCGATGAGCGCGGCGCGGCGGAGAAATTCCGCCTTGCTCCAACCGGCGGCTTTCGCCTCGCGCAGAAGCTGCAAAACTTCGCCGTCCACGCTCTCGCCCTCGCCGATGATCATAAGATCGAAAAAGTCCGCCATCGGCTCACTGTTGCAGCATACGCTGCCGCCCGCGAATACGAGCGGCGTGAGGCTTGTGCGCTCGGCGCTGCGCAGCGGAATGCCGGCCAGATCGAGCATTTCGAGAACGGTCGTATACGCCATCTCGTAGCCGAGAGAAAAGCCGATCGCATCAAACTCGCTGAGCGGGTCGCCGCTTTCAAGCGCGTAGAGGGGGAGACCCTTTTCGCGCATCTGCCGGTCCATATCAAACCAGGGGGCGAACACGCGCTCGCACCATACGCCGGGAAGGTCGTTGAGCACCTGATAGAGAATGCGCATGCCGGTGTTCGACATGCCGATCTCATACGTGTCCGGGAAGCAGAGCGCCATGCGGAGATCGACTTCACTTTTATCTTTCTGAATTTCGCCGTACTCACCGCCGGTGTACCTGGCGGGCTTCTGTACGAGCGGGAGGATCCGTTCAAGTTTCTTGTCCATACATCAAAGCTCCTGCACAGAGTGTGCGTAGAAAGTATGTACATTCTATAACAGTCTGAAGTTTTTTACAAGAATAGAAAAAGAGTTTCCGAAAAATACTTGACAATTCCGCCGAAAGACAATATAATTCTGACTTGCTGATATCGGTATCGGGGTGTAGCGCAGTTGGTAGCGTGCTTGGTTCGGGACCAAGAGGCCGCGAGTTCAAGTCTCGCCACTCCGACCATACAGAGTGTCCTTACAGGATCTGAAAATCCTGTAAGGACACTTTTTTATTTGCGAAGTTGGGATCACGATTCCGGCAGCGTCTGCATAAGAGCGAAAAAGTGCTGCGCCTCGCCGGTGCTGAAATACGCATACCATGCTTCGAGCGTATCCGGCCGGAAAACGCCCAGGTGCTCGAGAACCTGTTTTGTCCACAATAACGCCCCTGTGCCGCCTGCCGTGATCAGGTTTCCGTCGGAAACCGAGGGCTTATCCACATAGTACCTTTGCCCCTTGTAATTGGGGCAGAACATGTCGAGAAACCCGGCGCCGTTGCTTGTGTGCGGCCGGTGATCCAGCAGACCGGCGCGGGCCAGCGCAGCCGTCGCGCCGCAGATAGCGCATACCGCACCCCCAACGGAAAGCAGCTCCGCCGCTTTCTTTATAACGGGATCGTGTTTCGGATCCTCCCAGGTGTTCCCGCCCGGCAGCAGCAGGACGCTCGTATCGCTGACGGCGATATCGTCAATAACGCAGTCCGGAAGGATCGTCAGCCCTCCCATAGTTTTTACCGGCTCCTTTGCGATACCGGCGGTTTTGACCGACACCTCCGGCGCATCCTTTTGGAAAAAGCGGCGGGAATTCAATTCTGCGGTAACATACCCGATCTCCCAATCCGCCAGAGTGTCGGGCGCATAGACATAGACAGTAAGCATAAAAAACCTCCATTCGCTTGATTTGCCTGTTTTCTCATTCTATCGTATAATTGCTGACAGCATTGTGTCAACAATTGGCGGGGAACGAGAAAGTATCGGAAAGGCGGCTTTCGGATGAAAACAGACAGACTTGTCAGTATCATTATGATCCTTCTTGAAAAAGAACGGGTTAGTGCGCAGGAATTGGCGGATATGTTTGAGGTATCGCTCCGAACGATTTATCGTGATATGGATGCTATCAATCTGTCCGGCATTCCGGTTTGCGCAAAATCCGGAGCAGGCGGCGGTTTTGAGATCCTGCCGGAATATAAGGTCGATAAAAAAGTGTTCTCGGCGGACGAGCTTTTGGCATTGCTGATGGGATTGACCAACCTTTCGGATATGGTGCGGAGAGCGGATCTTGTACACGCATTGGCAAAGGTGAGGAGCTTTATTCCTGCCGGTCGTGCGAGAGATATTGAGATAAAGGCGAATCAGATCCGCATTGACATGGACCCCTGGATGGGAAACGGGAATATACGGCAGCATTTGGAGACCGTAAAAAGCGCTTTGCAGGAGCGAAGGATGCTTTCCTTCGCCTACATCGACGGCCATGGGAATAAAACGGAAAGGGTCGTTGAGCCGTATCAGCTTGTGCTGAAAAGCGGCCACTGGTATTTTCAAGGGTACTGCCGCAGCAGAAATGACTATCGTTTGTTTCGCCTGTCGAGAATGACAGACCTGCAGATGCTGCCGGAAACATATAGCCCCCGTGACTATGAAAAGCCGATCCTGGACATTGAGCCGCTTCTGGAAACGCTGCAAACGGATATAAAGCTCCGCATCCACAAATCCGTACTGGACCGGGTACTTGAATACTGTACACAGGACCGCGTTATCCCCGATGGAGAGGAGTACTACCTCGTAAACTATCCGTTCATTGAACGGGATTATTACTACGATATGCTTCTCAGCTTTGGGGATAAATGTGAGTGCCTGGAGCCGGCCCGCGTCCGCGAAGAAATAAAGCGCCGGATACAGAGCATGGCCTCCGTATACCGTGACCGGACCTGAGCTGAGAGCGGGAAAACAGGGTGCGCCGTGTCCCGGCGGAAAAATGCTTTATTACTCCGTGCGCTCGGCGAGAATATAGCGCACACCATCCGGCGCGGCCATGGTGCACTCGGGTACAGCGGCGTTATGCGCGGAGAAATACCGCTGCGTCATTTCCTCCGCGGAGAGATGCTCCCGCACGCGAAACCCGGTGCCGCATAAAAGCTCCTCCATCCCGCAGGGCGAGTAGCGCGCATTCATCGCCTCGCCTGCGCCCTGCGCCAGCGCGCGGTTTACGGAGGCGATTCGGCTCTCTTCGTCGGTCGGATAGTCCAGACACAGTGCGGAGCCCACTGCTGCAATATGTCCGACGGATCGCAGCAGCGACCGGAAATCCGGCTCACTCAGATAGTAGCTGATGCCGAGCAGACTGAAAAAGGCGCTCTCTGCCGGATGAAAGCCGCTGGATACGAGCTTTTTCACCCATGCGCTTTCGGAAAGATCGCAGGGGATGGGCTTTGCGCCGGAGGAAAGGGCTGCGCGCTCAATGCGTATTCGCTTGTCCTCCAACACCTCCGGGAGATCCAACTCAAATACGGCGAGGCGGTCCTCCTTATTCCGCATGGCGAAAGTATCATACCCCGCGGCAAGGATCACATACTGCCGGCAGTCCTGCGCTGTTTCACGCGCCAATGCCCTCTCGCAGAATGCGCTGCGCGCAAGCACGGATGGGGCCAACTGCCCGTCCACGATACGGCGGAGCGCTTCCTCCGGTGTGCCGGTGAAGCCGGGCAGAAAAAAGGCCGCGCCCTGCTGCATGTTCTGCGCGATCTGACGGAAATCCTCTCCCAGCAGCGCTTCGGCGGCGGTGTCGTCGAATACCGGAACGACGTTGGCCCAGCGGTGATATGCTCTGGCAAAGCAGCTCACCAGAGCGGTCATGTTGTTCATACGATGTCCTCCTTCAATAGCGTCGTATTCTAATTACACCAACGCCGCCCAAAGGACAAGGCTTGAATTTTTCTCGAAAATGTGGTAATATGAAACCGTAAAAAAGCCCTCGCGCAGAAAAAATTTCTGTGCGGGGGCTTTTTATATTCGGCTCAGCAGACCCGGTCGACCCAGCCGAAGGGATCGGGCCTGGTGCCTCTCTGGATGCCGGTCAGCTCATCGTAGAGCATCTGCGAGAGCGGGCCGATCTTGTTGCCGTTGATCTCGTATTTTTCCCCGTTCCAGGCAAGCTCGCCGATCGGGGAGATGACCGCCGCGGTGCCGACGCACCACGCTTCCTCCAGCGTGCCGTCTTTCGCGGCATCGAAGAGCTCGTCCACGCTGATGAGCCGCTCCTCCACGGGAATACCCTGACTGCGCAGCAGCTCAATGCAGGATTTGCGCGTGATGCCGGGAAGAATGGAGCCTGTGAGCATCGGCGTTACAACGGTGCCGTTGATCTTGAACATCACGTTCATGCCGCCGCCCTCTTCCACGTATTTCCGCGCGACGCCGTCGAGCCACAAAACCTGCGCATAGCCTTTTTCGGCGGCTTTGTCCGCGGCGCGGTTGGCAGCGGCGTAGTTCCCGCCGCATTTCGCCTCACCGGTGCCGCCGCGGACGGCGCGGACGTCTTCGGTCTCCACCATGATGGGGACGGGCTTCAGCCCATTTTTGAAATAGTTCCCGGAAGGGGAGAGAATGACGGCAAACGTCGCCGAATAGACGCCGTGCAGGGAGAGCGTCGGATTCGTGGAATACAGGAACGGACGGATATAGAGCGACGTACCCGGCTCGGAGGGGACCCAGCGCTCATCCACGCGCACCAGTTCCCGGATCGCCTGCAGCCCGTCCTTCTCATTGATCCGCGGCAGACCGATACGGTCGCACGAGCGGTTCAGACGCGCCATATTTTCCCAGGGGCGGAAAAGCTGCACGCCGCCGTCCGGACGGCGGTAGGCCTTGAGTCCCTCAAACACCTCGGCGCCGTAGTGCAGCACGCCCGCGGCAGGCGACATGCTGACCGGCCCGAAGGGGACGATGCGCGCATTGTGCCAGCCGTCGGTATCGGAATAGTCCATGAGAAACATATGATCGGTAAAGTATTTTCCGAAGCCGAGCTCATCCGTTTCCGGAAGCTTTCCGGGGTTTTCTTTTTTAGTAATGGTGATGTTCATAATGAAGCTCCTCTTTTCAGATATTGCGGATGTCTTTCCAATGCTCCATGTTGGCGCGGATGCCGTCGCAGCAGGCGTGGAACTGCGCCTGCTCTTCTGCCGTGAGCGGCAGCTCGACGATCTGCTCCACGCCGTTTGCGCCGAGCACGCATGGAACCCCGGCAAACAGCCCGGACTCGCCGTATTCTCCGCAAAGCTCCGCGCTGGCAGGCATAATGGCCTTTTCGTCGTGCAGAACGATGTGCGCCATGCGCGCGGCGGTCGTCGCAATGCCGTATTCGGTGCAGTATTTTCCGGAGAATGTGACCCATCCGCCGCCGATGGATTCTTTTTGCAGCGCCTCACGGTCAAACCGGAACCGTTCGTCCGTTTTTGCCCAGACGTCCAGCGGCATGCCGCGGAAGCTGACGCACGACCATGGGGCAAATTGCTTATTTCCGTGCTCGCCGAGCATGTAGCACGTGATCGACTTGTGGTCGATGCCGGTCTGCCGGGCCAGCGCGCTGAGAAGCCGCGCGGTGTCCAGCCCGGTGCCGGTGCCGAATACGCGCCCTTTAGGAAGCCCAAGCCCCAGTGCAAGCTCATGCGTTACGATATCGCAGGGATTGGTAATATTGATAACAACGCCGTCAAAGCCGCTTTTTCTTATTTTTTCAGCAAAGCCGCGCACCGCTGGGATCGTAAAGTCCATCTCTGTGGTACGGTCGTGCGACTCGCGGAGAAGCTCGATCTTTCCAACGCTGTTGACGATCACGTCGCATTCGCCGAGATCGGAAAACTCCCCGGCCTGAAAGCTGACGCGGTGCGGGAGATACGCTGCGGCATCGCGCAGATCCTGTATTTCGCTTGCGAGCTTCTGTGCGTTTTTGTCGATCAATATCAGCTCGTCCGCAATACCCTGTACGGCGAGCGAGTAAGCGACATGCGCGCCTACGTGTCCCAAACCGATCACTCCGAGGATCCTCTTTTTTGTCATGGCCAACCCATCCTTTCGCAGCAGAATAAAAAAGAGCGCGGTCCCGCCGAAAGGGGCGGAACCGCGAAACTCCGGCCCCCGCAAAGGGAGAAGCGCCGGGCAGTATGCCGGGCTTCCTTCCGGTAAAAAATTATGGAGAGATTTTACAGCGCGTCGGTCGGATTTTCAAGAGCAGATATGCATCAAATTCTTTAACAAGGCAAAGAAATGCTTGTAAAAATCGCTGAAATCTCATCGGCGCAAAAAGCCCCGCTTCCGGCACTGCGCATGCCGGGAGCGGGGCGGAAGATCACGTTTGCGGCGGGCAGACGGAAAAATCGATGAGAACGACGCTGTTGCCGTGCGCTTCGATGATCCGTCGGAGATCGGCAAAGGAAAGAAATACCGTGGCGGTATTATCGTTCGGGTGAACGCCGATCGCCGGCAGCGAGGCAAGCGCGGCGTCTGCGGCGAAGATAACGGAGCGGCTCTCATCGTTGAGGATCCCGAGCGGGGAAACACTGCCCTGCGGGAGCTTCAGGTATGTATCGAGCCGTTCGGCGGAGGCAAAGCTGAGCTTTGAGGAACCAAGCGCTGTCGAGAGCCATTTGAGATCGACCCGCCGCTCATCAGGGACGGTCACGAGATAATGCTGCCGACCCTTTGCGTCGCACAGAAAGAGGTTTTTGCAGATGCAGCCATGAGCATCGATCCCGGCACGTTCCATCTCCTCCATCGTGAATACCGCTTCGTGCTCAACGGCTTCGTAAGGAATGCCCTTATCGTTGAGAAGAGCGTAAACTTCGTTTTTATGGTATCCGGACATAATATATTTCTCCTGCATTTACAATTTAGCGCATTATAGCGCGAAATGATCCGGAAAGCAAGAGAAACGTGCGCCGCTGCTCAGTGTCCCGCGGGATCGCGCTCCAGCCACTCTTTTTCCGAGGTGAGGTCGGCGTGGAGAAAGGCGACGAAAACAATGGCGTAGGGGAGCGCCGCGACCCAGACCGCCCGGCGGCCGAGGAAAATGCACGCTACCGCGCCGAGGATCGTTCCGGCGAGGAAGAAGAGGATCATAGAAAAATGCCGCTTAAGAACGCGGCGGTGGGACGTGTCACCGTGGCGGCGGTGGAGCTCCTTGGCAAGACCGATGCCGAGCTGACGGACGTGATTGGTGGCGAACGTTGTGGCCATCGGCACGCCCTCGGAGTTGCGGAACGTGTTGTATTGCATGGAGGCGATAAAGTTGATGGACACCTGAAAGACCTGCACCGGCGTCGATGCCGGCAGCGCTCCGAGCACGGCGACGAATACGATCTCGACCGCGACGAGGATCGTTTCCCAGCGGATATGGAAGCGGTGCTTCACATCGTCAGGGATGAGCTCGGAGATGAACGCACCGAGCGCGTAGGCGGAGATCGGGATGACATAGTACAGGGCACTTGTCCAGCTCCGCGTGCCGAGCGCGATGCCTAGAAGCACGATGTTGCCGGTTTGCGCGTTGCAGAAAATGCCGCCGCAGAGCATGTAGGTATACGAGCCGAGGATACCGGCGGCGAAGATGAGCGTGTCGTACACCCATGTCCGCTCGCAGGTAAGATAAAAGGTTTTCTTTTCCATAAGTCTCTCTTACTCCGTCCAATATGTGCACAGTTTGTCGAAAGGCGTAAATTGCGGCTATTATACCATGGAAACACCGGAACGTGAAGTGCTTTTTGACAGGCGGAGTCCCCGGCCGAAGCCGGGGACGGAATCGTTTGTACGATTGTACGATGATTGGTCAGACCGTACCGGTGATGACGAGTGTGGCCGTGCCGGGCGTTACGGTGAACGTCCCGTCTGTGTTCTGCGTGAACGAGGCCGCCGGAACGGTGATCTGTCCGGCCAGCGTTGTGAAAACGCCGGTCGCGGCGTTGTAGGTGTAGTTTGTGCCCTCCGTCCATGCCGTGCCGTTGTAGGTGACGGCGATGTTGCGGAGAATGGGGGCGAACGTGTCGGTGACGACAACATTGCCCGTCGCCGTTGCTTCGGTATTGCCGGTGTTCGAAATGACGAACGTGTAGGTGATCTGGCCGTTTTCCGTAACGGTCGTCGGCGAGAGAGCCTTGCTGATGGAGAGCTCGGCGCTGGTCGCGGTCTCCACCGTCGCCTGCGCGGTGATCGGGGTTGTGAGACCGCCGCCGGTGATCGTCGCGGTGTTCGTGATCGAGCTGCCCGTTGCGAGCGGTGCGACGGGCGTCGCGGTCGTCTCATAGATGAGAACGGCGCTGCCGCCAGCGGGGACCGTGAGACCGGTCACGGTGAGCGGCGGTCCGGCGGTGACGGTCGGCGCTGTCTGCAAAACGCCGTTAATATAATAGCGTACCGTTCCGGCGCTGTAGGCGAGCGGGTAGACGGTGTTTGCGCCGACGGTATAGCCGCCAAGATTATCGGTGACGGTATAGTCCGTGATGGCCGCTGTGCCGGTGTTCACGAGCGAGAGAGCGTAGGTGATGCGGTCTCCCGCCGAATAGTTTGCCGAAACCGCCGTTTTGACGGCGGTGAGAGCTTCGAGAATTTCGCCGGTGACAATGTTCGAGTTTGTTGTGCCGCCGTTATAGGAAAGCGTGGCGAAGTTGGTAAAGCTTGCCATAGTTCACACTCCAAGATCAAGATGTTGAGGCGCACCCCTTACAGCATACGTAAAAACACGGCACTCTGCCAATCCGCGGCGGCAGAAAAACACCCCGTCCGCTTTGGGCGGACGGGGTGCGGCAAAATAGGGGCATCAGAGAACGTGCACGCTCTCCGGATCAAAGACCAGACGGCAGCGCTCGCCGACCTTGTAAATGCGCTTGTTCTTGGGGTTGGGGTCGGTCAGCTTCACGAGCGTATCGCCGACCTTGACATGGTAGTTCTGATAGCTGCCCATGAAGCAGGAGAGAACGACCTCGCACGGAAGCCCGCCCTCTTCGGCCAGAGATGCGGCCTCGGGACGGAGAACGATCGTATAATCCTTGCCGACCTCCATGCCGGGCACGGGAGCGGCGTGGCAGATATCGCCCGAAACGTTGAGCTGCGCCCGGTTGTCCGAGAGTGCTTCCAGCCTGCCCTTGAGGAAATTCGCCTCGCCAATGAAGTCGGCGACGAACTCGTTGACGGGGTGGTAATAGATCTCCTGCGGGGAGCCGATCTGTTCCACAACACCGGAGCGCATGATGATGATGCGGTCGGAGAGCGCCATAGCCTCGCTCTGGTCGTGTGTAACGTAAATGGCGGTGATGCCGACCTCCTGCTGGATGCGGCGGATCTCCGTGCGCATCGTGACGCGCAGCTTGGCGTCCAGGTTGGAGAGCGGCTCGTCGAAGAGCAGAACGCTCGGCTCGATGACGAGCGCGCGGGCGAGCGCCACACGCTGCTGCTGACCGCCGGAGAGCTGGTTGGTCATGCGGCCCTCCATACCGGTGAGCTCCACGAGATCAAGGATTTTCATCACGCGCTCGCGGATCTCTTCCTTCGGCACGTGGCGCAGCTTGAGACCGTAGGCAACGTTATCAAACACGTTGTAGTGGGGGAGAAGGGCGTAGCTCTGGAACACCATGGCGGTGTCGCGCTTATTCGGCGTGAGAGCGTTGATGGCCTCGTCGCCGAGATAGATCTCGCCCTCGTCCGGGCTTTCAAAGCCGGCGATCATGCGCAGCGTCGTCGTTTTGCCGCAGCCGGAGGGGCCGAGGAGCGTGACGAATTCGCCCGGCTCGATGACGAGGGAGTTATCCTTGACGGCGTAAAAATCTTTGCCGGTCTTGGGGTCCTGATAGATCTTGGAGATATGTTCGAGACGCACGCCTTTTTTCACTTTTTCCATGGCTTACTTTCCCTCCTTGATTTTTTTGCTGGTGCCGAAGTGCTTTGTTACCAGATTCATCAGCAGCACGCTGCCGTAGGTGATGACGATGAGGATCGTCGCAAAGGCGCAGGCAAGGCTGTAGGAGCCTTTTTCGGCAAACTCGTTTATCTGCACGGTGATGAGCAGAAACTGCGGCGTCACCAGCAGGATGATGGCGGAAATGGCGGTGATGCTGCGGACGAACGCGGTGACAAGACCGCTGAGGAACGAATCCTTGATGAGCGGGAGCGTTACGGTCATAAACACCCGGAAACTGTCCGCGCCCATGTCGTAGGCGGATTCCTCGATGGACTTGTCGATCTGCCGCAGCGCGGAGATACCGCTTCGCGTGCCGGTCGGCAGAGAGCGGACGACAAAGACGATGATGAGGATGAGCCCCGTGCCGTAAAGCCCCTGCATGAAGCCGGTGTGGAACAGGCCGCCCGAGAAGCCGCGGATATAGCCGACGCCGAGAACGGTGCCCGGCACCGCCATGGCGAGCATGGAGACCGCCTCGATAAAGCCCTTGGATTTAAACTTCCGCTTGACGACGAGATACGAGATGATCATGCTCAAAAGCGCCGTGATGGGCGCGGAGATCAGGCTGAGAATAAACGAATCACGGAACGCCTGGAAGCCGTGGTAGCGCGTGAACACGAGCTTGAACCACTTGCCCGTGAGCGGGAAGAACTTGTAGCCCCACGTCGGGAAGCAGGCACCGATCGGGACGCAAATGTACATCATGATAACAAAGAGCGCCACGAGCGAGCAGAGCACCGTGAGCGGAACTCGGACGCTGCGGTCGGTGATGAGCATACGGCCGCGGGATGCCTTGCCGGTGAGCGTGGCGGCGGTCTTGCGCTCAAGATAGTACTTCTGCACGGCGAACATCGCGAGCGTAATGCAGAGGAGCACCACCGCCATCGCCGCGGCGCCGGCCTTGTCGTAAGCGCCGGTGATCTGGAGATAGATGGTCGTTGCGAGCGTATCGTAGGAGCCGCCGATGATCATGGGGTTGGCAAAGTCGGCGATGGACTCGATGAACGTCACGAGGAACGCATTGCCGAGACCCGGCAGCAGCAGCGGGAACGTCACGCTCGTGAACACCTTCCAGCGCGAAGCGCCCATGTCGCGGGCGGCTTCTTCGAGAGACGGGTCGATGTTCTTCAGAAGGCCCTTGAGCATCATGTAGCACACGGGGAAGAACGTTAGCGTCTGCACGATGGCGATGCCCCAGAAGCCGTATACGCTGTTATCGTAGATCTTCAGCAGAAAGCGGGTGATGATGCCCGCCTTGCCGAAGAGCATGATCATCGAAAGACTCAGCACGAACGGCGGCGAGACGACCGGCAGCATGGAAACGACCTTGAAAAGCCCGCCGGTGAATTTGCCCATGCGGACGTACACTTCCACATACGCAAACAGCAGACCGACCAGCGTGGACAGAATGCCGACGAGGAAGCCGACTTTCAGTGTGTTTGTGATGGCGTGGGTAAAGGTGGGCATCTGGAAAATGCGCTTGAACACATTGAAGCTGAATCCGCCGTCGCCGACGAAGCTGTCCACCAGCAGTATGGCGAGCGGATAGAGAATGAAAAGCGTGAGGAATGTGATCAGCACGACGATGGTCGTGACCAGAATGGGGTCACCCATCAGTTTCTTCCGGTCCAGCGCCGCGCTCTGTGTTCTTGCCATAGGCGGAATCCCTCCTGACTTGGTATCTTTAGAAACAGATCCGCTGTCATTATGAACCGGCGCGCATCCGGCGTGCGGATTCATAATGACAGTCGATCCATCGGACGGTTTACGAACAAGGCGGCGGCAGAAGCCGCCGCCTTGGCATTAGAGATAATTACTCAGTCTTGAAACGGTCCGCGCCGGTGTCAGCGCCACTCTTGGCCAGGGCAGCCATGACTTCCTCGACGTAAGTACCGGTGTTGTTCTTGGCATCCTCAAAGTCATATTCCATGACGTTGTTGGGATCCAGACCAAACTCCGTAGCTTCCTTCGGCTGGGTGGCGTTGTCGATGACCAGGAACTGGTAAGAGCCGTTCTGGGCAGCGAGCTCAACGCACTCGGGAGACAGAGCGTACTCGATCCACAGCTTCGCAGCGTTGGGGTGCTTCGCGCCCTTGAACATGGCGGTCGCGCCGACCTCGAAGGAGGTGCCGCTGGACGGGATGATGAGCTGGATGTTCTTGTAGCCGTTGTCGTTGATCTGGGTGATGCCGTCATGCAGGAAGCCGATGCCGATGACGCACTCACCGATGCCAACGTTCTTGGACGGGCCGGAGCCGGACTTCGTATAAACCTGGATGTTCTTGTCGAGGTCTACGAGGTACTGGATGCCTTCGTCATGGCCGTACTTCTGGATCATCGTGTTGACGACCAGCTTGGCGGTGCCGGCGGTGTTGTAGTTGGAGAGCCAGATCAGGTCTTTGTATTCGGGCTTGAGCAGGTCTGCCCAGTCCGCCGGAGCCTCGAGACCGAGACGCTCGAGCTCATCGGTATTGACCATGAAGCCGAGAATGCCCTTGTAAATGCCGTACCACTTGCCCTCAGCGTCCTTGTACATATCGCTGATGAGGTGGGAAGCGTTCATAGCATCGTAGGGCTCAAGCAGGTCTTCCTTGGCGAGGACGTTGTAGGGATCGGTCGTGCCGCCGAACCAGGCGTCGGCGGAGGGGTTGCCGTTCTCTTCTTCGATCTTCGCCTGCACCTCACCGGTGGACAGACGCTGGTAGTTGACCTTGATGCCGTACAGTTCCTGGAAATGCTGGCAGGCGGCGGCGAGGTACTCTTCCTCGCAGGAGCCGTAGACGGTCAGCTCGCCCTCGGCCTTCGCCGCGGCGATGAGATCTTCCATGGGATCAGCTTCGGCTGCGGGCTCTTCGGCCGGGGTCTCGGGTTCCGCAGCGGGGGCTTCGGTGGCGGCGGGAGTTTCGGCCGTGCTGCCGCAGGCAGCAAGAGCGAACACCATGACCAGCGCCAGAAGCAGTGCCAGATACTTTTTCACTTTCAGATCCTCCATTTCGTAATGCTCCGGTAATGTTTGAACACGGTTTGATCTTTGCTGCAACCTTGTTTAAACTTGCCGGATGAATGATGATAATTATAGTCATCGGATTTTGCTTTGTCAATCCAAACAGAAAAGCATTTTGCAAAAAACACTCATTTAGTCATTTTGTCAAATTTTGAAAAGCGTTTTTGTAGAAAACGTTTCAAATGATTTTGCGAAATAATAAATCTATTGGAGAATCCTGCCTTTCGTGCTATAATACGACGCTGAAATAAGAGAAAGGGGAACACTGTATGGCGGAAAAATCAAATACGGAAATGTCCCCTTTGTGCATCGGCATTCTTGCGCACGTGGACGCCGGGAAAACGACCCTCTCCGAGGCGCTTCTCTATACCTCCGGCGCGCTTCGGCGTCTGGGCCGCGTCGACCATGCGGACGCTTTTCTCGACACTGACCCGCAGGAGCGCGAGCGCGGCATCACGATCTTTTCCAAGCAGGCGCGGCTCACATGGAAAAACCGCGCCGTAACCCTTCTCGATACGCCGGGCCATGTGGACTTTTCCGGCGAAACGGAGCGCACGCTCCCGGTGCTTGACGCGGCGATCCTCGTTGTGAGCGGCACAGACGGCGTGCAGGGCCACACCCGCACGCTCTGGCGGCTGCTGCGCCGGAACCATGTGCCGACTTTTCTTTTTTTAAATAAGACCGATCTCCCCGGCGTGAACCGCGCCGCGCGCATGCAGGAGCTACGCTCCCTTCTCTCACCGGAGTGCGCGGACTTTTCCGGCACGGACTGGATGGAACAGGCTGCGGCCGAGAGCGAAGCGGCGCTCGAGAGCTTCCTTTCCGCCGGGAGCATCCCGCCGGAGGAAGTCCGCCGCCTGATCGCGGAGGAAAAGCTCTTCCCGTGTCTGTTCGGCGCGGCGCTTCGGCTCGACGGCGTGGAAAAGCTGCTCGATACACTTACGCTCTATGCGCCGGTCAAGCCCGCCGGGGACGCCTTCGGCGCGCGGGTTTATAAAATCAGCCGCGACGCGCAGGGCGCTCGGCTCACGTGGCTGCGTGTTACGGGCGGAGAGCTTCGCGCCCGCGCTGCGGTAAAGGTTCCGACGGAGAGCGGCGAGACCGAGGAGAAGATCCACCAGATCCGTCTCTACTCCGGGGAAAAATACGAGCTGACCGATGCGGTAAAGGCCGGAACGGTATGCGCCGTAACGGGGCTGACCGCCGCACACAGCGGCGACGCGCTCGGCGCGGAAAAAGGAAAGAGCGCGGCGCTGCTCGAGCCGGTATTCACTTACCGCGTCCACGCAGAGAAGGTCGATCCGCACACGGTGCTCGAAAAGCTGCGTCTGCTCGAGGAAGAGGACCCGCTGCTGCATGTCGTGTACGATGAGGCCACGCGGGAGATCCGCGTGCAGCTCATGGGCGAGGTGCAGCTGGAGATACTCGAGCGTCTCTGCCGCAGCCGCTTCGGGCTGGAGATCATGTTCGGCGAGGGCGGTATCCTCTACCGTGAAACGATCGCCGCACCCGTGGAGGGCGTCGGCCATTATGAGCCGCTGCGCCACTATGCCGAGGTCCACCTCCTGCTCGAACCGCTCGAGCGCGGAAGCGGCCTTGTCTTTGCAAGCAAATGCTCGACCGATGCGCTCGATCTCAACTGGCAGCGCCTCATTTTGACGCATCTTGCGGAAAAAGAGCATCGCGGTGTTCTGACCGGCTCACCGATCACCGATATGAAGATCACGCTCGCCGCGGGGCGGGCGCACCTGAAGCATACCGAGGGCGGCGACTTCCGCCAGGCGACCTACCGCGCCGTGCGGCAGGGTCTCATGCGTGCCGAGAGCATTCTTCTCGAGCCGTGGTACGATCTCCGGCTGGAGCTGCCGAACGAGTGTGTCGGCCGCGCCATGGCCGACATTCAGCGCATGGGCGGCCGGTTCGATCCGCCGGAAACGGAAAACGGTGTTTCCGTCCTCACGGCTGCCGCGCCGGTGGCAGAGTGCGCGAACTACCCGCGCGAGGTGACGGCGTATTCCCGCGGGCAGGGGCGCGTTTCGCTCTCGCTGCGCGGCTATGAACCCTGCCGCGATACGCAGCGCGTCATAGAAGAGATCGGATACGATCCGGAGCGCGATGTTGCCAATACGGCGGATTCCGTTTTCTGCTCCCACGGCGCGGGCTATACCGTCCGCTGGGACGAGGTCGAGCAGCATATGCATCTGGAAAGCTGCCTCCGGGCGGAGAAGGAAACCACGCCCGCACAGGAGAGCGTGCCGCGCGGCCCGTCCGCGCCCCGCACGGGCGCGGCGCTCGATAAGGAATTGCAGGCCATTTATGAGCGAACCTACGGCGCAGTGAAGCAAAACCGCGCGTTCGTGCCTCGTTCTGAGCGCGAAAAACCGGTTCCGCAGCCGAAAGCAAAGCCGATCCCCGCCGGGCCGGAATATTTGCTCGTAGACGGGTACAATATAATCTTTGCATGGGACGAGCTCAAAGCCGTTGCCGCCGACCATCTCGATGCGGCGCGCCAGCTTCTGATGGATCTTCTCTGCAACTATCAGGGCGTGCGCCAGTGCCGCGTCATTCTGGTATTTGATGCCTACCGCGTCCCGTTTCACAAGGAAGAGATCGTGGCATATAATAATATCCACGTTGTCTATACGAGGGAAGCGGAAACGGCGGACGCTTATATCGAAAAAACCTCGCATGAGATCGCCAAAGACCACCGCGTGCGCGTTGCGACCTCTGACGGCATGGAGCAGCTCATCGTCCTTGGTCAGGGCGCACTCCGCCTATCGGCCGACAGCTTCCACACGGAAGTGATGCAGGCCGGGGAAGAGATCCGCGAAACGCTCCGGCGGCTCAACCGCCGCGAGCGCTCCGACGCCGTGGCGGAGGCGCTGCGCCGCGCTGCGGAAAACGCCGGGGAGAAGTAAAGGAACAGGTATGGAGAAACATCAAAAGCTCGGTCTGGCGCTCATCGCCGCGGGCTGCGCGCTTGCCGCGTTCTGCGGACTTGGTTTATATTATGTAAACCAGAGAGATACAATGCCCGCGATGACGGACGCGACCGCAGTGCCGACGGAAACGCCGGCACCGACGCCGGTACCGACAGCCGCGCCGAACGCCGCGCCCGTTCTCACGCTCATCGGCGACGATCCGCTCTTTTATCCGGCACAGCCGGGCGGATACGAAGATCCCGGCTGCACGGCCATCGATGACCGCGACGGTGATATCACCGCGAAGATCGAATGCGCCGCGGACGTAAACGCCTTCCACATCGGCGAGGGGAGCGTCACCTATTCCGTCACGGACAGCGAAGGACTGAGCTCGACCATCACGCGCCGCGTGATTGTCACGGCGGCGGACCGGCCCGATACGGTCACGCCGGAGGCGGGGACGGTCTATCTCACGTTTGACGACGGGCCTTCCGCCAATACGGAGCATCTTTTGGATATTCTGGATGCCTATGGCGTCAAGGCGACGTTTTTCGTGACGAACTGCAATGAGGATTACACCTGGTGCATCGGCGAGATCGCCCGGCGCGGCCACTCCGTCGGCATCCACAGCGCAACGCACGACTATAACGCCATCTATCAGAGTGAAGAGGCGTATTTTGCCGATTTCTGCCGGATGCAGGAGATCATATTTGAGCAGACGGGCGAGTATGCGAAGCTCGTCCGCTTCCCCGGCGGCAGTTCGAACACCGTGAGCCATTTTAACCCCGGCATCATGACGCGTCTTACGAACGATCTGAACGACATGGGCTACGCTTATTTTGACTGGAACGTTTCCGCGGCGGACACGGCGTCTGACGCCACGCGCTATACGGTCATCGAAAACTTCAAGGAAAGCGTGCCGAAGCACGACTATTCCGTTGTATTGCAGCACGACACCAACGCCTTCAGCGTTGACGCCGTGGAGGAGATCCTCTCCTGGGGGATCAAAAACGGGTATTCCTTCCGCGCGCTGGATCTCACCAGCCCGGCGGTGCATCATTCTGTAGCCAATTAGGAGGCAGGAGAACATGACCCTTTTTGTTGCCTTTGAGATCCTCGGCACGATCGCCTTTGCCGTTTCCGGCGCGGTCGTCGCCATATCGAAGAAGATGGACATTTTCGGCGTGGCGATCCTCGGCATGACGACCGCGGTCGGCGGCGGTATACTGCGCGATCTCATTCTCGGTATCACGCCGCCCGCGGCGTTCCAGTCGCCGGGGTACGCGCTCACGTCGATCGCCGTTTCCATGCTTGTTTTCCTGCCCCCGGTGCGGCGGCTGCTGCACTGGAACGAGAAGCTTTACGACACAGCGCTTCTGCTCTTTGACGCCATCGGTCTCGGCATATTCACCGTGATCGGCGTGCAGACAGCGTACATAGCTACGGGCGAGCTGAACGCGTTCCTTGCCATTTTCGTCGGTGTCGTCACCGGCTGCGGCGGCGGCGTGATGCGCGATGTGTTCGCCGGATCGCCTCCGTATATTTTCGTCAAGCATTTTTACGCGACCGCGTCCCTCCTCGGCGCCGTGGCGTGCCTCTTGCTCTGGAACATCGGGCAGATGCCCGCCATGCTCATCGGCGCCGCCGTTACGCTCACGCTGCGCCTGCTTGCGGCGCATTACCGCTGGAGCCTGCCGAAGGCGAAATAAGATAGAGGGAGAAGGCTGCATGGTACTGCATGAACTGCTCGGCCTGCCGGAGCGGGAGAAGCACGTCGTTTCTCTCTGCGGCGGCGGCGGGAAGACGACACTGATGTACGCGCTTGCGCGCGAGACGAAAACCATTCTGCCGACGGCGCTTTTTACCACAACGCACATCATGACGCCGTCGGATGCGGACGTTGTTCTCTCCGTCCCGTTTTCGGCGGAGGAATGCCGCGCGGCGTGGCGCGAAGGGAAGATCGCCTCGTCCGGGACATTTCTTTCGGAAGAGCGGAAATTCGGCGCGCCGGGGGAGGATGCAATGCGCTTTCTCTGCCGCGAGGCGTCCGCCGTTATCATTGAGGCAGACGGCGCGCGCCGTCTGCCGGTGAAATTCCCGGCGGCGTGGGAGCCTGTGATCCGCCCGGAAACGACGCACACCGTTGTTGTGGCAGGTCTCTCCGCGCTCGGGAAAAACCCGGAGGAGATCGTCCACCGGTACGCGCTGGCAAAAGAGAGCGTGGACCTTTCCGGGGATTTGCTCACCGAAAAACAGATGGCGGAGCTTCTCTGGGCGGGCTATGGACGCTTTGACCCGATCTTCTTTATTAATCAGGCGGACACCAGCGATCTTGCACAGCGCGGCGAGCGTATCTGTGCCATGCTCCGTGATTTCGGCGCGCGCCGCGCGGTCACAGCCTCGCTCCACGCGCTTAGAAAATCGAACGAAAGGGGATGACCGGCATGAAACCGATGAAACGATTCTACTACCGGGCCTACCAGACCGTATTTGACCTCGGCTCGCGCGTTTTACCCTGGCGCAAGCCGGAGATCGTCAGCGGCGCGGGCAGCACGGCGAGGATCCCGGAGCTGCTGCGCGGCTGCGGCGTGAAAAAGGTGATGATCGTCTCCGGCAAACATACGGGTGCGGCGCTCGTCCCGCCGATCCGCGCGCAGATCAAAGCGGCGGGCATTTCCGCCGTCCACTTTGACGCCGTGCGCGCCAATCCCACGATCTCCATCATCGAGCAGGTGCGGGAACGGTATCTCGCCGAGGGCTGCGACGGCTTACTTGCCGTGGGCGGCGGCTCGCCGATGGACACGGCCAAGGCTGCCGCGGCGCGCATCGTGCGCCCCAACTGTACCGTGGAGCAGATGACGGGGCTTTTCAAGGTCATGCACGCTCTCCCGCCGTTCATTGCCGTGCCGACAACGGCCGGTTCCGGCTCGGAGACGACGATCGCCGCGGTTATCACCAACGAGAAAACGCACCACAAGCACGCCATCATGGATCTCTGCCTCGTGCCGCGCTTTGCTGTGCTCGACGCCGTGCTCACCGAGGACCTTCCTCCGGCGACAACGGCGCAGACCGGCATGGACGCGCTTACGCACGCGGTGGAGGCATACGTCAGCGTCCACAGCACAACGAAGGAGACCGACCGCTGCGCGGAAGAGGCGACAGCGGCGATCTTCCGGTATCTGGAACGGGCATATGCGAACGGACACGATCTTGAAGCGCGGCAGGAAATGCTGCTTGCTTCGTTCAAGGCAGGCGTCGCCTTCACCCGCGCGGGCGTCGGCAACGTCCACGCGATTGCCCATACGCTCGGCGGACTGTATAATACGGCGCACGGACTGGCAAACGCTGTCATTCTCCCCATCGTTTTGGAGGATTACGGCACAGCGGCGGAGGAAAAGCTCGCCCGCCTTGCCGAGATCACCGGCACGAAAACGACCGGCACCGCACACGAGAAGAGCGCGGCGTTCATCGCCGCGATCCGCGCCATGAACGAGCGTATGGGCATTCCCGGGCATCTGGACGTGATCCGCGAGGACGATATCCCGCAGATGGTCGCCTGGGCGCTGCGCGAGGCAAACCCGACATATCCCGTTCCGGTTTTGTACGACGAGGCGCACTGCGCCGAGGTCATCCGCCGGGTTCGCGGATAAGATAACGAAAAGCGCCGGAACGAACAAAGTTCCGGCGCTTTCGCGCATAATAAAAGGTTACTGGAGCAGGCTCCGGTAGCTGTCGCACGTCGAGAGATTGTCGGGCGGATAAAATTCCTCCACCGGGAAGCGGATGCGCCCGAAGAGCGTGCACGGATCGTCGTCCGTCGTGCCGACGCACTCGTTTTCCGGGAAGCAGTAGTTGTAGACCGGGATGACGAGCTGGCTGTCGCGCTCGAGCCGGATGAGAGAAAACTGGCCGAGCGTCGCGTACCAGAGCCGGTTGGAGTCGGTGAGCACAAGCTCCTCCGGAAATGCGGCGAGAATGTTGGCCGGCACCTCCGGGATGCGGTCAAGCGGCGTGGCGCAGTCCTTCTCGGTGATCTGCATCGAAAGCGCGATCGGATCGACCGCCTCCACAACGCCGACGGGCTGATCGGCCTGCGTGGTGATCTCGCCGTCGGAGGTGTAGACCTTGACGCTCCCCTCGCTGCCGAAGAGAATGACGCGTTTATTGAATACGCAGAGACCGGTGACGGTTTTTGCGTTCGGGACGCATTCGCCGGTGACACGGTAAAAATAGGTGACGTCTACCGTATAGTACCCACGGTTGAACGTGATCTCCTCGACGTTTACCCCGGCATAGAGCAGCTCGGCGCTTTTCGGGCGGATGCTGAAGGCGTTTTCTATGTAGCCCTGCGACGTCCGCGTCGGAAACACACGCAGATCCTCTACGCAGTCCTTATCCCTGCAGCTGGAGTATATTTTCTTCGTATGGATACAAACAGCCTCGCGAACGCATGCGCTGCTGTCCACCGGACCGGGTACGACCCTGTCTGCCATATCGGAATTCCTCCTTTAACAAAGTTCAGTACAGTCTATGCGCGCGCCGCCCCAATGTGCCGATTGACGCCCTTTGGAAAAAGTGATAAACTTGCTATATATAAATATGAGGAGAGATTCCGATGGAAGGATATCAGAACTTTCAGGAAAAGCTGGATATAAAGATTCTCATTCTGTTCATTCTGCGCCGTCTGCCGGATGCCGTGACGCGGGAAACGCTCACGGATCTCGCCCTTTCCGAGGGCAACGCGGGGTATTTTGAATACTCCGAGTGTCTCGCGGAGCTGGTCGATTCCCATCAGGTGGAGCAGGAAGGAAACCTCTACAAGATTTCCGAGCGCGGCGCGCGAAACTGCGAGATCGTGGAGAGCAGTCTGCCGATGACGGTCCGCCAGAAAATGGAAAAAAACATAAAACCGGTCGCGGATGAGCTGCGCCGCCGCGCGATGATCACCGCCTCGCACGAAACGGCGGACAACGTCTGCCGCGTACATCTTGCTCTTTCGGACGGCATGGGCGAGATATTGAACCTGCAAATGCTCTGCGGCGGGGAAGAGCAGGCGGAGAAGCTGGAAGAGAACTTCCGGAAAAACGCGGAGAAATACTATACGCAGATCATGGAGCTCCTGTCGCGTGATGAAAAAGTATAAGATTTTTGTTATCAATCCCGGCTCGACCTCGACGAAGCTGGCGCTTTTCGAGAACGAACATAAAATTCTGGAAACCAATGTGTTTCACGATTCCTCGGTGCTGCTGCAATTCCCGACGGTAAACGCGCAGCTCCCATACCGCAAAAAGCTCATCATGGACTTTCTGAGCGAGAACCATATCGACCTTTCGGACGTGGACGCCATCGTCGGCCGCGGCGGCAGCTGTTACCCGGTGGCGAGCGGCGTATACGTTATCGACGATAAGCTTATCGAGGACACCGCCGCCGGGAAGGGCGGCATGGAGCATCCGTCCAATCTCGGCGTGCAGCTTGCGCGCGAGCTGCAGAAGGAGTTCGGCGGCCGGATCTTCATGGTCGATCCGCCGTGCGTAGACGAGCTGTGCGATATGGCGCGCATGACCGGCATCGACGGCGTGCCGCGCCACACCAATATGCACGCGCTCAACCTTCGCGGCGTTGCGATGCACCACGCAAAGCATGTTCTCGGGAAAAAGTACGAGGACTGCTGCTTTATCGTATGCCACATCGACGGCGGCATTTCCGTATCGGCGCACCGGTACGGACGCATCATCGACTGCAACGATGCCGCCGGGGGAGACGGTCCCTACACGCCGACACGCATCGGCTCGGTCTCCGTGGCGGATATTCTCGAATATGTCCGCGATAAGGACATCGACGAGGTCAAAAAGCTTTGCACCCGCACGGGCGGCTTTGTGAGCCACTTTGGCACCTCCAGCTCCGACGCCGTACATAAAATGGCCGAAGAGGGGGACAAAAAAGCCATCCGCGTCTGGGACGGCATGAAATACCAGATCGTCAAGTACATCGGCGCGATGGCGGCCGTGCTCGGCGGCAGGGTGGACGGCATCCTCCTTACCGGCGGCCTTCTCCGCTTTGAAGACATCACGCAGACCATCCGCGAGCAGTGTGAGTGGATCGCGCCGGTGAGCACCTATCCCGGCGAGGTCGAGCATGAGGCGCTCGCCGCCGGAGCGCTGCGCGTCCTGCGCGGCGAGGAAGAGCCCAAGCACTACACCGGCCGCCCCGTCTGGGACGGCTGGCACGATGATGACTGACAGTCAAACCAAAGAGCCGCAGCGGTTGAACTGCTGTGGCTGATACTGTGGCAGTGCATGGTATGGCATGGCATGAAAAGACAAATCGGAATTTACGGAGGTAAGTGGTATGGAGGAACAAATCCTTAATTATTTGGATATGTCAGAAGAACAAAAAGAAAAATCTTTGAGAGATTTAAAAAGCATAGGCTTTTATCCTGCATATGGAAAAGAAAAGACGATGAAAAAGATTATGGACAAATCCATCGCTGGAGAGATGCCGCATTTCTATTTTGTTTTCAGAA
>ERZ1106976.672-NODE-672-length-38302-cov-8.671451_pt1 | contig 38302 bp, 34 predicted proteins | sample MGYA00403687_ERZ1106976 | MGnify/ENA primary metagenome ERZ1106976 (study PRJEB35170, sample SAMEA104062446) | human gut metagenome | biome: human gut; feature: human-associated habitat; material: faeces | place: Denmark | collected 2013-02-22 ... | reverse complement strand
TTTCCGAAGAAAACAAATAATCCGAACCCATCTCCTATCGGAAACAAGTTCGGATTATTTTTGTTTGGTCCACCTGACACATTCTCACTCGAACAATTTTCCCCTTTACGCCACCACCAATTCTTTCTATATGCTTCTTTCAAACCTTACTTTTTCTCGTACATAGTATCCGCTGCATTATACAGCATCTCCAAAAACTGTCCCGCCGTTGGCCGATGATCCAGCGGGTATCCCGCCAACACCTGCACTTTCTCCGGGTCAGTTTCCCACGCCAGCTTTGCCGTCCTGCGAACAGCGCTCTCCACAGCCCTCCAAGCGTGACCAGAAGCTTCCGCCACAGGCAGATAAACTTCCTTCTGCAAGGCTCGCAACCGGTCAGGCCTGGTGCAAATCAGTGTCATACACTGCCGGAGAGTATAATAATCAGTCTTTGTGCGAATGATACCCAGAGGGCGCAGCGAGTGGTCAAATTGTGTATCAGTCATTCTAACACATCCTTTCGCCCATCATGCTACGCCTTTCGTCGAAAGAAGTCGAAAACACAAACTCAGCCCCGAGGAACCATCAGGCTCCCCGGGGCCGTTGTCAGCTGCCGTTCTTTTCTTCCGCCCGCTGCTTCAGCACGTCCACAGCACGAGTCAGCGCCGCCGGGATGGGCACACCCATCAGTCCGGCATTCTCCACGATACTGATAGTCTCATTGCATACAAACGCAATGACAACGGTGTCCCGAATAAAGTTCGACCCGATGACAGCATCCAGCCTGCAGGCCACCAGTACCACCAGCAGGCTCACACCCTTGCGGCACAGGCCCTTCCAGCCTGCCCGGCTCTCAAGGGTGCCAGTTTTGGTCTTGGGACTGGTGTGGAACACCCCCGCCACGATCAGGCCGGTGATGTAGTCGATCGCCATAAAGATGATAAGCGTCTGCAGCGCCGTGTCCCAGCCGCCCAGCAGGCTGGCAATGGCCCCACCCACAATGCCGATGGCCGCACAAATCTCATTTTTCATTGTCATTCTCCTTTCACTTTGCCCAGCCCCTTGCGCTGGATGATGGCAGCATAGTCCTTGTAGGCCACGCTCAGGTCTGCGCCCTTGGCGATGCCGGGAATCTTGCCGCTGCTGGTGTACTGCCACATCCCGAAGAGCCAGCCGGGGGTTGGCTTCTTGGTGCGATAGGCTGCCAGCCATACGTCGTAGGGCTTGAGGGCCGCGCCGCCCATGTAAAGGTTGGTCTGCCCGAAGTTCAGGCCGGTGTAGAGCATGGCGTACACGCCCCAGCTTTCCACCACGCTCAGGCAGTGGGTCACGATGTCGGTCAGGGCGGACTTGCTCAGGGCCGCCTGGAGCTTGTCCTCGATGTCCACAGCCACCGGCAGCTGGAAGGCTCTGCCGCCCAGCGCCTGCTTGAACAGGGCCAGCTCCCTGTCGGCCTGTGCCTTGGTGGTGGCCTTGAAGTAGCCGTACACGCCCACCGGGATGCCCAGCCGGGTGCACTCGGCATAGTTGCGGGCAAAGTAGTGGTCGATGTAGGGTTTGCTGGGTTTTCCCTCTTTGCTGTTGCCCATGGCCCGGATCATCACGCCGGAGACAAGGCCGCTTGCCTTGACCTTGTCCCAGTCAATGCTGCCCTGCCATTTGCTCACGTCAAGTATTGTTCTGGGCATTCTGCGCCTCCTTTGCAGTATTCAAAGTGACTCCCGCATAAACTCGCCAACTCGTACCGGCATCATCATTGGGCCAAATCGTGACATGCTTTCCACTGCAGATTGGCCATGCATGGAATTGTCGAATCCCATACATTTCACTGCCGAATGTATGCGCTCCCGGGTTTGTTGTGCAGGGATGATGCGGTAGCTCGTCCATGGTCATGGTATGCACATGGTAATGCTGCGGGTCTTTCTGATACTCAGCTCTCTGTAGGGCAACAGCTTCCTGCACGATCTTGTTAAGCCCTGCCTGGTCATACTCCATTTTGAAAGTTCCGCTCTCGAGCAGCTCGTCCAACGTTCCCTCCAGGGTCGTGTCACCCAGTGTGATGCGCACCTTCAGGTCATCCATTGCTCTGCGCCTCCTTCTCGGCCAGCAGCTCGGTCAGCTCCTTGTACTCGTCATCGGTCAGCTTACCGGCGGCGTAGAATACGTCCAGCTTGGTGCTCATGCCCTCCAGATTGCCGCGTTCGATCATGCGTTTACAGGTACGGTACAACATAGGTTTGTCCTTTCCGGGGCAGTGCCCCATCTTAAAAATGTTATCGTCCTCTTGGCAGAGGGGCTTACTCCGTGATTCCAAGCTCCAGCAGGGTCAGCCGGTAGGCCTGGTCAACGTTCAGCGCATCCGCATCTGCCTGGGCGGCTTGCAGGGCGGCCAGTGTTTCGGGCAGCTTGTCCAGTACCTCCTGCCGCTGCTGGGCTTCCTGCTTCTCCTTTTCCCGCTGGGCCAACTCTTCGGCGGTGTAGCGGATGTACCGCTGCACCGGCACTTCCTCATCCCAGGCGGGCTGAGGGTCAACGCCGGGCACATCGATGACCTTCACCATGTCCCGGCCAATCTCTTTACCATCCCGGTAGTAGATGGCGAGAGAGCCGTCCGGCAGCTTTGCGGTCTCTCTGTGCCACTGCGGAGCTGTGCCCTCTACGGCATCATGGTGAATGATCTGGACATCTTCCACCAGATAGCCCGCTTCCAGATCCGGCTCAGTGGTCAGCACAATGCCAGTCTCGTCAATAATTTTCATGTGCGCTCCTTTCATGCGGCATCATCCACCCGCACCCAGATGTACAGGGCATAGTAAGGGTTCAGGATGTCCATTGCCTGCCCGCTGCCGGTGCTGCCGATGCTCACGGTATGAGTGTGAGCGCCAGCGTCCCCGATGCTCACAGAGTGGCTGTGCGCCCCTGTGCTGTTCGTGCTGAAGCTGTGGGTGTGGGAACCTGCGGAATCGGTGGAGATTTTCTTTGTGCTCCAGGCGCTGCCATAGGGGGGTGCATAAAAATTTGCGCTATCACCCGAACTATATGCCTCCATCGCTGTATCGTGACTATGCGCACCTGCCCAACCGGTCGTACCGCTATGGCTGTGGCTTCCTGCGCTGCCGGTGGATGCACTGTGGCTGTGGGAACCAGCGCTGCCGGTACTGCCACTATGGCTATGGCTCGGCATTTCGGCAGTAGTCTGGGTGTGGGTGGCGCTGCCGCCGGTGGTGCCCACAGGGTAGGCACTGGAAGCGCCCATGATAAACTCACCTTCGACGCGCTCCCATGTGCCGCCGATAAAGCTTGCCGGGCTGGTGGAGTCGTTGCTGGCCCAGAATTTGATTCTGGCGTAATCCTCCGCACGCTGAGCGGCAAGGGATTCTTCAATCAGCTTTCTTACCGCCGCCGCATCGGCGGGGGCCCCTTTGATGGAGACGGTCGGGTCGGTGTTTGCCGCCTTTTTAGCTTCATCCGCCCAGTTCTTGGATGCTTCCTCACTGGCTTTTGCATTGGTAGCAGAGGTAGCCGCTGCCGTCTTGCTCTTCTCTGCCTCCCCGGCCTTGGTGGCGGCGGCGGAAGCGCTCCCCGCAGCGTCGGTGGCCTGCTGGGTGGCGGTTTCTGCCGCAGTGGTGGCCGTCCTGGTGGAGTTGGCCACATCGTTCAGGGCCGTGGTGCGGGCCCGCGCGATGTCCTGCAAGGCGGCGGTATGCTCCGTCTCCGTGTCCTGCAGGGCCCGCTTGGCGGCGGTCTCGCTAGCCTTGGCGCGCTCCTCGCTGGCGGCGGACTTGGTCTCGCTGCTCTTGGCTGCGTTTTCACTGGCTTTGGCGTTTGTCTCACTCGTCTTTGCCGCATTCTCGCTGGTCTTCGCGTTGGTCTCCGACGTTTTTGCGTTGGTCTCGCTGGTCTTGGCTCTTACCGCACTTGCTTCGGCCTCCTTGGCCTTTTTGGTGCAGGTGGCCACACTCGCATCCATGCTGTCGGCACTGGCCTTCGCCTTATCCGCGCTGGCTTTCGCGTTGGTTTCGGATGTTTTTGCGTTGGTCTCGCTGGTCTTGGCCGCGTTCATGCTCTCCAGCGCCTGCTTGGCGTACTTCGTCACCTCGGCCACGAACTGCTCATAGATGCTCGGCGTAATGTTCTCGGTGGTCGTGTCGGTGTCGATGGTGTCATAGCAGGTGTACTTGCCTGGCTTGGTCATGGCAATGTAGCCGCTGTCGTTGATGGCCAGCAGCATCCAGGTGCCCTCTTTTTCCAGTGTCCAGCGCCGGTCTACCAGTGCGCTGTTGTTCTCGTCCAGGATCTGCGGGTCCGGCTTTGTGCCGCTCAGGCGCTGCACATGCAGGGTCACGGTGCAGTTCTTCCACTCTTCCGGCAGCTCAAAGCGAAGCTCGTCCACCTTGGCGCTCCGCACACCGCCCAGATACAGCGTCTCAATGTTTGCCCGGAACGTCGAACCGTTGTCCTGCAGCTTTCTGATCTTGATATCCAGTTGGCTCACAGTTTCACTCCCTTCACCAATCGGGCGCACTCCTCGATCGATCCAGAGGTCTATTTCAGATTTGTGCGCCCTTCCTGCCCCTATCCTATCACGCCCCGCCGGGTGCAACTACCCCGGACATACAAAAGGGAGGCCGTTCACCCCGAACGGTCTCCCTTTCTTCTAAGCAGAGTTCCCCCCAAAAGAGCTGCAACGTGAACTTGGCTCCCCTACTAGGGGAGCTGTCACGCAAAGCGTGACTGAGAGGTTCACCTCACCCCTGCCCACTCATCCTTGCTGTTTTTTGCCTGTTCCTCCTTTTTTGCCGCGTCCTTCACCCACTGGGCAAAGTTCTTGTTCTCATACATCGGGGTTCCGTCCGCTTTGGTCAGCTTCAGCAGCATCGTTTCCAGGCGCTTGCGGTCGCTGCTGCTGCCCGCCAGATACTCCTCTTTCACCGCGTCGGTGATCTTCGTCTTGATGTTGCCGTCCTCCTTGCCCGCCGTCCGCAGCCGCTTCACCTCGTCCTGCACGTCGTCGGCCCGGCCGGTGTCCACGGCCTCGGTCAAAGCATCGTAGACGCTGCCGCCGGTGCCGCCCCTGTACAGCTCCTCGGCCTTGCTTTCAATGGCTTCGGTCACAAGGTCGATCACCCATGTCCGCTTTTCCGCGTCAGCTTTCACACCCTCCCGGATGCCCAGGGTCTCGTACATTTCCCGCACAAACGCCTCGGTCAGCTTCCGGCGCTTCCGGTCATCACCCTCGTTCCGGGCCCTGGCCGCCTGCTCTACTTCCGGGCTGTATTTCTTCAGCCGGTTCTTCAGCTGGCTGGCAATGGTCTTTTCGTCCTTGCCCATGGCTTCCAGCTTCGCCATAGCACCGCTGGCGTTGTCCGTGTCCCCCTCGGCAATGGCGTTGTACAGCCGGTCATACTGCCCGGTGGCGCTTGTCGGGGTCGAGCTGAACGAAAAGCCGCTTCCGCTTGCAATGTCTCGTGCATCTTCCACATAGGCATCAAAGGCATCCAGCATTTTCCGGGCGTTCCCCATAGGCACACCCGCAATTTCAAACCCGTACTGCATCAGGTTCACGCCTGCTTTTCGCAGTTTCTGGTGATACGCTTCCAGCTGTTCCTCCGTCATGTCACCGGTGTCCTGCCGGACAAGGCTGGAAAACTTCGTTACTGCTGCAAAAAGGTCATTCACAGCGCTGATGTTGGTTGCACTCACCACATCGTAATCCGTACCGTTCACTGCATTTCCCACAGCGCTGTACAGCTCGCTGCCATACAGGAAGTTGCCCGCAAAGCTTTCCGTGTACAGATTCAGGAATCGCTTGCTCACGCTGGCCGCGGTCACATCTCCGTTCTCGTCCTGCTCTCTGTCCCACCGGTGCAGCAGGAAGTCCGCACCTATCTTCATCAGTGCAAACACAGCAGTCTGGGTGATCTGGCTCACAATGGCCCGGTTCAGGTTCTTTCCGGCCCGCTTCACTTCTTCTGCTGTCTCGCTGCTGTGTGCAGCCTTGTCCCGTGCTTTCTGGGCGTTGTAGTCCATCACCGCATCGGCCAAAATGCCGTAGTTCTGGAAACGCTGGGTCGTGAACATGGTCAAGGTCTTGGTCATTTGATCCGGATTTCGCTGGATGCCTGCCCGCTGCATGGTGGTGTAGTTGGGCTGGGTCTCCTCAATGACCCGCTGATACATCTTGTTCACGGCTTCCCAGTAGGCTTCGCTGCCTTTCGTGGCTGCACCCTCTGCAAACTCATTGGTATGGTGCTCCACATACCGCTTGGAGCCTTCCCACAGTGCCGCTACCGTGATCTCGTCCATGCTGTTGATCCAGCCGGTCACCCACTTGGGCAGCTTGTCCATGGCCTTTTCTGCCGCGCCCTGGCTCACGCCAATGCTGGCCAGTTCACCGCGCTGGCTTCCCCGCAGTCGGTATTGCAGCAGCACATCCCCATGCTGGGCAATTTCCTGTTCCAGCGCTGCCCGCTGCTTGCCGGAGAGGTTCTTCACAAACGGCACCACCGCCACCATGGTATCCGCACCCAGTACCGCGCCCGCCGTTGGCAGAGATGCCGCCTGCGCAATGGCCACACCAGGGTTCAGCGTCAGGATCGCGCCCGCATAGTTGCCGCGCAACCTGTCCAGCACTTTGGTCATTGTGGTCGAGCGCTTTCTTTGCGTGGTCTGCAGGTCGGTCAGCAGGTCATCGATGTAGTTCGTCGCGCTCTGGCCCCACTGCTCTTTCAGGATACCATTTTTCAGCATCTTGATGCCGTCCTCGGTCTCAATGCCACTGTTCAGCACCTTCTGCACATCCCGGATGGGTGCCGCCAGTCCGGCGTAGGCTGCCGTGTCCCGCAAACTCCGCTGCACCACGTTGCTGCATTCCTCCAGCAGGATGGGCAGCTGGCTCTTGACACGGTTCTTCAGAAAGCCCCGGCCCTCGATGGTGGCATCCAGCTTCACGCCCTCGATCTGGGTCGCCAGCGCCGTCTTATCCACTGCAATTGGGTAGTAGCTTTTCACGGTGGCCCGCTGGTAGCCCAGCAGCTTCATGCTTGTCTCGTTGATCAGATTCGTGGTGTAGCTGCCAAAGAATTGCTTCATGTCCTCGCACCAGGCCCGGTCGTAGTCGGTCATGGCCTTCTCCACGGCCTGGATCACGGTGTCGGCCATGGGGTTTCCCGTGCTGTCCGTCAGCATCCCGATCTTCACGGTCTGGCCCTTCTGGTAAGCCTTCTCAATGTCACCCCTGTTGTACTCCTCCGCATCCGGGATCGTCAGGCCGCCGTTCAGCAGGTGCTCCCGGCTGTCGGCGTTCTGCAGGTGCATGTACAGGCTGCACAGCTGGGCGTGGGTCAACGGTGCATCCCGACCCTTGCTGTCCTTCAGGCCAATGTCCACCAGCTCCGCGCCGGGTCCCGCAAAGGCTTCCATCTGCTTCAGGTTCTTCTTTCCCGTCACATTGTCAAAGAGCTTTGTTCCCTCCACCGTGATCCGGGTCTGCTCCCGCTGTCCGTCGTTCAGGATTGTTGCCAGCTTCTCCATCTGCCCGTTCGTTTTGTATCCGCCCAGCATCCGGAACACACGGCCAGCCCCCAGCATGTCCAGGTTGTACCTGGTCAGGGCGCTCCGCAGCTTTCCATCGTTGCCCTTGCTCTGGCGCACCTCTGCAGCCGCCTCGTTGGCGATCTTGTCCACCGCTTCGGCTTTCTGCAAGCTCAGGGTCTTGTTTGCCGTCCGGATCACATGCAGTGTGCTGGTCGTAATGGCTTTCAGCATCCGCATCTGGTCCACCGTCATGGGCAGATAGGTGCGGTTCTCGGTCTCCCGGATTCGCTTTCTCAGTCGGTCGCGCAGCATCTCGGCCTTTTCGCTGTCCGGCAGTGCCTCGGCCTCTGTCAGCTGCTGGTTCAGCCGGTCAAGCTGGGCCTGCTTGCTGGCATTCAGGTCAGCCTGCAGCGCGTCGATGAGCTCCGGCACCTTGCTCAGCTTCCAGTCCTCGCTGATGCCGTTGGAGCTGTTCTCGGCTCCCATCGACTGCATGATGCTGGTGCGCAGGGCCGTCAGCCGGGCCACGGCGTGGTCGTTCAGCAGGGTCATGTCCGCCAGCTTTGCCACCTCTGCCGCCTGCTGGATCAGGTGGGGCTGCACATACCGGTCCTTGCTGGGCCGCAGGATCATCTGGTTCAGCTGGGCAGCATTGGCCCGGATGCCCCGCCGCAGCTCGTCCTTCTGCCGACCGTCCCGGGCTTTCTGTACCCGCTTCTCAGCCAGCTTCTTGGCAATGGCAATGTCCTCGTCCCGCTGCTGCTGGGCTGCAGTGATGGCGATTGCGTTTCGTTCCGCCTGCTTTTCCTGCCACTCCTGAGCTTTGCGCTGGTTTTCCTGCTCCCATTCCAGCAGTTCGTTTTCCTGATGGATCAGCTGCCACTCGGCCCGATCAGCCCGGCGCTGTTCTCCTGCCACCTGGTGCGAAAGGTTCCAGTTCTCCCGCTTCAACTGTTTGTTTTCCAGCCGGATCTCGTCCAGCATCTGCTGGCGTTCTTCCTTCAGCCGCTTCTTTTCGGCCTTCCACTCCCGTTCGTAGGCTTCCTTCAGCACATCCAGCTTTTCGGCCATGTCGCCGTAGTTGGTAATGTCCAGCCCCAGCGTATCCAGATTCTGATCCAGCAGCTTTTCTGCTTTTTCATTCCGCTTCTGCTGTTCTGTCCACTGCCGCAGTGCTTCATCTCGGCTTCCGTTCAGGCTGTTCTCATACATCCTCCGGTTGAACTCCCGGTTCTGCTCCTTCTGCACCTTCCGCAGATCCTTCAGCGCCTGCTCCGCGTTCTCCTCGCCCACGGCAGCAGCCACAGCCTGGCGCTGCCAGCGCTGGAACCCGTCAAAGATGGCCTGTGCATCGGTCATCTCCGGCACGTTCAGGATATCACCCAGCATCCGGTCGGCCAGCTCCACTTTGGCATCCTCGTACTCGGCAGCATCTGCAAAGCGGCTCATCATCCTGGGCTTGATGGCATCGTGCACGTTCATCAGCACATCCAGCCACTCGGTGCTCTCCATGCTGGCCGCGCCGTCCACGCCTGCCGCCTGGGCCGCGCCCCGGAACAAGGCCGCTGCCCCTTCCTTAGTGCCGCCCATGGCCCGGGTGTCGTTGACGATGGCTTCATACACTTCCGCCGGGTTGCCGTCCCGCACACCCTCTGCCTGCCGCAGCTTCACGCCGTGCTTCCGGGCCTCGGCCACCGCTTCACTCCACGTCCCGTACCGTTTCACCAGCTCCGCCTTGGCCGGGCCGTCCTTGTTCACCGTGTAGCTCAGGTCGTGGTATTCCGGGTACTCGTCCCACAGCTCGGTGTTCCGGTAGGTGGCCCCGCTCAGTATTTCATCTGCAATGGTCTCAGACAGCGCGCTGGCCTTGCTCATGCTGGCCCCGTCCGCCGTCATGTACTCCACCAACGCCCGGGTCTCTCCGGCAATCTTCGTCCGGTCGGCCCTGCTGCCGTTTGCCTTTGTCCACCGCACCGCCAGCCCGTCAATGGAATCCTGGCTGATCCGCACACCGTGGGTCACACCCATCATCTGGGCCAGCGTCTCCATCGCCGCGCTGTTGTCCGCAATGGCCCGGCTTGCCTGCCGCTGGGTGTTCTTCCGCGCGTCCCGTTCCGCCTGTTCGGCCAGCTGGAAACGGACGTTCGCCACCTTGTTCAGCAGGGCCGTGCGCTGGGCATCGTCCCCGGCTTTGTAGAGCTTCACGTCAATGCCGGTCTCTTTTAGGCTGTCGATCAGGGTGCTGCTGGTGTTGTCGGGCAGGATCGCCGCCCGCACCTCATCAAATCCCACGGCCCGCTGGGGCTTCGCTTCAAAGTACCCGGTGGGAATAGCAGCCACGTTCTTGTACAGGTTCAGGATCATCTGGGCCGTGTCCTTGCCAATGGTATACCCCTCTTTTGCAAAGGCCTTTCCAATGGCTGCCGCCGTCTGTTTTCCCTGTGCGGCCCGCAAAAGGATTTCACCGAGTATCTCCCTCTCCCCATAGCCGCTGTCCGAATGTGCAGCGGTCTCCTGTCGGATGCGGCTGATGACTTCTTCGATCTGGCCGTCGGCCTGTTCCAGCAGTGCCTTGTACCCTTCCTCCGGTATCTGCTGCAAGCGGCTCTTGTCCGCCCGCACTTCATCCAGATTCTGATACTCCGCCGTCGCGGTGCTCATCAGGGTATTGGCTGAAAGGCCCCATGCGCCTTCTCCGCGTGCATTTTGCTGGTTCATGGCCTCCACCAGATTCTGCAACGTGTAGGGGTTGTGCAGCTGGGCAAAACTGCGCCGGTTTCCGTTCCGGGTGTAAACTTCTTTTCCGTTGTAGATTCCCTTCTCACCCAGAATCTTCTCCACCTTCGGCAGGATCCATTCCTCCACATCCTGATCTGGTGCTTTCTCTTGCACTTCCTTCAACATGGCATCGGTATCTCGCACCAGCTTTCCGCCTTTGTCCTCTGTCACCATGTAATCATAAGCGTTATTCAGCAGTATCAGCAACTTCGGGGGGATTACTCTCTCGGCCTTTTTCTGAGCCTTTTCTTCGCTCCACCCGAACTCTTCCATCGCCCAGGCCTTTTCTGCTTCCCGCACCTTTTCCAGCACGGTATGGGCCAGATCATGGTTATCATTGGCCCGGTCGGTCTCAATGATGTTCCGCAGCGCTTCTTCACCGCCCACTGCTTCAATGGTCTTTTCGCTTCTCCGCACCTGTGAAGCAGTAAACCGTTCCTCCTGCTTCATGGCAACATCCACTGTCTCCCCGATGTCAGCCAGATATGCGGCCTTCACGCTTGGATTCTGGGCCAGCTTCTCTGCCAGCTGTTTCGGGCTCTTATCGGATGCTTCCATGTCCATGATTCCGGTGATGGCATTGCTCCGCGCAAACTCGCCGCCTGCCGTTTTCCGGCTCAGTTCGGCCAGTTCAGTGTTCAGTGCTCTGGCCTTATCCGGTTTCACCTTGTACTCCACATTGGGCCGGGTGGGTGTCCAGGCATCCGAACCATAGATACGGTTTGCCCGGTTCACCATGGGGTCAATGGTATCGGAGTTAAACACCAGCGAGATGGGGCCATACTTGGTGTGACCTTCCTGGGCTTTCACCACCGCAATAGACGGCGAGGGCATCCCGCCCAGCTCCAGCGCTTCCTGCAGGTTTTCGGCGGTCAGGTTGTGCACGGCCACAAGGTCTTTGTTCTGGTCCACCTCCACCGGAGCACTCAGCTGGAACCGCACCGATTTCTTCACAGGTTCGCTGTTTCTCTTGCTTTCGGCATTTTCTTGTGCTATACTGTTTTTAGAAAGCAGCTTAGGGGCTTCATCGCCCTGCTCGGTTTTGAGTACCGTGGTAAGGCTGCTTTCTTTTTTTGTTATTTTCCCATTCTCAATGGTCAGCAAGCTGCCATCAGAACCACATACCTCATGGACATAGAATTTGCTCGCCGCATTCGGAACAGTATACTCATTTACAATAACAGCCTCATAGATTTTGATACCGTCCACCACAACCGGAGCCACAAAGGTATGAGTGTTGTACCCCCGTCCTTTCCAGTTTTCCACGAAACCAATTTGTTCACCGTACCGGATTACGTTGGGAATGGCCGCTGCAGCGATCTGCTTCACCGGGCCGTTTCCATGCTGCACGGTTGCCTTAGCTCCCTTGCGGGTCAGTTCCACCACACCAAATCCATCACGCTCTACTTTTCCGCCAATGGATTCAAAGAATCGGACGATATTTTCAGCATTTTCTTTGCTGGTAGCACCGTACTCAATTTCTTTTCCAGTGATTTCAGCCGCCGGTGTCATCTGTTCCAACCGGCCAAGATTACGGTTCAGCTGCTTTTCAAGGGTTTCCTCCCCCTCCTGCAGCTGGAACCGCATACTGCGTCCTTCCGCCGCGCTCTCTGTCTTGGGGGCAGCGGCGTTTTCTTTTGCACTGCGCAGGTTGTCCATCGCTTTTTCAGCGTGGGCAAAGTATTCGTCCTGCAAAATTCTGCGCTCGTTCTCGGCCAGGCGCTGGGCCTTCAGGGCCGCCCGGTTGTCGGGGTCAAGGGTCAGCACTTCCTTGGCCCGGCTGATGATGCCGCCCAGCATCTCCTTCACCCGGTTCATCACTGTGCGGATGGTTCCGGCCCTGCCGCTGTTCTTCTCGGCCTGCCCGCGCTGGAACTCTACCCAGCGCTTGAAGTCTGCCTCGGTGGAGAAGATGCCCCGCCAGGCATCGCCCACCAGCTCCTCGGCAGCTTCCTCATAGGTCAGATTCTGCTGGGCATAGTCGGTCATCTTCTCCCGGATCATCTCGTCCACGGTCTCAAAGCCGCTGCTCCTGGCCAGATACAGCAGGGCATGGTCCTGCAAAGTCTTTGCTCCCTCGCTGTCCAGTGCGTTGTACCAGTGGTAGTCCTCGTGCAGCACCGTGCCGAACGTATCCTGTGCGCTGTCTCCAAAGAAGATCCGGGCCGTCTCCGTGTCCACATAGGCCCGCACCCGGCTGTCTGCCTGTCCTGCACCGTTCTGCAGCACGTTTTTCAGAACCGCCGTGGTGCCGGTTGCCGCCGCGTTCAGCTCGATCACCTGGCTGCCAGCGTCGTTCGCGTTGCGCAGGGTCCCCTTGTAAATGGTCTCACCCCTGCCCGTCAGGCTCTGTTCCGTCAGAGTACCGCCCAGCTGGCTCTTGGCCCACCGGGTCTCTGCCGCATCCCTGCCGTAGGTGTAGGCGATCTCCAGCGCGTTCCGGCCCTTGAGGTTGCCCAGCACATAGTTCACGTTGGCCGCCATGCCGCTGCCGGTGCCCGCCAGCTCCAGCGCCTGGTCAAAGGTCTTCACGTCCTCCATCTGGCCCAGCCGGTACAGAGTGGATGCTGCCGCCGCATAGCGGTCACTGTCCACGCCTTCCGGCTGTTTCCGGCTGATCTCCTGCGCCGCCTTTTCGCCCACCTTCCAGCTCCGCAGCACCTGCTCCGTCCGGGCCTGCTTCTGGCCCTCCGTCCTCGGTGCTTCCATTCCGTAGGTCTCCCGCATCGGGCTGTTGCTGCTGTCCATCCCGTCAAGGGTGCTTTCTTCCACAGGGACCGACTGCATCACAGCCTGCCGGTCAGCTCCATTCTGCGCTGTCAGCTCAGCGTTTCCCGTCCTGCCAAGGGCCCCCATACTAGGGGGACTGTCAGCGCTTATGCGCTGACTAAGGGGTTCTGCACCGTCCGCTGCTGTTTCCATGGAGCTTTCCACACTTTCCCCAGCGTTCTCAACAGCATTCTGCTGGCTGCGCTGTGCCGCCACTTCCCGCAGCATCCGCCGGGTAGCCGCAGCCGTGCTCGGCAACTTCACCCCATAGGCTTCCTCAAAAGCCGCGCGGTTTGCCTCGTTTCCGGCCTCCGGGGTGAACAGCCTGATGGTCTTGCCTGTCAGGCTGTCACCGGCCGCCGCTTCTGCAAACGTCTGCACAGCCAAGTTGTCCGATATGGCAGCAGTTTCTGCGCTGTTGCCCTCAGCCGCATGGCCCGCCGCTTTCAGGTCAGCAGAGCCTTTTTCAGTCCCATCAGACTCCACCGACATGCCAAGGGCCCCCATACTAGGGGGGCTGTCAGCGCTCACGCGCTGACTGAGGGGTTCCGGTTCCCGCGCCAGCTCCTCCCGGCGCTGGTGTTCCTTCAGCGCCTGCTCGTATTCGTCCTGAGCGGCATACCGCTCCACGTTGCCCCGCAGGCTGGAATCTCCCGCGTTCATCCTGGAAAGCCCTGTGCCCACAGCGCCGCCCAGTGCACCGGACGCGCCGCCGGTCAGCCCCGCTTCCAGCGCCTGAACCAGCGTGTCCGTGGTAAACATGGTCTGGGCAGCTTCGCTGTCTCCCAGGGCCGCATCAATGGCCTTGTCGGCGTAGGTCTCCACAAAGGCCTGCACGGCGTTATCAATGCCGCCGGAAATGGCGTTGGCAACTGCCGGATGTACCGCCGCAAAGGCCGAATCCCCAGCCAGCGCCCGGATCTTGTCTGCCACAGCTCCCGCCACGGAATTTCTGGCGTAGTCCGCGCCCATGGTTCTTGCCAGATCAGCCGCACCCACGCTGTTGATGGCCCATCCTGCGCCAAACTTGGCCACGCCGCCCGCCAGCGCCTTGCCTGCGCTTTCGCCCTTGGCCGCGCTCTTGCCCATGGCATCCGCAGCGCCCTGGGCACTCAGCACCGGCAGCACCGCCGCCGGGTTGATGGCAGCCACTGCAAGGTTCTCTGCCGCGCTGGTCGCCACGCCCTGCACGGTCCGCTGCACATCGGTCAGGCCGCTCTGGGCCGCGCCCGTCAGCTGCTGGCCCCGGTTGTACAGCTGGTAGCCCACGCTCTTCTCCGTGTCGATGCCACCCTTTGCTTCCGTTCCGGCAATGCGGCTGCGCATGTCCTCGATCTCCTGCCGGGTAAATCCCTGCTGCAACAGGTCGCCGGTGCTGTACTTGGGCTGGTAGTCCATGTCAGTTTCCATCAGCTGGTCATACAGGTTCTTCTCGCGGGGGTTCCGGGCAAGCTCTGCTTCCAGTGCTTTCCGGTTCTCGCTGCTCTGCCGGATGTTCTTTCCGGCCTGCACCAGGTACTCCGCACCCATCAGCGGGGCAGCGGCCACGGTGTCCGCAACGCCGCCCACGGTGTTTGCCGTCCGCCGGGCCAGCTGCTTCCACTCCGGGATTTCTTCCATGGTGTCCAGATACTCCCTGGCCTGCCGGATCTCCGTGTCCGTGTACCCCAGCTTTTTCAGGTCCGCCGTGCTGTAGGTGTTGCCCACCTTCCCCTTGATTCCCGTGGTGCGGAAGGGGTCGATGCTACCATCCCCGGCGCTGGCCCCGTTTCTGCTGGTGCCGATCTCGGCATAGCTGGTATAATTGCTCTTCTTTTCCAGCAGCTTGTTCACAAGCTCCTGATTCCGAGGCTGGTCAAACCACTGGTTGGCCTGGTCAAAGTCGTCCGGCTGGCTGTACTCCGCATAGCTGTTCTTCAGCTTCTGGGCCTGCTGTCCGTACCACGTTCCCAGAGTATTCCCCGCCGGGCTCACTGTCACCTTCTGCCGGTTCTGCTCGTCTCTCCGGCTGTCCATGGCATCCGCAAAGCCCAAGTTGTTCCTTGTCCGGTAATCCTCCAGCGCCGTGGAATATAGGTCGGTGCCCGTCTGCTGCTTCTGGGTTTGCAGTGCCGCACGTTTTTCGGCCATTTTTTCCGCCGTCCATGTATTGCTTTTATTGTCCGACACAGAGTTTCCCGTACTGCCAAGGGCCCCACTATCAGGGGGGCTGTCAGCGCTCTTGCGCTGACTGAGGGGTTCTGCCCCGCCAGCAGCGGCATTGGTTTTTTTCTGAAGTTTGGCCCGCTTCTGGGCCATCTGTTCTGCTGTCCATGCCATTTTTGTTCTCCTTACCATCCCATCGCATTCCAGACCTTGGCCGCCACGTCATCATTTATACCCATGTTGACCAGCCGGGCATAGATCGTATCCGAATCCACCCCTTCTGCACTCCACCCCTTTGCATAGCTCAGGGCGTTGCTGTACGGCATTCCGGTACTCTTACCCGTGCTCCCTCCCGTGGTTCCCCCGGGCAGGGCCCACTTGTTCGGATTCGCCAGCGGGGCGATCAGCCCGCTGCCAGTTCCGGTCGCTGCTGTTGTGCCCGTGTCACCGTCCGGCAGCATTCCGGCGCTGGCCAGAATGTTCGCATAGACGCTCTTGGTCGGGTCATCATCCTTCAGGCTCTGATACTTACCCAGCGCCGTCAGCAGTTGGCTGTTTGTCCACCCGCTTCCGCTCTTGCTGGAGCCGCCGGATCTTCTCGAACTTCCGCTGCTCTTCGTAGCTGCCGCCTTTGCCAGCTGGGTCGCCAGCTGACGTTTTGCAATGGTGCCATAGGAACCGGCTGCATTGCTGTCCAGCCCGTACATCTTCAGCAGGTTGGCCGCTGCTTCCTGATTTCCGCTTGCCACCAGAGAAGCCGCGGTGCTCAGAACACCGGCCTGATCGTCCCGGGTCACCGGTGCGCCGGTGTAGTTGGCAAAAGCGTTTGCGTTCAGGCCGTACCGGTTCAGCACGTCGCTGGCCGCATCCCCAGCGCCCTGGGTGTACAGGTTGAACGCCTGCTGGTAAGCACTCAGGGCATCGCTCTGGTCGGTGCGGTTCTTGTTGTACTCCCACTGTTCCCGGGCAAAGTCATTTTCCCACTGCTGCTGGGTGTACCCCTTGTACCCATCGTAGGCTGTCAGGGCCGCCGAGCCGATGTTCTTTACCGTGTTCCAGAGGTTGTTCCAGTAGTTGTCGTTCTCGTTCCGGGCCTGTTCGCTCTGGTTGGCAAGGAAATTCTGCCACGCCGTGTGGCTGGCAAAGTTGCTGCCGTAGGCACTGCGGTCCAGCGCCTCGGTGTTGGCCATGCCGGAAAGGGCACTCAGCAGGTCGTTCTGCTGGTTCTGGTATTCGCTCAGCGCCTGGCCTCTCAGGCCGGGTACCGCATTGTCAATGCCGCTCAGCGCCTGCTGCTGGCCCTGCTTTGCCACGCTGTCGGCGTAGCTGCTGCCATACCCGCCCGCCAGCATCGCCGCGTTGGCCTGGGCGTTCTCCGCGCTGGCGGCAGCATTGGCCTGGGCCTGGGCGCGGTACTGCTGGTAGGCTTTGCTGCCGGTGTCCCAGTCGAACCCGCTGCCGATCTGCCCGGTCAGGCTGTCCATTGCGTCCTTGTTCCGGCTCACATAGTCCGCCGGGCGGTTGGCATTCCATTCCCGCTCTTCCTGTTCCGCCTGGTTCTTTCTCCGTAAGGTATCAAATAACATAAAGTTCCCTTCTTTCTGTCCTCTGTCGCAGGGCCCCACACCGGTCTTCAGAGCAAGCCACCCGTCATCATCTTCACGATAAGCGGCCCGGCGAGCTGTGCGCCGACCTGCAAAACGTTCCCCCAGAAGTTGGTGTTGTTCGCATCCTTCTGCTGGGCCGCTGCCACCGCGTTGGCATATTCGGTGTTGGCATTGTTCAGCTGGCCATGGTAATTGTTCAGCTTGGTGTTGTAATCGTTGATCGCCAGCTGCTTCTGCTGCTGCAAAGAGCTCAGCCGACTGCTCAGATCACTCTTCTTGGTGGCATATTCGTTGTAGGCCTGGTTGTATAAGCTGTCTGCCACGTCCGAAAGCCCGTTCATGGTGCTCTGGTAGGCCGTCTGCCCGCTGGAAGTGCCCCAACTGTTGCCGTAGCCGCCGCTGCGGGCCGAAGCGTTGGCGGCAGCGTTTTCACTGGCCAGCTCCGCACCCCGGGTGTACTGGTTCTTGTACTGCTGGTAAGCCGCGTCCTTGGTGTAGTCGTAGGAAAAGCCATCCCGGTTCATCTTGTCCAGCTGGCTCTGCGTGCCGCTGATCTGGCTGTCATACTGGCCCGTCTTGTCCTCCGGCTGCTGTCCCTTCCAGTAATCCAGATTGTTCTTTGCCGTGGTCACCCGGTCATTGCTCTGGGCGTACTGGTAGCTGTTGGAATCGTTCTTTCTGGTTCCAAACACGCCGGTGCCCGCATTCTTTTCGCTGTTGCCGGTAATGCTGTCATACACATCCCCTACCATCAGCCCCACATTGTGGCCCGGGATCAGGTACTCCCACCACTGTCCTCTTGCCATCTTCTCACTGTCTCCTTTCGTTTACTCCACCTTCAGCCCCATGGCCACCAGCTTGTCCCGCATGGTGTCGCTGAAGTTCGTCTCGTCCAGGTTCTGCATCATGTACATCATCTGGTCCCGCAGCTGCATCAGGTAGTTGTTGATGCTCCGCCTGTCCTCCGGGGCCATGTTGTCACTCAGTTTCGGCATGGCGATCTCGCCAAGCCTCGTAATATCTGCCATATAAAATCTCCTTCCTCTAAGCAGGGCTATCTCTTCGGTTCCCCTCCGGCCACCCGGTTGCCCCGGCTCTCTGCCATGCTGAACGCAATGCTCCGCACCGCGATCTGCCCGGTGCCCTTGATCCGCAGCCGCATGGTGTCGTGCCGCTCTGGCACAAATGGCAGGTTGACCCGGGTGTATTTGTTCAGAACGGCTGCCTGGCCCAGCGTCTCCCAGGCCCCGCCCTCATAGCTGGCCTGCAGCTCCACAACACTGTACGTCAGGGCATCCACCCGCAGAAACACCCGGTTGATGTACTTGTCCGCCGGGACGTTCAACCCAATGTCGCCGCTCACAGCCTCAAAGCCCACCTTCTGTTCCAGATTCGCCTTTGCTGTGTCGGTGTCCCGGTCGGCCTCCCGTTCCGGTTCGGTGGCCCACAGGTTTACGCCGTCCCACTGGTAGAGCTGCCGCCCCGTGGAGCACATCGCCCAGCCGGAAGCATTCTCTTCTGCCGCCGTGTCCTCCTCGTGCCAGAGCCTCCGTTCGGTGTCGTAGACCAGCAGCCGGGTCTCGTTCCGGCCCGGCACCCGCAGATGCAGGTAATACCGGGTGTCCAGCACACCGCCCACCGCCCCGCGCACGTTCATCAGCCAGGTGTTGTCCAGTCCGCCGCTGATCTTCACCGGCAGGCTGCCGTCCCAAGCCATCACGCCGTCAGGGGAAAGGTAGTACAGCACCTCTGCCAGCACACACATGCTCTTGCTGGCCTGCTTGGCCACGCCCCGGCACTGCACGCTCACCAGCTGATAGTCTGCCGGGCGGCTGCCGTAGAGCTTGTGCAGACAGTTCTCCTTGAAGAACAGCACATAGCCCATGCAGGTGGCTGCACCAGTAAAGGGACCGTCGCTGCCCACGTTCACGGCGTAGCTGTCCGAAGCAATGCCCCGGTAGCTGTACCAGTTGGTGGGATCGCCCAGCTTGCAGCTGTAGATCACGTTCTCCTCGCTGTTGCAGCCCCATACCCGGTTAGCGTTCTCGGTCACATATTCCAGCCGGGGCACCCGCCGCCGTGCGGTAATGGCTGCACCGCCCGCTGTGGCGCTCTCGCTGCCGTTCATGCTCTTCCAGGTGGTACCGCCCGCCGTCACGGTAAAGCTGCCGTAATAGCGTGCGCTCTCGGTCTTTGGGCTGCCGGTCAGCACAATGCTGTCCCCGTCCATCTGCTCAATGGTCACCTCGCCGTTCACACCCTCGGCCAGATACTCTTCCACCAGCCCGGGCACCTGCTCCACCGTGATGGTATCCCCCTTCTTGAAGCCCGCAGCGGCCAGCCCGGGCAGGGTCATCTTCACGCTGTTCAAAAGGATCTCCGCCCACTTGCCGCTCTTGGCATCGTACTGTTCCAGCACGTTCACATAGGCCCACTTGCTGGAAGAGGAGTTCTGTTTCAGAAACAGCGCCCCGTCCGCCGGGCCGGAAGGTTCCGTGGTGCCCACGCTGCTCACGGTGTAGGTCTTGCCGCCCGCGTCGCAGGGGGCAATGGTCACCGTGCCGGTCTGGCTCCATGCAGCGCTTAGGGCTTCCAGCTTGCCGGTGGCCGTGTCAAAGCTCTTGGCATCCGGCCAGATCAGGATCTTTGTGCCCATGCCGATCATAATTTTCTCGCTGTCCGTCACGGCGTTTTCCAGCACGATCTCCCCGCCCGCAGCCGCGGTGGCCACGTCGTCCTCGCTGTCCTCGGTGTAGCGCAGGGTGGTGCCCTCGCACAGCAGCAGACCGTTCAGGTGGTACATCCCGTTGCAGCGGCCCATGGCCCGCATGGTGCGCCGGGGTGTCCGGGTCTGCAGTGCGGGGTATCCCCGGCTGGAAAAGTTCTTCATCTCGGTAAATTCTTCCGAGGAGCATGCATAGCTTTCATTCAGGCCGCCAAAGGCCGTCTGGATGCTCTTCCCCGTCGAGATGCTGTATAAACTCGGCAGTGCCATCTCAGTACCTCCACTTCGTGGCCATCCTGGGCAGGTAGGTGTGCCTGCACCAGGCTGCAAACTCCTGCTGGTTCTCGTTGGCCAGCTGCATCTCGTTGGCATAGCGGTCGGTCTCGCCCAGGGCCGCGTCCATCTGGGCCGCCAGATAGTGGGTATAGTAGCTGTCGTAGGGCTCCGGCAGCAGCAGCTCCGCGTCCTGCCGCAAAAGTTCCTGCTCCCGGTCGTATAAAATATCCGCACCCACGGCATCAAAATCGGTGGTGTCGCTCTTGTCCACCACGCTCTTTCTCAGCCCCGCATCCGCCTGCCGCAGCCATAAGATCTTCAGCTCGCGGTCAAACCCGTTGTTGGGCCGCAGCTTGTCAGCGGTTTCGATTGCTTTTCCTACTGTCACGCTTATCCCATCCTTTCACATCTGCAACCCGGGTTGCGGCTCCCAGCGTCCACTTCGTGCAAAGTATTGCACTCGTGTCCTGCTGGCCGCGGCCCCAACAACTCCTCCCTGTTTCCGCCACTGGCGGCGGTCGTCGTCGTTGCAATTGCCTTTCCTACTGTCATAAAAGACCTCCAAACAAATAACCCCCGGCACAGCGTGTGCCGCCGGGCCGGGGGTTCTCAAAAATTACGCCTTATTCGCCAGCTCTTCCATGCGGGCAGCGGTCTGGTCGTCCTGTTCCTGGCTGTGGCGGATGACCTCCGCCACCTCCGGGGGCACCTCAATGTTCTTGCCGCGCTGCAACTGGTAGTTCACACCGTTCACGCTCACGAACAGGTCCCCCTTGTACTTCCCGCCGTCCGAAAACAGCCGGATCGTCTCAGTCTTTTTCTTTGCTTCTGCCATTTTATCGGCTCCTTTCTATTTCCTTTAAGCAGGGCTATCGGGTTGCGGCTCCCAGCATCCACTTCGCACAAAGTATTGTGCTTGTGTCTTGCTGGCCGCGGCCCCAACAGCTCCTCCCTCAATCCACCACTGGCGGCGGTCGTCGCCGTTGCCCTTCGGGGGAGCTCCACAACATGCCGCCATAGGCGGATGGAGTGATGAGAGGGTTAGTTTGCCTCAGCCGTTGCGCTGTACCGTGCGCTGCAGCTCTCAATGCGCACCATGTACTGCTCCACCAGGCGCTCAGCGGTCTTGTGTGCCTTCCAGCCCACAGATGCGCGCTGGTTCAGGGGGTCGTCACCATAGCCCAGCTGCTTCACGATGTGCTCCAGGCCGCCGCCCTCGATCTCGGTGGAACCGTAGGCGTGGGCACCCAGAATCAGGGTGCTGAACACGGCCAGACCCGCCGGGCAGCCGGTGCCCTTCCAGATCTTTGCCTCGCTGGTCTCCACAAAGCGCACACCGTGCAGCGTGCCGATCTCGCCGTTGTAGATCTCGTCCGGCTGGGCGTACTTGTGCACATCGATCCAGTCCGGGTCGCGGCGCAGTTCATAGGCCACATAAGGGTGGATGATGCCCACAAAGCTGGTGCCGATGGGGTCAGCGTTCATGGCCTTCAGCTGGGTGGCCGCACGGGCGATCAGGTCGCTGGTCAGCTGGCAGGTCGCGTCCAGGGTGGCGCGGCTGGTCACAGCGGTCTCCGCGCCGCCTTCGCCGATCTTGGGCGCATAGATCACATTGGTGCCGCCCGCCAGCACATCACGTACGATGGTGTCCAGGGTGCGGCCCGCCTGGCTGGCAATGATTTTGGTTGCCTGCAGGATGTTGTTATCAATGGCGGTCAGCTGCAGCGTGTCGGTAATGGGTACCCATCCGCCGTACTGCCTGACTTCAGCGGTAACGGTGGAAACGTTCATGGTCTGGCCGTCCGGGGTCACACCCTCGGTCAGCGGAGTGGTGGCCTTGGGCAGGCTGTCATACTTGCGGAACTCAATGTTCTTGCCGCCGTTGGCCGGAATGGGATACGGGTCGCCGAATTGGTCATGCACCAGGGCAGGCTCTGCCTGGTCGATCAGGCGCTTCTCGTAAAAGGTTTTCATCTCGGCACTCATGCCGGATGCGCCGGTGGTGTTCTGGTTCTGGGTGCTGGCCGTTGCAAACATCTGCAGATCCAGCTTCATGGTCTTGTCTTTCATAGCTTCCTCCTGTTAAAGTGTAATAACTTCACCCCGCATGACCCGCTTCTCCATCTCTTCCATTTCCTTGCGGCTCATGTGGGATACGTCGATCTTGGTCTGCACCGCGCCGCCGGGGCGGGTGCCATTCTCGCCGGGCCGGGCGTTGCGCTGCTGCATCCGGTTCACCACGCCCTGCTCCACCTGCCGGGCCGTGGCGGCCTGCTGCTGTTTCAGGATATGGTCAAAGTAGGCGCTGCGGTAGGCGTTCGTCATAGAAACGCCCGACCGCATCATCTTCTCCACTTCCGGGTTCGCCAGCACCTCAGCCATGTTGAAGTCGGGATACTGGGCTTTCAGCTGCTCCGCTTCCCGGTCCCATCCAGCCTGCAGCTCAGCAATGCGGGCCTGCTGGGCACGCTGGCGTTCCATCTGCTGGATCATCTGCTGCTGTTCGGTCAAGTGCTTGTTCTGGCTTTCCAGCTTGTCCAGCTCCCGGGCCGTCCTGGTGGAAACGCCCTTCTCCATAGCCAGCTTCTCGTAGTAGGCATCGTCCTTCACCGCGCCGTTCCGCACAGCCTCGGTCAGGGCCACCAGGTCGTTGGCATCCGTGCCGTACTTTTCCTGCAGTGCCTGCATCAGACCCTTCATGGCCGGGCTTGCTTCCAGCCGCCGTGTCGCTTCGGTCACGGCGTTCTGCATCAGCTCCTCGGTCAGGTCGGCATACTCTCCGCGCAGCAGCTCACCAAAGGCTTTCCGCCGCTCCTCCGGGCTCTTGGTCTTGCCTTCGCCCTTCTCCTCGCCGTCCTTGCCCTCGGCTTCGTTCTGGTTCTCTGCCGCTTCCTCGTCCAGCTCAGACTTTTCCTCACTGCCAAGGGCTCCCCCCTCGGGGGAGCTGGCGGCGCTCTGCGCCGACTGAGAGGGTGAGCCCTCTTCCCGGCTGCTCCGCTTCAGCACCCCGCTCCGCCGGGCCAGCCGCTCTTCTGCCGGCCGCAGGGCAGGCTCCTGCACTGCCTGGGCCGCATCCGCAGCACTGGCGGCAGCAGCGGCAGCGCCGCCGTCACCGCAGCCCTCAGCAAACAGCTGAAGGTTTACCATTTTCTCCTGTCCGTCCTTGCTTTTGTCCTCATAGTGGATGTTTTCCGGATATCTCTCCGCCAGCAGGGCAAGACCCGTCTTTGCAAACTCCATTGCTGTCAGGTCTGTCGGGAAGATGCTGCCGGTCAGCTTCACCGAAACGCGGGGCCCGGTCGGCTCATTGTAGGCACAGCACTCGGCCTCGTCACAGTCAGCCAGCACATACACCAGCGTCTCCATCAGCATGGATGCACCCGCGCACACGATGTCCTGCCCTCTGGGCGCATAGCCTGCATGGCCGAAAACTTCCAGCCTGCGCACCCGTGCACCAGTGGGCTGGTCGAACTCTACATACTCTGCATGGATCATTCTATCGCTCCTTCTGAAAATCACTTATTCGGATTATTCACGTTCATGGCCCGCTGTGCCGCCTGGGTGGCCAGGCTGTTGCCTCCGCCGCCCACCACAGCCCCCAGGCCGTTGGTCGCCGTCTTTGCGGTGGTCTGTCCGCCACTGCCGCCGCCCGTGGTTCCGGCCGCCTGTGCAGCGGCCCCGGCCATGGCGCTCATGTTGGTGCCGTTCTGCTGGTCAATGATGGCGCTCAGCTTCTGCAGCTGCTCCATGGCCTGCTGCAGCTGGGCATACAGGGTACCGTTCTGCTGCACCCGTTCCCGCACCTTTTCGATGCCCTCAAAGTCCATCATGTCCAGCACCGCCAGCGCCGCGTCAGCGTTGGCCGGGGCAAACAGCCCCATCTGGTAGCACTCCTTTGCCGTCTCGTTCTGGGAAAGGCGGCTGAAGGTGCTCTTCTTGGCAGCCGATACCGTGATGTCGAACACCGGCTCGTGGCTGCCCAGCTCCACCCCGCCGATCATGCCAACCGGCTGGGGCTGCAGCATTGCCCCGGAGAACTGCACATACTCCGGCTGGCCGCTGTCGCCGGTAATGCGGTAGACCCGGCTCTCGTCGTAGAACTGCCGCATCAGGTCGATGATGAAATAGCACTCCTTTGCAAAGGCCCGGTAAGCGCTTTTCAGCATATCACGGGAGAGCTTCGAGCCAGCCTCCTGCAGCGCCGCAATGGCAGAAGCCGCAGTCAGGCCGCTGGTGGTGCCGCCCTGGGAAACATCCCGGTTGCCGCTGATCTCCTTCAGCTCCGCCACTCTCGCGTCCCGGTAGGTAATCAGGTTGCCCGCCAGCCCCGCTGTCTGTAAGGGCCGCAGGGTCTCGTCCGTCACCCGCCCTGCCGCGTGGACGATGTCCTTGCCAAAATCGGCCAGCTCCTTCTCGTTGATGCCCGCACCGTCCTGGATGATGTACCGCGCCTTGGCCGAAAGCTTCACGTTCTCGTCCATGGCTGCGTTCATCTCGTCAATGGCGGTCTGGGTGTCCTTCATCACGTCGATGTACCCAAAGCCCGCCGGGCTGTCCTCTTCCACAAACAGGGTATCGAACACAAAGGGGTACTTGCCGTGGTCGTAGAATCCCCGGTCAGCAAGGGCCGGGTCGTTCTCGCTGGCGTAGAGCACCACACCGTTGCAGAACTTGCAGTAGTGCAGCAGAGGCGGGCCGTCCTCCCGGGCCTTTTTGTAGTACCAGTCCACCACCACGCTCTTGTCCGAGGTGTCAATGCTCTGGTCGTGGATGTACTTTGCCACTTCCAGCGTGCTGCCGGTGTGGCCTTCCAGCTGGGGGTACTGGGCCTTCAGCTGTTCGTTGTCGGCCACCGCCAGGCTGAACAGGTGGGGGCTGTCCTGGATGTCCATCACGCCGGGCTCCCAGTACATCATCAGCAGATCCATGCTCTTGATGGAGATGTCTCCCACGCCGTTCCGTAACCCCGGGTCCCAGAAGATGCCCTTCACGCCGGTGCCCTGCTTGAGCTTGCGCCACCAGGTGTCGCTGTACACCTGCTCGTATTCTGCCTGTTCCAGCAGCACCGGCAGGATCTTGGAAAGCACCTTGGCGGTCTGCTCGTCGTCCGCTGCCCGGGGCAGCACGTTGGGTTCCGGGTAGTTGTCCATGGCATCCGCGTGCTTGTTGGCAATGCTGTTGAACAGCCACCCGCTGGAAGGTTTGGGCTTTCCCTCCATCATCTCGTTTTGGTAGTTGGCCCAGTGCTGCATCCGGAACCACAGCTCGTTATCCACGATCCGCTTGTCCAGCGCCGCCTTGCCGGTCTTGTATCTCTGTAACAGCGCCGTGGCCTTCGCCACCTGCTCTGTGCCGATCACGTCGGTCATACTCTAAAAAACCTCGCTTTCTTCCCCAGCTCCAGCGGGTCATCCGGCATGGGCTGCACCGGCTCTGTCCGGGGCGGGCTGAGGGGATTCTCCATCAGCACATACCGGCACTCGTCGTAGATGTGATCCTCCTGGTCGGTGTCAATGTCCTCCACGTTGCTCTCGCTGTATACCAGGTTCGGGATGGTGCGGATAAAGTGCTTGCAGGTGTTGAACACCTGCAGCATGGGCCGCCCGTCCGCCTGGAACGCCAGCCGGTAGTGGAACTGCATCTTGCCCGCCAGCCGGGTGTGGTCGCCGGGAGCCCAGTGCAGAAAGTTCGGGCTCTTTTCCTGCATGGCAGCAATGCTCTCGCCCTGGCTCTCGTTGAAGATGGCCGGGTCGGCCACGCCCAGAATGGTGCGGCCCCGGAGCATGGGGTCGTTCTCTTCTGCTTCCCGGATCATCCTCGCCTGCTTCACAGGGTCAGCCTTGATGCCCTCGTTGGGGGTCCCGGTGCAGCCGTACAGCTCCCGGATGCGGTAAAGCCTGCCCTCTTCGTCCGCCGCATACCACCCCACGGAAAAGGGCTTCGAGTAGCCGAAATCGTACCCCCGCCAGATCTTCCAGTGTCCCGGGATGCGGAACGGGCGGATCACATGTGTCCACCGCTGGTCGTCGTAGTGGGCCGGGTCGTTCTTCCACTCGGTGAACACCTGCCCGGTAAAGCTGTCCCAGTCGCCGTAGAGCAGGGCTTTCTTCTCCGCTTCCGGCAATGCAGCCAGCGTGCCCAGGTAGCCCGGGTCATTTTCCAGCAGGGCAGGGTTGTCAAACACGGTGCTTGGGATAAAGATGCGGGTCCGCCGCTGCATGATCTCCCTGCCGTCCGGGGCCCTGGCCTTTACCATCTGCACCATCCGGGTGCCGGGCGGGGCCGGGCTGACGAACCTTGCCTTCACCCATCCGTGGCCGATGCCGCCGGGGTTGGCCGTGGCCCGGGTGTAGACCCGGGTATCGGGGCCGTTGGGTCGGTTTCGGCTCAGCAGGTAGCTGTACTCTTCCCAGGTGAAATGGGTCAGCTCATCAAAGCCGATAAAGTCGTAGGCCTGGCCCTGATAGTTGTACCTGTCCTGGGCGTGGTTCATGCTGCCAAAATAGATCTTTGCCCCGCTGGGGAAGGTCCAGCAGTGTGTGCTGCTGTTGTACCGGGCTTTTGGGAAAACCGGCTTGTAATACCGCATGGTCTTGTCAATGAGCTCCCGCAGCTGGGGAAACGTCTTTCGGATGATGAGTCCCCGGTAGTGTGGGATCTCCACCTGCCGCAGGGCCTCGATCACCAGCGCGTCGCTCTTTCCGCCGCCTGCGGCCCCGCCATACAGCACTTCGTTCTCGGTACGCTGCATGAACCGTGCCTGGGCAGGCTGTGGCGACCAGATCACCGGTCTGCCGTCACGCATCCTCTGTGCCGCCATCCACTTCCACCTCCCGCTGGCCGTCCGTCTCACTGGCTGCCGCGATCTCCACCATCGGCGGGCCGCTCTCGCTGTTGGTGTTCTCCGCCGGGGCCATGGCAGCAGCCTTTTCTGCCACTTCCATCAGCACCTTGGCCACACCGGCCGCGTTCTTGTCGCTCATCACCCGGCCCTCGTACCGTTCCAGTTCTGCGTTTAACAGGTTCCGCTCGTCCTCGTAGAGCCGCAAGTTCCGGGTTCCGGCCCCTCCATACACCACAAGCCCGGTCTCGGTGGCATCCGCCAGCTCCTCCGGGTCGTCCTTCAGCAGGGTGCCCACGGCAAAGTCCCGGGCCCGGGTGTCCTCGTCCAAACGCCGGTGCAGCCTCTCCGTGATCTGCGCCGCCCGTTGGCTCTCAGCGGCCCGGCCCTGCAAAAAGGTCACCTGTGCCCGCACGCCCAGGCTTGCCCGGATGGCGATCTCCCGCGCGGCTTCCTGCCGGGCCTTTGCAAAGGCATCACTGCGGCCTGCCTCCTCGCTCATCCAGCTGCGAATGGTCGATTCCGGCACGCCGTACTTCTTCGCCACAGCGCAGATGGAGTTGGAGCCCAGCATGGCCATTACCACTTCTGCCCGGAACGCCGCCGGGTATTTCTTTCCCCGCTGTTTTCCCTTCACGGTATTCTTGCAGTACGCCCGCTTCTTCGCCATGCTGTCACCCCCCATTGGCGCATTCCTACACTTGGCTCCCCTACTAGGGGAGCTGTCAGCGCCCAAAGCGCTGACTGAGAGGTTTGATTTTCAAATCCATGCGCCCCTTTGCAAATAGCCTATCACGTCTCGCCCGCTCAAAATACCCCGGACATTTGCCCGCCGGGCAGCAGCCCTGCATCCGCTGCACACACTGCCACGGTGCTCAGGGCTTCCAGCTCTTTGGTGTAGTAGGTCGTTCGCCCCACATACAGCCGGGCGATCACCTTTTCCTCTGGCAGACCTTGCAGGTAGCGCAGCCGCAGCAGCTGGGCGCATACCGGGTCATTGCGGTCGTACCAGGCCAGCACCGCCCCGATCACCTGCGCCCAGGCAGCACAAACAGACCCCTCGCCATATCGGCGCAGAGCCTGCCGGGTCGCTTTCTTCTGCTCTTTTGTCACCGCCCCACCTTCTTTTCGCATGGGTATAACGCGCAAAATACCGGTGTTTTATCTGTCAGGTGCGAGGTTCCGCAGTCTGGTATGCAGCCTCCCGCCGACGCAGGATCACATAGCATTGCGGTTCCAGCCGTTCCCAGCCGGTTCCTTCCCGCTTCGGGCTCTCATGCAGCCCGCCGGGCTCCAGCACGATGCACTTTTCCATCTTCCAGCCGGGAAACCGCTGCTCCCACCACTGGGCATCGTTCTGCTTTTCCCCGCAGGCGGCCCGCAGCTGTTTCCGGCTCCATCTGCCATCGTTGGGGGCCTGCTCAATGGCCGGGCGCAGGTTGGCCGTTTCCACCCACAGCCGCTCCTTGTGGCCGTAGAGGTAGCCCACTGTGCCGTATTCGCCCTGTCCGCTCTTGCCCAGCAGCTTTTTCATGTCGATCCGATCCACGTTCATGGTTCCCAGCGGCTCAAACTCGTTGGAGCCGAGGATACGCCGCCGCCACAGATCCTCCAGCATCTCCCGCCACTCCCGGCGCTGGGCCGCGGTCAGGCCCGGGCATTCCGCAAAACCGTGCATGTGCAGCCGTCCTGCTTCTCCCTTGCGCACCGCCACCAGCATCAGGCGGATGTCCTCCCGCCTTGCCCCGAACCGCTTGCAGGTGGCCGCCATCACCCGTCGCTTGTAGTTCTCCACGTCTCTCCGGCAGGCCAGAATGTCCTCCGGCAGAAATGGATCCTCGTATGTACCGGTCAGGAACATTCCCGCCGGACTGAAATTGGTCAGCGCCTTTCTCTGGCGCTTGCGCAGGGAATCCATTTTGTTCTTCGCCTTCTGCCCCTCGCTGGATTCCTTCCGCTTCTTGCCCCGGCCCCGGTGTTCCTGGGGGATGATGGAGAACACTCCGACTGCCATGTAGTCATCCCCGCACTGGTATTTTTTCTCTCGGATGTAGTTACAGCGCATCCCGGTGCCCTCCTGCTGGCTTTCACTTTCTGCTGATAGTCTCTTTCCCGTGACCCCACCGTCACAGAAATAACGGGTATACTAGCTCCCAAAGAGGGATCTTCCCCCTCTTTTTTTATAAAGGTATTATGAAACGTAACGGATACGGTGGACGTGTCAGGTCCATCGTATCCGTTGCTCTTCATAACAGATTCATGTGTTTAAGGTGTGGCGGGCTTTCCTTTTTCCGCCCAGTATCCGTAGGTCAGTTCCGGCTTTCCAATTTTCCTGGCCTTCTCGTTGTAGATCATCAGATCGTGCACGTCATAGGCCAGGGCGCTGGGGTCAATCACGCCGCCAATGGGCTTGCGCTTCACCTTTGCTGGCTGATCCGGCAGCTTCATGGGGTGCCGGATCCGTTTCTGGCACAGCTCCATCTCCATCCGCGTAACGCCGCCGGGCTTGTACACGCCGCCCCGCTTGCGGTAGCACTCGTGCACCGTGCCCTCGCTGCCAAACAATCCCTTGTCCTTCAGCTCTGCCGCCGTGCCCTTGCCCAGCGGGGTGCCGTCCGCACCGTAGCAGCTGTACACCCGCACCATCCGGGTCTCTGCCCGCTCGTCCGCGCTCAGGCCTTCTGCCCGGGCCCTCTCCACCCGGTCGTCCTTGGTGCTCTTCCGCTCCATCTTCCACCGGTAGTTCTTCGGGTTGGGGTTCTTGCATTTTTCCAGATTATTCCAAACGCTGCTCAACTTGTTCACATCGGGAAAATATCCCTGCTCCACCAGCTCCACACTGGTGCCCTTGGCCACCACCTCGCCGGTGTCCCAGTTCATCAAGGTGTATACCCATCTGCATCCACTCTGCATCTCAGATTCTCCTTCTACTAAGTACGGTGCTCATTTCAGGGGAGCTGTGCACCGATGAAGTTACCGCTTCCACACGCCGCTGCACCTCGGTTTCCGAAAGTGGCAGCACACAAGGCACCCGTTTGCGGCTCACTTCCCGCTGTACCGCCTGCACTTGCAGCTGACGTATCGTCTCCGCCGTTTCCCTCCGCTGTTTTTCCAATACAGCCTCGTCCGGCACATCCAGCACTTCTACCTCGGTCTTGTAAGCGTCCCGGGCGCAGCGGCACAGCATTTCCATGGCCACGTCCACACCATCCTGTTCCACCCACTCGTTCAGCTGGCCGAAATTTGCAATCGTCTCCTGCCGAAGTTTTTCCAGCCGCCGGGGGCCAAAGCCCAGCACTTGGGCGCAGGCGGTAGCATAACCCCGCCATTCCAGCGTGGCCGCCCTGTCAATGGCCATCTTCAGCTGAACTTCCCGCCGTTTGCGGGGCACACCTTTTATCACCGGGACACGAAATACGCTCACCACACCCTCTGGCAGCAGCCCCACCAGCCATTTTTCGGCCTCGTTCAGCTGGGCCTTCTGATTCTTTGCAGGTATGGCCATCCGCCGCATCAGCTCCCCATTGATTTCATCCTTCCGCTGGGTCACCTTGTCCAGCCGGTCTTTGCCTACGCCGAACACATCATGCAGCGCAATAGTCATGCAGGCATGGGTGAAGTCAATCGCATTCTGCTGTGCCAGCTCGATCTGGTTCTCCAGTGCCATCTTTCTTGCATCGTTTTTCATAGTTTCTCCGTTCTTCATATTCCCCGCACGCCCGGTTCCGGCCCCCACAGCTCAGGCACCGGCTCCGGGTGATCTCAAACACATGTACACACTGGGTGCTCCACCCGGACAGTCAGTTCGTTAGTCATACAGTGTCTCCTTATCGTTGGCGATGGTCATTTTGACCAGCTCTTCGTGGATGTGGTCACACAGCTGGAGCAGGTTGCCCGCGGCGTGGTTGAAGTCCTCGCCGGTACCGACGAGCCGCCGGAACGAGGGCAGGGCCATGCCCCAGATGCCATTAATGTTCAGGTAACAGCTGTCGGCGGTCTCCTTATCGGCGATCCGATCAGCCGGAACCACAGCCTGCGCCTCAGCAAGCTGTTGCTTCAGCTCGTCCATGTTCTTCTGCAGCCTGGCCTTGTCGGTCTTCAGCTCTTCCGTCATGTCAGCCGCAATGCTGTATGCCTGCTGGTGTGCCCGGCGATCCACTTCTTCATCTGCCATATCGGCAAAAAGCTTTCTGGCCTGTCGGGTCACTTCCTCTTTGTCCACCACCGCCGTGATGGGTTGTTTTTTCAAAGCGTCTTCGGCATTTTTTGCTCGCTCTTCGGCCCTGTCGCGTTCAGTCTCGGCCTTCTGGCGCTGGAGGTTGGCCGCAATACGGCTCTCGTCTGCATCGTGGTAGCTCTGCTGGAGCTTGGCGTTCTGTTTTTTCAGGCCGTCAATATCGGCAATGTAGACACCCTGCTGATCCAGCAGCGTTGCCCGCATGGCAGCGGCTTCCTCGTACTTTTCGTGGTACTCGTGTGCAGCTTTCCGCGCCTCTTCCTCGCGGGTTTCGGCAGCATCGGCGCGTTCTTTCTCGGCTTTGATCTGGGCCAAAAGGGCCTGCACACGCTGGCTGTCACCACCAGCGGCCACGACCTGCTCGGCGCAGCCACTGCGGGCGATCAGGTTCAGGTCTTTGCGGGTCAGCTCGGGGAGCTGTTTTAATTCGTCAACTGTTGACGAATTAAAAGCCTCACCATTCTGAACCATCTTGGTCACACTGCCATGGCTCAAGCCCTTGCTCTCGTACCACTTTGTCCATGTGCCGCCGCCATACCGCCCGGCTTTGGCCGTCAGAGCATGGATGCGGGCCAGATAGATGCAAGAGATGAGGTATTCGTCTTGAGCTGCTCCATAGTGAAGGTCAAACTGCTGGTCGGCCTCGGCGGCCTGCCCAGACAGCTCCCCCAATGGAGAGAAGTCAAAGCTGGGGGCCGAAGGAGTCGGCACAGAAGAACCGCCCGCCGATGCGGCAGGGACCGATTCGCAGTTCTGCAGGGATGTTGCGGGGGTCGATGCGCTTGCATCCGCCCCGCTCTCCGAGATGGTCGGCGTTGCCGCTGTGGCAGTCGGGACAGCATTCTCTGCCGTAGTCACAGCAGCATCCGCATTCTGGGCAGGTGCACATGAGAGAATCTCCTTTGCTTTTTTGATGTCGGCAAGAATCTTTTCCATTTCCTGCTGCGGTGTCATGTCCTTGCGGCTTCCATCCAGATTGAAAAACTGACCAAAAAGCTCTCTTTTTGCGGCAACACCTTTCAGATTCTGAGTGCATGTGATTGTCAGGCAATAGCGCCCGTCAGACCCATAGTCCGATGCACGAATATCTTTGGAGAATGAGCCGAAAATCTCTCTGTCTGGATAAGTGTCTTTGATCCATGCAGAGACCTGAGACAGAAAGTCGAAGTCCAGACTATGCACTCGACAGGTGCATTTATCCTTGATAGAGCCAGCGAACTCTGACGCATAAGTGAGGGTCTTGCTCATCCGGCACTCGTAGCCCCGAGTCTCCCGGCTGACAGTTCTAGCACTTTCATCCCATTGAAAGTCTCCGTATGGCATGGCATAGGGGCATCCCCAGCACTCATGGCCGGGTGCGTAACCAGATAGGCGGTTTCCAGTGGTACTGGCATCGGTGGATTTCTTCACTCGCCGTCCGCATTTGCAGATATAGGTGGTCACACTTTCACCTCCGTGCCCTTCAGGCTGCCCAGCAGCTCCTTCCGTCTGGTGATCCGGTCAAGCCGGGTGCGGCCCAGCCCCCACAGCTCATGTAAGGCGATCTGCCCGCACCAGCAGGTCAGCTGCACCACGCTGTCCTGGGTCAGGTCCATCTCCGCCGAAAGGCTCATCTTTGTTTTCATGGTAACTTCTCCGTTCTTCATATTCCCCGCACGCCCGGTTCCGGCCCCCACAGCTCAGGCACCGGCTCCGGGTGATCTCAAACACATGTACACACTGGGTCTTATCCATCAGGGTTCCCCTGTCTCTGCCATCATGGCGGTCAGGTCGCCCAGCATCCCGCTCACCGTGCGGGAAAGAACGTTGATCGCATCCTCCTGCAGGTCTCCCGGCAGGGCCCGCACCGCAAAGCCCGCGTTCACCATCTCGTCCTTCAACCGGGTGTTGATCCGGCTCACCTCGGCCCAGAGCTTTGCCTCGTCCGGGGTCATCTTCCGCCGCCCGGGCCGCACAACGCCCTTGATCATGGCCGTCAGCTCGTGGAACTCCTCGTCGGTCAGGCTCCTGTCGTTCCCGGCCTCGGCAATGGCCCGCGCCCGATCACTCGGTGTCCCGGTAATCAAAATGTTCTTGTACTCTTCCAGCGTCATTTCTGCTTGGCCTCCATCGCCCGTTTTATCAGCTCTTCCATAAAAGCAGCTTCTTTATCCTCAAAACGGCCTGTCACCGGGTTACGGCTCAGTGCCAACCGCATTTCCAGTTCAGCGGCCTTTGCAAAGTTCCGAATAATCTCCTCTTTCTGGGTGTTGTTCAGGTCACTGGGCACGCTGCTGACAACAAAACTTACTGCCGACTGCATTATCACCCGTGTAACATCCGCTGCACTCTCACCATCCTCAATGCTCAGACCACCATCGTTTCCATTTCTGTAAATCGTGATTTTCATCCTTACCCCACCTTTCTGCCGCAGACGGCCTTCTTCACCGTGTTCTCCGGCACCTTGTGGATCTTCTGCGGCTCCTTCCGCTGCTCCACCACCAGGCCCAGCCCGGCCAGCGCCAGGGCTGCACACCCCAGCACGATGGCCAGCAGCGTGTAGCCCAGCATTGCCCAGCCGTCGGCCGCGGTCTCAATGGCCCCGCCGCACCCTGCTGCAGCCAGTCCCAGCACAATGGCACCGGCGCTCAGCACGCTGCCCGTGATCTTCTTTTTCATTTGCAAATCCTCCAACTCTGTGTTAAACTTCTGGTGATGGGCAGTCAAAAACCATCACCCTGGTTGGCTCGTCGGTGTTCCCGCACCGGCGGGCCTTTTTGCTTTTCTTGCATCTCTGGCCGCCTTCCACTCTTGAAACGCAGCCTCATTCTCCGGTTTTGAGTAAAAGTCCTGTGCGATGTGCAGCAATTCAATAATTTGCCAGTGCTCAAAAGGCAGCTCCTGCTTTTTCCTTCGGCCCATGGCAGCACCTCACAGCCACTCGGCGCAGATGGTCTCCACCACAGGCTTTGCAAAGCCAATCAGCTCATCGCCGCGCTTTGCGGCCACAACTGCCGGGCCCACCAGCTCTGCCGCCGTCATCTCACTGGCGCGCTGGTTCGTCAGGGGGCGCTCCTTCATCAGTCCTTCCTCGTTCACCAGCAGCAGAATGCCGTCCACATCCTTCTCCCGCGCCCACTCGGCGCTCAGAACGCTGTTCACCGGCTCGATTGGCCCGCCCACCAGCTTCTGCAGGGTCTCCAGCTTCATACTGTCACCATCATCACACTTCATGTTGAATGCCCGGTTCTTCGCCGGGATCACGATCATATAACGGTCCATCTTAGCCCTCCCTCGCTGCTTCTTCTACGCTGACTGTGTCCATGCAAAAATGCAGCTCCCGCAGCACATCGTTCCGGGTTTTCTCGTCTACGCCTGCACTTTTCATCGCCATCCGGCAGTATCCCATACAGGCCGCGTTGCTCCACGGGCCATTGATGTCCTTGATGGCCGCTATAATTTCTTCGTACTTCATAATTTCTCCTTCTGCCCCGGCTCCCCGCCGGGGCTTTTTCATGCGCTTTTCTTCGGGTCGGTGGGGTCAAGCTGCTGGCCCGTTAGAATCTTTTTGAGATACCAACGAAGCAAAAAATATCTCGTTCACTTCTTCGGCAGTCAAACCGTAATGCTCCTGAATGGCTGCAATCTCATTCTGTCGAAACTGTGCTCCACGGTATTCATTGATTTTAGCATTCAGCCGTGAGAGGCTCATTTCGAGGAAATCCGCCAGATTTTGTTGCGATTCCCCATGCAACTGCATAACAGCATTGAGTTTTCTCTTATTCACCCTTTTTCACCTCCGTTCATCCATCCCCTTAAATATTATTCTATATTTAAGTATCTTTTCAGGATACTTAAATATTAGCATGTTGTACGAATCTTGTCAAGATATTTTTTCTTGCTTTTTAGATTATCTGTGTTATTATTAAGATACAACGTATGAAAGGGTGATGTCCTATGACCACCGGCGAACGGATACGCCAGCTTCGCATTGAGCATCAGATGACGCAGGAAGAACTCGGTGCCAAAGTTGGTGTGCAAAAAGCGGCCATCTATAAATATGAAAATGGCCTTGTTGTCAACCTGAAACGTTCTATTCTTGAAAAACTTGCATTGGTACTAGATACCACTCCCACTTATTTAATGGGAATGGAAGATGCCGAACCGGCACATGCCTCCCTCACCCCCGCCCAGGCTGCCCTGCTGGACAACTTCGACCAGCTGAACGAAGAGGGCCAGACCAAGGCACTGGAGTATGTTGAGGATTTGGTTCTCACCGGACGTTATAAAAAAGCTGCTGCGCATGGCGTGGCTGCAAAGGAAGCATAAAAAATAACCGCCTTGGCTACCCAAAGCGGTTAAGTTGTATATGATGGAGGAACTTTCATGCCTGTTTCTGATGCAGAGAACCGGCTTTCGCTCATGTATGCTGCCGGTATTCTACCACATGCAAAAGCGCTTTTTGATGCTACTTCTATTGAATCAAATTCACCTTCTCGCCCTGTTCTGGCTAAAATATATGCCTTTTTTCTTACTTATTGTGTAGAAATACTCGGCTGCGACCATAATGTTGCATTTTTATGTTCAGACACCCTCTCTGCCGGAACCGATGATAATTTTTCCATTGAGATTACAAGAAACCTTGCTACTTACATCGCACGTTGGGACAAATATCGTCTTCATTTTGCAGATAGAACAGATGATTCTCCCAAAAATGAAGATTTGCCTGTTCTTTTCTCTGTCGTTGTTCAGGATTTGCAAAGCGTTCACGCCTTCGTTTCTCCGTCTATCCTTCTAACGGAACTTACCGGTTTTATGCAAGACCTTTCTGAAATCTTTGGAGCGTCCGAAACACCCAATGTTTCAGCACCTGCAACAACACCAGCACAAAATTCACCAAGCTCAATTGCAAAGAGATCCCCTAGTCACAAACATTCCTTCGCAGATATCCTAATTGCCGGATTCTTGCTGTTCGGCCTTGTCGTTTGCTTTCTCTTATTCTCCGGAAATATCGATAGCATCTTTCCCAGCTCTTCATCGTCTTTGTCCTCTAGTAGCACTGATTTCTCTTCCAGTCGAATGACTGCGCCTATTGCTATGCCTAGCCCTGTTTCAAAGCCTTCTACCGGCATTCTTTGGTATAAAGGGAAAGACGTAGAACTTGCTCCCTTTGATGTTACCGCCAGCGGAAACAGGGATTATGTTCTTCTTTTGGCTCAAAACAACAAAGCAGTTCGTAGTTACTATATTCGCCACGGTGAGACATTATCCGTTTTGGTTCCACTCGGCACCTATCAAGTCTACTATGCTTGTGCAACAATACACTCTTCTTGGTATGGCCGTACTGATTTGTGGAAATCTCAAACAGAGTATTATAAATCTCAAGAGTCCCTAGACTTTGAACTTAGCAACGGCTACTATTACGGTTATACATTAGAACTTTCCGTTAGTTCTAGTGGTGGTTCTAATTATGCTTACGAAAGTTCAGAATCCGCTTGGGATAGTTTGTTCTAATTTATTTTCATTTTGGAAATAGTTCCATAGATAAAAATAACCCCGCCAGTGCGTCAACACCAGCGGGGTTCCTCATAAGAAAACATTCCACCGTCTTGCTTTGTGAGGAGGTGCAGCCGTGGACTTCACGACCCGGTCTGCATTTTTATTATAGCATGATCCCCCTCAGAACACAATCCGTCAAAAAAGAATCCCCGGCAGCTCTGTACGATAGAGCCGCCGGGGCCAGATGGGGAATCTGTCTGTCGGAGAATAATCATAGAATAAGAAAACACGCCTGCTGAGCAATTTCATTGTACCATGATCCTGCTCAGCGCACAAGGAGCAATCATGGCAAGAAAAAAGAAAGTATCTCCCGGGAACCGTCTGGTTGCCTACTACCGTTACAGCGGCGGTTCCCAGCAGACCGAGCAGAGCATCGAGGGCCAGCGCCGGGACTGCGAAGCCTACGCCCGGCAGCATGGCTTGACAATCGTGCATGAATACATTGACCGGCACATTTCGGGCCGTGGTGTTGAATCCAGGCTGGCTTTTCAGCAGATGATCGCAGATAGCAGCAAGCATCTGTTCGATCTCGTGATCTGCTGGAAAACCGACCGCTTCGCCCGCAATCGCTATGATAGCGCGGTCTACAAAAAGAAACTGCGGGATAACGGAGTTCGCATTCTTTATGCAGCCGAAAGCTCTGTGGAAGGGCCCGAGGGCATTATTCTGGAAGGTCTGATGGAATCTCTGGCCGAATACTATTCCGCAGAACTGGCTCAAAAGATGCGGCGTGGTATGCGGGAATCCGCATTGAAAGGAAGAGCCATCAATCCCAGCCGCCCCCTGGGGCTTACTACGGATGAACACAAGCGATTTATTATCGACGAGAAAAACGCCCCGACCATTCGATTCATCTTTGAGCACTATGCGGCCGGAGAAAGCAGCGCTTCCATCGTGGAGCAGCTGAACGCTGCCGGGCTCAGTACCAGCAAGGGCAACGCCTTCAACAAATGCAGCATTCCTCGTATCATCCAGAATGAAGCCTATCATGGTGTCTATATCTGCAAGGCCTACGATGTCCGCATTGATGGTGCAATTCCCGCCATCATCGACGATGATCTATGGAAGAGGGCTCAGAAAATGCTCACACTCAATAAGCAGCACCGCGCACCACATAGTTCCCATGCTGATTACTTGCTCTCTGGCAAGCTTTTCTGCGGTTGCTGCCACAGTCTGATGCGGGGCATCTCCGGCCACAACTGCCGCAACGATGTTTACTATTACTACGCATGTGGGAATAAAGTCGATGGCGGTACCTGCAAAAAGAAAAACATCCCAAAAGATGTTGCCGAGAATCTTGTGGTCAATGCCATCTGTGAAAATGTTCTTCGTCCAGACACTCTTGAAGATCTGGCCGACGCTATTGCCGCTGCACAGCAGGCAGATGTCAACCAGCCCGATCCAGAGCGTGCAATGTTAGAGCAAAACCTGGCTGATGTGCACCGAAAAATCAACAATATCATTGAATCCATTGAAAACGGTACTGCCAGCTCTCGTCTGTCCGCCCGCCTTGCTGACCTGGAACAGCAGGAAAGCACTCTCAACTATCAGTTGGAATCCATGAAAGAAATTCATCCACCCGTTCTGGATCGTGAGCGCATCCTCTTCCTATTGGAGCAGTTCCTTATCTCTCCCAATGAACGTACCGAGGATTATAACCGCAGGATCATTGATACCTTTGTAAATCGCATCGAGATCACAGACACGGAAATGCTTATTTATTTTAATCTTTCCGAAGCGTCTGCTTCCAAAAAACAAAAAAATTCCCAGCCGAACAGTTGTTCGACTGGGAATCATCTGGTCCGAGTGGCGAGAATCGAACTCACGGCCTCTTGAACCCCATTCAAGCGCGCTACCAAAACTGCGCTACA
>ERZ1106976.666-NODE-666-length-38434-cov-5.875166_pt1 | contig 38434 bp, 39 predicted proteins | sample MGYA00403687_ERZ1106976 | MGnify/ENA primary metagenome ERZ1106976 (study PRJEB35170, sample SAMEA104062446) | human gut metagenome | biome: human gut; feature: human-associated habitat; material: faeces | place: Denmark | collected 2013-02-22 ... | reverse complement strand
AAAAGAGTGTGCTGGATGACCTTGAAATGTTCGGCTGAGCCAAAACGCCGAGATGCGGCTCAAATCAGAAAATTTCCTATCATACTTGAGCCAAATTGGCTCAATAACGAAGATATACCCCAGGGGGCAGAGACGCAGTTTTTGATGTTTGACAGCCGCTTTTCTTTATGCCCTGCGAGGTGCGTCTCACGGTATAACAAGCAGGGACTTTGTGTGCCACAAAAGTCCCAATCACAGCCGAAATCGGCTGACTCTTTGGGGGCACAGCCCCCAATCCCCCGAAAGGAGAGATGTGTATGGGGAAAGATGTTCGTATTGCCGTCCGCGTGACGGTAAAAGAAAAGGATAAAGTCCAGTCCAAAGCCCGAAAATGCGGACTGAGCACAACCGAATATATCAAGCAAAGAGCGTTGGGGTACGAGCCGAGAGCGGTTCCGCCTGACGCTCTTTTTGCTTGCCTTGAAAGGCTGGGTGAGCTTGCGGATAAAGCCAGTTCACCGGAGCTGGACAAGGAAATTGGTGCGGTGCTGAAGCAGATCACAGCAGAATTCCTGCTGCCGGAAAAGGGGTGATGCGCTATGGCTGTTACAGGCTTTTGGCCTGTGTTCAAAAATCTGAAGGCCACGCTGGACTACGCCGACAATCCCGACAAGACCACCGCACCGGAATATCTGGACGAGGATTTGTATGCTGCCCTGCGCTATGCAGAGAACGATGACAAGACCGACCGCAAGATATTTGTGGGCGGTATCAATTGCTCGGCTCAGAATGCCTACGCCGAGATGATCGCCGTGCAGCGGCGGTTTGGGTTGCGTGGCAAGGTGGTGGGCTACCACGGCATTCAGAGCTTTCGTGAGGGCGAGGTAACGCCGGAGCAGGCGTTCGCCATTGGCAAGGAAACCGCACGGCGGATGTGGGGCGACCAGTATCAAGTGCTGGTCACCGTCCACCTGAATACCGACAATGTTCACTGCCACTTTGTTGTGAATCCCGTGTCCTTCAAGGACGGTGCGAAATTCAAAAACAAAATCGGCGACCATAAAGAGCTGCGTAAAATCTCCGATGAGATTTGCCGAGAACACGAGCTGTCTGTGCTGGAAAACAGCGAGTTTTACAGCACAGGCAAGAAAAAGGAGTATTGGGTTCACAAGGCCAGCAAGAAAACCCACCGGGACTATCTGCGGGAGGATGTGGAATACTGCCTGTCCTTTGCGAGCAGCCCAAGAGAATTTGAAAGTCAGCTTTATGCGCTCGGGTATACCCTTGACCCTGTGCGGTTTTCAGTCAAGGCAAAGCATTGGGAACGAGCCGTGCGGCTGGATAACATCGGCTTTTCCAAAGATCGCGTCAACGCACAGTTACGACAGAACGCCGAAAACCGCTACCGCCTGTTCACTTTGGAGTACCGACCGCCGTACAAGCCGAAGAAATTTCCGTTGGAGGACGAGCTGCGAAAGCTGGGGTTCTCCATTGAACACAGTTATGACACTGCAACCATTTTGGTGGATGCGGTGTTTTATCTTGTCATAACGGCGATTCAAACTGTAGCCGAGCTTGCCGATGTAATGCTGCTGTCGCCGGATCTGCGGGCGGCTGAAAAGGACTTGAAGGAGCTGGTTGCCGACTATCACTTCTTGCAGGAGCACGGTATCCATACGACAGCCGACCTGCAAGCAAATATTGAGCAATCCAAGGCAGAGCTTTCCACTTTGGAGCATGAGCGCAGCGACATCAGCAACCGCATCCGCCGCCCCAAGTCGCCGGAAGAACAGGCGCAAAACAAGGAACGCCGCAAGGCGGTATCCAAGCACATGAAGCCCGTAAGGGAGCATCTGCGCCGTGCGGAGAAAATTTTAGAGAAATCCCCGTACCTGTATGAATTGCTAAAACAAGAGCACGAGCTGGAGAAAAAAGCCCATGCAAGATACAAGGAAAGAGGTAGATAAAATGAAAAATACGATGAAAAAGCCGGTGGCAATTCCGGTAGAAAAACTGCGTCCCTTTGCCGGACACCCGTTCAAGGTCAAGGACGATGACGAGATGAACACGCTGATCGAAAGCATACAGACACAAGGTGTTCTCTCGCCGCTGATCGTCCGACCGATAGAAAATACAGAGGAATATGAGGTCATAAGCGGTCACCGCCGTTTACACGCCGCACAAAAGGCAGGGATCACCGAAATTCCTGCCTTGATTTATGCCCTTGACCGGGATGCTGCCGCCATTGCGGTGGTAGACAGCAACCTGCACCGGGAGCATATTTTACCCTCTGAAAAGGCGTTTGCGTACAAATTAAAACGAGATGCGATAGCGCATCAGGGACGCACTTCTCCCCAACTTGGGGAGAAGTCCCTTACCGTTGAAAAGATAGGAGTGGAAACAGGAGACAGTAAAAATCAGGTTCTCCGGTATATCCGCCTGACCCACCTTATCCCCGAACTGCTTGACCTGATGGACGAGGGCAAAATTGCGCTTATGGTCGGCGAGGCTTTGTCCTATCTCGGCGACAAAGAACAATATGCCGTCTTGGAGCAATGCGAAGTGAACGATTGCACACCGTCCTATGCACAAGCCGTTGAAATGAAAAAAAGGTATCAGGATGGAAATCTCACGGCTGATAATATTAGCGAAATTCTCTCCCGTGAAAAGGCAAATCAGAGGGAAACCATTAAAATTCCAACCGAAAAAATACGAAAATACGCACCAAACGCTGATGCAAAACAGCTTGAAGATTTTATCCTCAAAGCTTGCGAGCATTACCGTAAATTCTTAATCCGTTAGCGTAATCGGGACGAAAGGTAAGGAGGACTGGGCAATGAAAAATCAAACAAATTGGATTGTCGGCATATCCGACGGCAATTCGCACGAATACAAAATCGGCAATGTGACCTTTACGGTGCTTTCGGAGTTTCAGCCAAAAATATCCGGCGTAACCATTAAAAATCGCTTTGAGCGGACGATCACCGATGATTTCACAGGTTTGACCAGAAAAATTTTCAGAGATAAAATGGCAGCGGAATATGTGTGTTCGACTGCCAGGAAGGAGGACTTATACAGTCGAAAAAGAAAAACGAACAAACAGGGATAACGGCGCTTTATTGCCGCCTGTCCCGTGATGACGGAGGAGACGGCGACAGTAACTCCATTGTCAATCAGCGCAAAATGCTCACGAAGTATGCAAAAGAAAACGGATTTTCCAACACTCGTTTTTATGTGGGAGGACTATAAAATAGATTTTTTCGCCTTTTCTTATTCAATTGCTTTCAATTCTTTTTCTAACACATCTGCAAAATACTGAACAACCTCGCCAAGTGTTTCAGCATAGTCGAATGTATCTTTATCATATCGGTACTTTAACGGGCATTTGCGGACATTCAATGCGGTTGTTAGAGCGTGCACATCCGGGCAGAGATTGTTTTGAAGCGCCCATTCTGCCGCTTTTGTTTTAGAAATAATCTTGCCTGTGCGAAGTGTGTATATGCAACGAGATATATCCAACAGCCAACCGAAAGAATAAAAATTTCTTCCGGTGCTTTGTGCGTACTTTCTTATAGTCTTATAGTGACGATTCACATCGGCATACAACTCATGTAAATCCGGATATCTCAGTTCTTTTCGTATATCCTTCCCGTACAAAAGAATACTGCTCTCAATCAGTTCTGTTTTGCCAAAGCCATCTAGCAAATACCTGTCGGTAATTCTCTCTCCGCTTGTACCCCAATAAACCACTCGGTCATCAGCGTTTGCGAGAAAGGCACTTCTGGTGAGCATAGCGCCCTCAAAAGAACGGTAATAAAGATTATCGGGTTCATCTGCGAGCATAGTCCGGCGGAGATTTACAAGCAAATTTGCCTGTGACTCGGATATTTGCTTCTCCGTCAGGACTAAAATATCAATATCGCTCCAACCCAATCTGAAATCATTCAATGCAGACGAACCGTACAAATATATTGTAGGGTCACAGTCCGCAAGAATACGGCTGATTTCCCGAACCATACCGTTAATAGACATCTGTCGGGCTTTTCGTTCTGCGCCGACGGGGAAAAGGACAAATTTTTGATTTGGGTAATCGAATTCCTCTATAAGTTCATCTGCAACAAAACCGAATTTCTCATACAATGTTCTTGGTGCAATTCCTTTTTCATCATCAGCCCGAAATGTAGAAACCGTTATTTCTTTTGTTTTGTCTAAATTGGCAAGTGCTTCATCCATAAGCATTGTAGCCACACCGCGGCGGCGGTATTGGGGTGCAACTGCAAGGCAGCAAATCATGTTGTGCGCTCGTGAAAACAATATAACTCCCGCAATTTTGGATTCTTCTTTTACACAAACAGCCTGCCGCTTATCCATAAATTTCAGGACGCTGGTTTTATGCTCATTTAGCTTTTCCTGTGTTTCAAGCCCCGGAAAATTCCATCGAACCTCTGTTATTAAGTCCATCCATTTTTCAATATCTTCAGGTACGCCATAAAGAAGCTGCACAGTATTTCACCTCCGTTCATTGTGTGCTTTAGCTGCAAAAAAGGTTGTTTTACTTATAGATTTTTGATTTCTATCTGCCTGCGTATCGGGTGTTCGGTTGTGTGAGAGTTCAAAACCTTATATAAAGGGAAAACGACCGATTTACATCTACAAAATCGGTCGCTAAAATTTTGCCGTATAAAACGGTGGAAACCCCGATAAAATCGGGATTTCCACGGGCTATATCTTTTTTATAGCCTCTTGATGGTGCGGGTAACAGGACTTGAACCTGCACACCGAAGTACCAGAACCTAAATCTGGCGCGTCTGCCAATTCCGCCATACCCGCATATTTTGTTGACTAAACTATTATACCGTATTCTGAGGAAAAATCAAGTCCAAACAGAGAAAAACCCGGAAAGAGTTTCTCTCCGGGTAATTTCTCTTGAGCAAATTACTTATGCCTTCTTCTGCTCTGCGAGCGCTTCTTCCAGTGCGAGCGCTTCTTCCAGTGCGAGCGCGAGCTGATCCGGGCAGGAGGTGTTCTTAAAGCCGCACTTGATGCCCTTGCAGCGCTTTACGTATTCGTCAACGGTCATGCCGACCGCAAGCGCTGCCACGCCCTGCGTATTGCCGTTACAGCCGCCGTCGAATTTCACGGAGCGAATAACGTCGCCGTCGAGCTCTACATGAATGCCTCTGGAACATACACCTTTCGGTGTGAAATCATACTTCATTTTGCATTTCCCTTTCATTCAGAAAATAATTTATCAAATTCGGATTCGGCCGTCGTGAACGTGCCGACCGGATTTTTCTTTGTCGTGTAAAAGCCGTGATAATCCGTGCCGCCGGTGACAGCAAGGTCATACTTTTCGGCTAAGCGCAACATTTCCGCTTTATCCTCCTCCGTGTTGCGCGGGTGATAAACTTCAATGCCGCGGATGCGGTGGTTTCTGCACAGCTCGCGCAGAAGATCCATGCTGTGGTATTCGCTCGGGTGCGCCAAGACCGCGATGCCCTCTGCGGCGTCAACCGCGTCCATCACGGTATCGATGTCGGGATAATCCACCTTCTCGTAGGCGATGCCCGTTTTGGAATCATAGAGCTTCTTAAAAACCTCGCCGAACATCTCACTCGCGTAGCCGGCGTCCATTAACGCCTGCAAAACGTGCTGCTTGTAGATATTCGTCGAGCCCTCCGCGCGGCGCAGAATCATCTCGCGCGGAATCGCATACAGGCGGCAGACCTTATCAACGGAGCGTAGCATCGCCGCATGGCGGCTGTCCGTCGTTTTTTGCAGCAGCGGCAGTAACACTTCGGGCTTCTTCGGCTTATAGCACAGGATATGCGCTTTGCCATGTCGCTTCGGATCTGCAGCAGAAATTTCCACGCCGGGAATCACCGTCACGCCCGCTTCCCGCCCAAGCTCCAACGCGCATTCGCAGCCCGCCATGGTATCGTGGTCGGTGAGCGCGAACGTCGTCACGCCGCGGAGCGCAGCAAGCTGTATAAGCTCCTCAAGCGGCGTGGAGCCGTCCGAATATCTTGTGTGGCAGTGCAGGTCAATAGACATTGGTTTTCTCCTTTCTCGGCTTTTCCGGCGGACGCGTCAGCAGCTTTTCGGCTGTGAAGCGCCGGAACCCGAAGTTGAATAAACACAGGTCGATCACAACGATGATCGCTGTCAAAATCAAAAGCGCAATACTGTTTAAGCGATACAGGCCCATGATCTGCCCGATGAAAATGAGCAAAATCGGCAGCACGATATAGCCGGAAATTTGAATGGATTCCGCTGTGGAGCGCGCTTTCACGGTCAGCATCGTAGCAAACGTAACGCCCAGCACCGTGATGGCCGGCGAGAGCAAAAACACCAGAACGAACCATGAAAGGTCAAAGAAAAACGGCGCTTTTAAAACCATATCGCCGATAACCGTGGCGACAAAGAACAGAATAAACGAAACCGCCGTGACAAGCCCGGAAGCCAAAACACTGCTTGCCGCCTTCACCTGCAAAAAGCGGCGCACGCTGAACGGCGCAAACAGAAGCGTTTCCATTGTGCCGTGTGCCCGCTCGCCCGCAAACGTGTACGAAGCCGTAATGATTGCCGATAAAAGCGGAATGAGCATGAACAGCATCGGCGAGATAAACGCCGTGAAAATGTAGAACATCTGCGCGCGCTCGTCCGTCCCCTGCGGAATGTTATCGAGCAGGTTTTTAAACTGCTCCACACCGGAGGATTTCGGCGAAACCATAGCGGAAACGAACAGGAACAAAAGCGGGAACGCCACCGCAAAAACGAGCGGCAGTGCGATGAGCAACGTCAAGATCAGCCTGCGGCGGCACAAAGCGGAAAGGTCCTTCATCATGAGTGCACGTTCCGCTTTGGAAAACAGCTTATAAAACAGCTTCTTCATGCGGTGTCTCCTCTCCCGGCTTTTTCACAAACGCGTAATAAACATCCCGCAATGTGGGCGTACACACGGATGCTTCGTAAATGCCGACATTCTCCCGCACAAGCCCGGAAATAAGCTCCGGCATATCGGCTTCGGATTCGATCGGCTTTTCCCACGCGCCATCATGCAGTGTGAAGTCCTCCGGCATCTTCTGCGTGTCGCTCACGCGGATTACCGCCATAGGCGTCAATTCAGAAGCGGCCGTAAGCATCGAAAGGTCGCCGCTCGCCCGTAAAAAGCCGTGCTCCAGCACCGCAAAGCTTGTGCAGATTTCCTCCGCGCTTTCAAGATGATCGGTGCAAAGCAACACCGTGGCGCCGGTTTCCTTTGCGTAATCCGAAAGTGTACGCAGCACCATTGCGTCCGATACCGCTTGCTCGCCGCCGGGCAAACCGTCCGAAAACACGATCTGCGGGCGATGCACAAGCGCACGCGCCAGCGATAGCCGGCGGCACATCTCTGTGGAAAACGTGTAGACCTTGCGGTCGCGCGCGTTCCAAAGGTCAAGCTTCTTCAAAAGCTGCGCCGCATGTGTGCGGGCTTGCTCCTTGCGCATGCCATACATGGAAGCGAACATCAGCAGGTTTTCCAGAGCGCTCATGCTTCCAATGCAGGCCGCCGTATCGGTAACGATACCGCTTTTCGCGCGCAGTTTGCGACTCTCTTTCACAGAAGAAAGTCCCAGCACTGTGCTGTCGCCGAGCGTCGGGCGCACAAGACCCGTTAAAAGGCGCAGCAGCGTCGTTTTGCCGGATCTCTCCGGGCCGAGGCAGCCGACGATCTCCCCGGCTTCCACTTCAAGGTCCACGCCATTTATCGCAATGATGTCGCCGTATTTTTTCGTTAAATTTGCAGTTTGTATCGCAATCATCTGCTCACCGCCTCTCAGCGCACATCGGAGGTGCCTTTTTCGCGCAGATAGGTTGATTCCAAATCAGCCATGTGCAGCTTCACGGCGAGCGGATAGCGGTCAAATGCCAGGCTGATGGCAAAGCTGCCGCCCTTCGCCGCGTCGTCAAAGCCACCCATATGCCAGCGGATTGCCATGGCCTCCACGGGCTTTAGACGCATAAAACGCTCGATGAGGTAAACGGATTTTTCACCGTGACCGAACGGGAATGCATCGTCCACCGTGTAAAACGGACGCTTTTCCCACTGCCCGGTCTCGTCATTTTTCACGTTGCGCGTGGAGGTCTTATAAAACTGCGATTTGCACACGTCGTGCAGCAGCGCACATATCGCAAAGCTTTCTTCACTGTCGCCCTCGTCAAACCAACGCTCGCGCATCGCTTTGTAGACATTCAGGCTGTGCATCACAAGGCCGCTTTCGCAGGCACAGTGGAACTTTGTGCTTGCCGGCGCGGTGTAAAAATCGGTGGTATCCAGCCACGCCAAAAGCTTCTGCGAGCCCTCGCGCGTGATATTCTGTGTATAAATGGAGATAAATTCCTCTCTGTACGGATTCGACATGCTTGTCCTCCCGTAGATAAATTTCAAACTCTGCGTATAGTATAACACAGAAATCGCGTGTTTTCAAACAGTTTCGCGGTTTGTAAAGAAAAAGAAAGGTCATCGCAGCAAATGCCGAAATGACCCTTCCGGTAAATCAATGATTGCCCGCGCAGCCGTACTTATCTTCCCCGCAGCTATGACTGCCGCAGTCATGACCGTCCTCGTGGTGATGGTGTGCACAGACGGTATCCGGGTTATAGAGCAGTGTGCCGTTCAGCAGCGAATTGATCGCCGCGTCCGCGCTGCCGGAAACACCGGGATACAACTCGATGCCCGCTTCTGCAAGCGCCGTGCGCGCACCGCCGCCGATGCCGCCGCAGATGAGCGCATTCACGCCGTGCTGCTTCAAAAAGCCAGCCAGTGCACCGTGGCCGCTGCCGTTTGTGGGCGCGACCTCTGCATTTTTAACTTCGCCGTTCTCAATCTCATAGATCTTAAATGCTTCGGAATGGCCGAAATGCTGGAAAACCAGTCCGTTCTGATACGTTACCGCGATTTTCATGTTCATGCTTCCTTTCAAATCAAACATCCTATTTTCTGCTACGTGCAGAATATGCTCCGTCTGCGGCTGTGCCGCGTTTCGGCATTTGTCATATTCCGCACGGCTGCACCCGCCATGCTGCGGTGTGCAGGGCATCTGCTCTGCAGAAAACGCCATGCGAGAGAGCTGGCTGCTGAGTTCTTTAAGCGCCGCGCGATTGACGGTGTAGTGCATGAAATAACCGCACTTTTCGCCGAAAATGAGCCCCGCTTCACGCAGAACTTTTAAATGCTGTGAAACCGCCGCTTCCGAAATATCCAGTTGTCTTGCCAGTGCGCGCACGCAACAGTTGCGGCGCAGCAAAAGGCGCAGCAGCAAAAGGCGGTTTTCATCTGCCAGCGCTTTGAACATCATAGCCGTTGACCCCATAGCGTCCTCCTGATTAAGTATTTGCTAAATTAAATTATAGCACGAAATTTAGTTAAGTCAATACTAAATTAAATTTTCGCCTGTAAAAAAGCAGCACACCGAAACGATGCGCTGCCAAAAACTTTTATGTACGGTCATTCAACAGAACGGAAGCCCTTGCCGATGATCTCGCTCGTATTCGTGATGAACATGAATGCCTTTTTATCAACGGAACGGACATACGCGCGGAGCTTCACAGCTTCACCGCGTCTGCACGCAACCATAACGACCTTGCAGCCCTCATGCGAATACGCGCCTGTGGCATCCACAATGGTCGAGCTGCGGTTCATCTTATGAATGATGTAATCACAAATCTCCTCCGGGTGCGTGGTGACAATGGAGAAATATTTGCAGAGGTTAATACCTTCAATCACGGAATCGACCATGAACGCTTTGATAGCAAGACCGAGCAGCGAAAACAGGCCTGTGCGGATATCGAATAAAAACGTCGCGGAAAATGCGATGAGCGCATCGCTGACGAGCAGCGCTTTGCCGATATCAAGACTCGTGTACTTTTTGAGGATCATCGCAACAATATCCGTGCCGCCGCTCGAAGCGTTGCAATTAAAGAGGATCGCCGAGCCGACCGCCGGCAGCATCATGCCGTAGCACAGCTCGAGGAACGGCTGATCGGTAAGCGGCTTGGAAAGCGGAATGACCTTTTCAAACAGCCACGTCAAAAACGAAAGCAGCATGCTGCAATACACGGTAAGCACACCAAAACCGCGTCCTAAAATGATAAAACCGACGATGAGCAGGATAATATTGATAATCCACATGATATCCGCCGTGGAGAACGACGGAAAAATACGACCGAGCAGAATAGAGATACCGCTCACGCCGCCGGTGGAGAAATTATTCGGAAATTTAAAGAAATAAATGCCAATGGCAAAAATAAAGGTGCCAAACGTGATGAGCAAAAATGTCTTTAAATTTTGTTTTGTAAGCTTTTCTTTAACGTTTTGGATTGGGTTATTCATACTACGCCAACTTTCCTCATTGCAGGCAAGCCGCCTGTTTTTAGTCCGTCTGAGATTTTAACACAGCAAACACTAAAATTCAACAGGAAAGCGCACAAATGAATAATTGATTTTTTCTCCGTCATTTTTTGCAAGTTGCGCCTTTCAAAACTTGCTTTACATATGTTTCGAGCGCGTTTTGATACGCCGGAAAACGTTCCCGAAGGGAAGCGGCAAACGCCTCGGACTGTATGAAATCGCAGAATTTGCCATACGGCAGAAATTTGTAATCGATCGTTTCATTCGCCTGCAGCGTGATTGGGATATCCGCGCTTTCAACCGTTGCGGCATACTCGTAAAACACCGTCGGGCCGTGCGTCAGACGCAGCAAAAAGGTCAGCTCTTCCGGCTGCTTTACGATGCCGGTCTCTTCCCTAAGCTCCCGCACCGCGCCTGCAAGCGGTTTTTCGCCTTTTACAACGGAGCCGCCGGTCACCTCCCATTTCAGCGCGAAAATCCGCTTTTTCGGGTCGCGCTGCGTGCACAAAACCTCGCCCTGCTTTGTAACGGTGAAAATCTCCACCACACGGTGGTGCGCACCCTCCGGTATGGGCTTTTTGCCCCATTCATCGCGGTATAGATCAAAGCCGAGCAGTTCCCCGTTTTCGTCCACCGCGTCCCACACCTCACGTTTTTTGGCCATTTTCCGTTCCTCCTTTTGGCTTTTATGATGCAAAAAGGAGAGCGGCCGAAACCGTTCTCCTTCTGTGTTTTTTAAAATCAGATCAGGCTGCGGATGTAATCTGCCGCCTTGCGGATATCGCCCTCGGGGTCGTCGCCGACTTCGCGTTCGATCGTCAGGAAGCCCTTATAGCCGATGTCATTCAGCGCCTTGAAGTACGCCGGGAAATCAACGTCGCCTTCGCCGAGCGGAAGCTCAATGAAAGAAGCGTCGTTCAGCATGTCGGATTCCTCCATGCCGTACAGGATCTCCGGGCTGACATAATGCAGACGCTTGCCGTCTTTTGCATGTGTGTGCACAATGTAATCCTTCAGCGTGTAGACCGCCTGCACCGGGTCGTCGCCCGTGACCATAACAAAGTTTGCCGGATCAAGGTTGACGGAAACACCCTTGGAATGGAGGCTGTCAAGGAACCCCTTCAGCGTCGTTGCAATCTCCGGGCCGGTCTCCACGGCGAAGTGTGCCTGCATGGAGTCTGCATACGCCGCAAGCTGGCCGCAAGCATCCTGCATGATTGCATAGCGCGGGTGGCTCGGGTCGTTCGGTACAACGCCGATATGCGTTGTGATTACATCGGTCTCGAGGTCCTTTGCAAGGTCTACGATGCGTTTGGATTTTTCAATGAGCTCCGGGTTCAGCTTCGGGTCGTTGAAGCCGTGGCCGAGGTCGCCGCACAGCGCAGAGATCGTCAGGCCGTGATCCTTCACGCGCTTCAAAAATTCGCGGCGTGCTTCTGCGTTCATATTCTCGGGCGCCATTTCGCCTCTTGTTGCGTAAACCTGAACGCCTGTCGCGCCGACTGCAACAGCTTTATCGAGAGCCGTGAGCGTATCGGTGCGGAAGCCGTCCATCAGAACGCCGATAGAAAAGGGATACATAAGCAATTTCCTTTCTTAATGCACAGGGAGCTTAGCCCAGCGTGATCTCTTTGTGCTGCTCGGAGGAATCGTAAATCGCCTGCATCATCTGTGCCGTGATGATAACGGTGTCGATGTGAGACGGCAGCTTCTTGCCGGTCTTGATGCAGTCGATGAATGCGTCAATCTCGTTCTGGAAGTGGTCGCGCATCTTAAAGACAGGCCTATACTCCGTGAGTGCACCGTACTCGGAACTGTAAACGGTGAAATCCTTGCCATACTGGAGACGGATGCCACCCTTATCGCCCATGAAGTCGATGTAACACTCGTTTTCGCCGATGTTCTGCGCCCAAGCGCCGTGCAGAGAGATGACCGGGCCTTCGGTACGGATCATGCCGACAACGGAGTCGTCCACGTCGTAGGTGCCGTCGTACTTCGGGGGGCCTGCCCACATGTCGGTGTATGCGTAGCCCTTCATGTCCTTGCCAAGCTCGCAGAAGGCTTCACCCGTAACGGTCTTAACCTTCGGGTCGCCGCAGCAGTACATAACGATATCAAGGTAATGTACACCCCAGTCAATCAGAGCACCGCCACCTGCAATCGCCTTTGTGGTGAACGCGCCGCCGAGGCCCGGAATGGAACGGTGTGCACGGAAGCTGGCATGTACATGGTAGATATCGCCGAGCTTGCCGTCGTCGATATACTTTTTGATGAGGTTAACGCTGTCATTGAAGCGGTTAACAACGCCGATATTGAGCACCTTGCCGGTCTCGTGCTGAACCTTCTGCATCTCAAGGGCTTCCTTGTAGGTTCTTGCAGCCGGCTTCTCGCACAAAACATTCTTGCCTGCGCGCAATGCGTCAATGGAAATAGTCGGGTGAACATTGTTCGGGGTGCAGACGGAAACAGCTTCAACTTCCGGGTCTGCCAGGACATCGTGATAATCCACAACAGCGGTGCCGCAGCCGTACTTTTCAACGGCAGCCTGTGCGCGCTCCGGGATGATGTCGCAGAAATACTTGATTTCTGCCTCCGGGTTGTTCATGTAAGACGGGATGTGTGCTGCATTTGCGATCGTACCGCAACCAATAACGGCAACTTTCATTGGAATACAACTCCTTTAAGAATTTTCTGCGGGCTGCGGAAGATTCTTTTTATCCTCCTCAGCCCATTTTTTATATTCACGCGGCGCCATGCCCACATATTTTTTGTAAGCGCGGCTGAACGCATGGATCGATTTGAAGCCCATCAACTCGGCGACTTTTGTAACGGAATATCCCTGACGAAGATACTCGTTTGATTTTTCAAAGCGCCGCTTTGTGTGATAGGATTTCAGGCTTTCGCCCGTAAACGCAGAGAACTTCTGCGCAATATGGGTATAACTGTACCCAAACTCCGCACTGAGCGCGCTGAGATTTTCCATGGACTCAAGGTGCACATCAATGTAATTGATGACATCGTAGACGAGCTTTTCATCGGAATTATTGCTGCCGCTCAGTAAGTAGTTTTTGTAGAACTTTCGGCTGAAAATGCGGTATACGCCGCAGATGATCTCCTGCATGTACGCTTCAATCAAAAGGTTCGAGAGTACGTCGTCCGAAATGAATTCGGAAAGCACGCGCATGAACGTGTCCTGTAAGCTGACCGCGTTATGAAACTGCACCTGCTCGTTCGTATCAAAAAAACTCTTAAGCTGTGCAATCTTCTCATTTACGATCGGCTCTACAAAATCAAAGCCGAGATAAAAGAAACGCAGCGGTTCAATCTCCGCCGAGATGATGTTGTGCATCTGTCCCTTGCGCACAAGGAGCAGGTCACCCTTCTGCATGGTGTACACCGTATCATCTACATAAAATGCACCGGTGCCGGAAAGCACGTATGTAATCTCATAGACCGCCTGCTCGTGCTCAAAGGTCTGGTAACCTGCTTCGCAGCTTAAGTCCCCAATCTGATACAGAACATATGGCCCGTACAGCATATCCATACCGGCGTATGTATTATCGAAGTGAAATTTTGCCCGATTGACCGGCATTGTGGTATCGCCTCTGTGTTTACGCCCTTATTATAATGAAAGAGCGCAGGAATGTATTTGATATTTTTTGCAAATCAGATGGTAAAAAACACAACTTTACCAGAAAATCAGCTTTTCTTCGCCTCTTTTTCAATGGCATCGAGCTCCCGGCACAAATGGCCGAACAATTCGCCGCTCACAACATTTTCGGTCTCGCCCGTCATGTTAAGCGTCACGCGGTCCAAAAAAGAGGAAAACGCTTCAAGCTCCTCTTCCGAAAAGCCCTGAAACGCCACCGCGTCGATCTGGTCTAACCGCTCGCGGCACATGGCACAGACCCTTTGCCCTTCTTCAGAGATATAAAGCCGCTTGCAGCGCAGGTTTTCTGCATCCACTTCTTTTGTGAGATACCCCGCCTTCTGCAAGCGCTTTGTAGAGAGTGCAATGGAGGCCGGGCTGACGCGCAGATGGTCTGCCACCTGCACCTGTGTGCACCCGGGATTTGCCGCAACGAAATCCAGTACAGGCATCTGGCCGAAATACAGGCCATGCTCCTGCGCCCCACGCCGATGTGCAAGCTGCTGCACAAGCTCCAGCTTATGTAACTTTCTCATCAGTTCATGCAATTCCATAGCCGCACTCCTCATACATCTCTTTGATATTATTATAACCCCGCTGTTAAATTTGTCAACCCATAGTGCCGTTTTCCCGTGCACTTCGGTTCAATATTCTCCTTTACACGGACGCTTTATTGTGCTATACTGTTAGCAGCTTGATTACAACAATTTGGAAGGGGTCTTAAAAATGAATGAAACGATTCAGGTTTTGATGAACCGCAAGTCCGTCCGTGTTTTTGAGGATAAGGAGATCACACCCGAAATCAAAGATATTATCCTCGCCGCTGCCATGCGCGCACCGACCGGCGGCAACTGCATGCCGTACTCCATCATTGACGTGACGGATCAGTCCATTAAGGATAAGCTTGCCGAAACCTGTGATCATCAGCCGTTCATTGCACAGGCGAAAATGGTGCTCATTTTCTGTGCAGATTACCACCGTTGGTACAGAAAGTTCAAAATGGCGGGCTGCGAAGACATTCCCGCGCCGGAGCTCAGCAACATGGTGCTTGCAACGGAAGATGCCGTCATCGCCGCACACACAGCCTGCATCGCCGCGGAAAGCCTCGGCATCGGTTCCTGCTATATCGGCGATATTGTTGAGAACTTCGAGATTCACAAAGAGCTTTTAAACCTGCCCCCGCAGGTCGCGCCGCTTTGCATGCTGGTCTTCGGCTATCCCACCCAGCAGCAAAAGGAAAGAAAGCAGACAACTCGTTTTGCAAAGAGCTCCATCGTGTTTGAGAACCGGTATCGTGAGCTTTCTGAAGAAGAGCTGCTCGAAATGATGCCAAACGACCGCACAAAGGCGTTCTATAACCGCAAATATGTTTCCGATTTTGCGCAGGAAATGGTGCGTTCCACAAAAGAGATCTACAAAAACTGGAATTCCAAGGAATAAGCCATGCTGCACATCGGTTGTCATCTTTCTGCCTCTAAGGGCTACTACGCCATGGGCAAAACGGCACTTTCCATCGGCGCGGATACGTTCCAATTCTTCACGCGAAACCCGCGCGGCAGCCGCGCAAAGCCGCTTGATCTGAACGACGCACAGAAGTTAAACGAGTTGGCGGCGGAAAACCACTTTGCCGTGCTGCTCGCCCACGCGCCATATACAATCAATCCCTGCTCCGCAAACGAAGGCACCCGCACATTCGCCCGCGAAACGATGCAGGATGATTTGAAGCGTCTGGAAGCCACACCGCACAATCTCTATAACTTCCACCCCGGCAGCCACGTTGGACAAGGCATCGAGACCGGCGTCACACAGATCAGCGAAACGCTGAACGCCATTTTATCTTCCGAACAGACCACCACGGTTTTACTCGAGGCCATGGCAGGCAAGGGCACGGAAGTCGGCTCTCATTTTGAGGAACTCCGTGAAATTCTGGACCGCGTAACGCTCTCCGACCTCATGGGCGTGTGCCTCGATACCTGCCACGTGTTCGATGCCGGGTATGACATTGTAAACGACCTCGACGGTGTGTTGACAGAGTTTGACCGCGTGATTGGGCTTAACCGCCTGAAAGCGGTACACATTAACGACAGCATCTTCGGGCTTTCCTCTCACAAAGACCGCCACGCAAAGATCGGCGAGGGCAAGATTGGCACGGAAGCGTTCCGCCGCATCATCAACCACCCTGTCCTGCGCCGCCTCCCCTTTTATCTCGAAACTCCAAACGAACTCCCCGGCTACAAAGCCGAAATTGAACTTTTAAGAGCGATGGTTGAGGAGAGCTAAAAGCATAATTAACCATAACACTCTAAGCACCCAGGCCGCGTTTGTACCGGCTTGGGTGCTTTTAGTCATTTCACTTTTACTCCCACAACCGCAGCAGTAAATTTCTACTAACTAATAGTGAATATTTCCCGCAAAGCTTTCCCTTTTTAGGAAAGCCTCACAAAATATTTGAAGCGCTCAAATGCGTGCTACCACACTTGTGAAATTGGATAATTTATGGTAACAGATTTTGCGTTAGAAATCAGCTTGTCGCCACACTAGATAAATTGACATAGTAATAAAACTATATTTTGTTCATTTTCTTTCTTTCCAGTTTACCCCAGTTCAGTTTGTTCTTCTTGTATCCCACAAATGCAGTCGCACGGACAAATGCCAGAGAAAAGCGGAGAAAAGTTGTTTCAAAAAAACAAGCAATAATAGCAAGGATCAGTTCTCGAAAAGAAAGCTTCTGGTCAATGGTATAGATTCTTGAAAAATATGCAGTTAATGTGAGTAAAATACCATACAGGGCATAGCAGGCAAGAAATACCAGCATAAATTTCACATTCAGCATATCCATCACCACAGATAAAACCATTGTAAGTACACCCAAAAGTTCAATAAATGGTGACAATAATTCGTAAAGCAGAAAATAAAGATAGGATAAAAGTCCTACAGCCCCGTACCGTGGGTTTGCCAGCATTTTACGGTGTCCCCACATACACTGGAACAATCCTCTCTGCCATCTTTTCCGCTGCTTGCACAATTCACTTAATTTTTCCGGAGTTTGCGACCAGCAGATGGCATCCTGTGCAAAATGAATTTTATATGGCTTACGATTCATGCGGCTGAATTCATGAAGTCTGACTACCAGTTCCATATCCTCGCCCATTGTACTGTTGTCATATCCGCCTACGGCAATCACTGTTTTTTTCTCAAATAATCCAAAAGCTCCGGATATGATCATATTTGCATTGATTTTATCCAACAGGATACGTGCTGCCAGAAAAGAACGGTCATATTCCAGGGATTGCATTCTTGCTATTATATTCCTGGGCAGCCTATATTTTATCACATGACCTTTTTTTATGACAACACCATTGGCTGGGCGGACACTTCCACCAACGGCTATTACATTTTCGTCCTCCAAAACCGGGCGAACGATTTTCTCCAGCGAATCATACTGTAAAACAGAGTCCGCATCCATACAGATAAACCAAGGATACCTGGCTGCATTGATTCCGGCATTTAAGCTGTCTGCTTTTCCGCCATTCTTCTTGCGGATCAAAGTAATGGGCACTTTCTGGTTCGGGCATTCATAAACCTCTTCCTCAGGCTGGCATTGGATCAGATGACGGATCGGGCGTTCCACTCGCTCCATATGAAATGCATCAATCAGAACCTGAGATGTTTTGTCTTTAGAACCATCATCTATTACTATAATTTCATATAGTTTATAATCCAGGTTGAGAAGTGAAGTGACTGTATCCTTCACCGTAACCTCTTCGTTATAAGCCGGAACAAGAATGGAAACCGGTATGTAATAGCTTTGCCACAGTTTATTGTGCAGCTGTTCAAGGCGGTATGATCTGTGCAGCTCAATTGCGCCTGCTACAACCGACAAAAACAAAAAGCTGGAATATCCAATCAGGTATATAATAAAAAACAGATTGATACATTCCAGAAAAAAACGAAATGCATCGGTCATAAGCCCGCCCCCCTTTGTGCTTTTACTGCATCCAGCTGGTACTCTAACATTTCTTTTGCGTAGCGGTCATTTCCCTGTAAAATATCAGCTAATGCATCCCTATCTGTATTCAGAACTGCAAGGCTTTTTGCAGCATTACGACGGATATACCAGTTTTTACTGGAAGTCTCTTTTTTCAAGATTTCCAGTGTCTGTGGTCCGGGATACACAGCAAGAGCAGAAATACAGGCATTCTGCAATTCCCAGAACCCTTCCTTTTCTTCTTCGGCGTGATGAAGCAAAAAAGGAACACTTCTTTCATCCTGATATCTACCAAAATAGCGGACACATGCGATTTGAATTTCCATATCCTGGCTTGTTTCCAACATAGACAGCATTTCATCCTTCCAGTTTGACGATGCATATCTAATATAATCCAACAAGCTTACCTGCATCCTTGGATGAAATTCACTCATTTTTTTCCAAAGGAGTGGTATCAGTTCTTCTTTTTTATCGAAGGAAAGAAGTCCATCTGCAAGTATTTTTTCATGCGGAAGCAGCTGCTCATTTGCATCCAGAAATGTCAATGCCTGCATAACCGCGTGTATATCTTCTGAACTGTATAATGCCCGCAAAGCATTCTCCCTGCAATAGAGACTTTTATTTCCAAGCAGGTCAAAAAGAAATGGGAAAACAATTTCCTTAGCCTGAAATTTCGTCATATGAAATATGGCAAATACATAAGCCAAGCAGGCCTTTTCCATATCCGATTTTCTTTCATAAACCGGTATCAGTTCTTCCATCAGCCGACTTACAGATGCTATTCCCTGCTGGAATTGTTCCGGCATACTGTTTTCAACTTTATATAATGCTTCACTGAACGTCAGAAGTCTACTGGTTGAATGAAGCTCTTTAACCAGCCTTTTTTCCTGCTTTTTATTTTCCGTTATATTTTCTAAAAACAACTGTCTGTATTCTTCGCAATATCGTTGTTCCCTCCTTTTCAGAACACAGGAACGATATCTTGAGATTATCTCTGTAAAGCAGTTAAACAGGATAATCCCCACACAGACAATAAAATAAAAAGCAATCACAAGCTGTGCTATCATTCGTATTCCTTTCCTGTCCAGTATGTCTTCAGAACCTGGTATGCTTCTTTTAATCTTTCATGGTAGGGTACTGTATTCTCCCATCCTTTCAGTTTAAGGCATCCCATCTCGATTGTATTTCCTTCTCTGCCAAAACCTATAAACATCTCTTTGATCCCCACTGCTTCAATGCCATAATTTCCGTCATAATAATCATCATGGATCTGCATTCGGGACGGATCAGAAAAATTCAGCAGCTGCCATGGGATTCTAATTTCCACATCATCTCCGTTACAGATAAAATCTGCCCTGGAATCATAAGCAGATGCAGATGGATTTCCATTACCATAATACAGCTTTCCACTTTCAAAGGTTTTTAACGGTGTGGCAGCATCCTGATACTGACCAATAACATCCCGTAATACCATGCAGATATTTTCGAATACAGCGCTGTCCTTGGCTGGTGGATCAATATAAGGATCTTCTCCTGTAATATCTTCCTCATAATTGGCATGAATGGGATTATACCGATCCTGAACCAACAGACGAGTATTATCTTTTCCATTTAAGATCAGTACAAAATCTGTAGGTCTTTCAAATTCTGCTGTACAATTTTCCATACGGGTACTGCCTGTTTTAGGGGTCGTATCAACCGGAACATACAGCGTGTCCTTTTCCAGATCAAAGTCCTTTTTATGGAGATATAAATAAACATCGGAGGCATCATACTTCACACTGATGAAAGAGCCGTCTTCGTATTGGATCACCATATCTTTATCTGTCCATTCGGAAGTATCCCCGTCCACGTAACAAACACTTTCTTTTTCCCCACAGTCAAATGCCAGCAAGCCAAAATGCTGATCATTTGTCTGAGCATCTTCCCAGTAAATATTACGGCTCAAATCTACAGCATACATGGTATTCCAGGTGTGCTTGAACCATTCATCCTGCCAGGAATAGACACAGCCTCCGGAAAGTCCGGCAGCCATAATGTCTTCATAACAATCTACCAGAATCTTTCCCTGTTCTTTTTCAGAATAGTATCCAAGTCCTCTGCTGGTCACCTGATTCTCCTGAATCTCACCTCGTCCTGTAGCTGCACCAAATTCAACAGCCAAAACCGGCATTGTATGATGTTCGTTTAAAAGTCTTAAATATGCCCGATAAGTATTCCGTTTTCCGTCAGGAGTAATACAGTCACTAAAGTCAATCTTTTTATCAGACAAGCTGTTCCATGTTGTGTATTCCATACAGGAAAAGTAATCCTGATCATATGGAGATGCACTGTAGCTGGCAAACTGACCTGATATAAATTTATCAGTTGCAGTTATATGTTCTGTGTCGATCCGGGCACATTTTCGGAAATATTCTGCAATCTCTTTAGGATAATCAAAGGGATCTGTTGCATTTCCACTGGAGAAGGAGATCAGACGCTGCTCATCATATCTTGTTGATTCATAGTGCAGCATCCTGTCACCTGTTTTTGCAAGCAGGGATTCAAAGGCAGAGGCATCTTTTGAAGCAGTAAGATAGGTTCCTTTATAAGGTTCCATATCCGGATATTTCTCATCTGTATATGCAACTGTTGTATCTTCCCATCCATTTCCGATAATATATCCCAGCACCCATTTCGAGACATCGTGTAAATAAAGTCCTGTACTTGTATCTGCATCATTATTGATGATCAGTCGTTTTCCATGGATCACATCTACAGTGACCAGGCAATTATCCAAAAGCTTTCCTGCAAAGGAGTCGGCATATGCATCCACTCGGGAGTTCTGTATATAATCATTTACCCAGATTCCCTGAAGTAAATATAACGGCTCCTCATGTTGGGAATTGTATTCATAGAACGCTTTATAAAAAGACGGATTCTGGACAGAATAGACTCTCAGCGTATTTGCTCCCGCTTCCTGGATCAGCTGAAACCAGTGCAGATAGGTTTCTTTGGTGATCGCATAATCTGTAGACCATTCACCAGGAATACCGCTTCCCATATCCATTCCCCTGACTTCAAATGGTTTCCACTTATCTTTGTCCTTTATAAGTATCTCTTTATTCTCAGTCCGGACAAATGTGTTTACATGATTGTCCCGGCCTGAGTCTACATAAAATCCGCCATAAAACACAGCTATAAATCCAATAAATAGAAGCAGAATGATGGCAGATATGCCGATAATAAATCGTTTCATATTTTAATCATTAACCTCATTATACTGCTTTACACGGGAGGATGCTGAATACTGACGCAGAGTCTCAATGTTTTCATCCAGCCATTCTCCTCTGTTTCGCAAGTAACCTTTTAACTGTCCTTCAGCGGCAGATCTGCTGTCCAAATTTCTCGATACCGGAACCAGAAGTCCCTTTGCCTGCTGTTCCACACTTCCCCATCGTGCGTCGTTTCTTTCAAGAGCAGGTCCAATAAAATCAAGGGTTTCATCAATATAATGATAAAGTGATTCCTCACTTAACAGACCTTTTCGCAAGGAATGATATCGCTGGATGATCCGTTCAGTAAAATCCTCATCTTTGATAAGCATTTCAAACCATAATCGGTTGTTCAGGAAAAATCCTGTATAAGGAAGTTCCTCTTCAAAATAGTTATTGCAGGCATTATTAAAATCCCATACACACATACGATACAGATTATCTGTTCCCTTATAAATATAAGTGGAATAGTTTCCGGCATCTGCATTACTGGAAAGCTCATTGATTATAAAGTAATCTACAAAGCTGTCTACATCTATCATAGAAGTGTAGCCATGTTTTTCCCTGTCATAATCATATGAATACAGAGTTTTTTCAAAATCTGAAAAATCCTGCCGGATTTCTTCTGTCAGTCCGGCATCCCTGTTCCTGCTTCCGGGATATTCTATCTGCAGCTGGAAGGGGGTTTTGTAGGTATACGTTGTAAAGCTGTTTAAAGCTTCTTCGTCCGCATGCTGATGATCCAGGCGAAGCAGGTATCCGGAAAATGTGCTGTTCTTGGCATTTACACGAAGTCCCAGCCTGGCGCCATCTTTTCCGCCGGTTATCACTTCAGTCATTACATATAGACCTTCATATTCACCATTAAGAATTACTTCGCAGAATCTTACATTTGGCGCGTAAGGCATCATTTCTCCGGCAAGATTGTAAAACATATAATTTCGTATGGCTGTTTTATCGAGCCAGGGACCGTATAATACCCACTCATGGTGCGCATCCATTCCCATAATGGAAAGCGGATTGTTTTCCCCTTCTTTATCTACAAGTCTGATGGCATAGCTTGGCTTATCAAACGCTCTTGAGGAATTACCTCTCATTCGTATGCGGATTGCAGAAGATACATCTGCCGTTTCATTTGCATGATGGTACTCTTTGCTGTCATTTCCGATTATATCCATCTGAGCAGCAATTGTAGTTTCCCCATCAGCCGCACATGTATAAATGCGGTTGTTTCCATCATCCTTAATGGGTCTTCCCGGGATTACCACCCCATCTGTATCAATTTTGACAATCGGAAGATATGTACACAGACCGCCATCCGCAGGATCCGTACATGGTTCCTGAGGAATTTCCTGTTCATGCTGGTGAACTCTCTCTGTTGTTCGATAGTCCTGATAAAGCAGCGGCGCAAAAACAGCAATCAGGATAACCGCAAAGCAGCATGTAAATCCTATTATTTTATATTTCATATCAGTTATAAATCTCATCGCTTTGAGCTACAATATTAACACTTTCGATTTGTCCAAGGTTATAGAAATCATCTGTTAAAGCCGGATGCTGTTTCTGAACTTTTCCCAGTATTTTTCTGGATAATTCATAAATGTACTCAGCATTCTCCTCTGTCGTATTTTTTACCCGAAGAACGGCACCAGTCCCAAAATAACGAAAGACCTGGGATTCTATATTTTCACAGCGGCTTCTTTTTGCACGGATGATCAAAAGCATACGGTTATCACTGCGGATTGCTCCCACGATAAGAAAGATAAGAAAAATAGCAAAACTGCCTACTGCAGCAACCAGATAATCTCCAACTCCACAGCATATTCCCACAATAATCGTCCAGAAAATATATACAGTATCTCTGGAATCTTTTATTGCAGTTCGAAACCGCACGATAGATAATGCACCGACCATACCAAGCGACAATGCAATATTGTTTCCTATGACAGTCATAACTGTTCCTGTCATAACCGTCAGAACGATTAGTGTTACTCCAAATTTTTTGCTGTAAATCGTTCCCTTATGTGAGATCACATATGAAATAAAAATAAGCAGACCAATAACAGCACTTACCAGAATATGCATTGTAATTTGCTGCCAGGTCATATCCCCCTGCTGGGTAAGCAGGTTATAAATTGTCTCTTTCATTCCCATTCCTCCTAAAATTTGTAGTCACAGCCAATTTGTCTTGCCATACAGTATTTGCTCACGGAAAGCTCGCTTTTCTGAACGGGCAGAAGCATATGCTTGATATAGCTTAACAAAAAACCGTTATATTTTACTTCCAACACTGTAGCAAAAGGAGACATTACACTGTTTAACACCAGATTTCTATCAAACATATTGAAATTTACTTCATTAGCCCGTATTCCAGAGTCAAAAGTTATTCGAATAGAATTTTCCGGCGCGATAAATGCAAATCTGTCATATTCTACAACTGTTTTAGGACGGTATGCCCACATTTCCATAATTGAATGACATTCCTGTCCAAACTCACTGCCACTGTTTAAAAGTACAGAATAATCACCCTCGATGAGAGCCTGCGCTTCCCTTCTGGATAATCTTAATGATCGCTTCCGCTGATAAGGTCCCTGCTTCTGCTTCATTTCAAACAGTGCAAAATCCGCATCAGGACTATATACCCGCAAACGGAACTTTCTTCTTAACTCCAGACCATCTTCTTTTTCCTGAAAATCCCGATTTGACAAAGAATCAAAGTACAAAGAACGGACCGGATAACCATCCGGTCCATTATGTGAGTCAGTATGAACCACGTTTGACAAATAATTCCGAAGTTTTAATGCTTCTGCCTGATTAAGCAGAAATTTTTTTTCTTCCCGCAGAACATCGCGCATAGTATTATTTCCTCCTTCCTTTGCTTTTTAGTAAATACTATAATAGTATACACCCATAAAAATTTTTTGTCCATATATAGAATAAAACTTTGTAGTATGCAATGAACTTTCGATAAAATCAACAATAAATATATAAAAATAATAATGAAAATGGGGGATGTTGTATGATATCAAACTGTCAAAAATATCTTGCAATACGATTAACATTTATCTGTGTGATCGTACTGTATAGATCACTTGGTGATAGACAGTTTCGGATGCACGGTCTCGGCAGGAATTCATCCGCCCGACCCATTCCAGTTGGTCGTTGGCTTTCAGCGCTTTCGTAATGCCCTCTGCATCTGTCATTTGCTTTACCAGCCGAAGAAAAAGCGCCGCCTCGGGATCACTCCCAAGACGGCGCTTTTCTGTTGTGGATCAGAGCGAACATTTTACGGCGAAACCGCCGCTGAAGAAATAGGTGTTCGTCCAATACCTGTTTGGTGGAGATGGCGGGAATCGAACCCGCGTCCGAAAACCGGTTACCGGGGCTTTCTACGAGTGTAGCGGCTCTTTTGACATTCCCTCCGCGCACCGCCGAACAGCAGGCTTTGTGCATCAGTAGCCTTTAGATCATGACGGGCTTAAAGGCGTGGGCCCGTTCACGTGCACCGCTAAGTGACGCTCTTATCCCGTCCGCGGTCCTACGGGTAAGAACGGCTGCTTAATTAAGCAGCAACAGCAACTGTATTGTTGTCGTTTAATTTTAAGTTTGCGGATTTTATAGCGGTCCCGCACCGCTACTCGCTTACCAGAGCTTCCAGTCCCCGTCGAAACCTTTACATCCCCATATAAAAAGCGATATTGCTACCGCTTTTATCTGTTTTTCTCTTTCAGCGCACGCTGAATATCGCGTTGAGCATCACGCGCGGCCATATCGGCTCGCTTGTCGTAGAGCTTTTTGCCCTTGCATAGACCGACCTGCACCTTCACCCGCGAACCCTTAAAGTACACGGAAAGCGGAATGAGCGAATAACCGACGGTTTTGGAAAGGCCAAAAAGCCGCATGATCTCGCGCTTGTGCATGAGCAAACGGCGCACCCGCATGGGATCGCGGTTAAAGATGTTGCCCTGCTCATACGGGCTGATATGGCAGCCGTTTAAGAGCATTTCACCGTCCACAACAGAGCACCACGCGTCCTTTAAGTTGCATCTGCCCTGCCGCAGCGATTTCACCTCTGTGCCGCAAAGCTCAATGCCCGCTTCAAGGGTCTCCTCCACAAAGTAGTCGTGGTAGGCCTTTTTGTTCTGGGCAATCGTTTTAAATTCTGTTTTTGCCACTTGGCCTGCCTCCTTCTGCTTTGTGTGTGATTTACTATACACCACTTTCGCGGTTTTGTCAACGCGAAATCGATTTTACAGCTCCTGTCTGCCCTCAATGGCGCGGGAAAGCGTCACTTCATCGGCATATTCGAGGTCGCCGCCGACCGGGATGCCGTACGCAAGACGCGTTACGCGGATACCGAGCGGCTTTAACAGGCGCGAAATGTACATGGCGGTCGCTTCGCCCTCAACGGTCGGGTTCGTCGCCATGATGACCTCCTGCACGGTGCCGTCCTGCACGCGACGCAAAAGCTCTTTTATTTTGAGCTGATCCGGCCCGATGCCGCCAAGCGGCGAAATGGCACCGTGCAGCACGTGGTAGGTCGCGTGGAACTCATTTGTGCGCTCCAGTGCGAACACGTCGCGTGGGTCTTCCACCACGCAGATAACCGAGCGGTCTCGGCTTTCATCGCGGCACACGGGGCAAAGGTCGCCGTCCGTCAAATTGCAGCACACGGAGCAGTAATGGATCTGCTCGTGCGCGTCGATGATCGCCTGCGCAAAGCTTTCGGCATCCGCTTTATCCATGTTGAGCACGGCATACGCAATGCGCTGTGCGGATTTATGCCCCACGCCCGGCAAGCTCTCAAATTTATCGACGAGCCGTTCGAGCGGCGGTACGTGATAACCGGCCATTAGAGGATGCCCGGAAGGCTCATGCCGCCGGAGATTGCGCCAAGCTTCTCCTCTTTCTCGTTTGCGGCTGCGCGCAGTGCTTCGTTGACGGCAGCAGCGACGAGGTCGCCGAGCATCTCGGCATCATCAGGGTCGATGACCTCCGGCTTGATGTCGATATTCTTTACTTCCATTTTGCCCGTTACGGTTGCGGAAACGGCACCGCCGCCTGCGGCCGCGGTGTATTCCTTCGCTTCGAGCTCCGTGGTAATCTGCTCCATCTGCTCCTGCATCTTCTGTGCCTGGCGTGCAAGCTGCTGCAAATTTGCGGCTCCGCCGCCGCCCATACCCTGCGGTAAACGTGCTTTCATAGTTAAGACTCCTTACTGTGTAGTTTTTAAATTTATTTTTCTTCGATCTCCACGCCGGCTTCGCGCATATCGTGCAAAAAGGCGTCGAGCGGATCTTTCGGTTTTTCGCCGTCCGCTGCGGGCGGCTTATAAGGGCCGAGTTTATACACACGCCCGGTCACCTGCTGAATGGCCTCGCGGATCTTTTCTCTCTGGCTGGCACGTTTCAAGAGATCAAACGCAATCTGCGGCGCTTCGATGAGCATGTAGTCGCCGCTGATGTATGCCGCTGAGCCCTTGAATGCCGACGCCACCGACTTTGAGTAATTTTCCATATAGCCGATAATGTCCGACCAGCCGTCGAACGGCTGCGCATTTTTTGCAAGCTCCTCTGTGGACTGCGGCTTGTCCTTTACCGCGGGCTGCACAGGTGCGTTGTTCTGTGGTGTCTCGGGCTGTTGTACCGGTGCTGCCGGTGCTTCAGCCGCGGGTACACTCGGTGCCGGGGTGATGGGACGGCGCAGGCCGCCGCGCTCCAAAGCTTCAATGCGGCGCAAAAGTGCTGCGGGCGAGGTATCCATTTCCGGCGTGCAAAGACGGATAAACGTCATTTCCATTTCCGTGCGCTTATTCATAGTCTTCATGCGCGACTGCGCGGACTGGAACGCATCGAGTGCGTGCAGAATCGTTGAAAGTTCCATGGAAAGCGCCGTTTTGGTCATGGCTTCCAGCTCTTCGCCAACGGCATTTACAAGCCCGCTTGCGTCTTTCATCGTTTTGATGAGCATCAAATTGCGGAAAAAGCCCGCAAGCTCCTCGCACAGCCTGCCCATGTCTTTGGAAGACTTATACAGCGCGTCGATCTTTTCGAGTGCCGCGGTGCGGTCGCCCGTGCGAATGCACTCGGCGAGTTCAATTAAGTGCCCACGCCCCGCAAGGCCTGCCGTTTCCGCAACGAGCCCATACGTCACGTGCCCGTCGCTGCGGCCGATGCACTGATCCAAAATGGAAAGCGCGTCGCGCATGCCGCCGTCTGCCGTAACGGCGATGAGCATCGCGGCATCGTGGTCGATTGTCACATTTTCCTGCGTGCAGACCCACTCAAGGCGCCCTGCGATGTCCTCCGGTGCGATGCGGCGGAAGTCAAAACGCTGACAGCGCGATAAAATCGTCGGCAACAGCTTATGGACTTCGGTCGTCGCCAAAATGAAAATGACGTGTGCGGGCGGTTCTTCGAGCGTTTTTAAGAGGGCATTGAACGCCGAAACGGAGAGCATGTGCACCTCATCGATGATATATACGCGGTATTTCGCCGTAGTCGGCGTGAAGTTGGATTCTTCAATGAGCGCGCGGATGCTGTCTACGCCGTTGTTGCTCGCGGCGTCCAGCTCTACAACGTCCAAAACAGAGCCGTCATCCAGTCCTCTGCACACGTCGCACTTGCCGCATGGATCGCCGTTTTGGGGATCCATGCAATTGACCGCCTTCGCCAGAATTTTTGCGCAGGTCGTTTTTCCCGTGCCGCGCGATCCGGTGAACAGATATGCGTGCGAAATGCGCCCGGCCATCAGTTCGTTTTTTAACGTGACCGTCACCTGCGGCTGACCGACGACATCGGAAAACTGCTGCGGACGATATTTTCTGTACAACGCTTTATACAAACGGCGGCGCTCCTTTCTTTGTGGGTGATAAAAGAAAAAGACGATTGGAACGTAGAATATGTGAACGGACAGGCAGCCTGCATCGCACCAGACGATCCGCTTAATGCTGCTCGGTTCCCCGCCTGACATGGTTCACGGTGTCTCGCCGCGCAGACCTGTCCGCTCGCATATTCCACGGTATATTCCAACCGCCTTGGCTTTTTCCGTGCGCGGAACATACTTGACCGCGTACTTTAGTATTATACACGTTTTCCCTTGAAAAGGCAAGCAAAAAATCGTATAATTTTGTATATGTTCATATTTGTAACGCGCACATGGGATTTTTTGCAGATTCTGCGCGGCAAAACAGGAAAGGATGAAAGAAAATGAAGATCAGAAACGCAGAGCTCTGTGACCTGCCCTATCTGCTTGAGATGCTGGAAAACGCGAAAGCTTCGCTGCGGGCGCTCGGCATCGACCAATGGCAAAACGGCTACCCGAACGAAACCACCCTGCGTGAGGACATTCAAAACAAAATCTGCCGTGTTGTGATAGACGACGAAAACAATATTCTTGCAAGTGCCGCCGTGTATGTGGGCGACGAGTCGACATACCACGAAATTTATAACGGCGCGTGGCAGACAGAAAACAAAATCTACGGCATCGTGCACCGCATTATGGCGGCAAATCATGCGAAGAAGCGCGGCGCGGCATCGTTTTTGATGACCTACTGCGCGAAGCTCTCGCTTGAAGCGGGTGTCACCTCCATGCGATGCGATACGCATCCCGGCAACATCATCATGCAGCACACGCTCGAAAAGAACGGTTACATTCGCTGCGGCATCATTCACCTTACGGACGGCGCAGACCGCTTTGCCTACGAAAAAGTTCTGAAATAACGCACAACAGACACAGGCCCCGACGAGCATGACAAAACGCTCGCCGGGGCCTCGTTCATTCTATTCTGTTATTTCTTTCGTCCGGTAAAATGACACCTTGCGGCATCATCGAAGTGCGCGGCTTTCGTCGCGCCGGTCAAAATGCTTACATAGAGATCAGGCCGAATGCGTTCATGACAGAGCTGATAAGGATGATGGCTGCAAAGACCGGGCAAAGATACTTGATCATCATGACGAAGATCTTCTTCCTGCGGAACGTGCCGCCTTCTTGCGTCATTTCTTCTTCAATACGGTCTACACCGATCACGCGGGAAACGAGCAGGCAAGTCGCAATAGCCGCAATCGGCATCATAACGGAGTTCGTTAAGAAATCAAAGAAATCGAGGAACTGCATGCCGAGAATCTTTACGGCATCGAGCGGGCCGTAGCCGAGCGAAGACAGCGTGCCGAGCGCGAGCATGATGATGCCGATGACAACGGTCGACTTTTTGCGGTTCCAATGGAGTTCATCTTCAAACGTGGAAACGGCGCTTTCCGTCAGCGCAATAGAACTTGTGACCGCCGCAAACAGCACAAGCACGAAGAACAGAATGCCAACCACCGTGCCGAGACCCATGCTGGCGAACACCTTCGGAATCGTGATGAACATCAATGACGGGCCCGCCTGCAAGGTGTTCGGGTCGCCGCCGGAGAACGCAAAGACCGCCGGGATGATCATAAGGCCGGCCATAATGGCGATGGCGGTGTCGAAAACCTCTACATTGCGCGTAGAGTTCTCAATAGACGTTTCTTTCTTCATATAAGAGCCAAACGTAACAAGGATGCCCATGGCGATGGACAGCGAATAGAACATCTGTCCCATGGCGGAAACGACCGTCATCCAGGAGAAATTCTCAAGGTTCGGCACAAGGAAATACTGAATGCCCTTCAGTGCGCCGGGACGTGTGACGGAATAGATTGCGATGATGACAGACAACACGACAAGGATCGGCATCATGAATTTCGACACACGCTCAATACCGTTGCGCACGCCGGCAAAAATGATGGTCAGCGTGATGAGTGCAAAAACGATAAAGCAAATTTCGGCGGACACGCCGTCCGAGATGAACATCGAAAAATATCCGTCCTCCGCAAGCTTTGTTCCGTTGCCGCAAATGTACTCAAAAAGATATTTGATGACCCAGCCGCCGATAACGGAATAATAAGGCACAATCAGGATTGGGATAATGGCGTTAATCCAGCCGCCGGCTTTTAATGTATGCGACTTTGTAAACGATGCAAATGCACCCACAGGGCTTTTGCGCGTCATGCGGCCAAGCGATGTTTCTGCAACGATCATCGTGTAACCGAACGTCAGCGCAAGCAAAATGTAAATCAAAAGGAAAATGCCGCCGCCGTATTTTGCCGCAAGGTACGGAAATCGCCAAATGTTGCCAAGACCGACCGAAGCGCCGGCCGCAGACAGCACGAACCCGAGCTTACCCGAGAACATGCTGCGATTACTGTGATGTTTCTTCATTACTTCTCCACCTATTTTCTGCAAATATTCAAATACAGCCGCCGGTGAAACCGTTTTCCCCCTTCAGCTTCACCGGCGTGCTGCATCAATACGTTCAGCATACCACATGGGCCGCAAAAATGCAATATCTTGCTTTCACAAATTCATTTTGTGTTTTCTGTTTATATTATGCCTTATCATCGGCGCTGCGCTTTTTTCACCCAGTCGAGCGCGATCCAGCCACCGGCTTTGAGACGTCCCCAGCCTTTTGCAGAACCCACACCTGCGCTCTCCTCTACAACCGTATAGCGCTTCGTGTCTGTGATCTGCCCCTGCACGTCATAATTCGTACCCGGACCCTTGCGGATATTGAGCGCATCTGCAGCGTCCTTGCGCACTGCATACGCTTTGAACGGTTCATACACAATTTTGCCGTTTGAGGCATACACTTTATAACCCACGGGGCACGCGTTTTTTGCGTTTTCCAGCATTGCATACGCGCCGATCTGGCTTTTTGCGTCCGACCAGCTTGTCCGCACGCGGTAGAGCTGCTTGGGCGCGGGTTTCGCATCGGTCTTTGTCTCCTTTTTGTCGTCCTTCATTTCGCTTTCAATCATTTTTAAAAACCGCGCCCAGCCCTTATCAAGCGTGCGGTGCGGGCAGTATTTGCCATCGAAGTCCTGATGCTTCTTCAGATGGGACGTATCCCAACCGCGTTCCTTCAAAAGCTTTGCGATATACTCTGCGGCGTTCTTTTCGGCTTTATCGAAGCGTGTCCCGCCCGAAAGCGAATAGCAAATCTCGATATGAATACCATGTGCATTGCCATCACGTTGTCCCGCTGCGAATGCGCCCTTGTCGAGCGGTATGCCGACAACGATCTCCTTGTCATCGACCGCCGCGTTAAACGACGTAGAGCTGTCGTTGCGAATCATATACGCGACTTCATTCGCGGCAGAAGCATCATTCGCCGTGTTGTGCACGACGATATATTTCATGTCCTTTGCGCAGGACTCCACCGGGACTTTCAAATCGTATTTTGCAGAAGATAATAGATTTTCGCGAATGGGTACCATAAGATCACTCCTTCTTCTCATCACTTGCACCCGATTCATCCGCCACGGTGCGACGGAGCCGCTTTAAAATGCGCTGCAAACGCGGAAACCCCGGCACGCCGATGGCAGCAAGATTTTCCATGACGGAAATGAGCTCGTTGATCGTAAGCCACACGGTGACGAGCATGCCGAAAAACAGCTTTACATCGAGCGTGATGCCGGCCCCGATGACTGCATCGCGCAAAAGATAATCCACCGCCGCACCGACTGCGACCATAACCATATAGCAAAGCTTTTTGAGTATCCCCTTAATACCGAACTTGGAATTTAACTCGGCGCGGATATACGCTTTGATCATGCCGGTGATATAATCGAGCAACATCACGCCGAGCAGCACGAGCATCGGCACCGCAAGCGTACCGAGGTACGATACGAGTCCCGCGCCGAGCACGGCCACCGTCGTCTTTAAAACCGTCTGTTTCATCAAATCTTTGCCCTCCTTCCCTGCATATTGGGACATGCACAGCGCTTTGTCCCGCGGCATACTATGACAGACGCGCCGCTTTTGTGCACAGCAATCAGAAAAAGCAATGAAACACGTTGCGGAATGTCAAAATCTGTGTTATGATTTCGGTGGACAAATATTCAAATATACAAAGGAGATTTTCTTATGGTCTGCAAAAATTGCGGTGCAAATATTCCGAACGGTGAGCTTTTTTGCCCAAACTGCGGCACGCGCACCGAAAACGCGAAATTCTGTAAATACTGCGGCGCGGTCATCGGTGTCGACTGCGTGGTTTGCCCCGCGTGCGGCAGGCAGGTAGAGCCATTGCAGTCTCCCCAACAGCCCAGCCTGTTTATGTAAACAACAATGTCACTTACGGTGGTGTGGCAAAAAGCAAATGGGCAGCGTTTTTCCTGTGCCTGTTTTTAGGACTCATCGGCGCACATAAATTTTATGAGGGAAAGATCGGCATGGGTGTTTTGTATATCTTCACCGGCGGCCTGTTCGGCATCGGTGCGTTCGTCGATCTCATCGTCATCCTCTGTAAGCCCGGTCCCTATTATTACGTTTAACTTTCTCAGAAAGGCGGCGTACTATGCCAAGCATCCTTGAATATGCAGAAACCGAATTCTCGCTTTTGGCAGAAAAACCGTTTACGGATGTAGACAGCCTGCTTTTATCACAGTTTTCCTACATGAATCTGAGCGCGTTTGAAGACGAGCTTAAATGCGAAAACAAAATAGAAATTCGAGAGCTTTTAAAGGCAGAGCGCTTTGAAAAGTTGATGTTCCACGTACGCGATACCAAAAGCAACATGAGGCTTTTGTACGCTATGGCGTCAAGCCCGCGCTGGCGCAACATAAAAATCGGCAACTTCGTTGAAAAGCTGTGTGACCAGTCAGAGGAGCAGTTTGCGGCCATCACCGTATACCTCGATGACGACCACGCCTGCGCCGTATTTCGCGGCACAGACGCCACGCTCGTCGGCTGGAAAGAGGATTTTAACATGGCATTTCTGCCCGTCATCCCCTCGCAGGCCGATGCGGCAGACTATGTGACAAAGCTCGGCGAAGGTTTTCCCGGCAAACTGCTTTTGATGGGCCACTCCAAAGGCGGCAACCTTGCAGCCTACGCGGGCATGTTCTGCGACCCGGAAATTCAAAAGCGTATTGAGTGCGTCTACCCGCTCGACAGCCCCGGCTTCATCGGCAACACGCTCGAATCCGAAGAATATGGGCGCATTCAAAGCCGCGTACATAAGGTCATTCCGAAAGGCTCGCTCATCGGCATGCTGCTTGAAAACCACGGTGCATACTCCGTTGTGGAAAGCAACCAAATGGGCATTATGCAGCACGACCCGTTCTCATGGCAGGTGACGGACGGTGCATTCCATACGCTGGAGGAAATTTCCAGCGGCGCAAAATACATGAACAAAACACTCAACAGCTGGATCACCGGCATGAGCATCGACGAGCGCATACGCCTTGTCGATGTACTCTACGGCCTTTTGACCGCCGGCAATATTGAAAACGTATTTGACGCCGGCGACATTCAAAAGAACATCGGCGCTATCTACAACGCCGCCGTGCATCTCGACCCCGAAACGCGGTCGTTCGTTTTGCAGATCATCCGTCAGCTCGCGGGCTTTGCGTTGCACAACATCCCCCACCCGAATGTCCCGGAAAACCTCAATATCCTGCCCGGCAATAAAACGCAGAATTAAATTTTCATAGAGTAAAAGCCACCGTTTGCGGCAAGCCTTGCGCTTTTCCGTTTCGGTGGCTTTTGATTTATGTTTACGAATTTGCAAGCTGGCGGCGATGAGATCCATGATCGTGATGGAATTGAGCTGCATCGTTAGCACATTCATCGTGATCTTGCGGAATTTTTCAGATTCCTCTTCTGCATCATCCGTTCCCCTGTTTTCTGTTTTGCTTTATTTCACGTTTCCGCTGTTGATGCCCGCGCCTGTTCTATTAAGCGGCAGCCAGTCGAGCACCTTTTTGATGTACGTATCCCAGAATACCCAATCGTGCTTGCCGGGGCCCTCCACATACGTGAGGTCAACACCGTTTTCGTTGAGGAAATCACGGAAATTGCGGTTTGCGGTGACGAGGCCGTCCTCCGTGCCGCAGCACAGGTACATTTTCGGTACGGGTCTGCCCTCCTCCTTCAGCTTCAAAAGCAGCGCCTTCGGGTCTTTGTCGCTGCCCTTCACCTTGTCATATTCACCGAAGATTGCCTCGTAGTAGTTGCGGCGGAATGTGAAGATCGGCGCGGAGTTGTCCGCGTCCTTCCACGTATCGTGCACGAGCGCGGCGGAAAGACCGATGACGCAGCCAAAGTTTTCCGCATACTTCAGGCCGTTGCGGATTGCACCGTAGCCGCCCATGGAAAGACCCGCGATGAATGTATCCTCGCGCTTATCGGAAAGCGGAAACAGCTTTCTTGTGAACTCTACAAGCTCCTTGCCGATGAACTCGCCGTACAGCTCGCCGCTCTTTTCGTCGTCGAGGTAGAAGCGGTTTTCACCGGAGGGCATGATAACCGCAAGGTCGTTTGCCTCCGCCCACGCCTGAATGCGCGTGCCGCTCACCCAGTCCGTATAATTGCCGAAAATGCCATGCAAAAGGTAAAGCGTCTTCAGTGGCTTCTGCTCTGCGTTTTCCGCCTGCGGGCCGAATTTGTCCACCGGGATAATCGCATTGAACGTCACCACGCGCATGAGGCATTTCGAGATAAAATTCACTTCAATAATAGCCATATCAACAACTCCGTTTCGATTTTAGTTTCGTTATATTTCATTATAATCAATAAAAACCCTTTTGTAAAGACTACTTTTATGCTATACTGTACGAAACGGTTTGAAAGCAAAGGAAGTTGAATACGATGAACGATTTTTCCGAGCGCGTGTTTCAGGTGGTGCGCGAGATTCCGCGCGGCAAGGTGACAAATTACGGCTTCGTGGCATTTGTGGCGGGCAAACCGCGTGCCTCGCGCGGTGTGGGCTTTGTGCTGCACCGCAACACAGACCCCGTAAATACGCCATGCCACCGCGTAGTGTTCAAAGACGGCTCTCTGTGCAAGGGCTACGTTTTCGGCGGCCCCGATGTACAGCGTGAAAAGCTCGAAGCCGAGGGCGTGCAGTTCCTGCCCGACGGCCGCGTAGACATGAAAGCCTGCGGCTGGTTCGGCGAAAACGAAGAATAACAAAAAAGGTGCCTGACCAAAATGATCAAGCACCTTTCGTTTTTACTTTTAAAATCAGCCGTAGTTCTTAAAGCTGACGTTAATATCGACTGCCGCGTCGATGCCTTGCACCTGCGCGTTGTCGGAATACTGCCACAGGCCGAAGTTATAGTAGAACGCCGGCACGCTGCGGTATTCCGCAAGCCAGAACTCAAAATCCTTGAGCTGCTCTAAGTCATAATAGTTATAGCCAAGACTGCGGTTGAAGTACACACCTGCGGTGTAGCCCGCTTTCGCGATTTTTTTGCAGAACGCCGAAGCATAACTCGTGATCTGCTCGCCCGTGGCATCTGCCGTGCGAGAGCCGTCTACGCTCGTCTGCTCCCAGTCAAAGACGACGGGGTAATCGACGGACTTATTCTGCAAAAGCTGGAGCACATAGCCCGCTTCCTCCTCCGCTTCGGTAACAGAAGTTGCCTGCGAGAAGAAGTAGATGCCCACCTTTACGCCTGCGTCCTTCGCACCGGTGTAATTATCGGCAAACTTGCTGTCTTCGTTCAGCTTGCCGCGCGTTGCACCGCGGTAGCCTGCGCGGATCATCGCGAAATCGATGCCGCTCGCTTTGACGGCTGCCCAGTCGATGTCGCCCTGATAGTCGGAAACATCGATGCCGAGGCTCGCGTTCGCGTCGTCATACGTCACAAGGCCGTTGTCATTTTTAAACTTCGACTGGTCGTATGTATTGAGCGGCACATTAAACTTCGGAATGGTGATCTCACCCTCGTAAAGATCCTGAATGACGAGCTTGCCGTCCTCCGTCACCGCGGAAGACGTGCCGCTGCCGGTACTCTGACCGTCGGATTTCCCGCCGAACGCGGATAGGAGCGATAAAATGACCACGACCAGAATGAGCACGCCGGCCGCGCCAAGGAAAATCAAACGGCGCATTTCAAAAGAACGCGCGTCGCTGTGTTTATTTGGAGCTTTATTATTCATAGTAAAATTACCTTTCATAAACGAAATCACAGCGTAAACTGCACACCGTGTTCGGATTTATTCTATTATACGCATTTTCTGTCCTTTTTGCAAGCCATTCGGCGAATAAAGTCTGCCTTGCCAAGTATTTCCCACTGCCATCTCGCGGTCTATCGTGCCGAGTACGCGGATTTTATCGCGGCTCCACAGGGGCGCAAGCAACTTTGTTTTGTCACCGTCGCCCGTAATGCGCTCGATGACCGTTTCGGGCGACAGCACCTCCAGTTGACGGATTACGACGCGCACATAGTCCTCAAACGTCATCGGCGTGTATGCGCCGCTTTCGTATAAGCCCGCAAGCTGCGTGCCGCGAATGACGTGCAAAAGATGAATTTTCACACCGTCCGGGCGCAGCTGTGCAAGGTCTTCGGCGGTCTTTATCATCTCCGCCTCCGTCTCGCCCGGTAAGCCGTCTATGATATGCACGCAAACGCGAATATTGTTTTCACGCAGGCGCAGAAATATCTCTCTAAATACCTCATATTTATATCCTCTGTGAATACGCGCAGCCGTCTCATCATTACTGCTTTGCAGGCCCAGTTCCACGGTGAGGTGCGTTTTGCCGTTCAATTCTTTTAAAAGCGACAAAACCTCCTCCCCGATGCAGTCCGGGCGCGTGGCAATCGATACGCCGTAAACGCCGAATGCAAGCGCTTCTTCGTATAACGCCCTGAGCTTTTCAACCGGCGCGTAGGTGTTTGTGTGCGTCTGAAAATACGCGATGATTTTACTTTCCGGCGACTTTTTATGAATACGCACTTTTTCCGCTTGCAGCTGCTCCGTCACGGAAAATGCCTTATCCTGCGTAAAATAGCCGCTGCCGCCGTCGCAGAAGATGCACCCGCCCACGCCGCACGTGCCGTCTATGTTCGGGCAGCTCAGCCCGGCATCGATCACCGCCTTTTGGGTCTTGCAATTCTGCACCCGGTTGTGATAAGCTAATGTATGATACCGTTTGTTATCAAACGTATACGGAAATGGATTCAAAGTAAAGCTCCTTTGCTTGGTCCAAAATAAAAATGGGAGTTGAGTATTTGTTACACATTAAAAAGCTGAATTTAGACGAAATTCGCGAAATTTACAACGCATATATGCACGAGGCATTCCCGCCGAGCGAGCTGCGCCCCTTTGCAAGCATGGAAATGCTCTACAATAAAAACTGCTACCCGTGCTACGGCTTTTACGACGAAACCGATTCACTCTGCGCCTACGCCTATTTTTCGTGCACGGAAAACGGCAAATACGCCCTGCTCGATTATTTCGCCGTCAAAAAAGGCCTGCGCGGCACGGGCATCGGCAGCAAGACTTTTCCCCTGCTGCGCACAGAAATGAAAGACCGTGACGGTCTCTTGCTCGAAGTGGAAAGCGTTGAGAGCGCCGAAGCCGAAGAAGAAGTCAACATCCGTCGCCGCCGCATCGCGTTTTATGAGCGCTGCGGGTGCGAAATGACAAAAGCAAAAAGCCTTTTGTACGGCGTGGATTTCAACATACTCGTGCTGCCCATCGTGCAGCCCGTGCCGGAAGCGAAAGTCGTGCTGCATGAGCTCGAAAACATTTATCACGTTATGTTCGACGACGAACTGTATAAGCGCGTCTGTCACCCGTTTATCGCGGAATAGGCGGATTTTTGAATTGACTTTTTTGCACAAAAGCCATATAATAAAGCCATAAACCATACGGAGGTGTAAGCATGCCGGAAGAACAGAAAACAGCAGAAACCGAACAAGAGCGCCTTGCGGATTTTCCGCGTGATCTAAGCCGCAGCTTCACCTATCTGCACCGCCAGCGTAAAAGATATATGGATGATCGTCTGCGCGGCTACGGCTTTGTAGGTGGCATGCCGATGATCCTGCTTTACATCAACCGCCACCCCGGCACCACGCAGGACGCCATTGTCTCGCACATGTATATCGACAAATGCACCGTAGCACGCCGAACAAAACGCCTTGAAGAGCTCGGCTACATTTCGCGCGAAACCGGCAAGGAAGATCGCCGCGAAAACAACCTCTACGTCACAGAAAGCGGTGAAAAGCTCGTGCCCGTCATCCGCGAGATTTTGCGGGATTGGGCCAAAAGCGTCACGCGCGACCTTTCCGATGAAGAGCGCATTTTACTCATCACACTGTTAGACCGCCTCATCCATACGGACGTGGAATAAAATTTCACTT
>ERZ1106976.660-NODE-660-length-38599-cov-31.400374_pt1 | contig 38599 bp, 24 predicted proteins | sample MGYA00403687_ERZ1106976 | MGnify/ENA primary metagenome ERZ1106976 (study PRJEB35170, sample SAMEA104062446) | human gut metagenome | biome: human gut; feature: human-associated habitat; material: faeces | place: Denmark | collected 2013-02-22 ... | reverse complement strand
TTTTTGGTGCTTCGCCTAAGCCCTTGTTTGCTCCCCCAACTTTCCGTGAAGAACCCAAAAATCGCCCGCACGAGGTTCATCCCCCGTGCGGGCTTTGCTGTGTCTGGAATCCGTTACCCGACAGAACCATCCGCTGCGTCTTCCTCAATCGGCACCATCACCACATCCACCACACCGCTTTCCGCCAGCGGCATGAGCAGATAGCGGCTTGCGAAGAGCACGCTCGGGTAGGCGACTTTCTCAAGCTCGTCGTCCTGATACGGCGCGATGAATACGCTTTCCTGCGTCTGCGCGCCGCGGCGGAGGGTGAAGTGCTTGTCAAACGTCTTTTCGTCGTAGCGGTCAAGGTTCGTCAGCAGCTTTGCGACAACCTCCATGTCCACGGCGACCTGCGCGTTCGGCAAAAGACTGCTGATATCCGTGGGCTTGCGGTCAATCACCATTTCCGTGCGGATGTTCCAGCCGCCCGTGACCGCGCCGTCCGGCAGATCCACCGGCTCAATCGTCACGCGGAAGAGCGTCGTCGTCAGGTTGCCGCCCGCCTGCTTAATCGCCTTTTCCATGTCCGCGGAGAGGAAGTCCGACAGGCGCAGGATGACCGCGGCGTTCTTGTTGGAGAAGCTGATGGCGTCAATGCCGGCGTTGTTCATGTAGCGCAGGCTCATGTAGCCGAAGCGCAGCGTGCGCGCGCCGTACACCGGGTTGCCGTAGGAGTCGGTGACGTAGCCCGCGTCCTTGTTCAGCTCGGCTTCCGCGCTGATGCGCAGCAGCACCTCGTCCGTCTTTTTGTTCCACGTCAGCGAGGGGGTGAAGGGGCGCGGCTGGTCGTCCGCCGTGTTGCGCACGACGCTGCCCAGCTCGCTGTAAGAGAGTACCAGCTGCTCCTGCGTCGTAATGGTCACGAACATCTTCCGCCCGTCGGAGCGCTCAATCACCTGCTGCACCGGGTTCAGGCGTTCGCCGCCGCCGCCCCACCAAGACGGCTCGGTCGGCAGAATGGTGAACTGCGGCGCGTCGTCCATCAGGCGCAGCGTGTAGTAATCCGCCGCGGAAAGCCCGGTCAGCACGAAGTTGTAGTTGCCCGCTTCCTCGCCGGGTTCGCGCTTCAGGATGCCGCTGACCACGTCGCCATCCAGCAGCCCAATCGACGTGAACGTGAACCGCGCCGGGTCAGCCTCGCCCTCGTTCTTCTGCTGATTCGCGTCGGGGCAGATCGTCAGCGGGATTTTCTGGATGCTGAAGGCAACATCTACCGTTCCCGGCAGATAGAGCGGGTCGCCTTCGGGGATTTTGACGTGCATGACGTAGCTGCCGACGTAGAAGGGCAGCCCGCCGACAAGGTTGTTGCCGGAGTAGGTGATGCTCGCCGTTTCGGGCAGGGTCATGCGCGGGCGGTAGGTCATGGCGTTGTAGGTGGTGTTCGCGGTGCGGCTCGGCACCCACTTGACGCGGTGGACGTGGAAGCACTCCTCGCTGAAGGAGAAGCCGTCCGCGTTGCTTTCCGTCAGCGTGACGTTCTCTTCCGCCGACGCGTACACGCGGTAGATGACCACGTCGCCGGTGTTCAGCCCGCTGATGGTGACGGTATTGCCGTCCGCAGCGTACTGCTTGGCGTCGGCGCGGTAGGTGTCGGGCATGGAGGCAGGCGCTTCGCCCGCGTACACCTGCACGCCCGCGCTCTTTGCGCCCGTGGTTTGAAAGGTGATGGTCAGCGTGCCGTCCTCGTTGTCGGTGGCGGCAATGTCGCTGATTTCCAGCCCGGTCACGGCGCTGCTCGACTTTCCGGCGATGACGGCGGAGTACACCGTTTCGCCGTCGGTGGCGGCAATGTCCTGCCCGGTCAGGTCGCCGAAGCCCCAGAGCTGCAGCGTTCCGTCAAAGTGCGTTGTGTAGCGGTACTGGCTGCCGCCGATGACGACGGTCAGCGCCTTGTTCGGCACGGGGTTGCCCTGCGCGTCGCGGATGGTGACGACGGTGTGCGGCGCGTCGCTTTCCGGTTCCACGCGCACGTTGCCGCGCAGGGTGATGCCGGTCAGGTCGTTCTGATTCCGCAGCACGAGCCGTCCGCTTTCGACATTCAGCGACACCTGCGCGTTGTCAAGTGCAATCGGCGCGCCGTCGCTGAGCAGTGCGCAGCTGCCCGTCAGCGTCGCGGAGAGTGCGCCGTTTTCGACGCGGAGGACGCTCGAAGCGCTGTTCAGCTGCACGTTGCGCAGGGTTGCGCTCGCCGCCGCGCCGGAGGAGTGAATCGCGCCGTCCAGATACCCGTTCTGCCCGTTGACGATGAAGCGGCTTGCGTCGCCCGCGTCGGCATTCGGCGCATTTTCGGACAGGTTGAACGTCAGCACCTGCGCGTGAACGGTTTCAATCACGATGGTGTCCGCGTCGGCGCTGATGGAGTAGGTTGCGTCATCGGCAAGGGCGGGGAGGAGCAGCTCGCCCGCGGGGGTCATCAGCAGGGGCATCGTCGTACCGTCCAGCGTCACCTTCTGGCGCGCCAGCGGGACGGAAATGGCCCACGCCGTGTAGCCGTCGGGCGCGTCGGAGCAAATCACCACGCCGGAGAGCACCTGCGTTCCGTTCGGCAGCTGCCCCTGCACGCTTAGCAGCCCATCCACCGTGATTTTCGGCGCGCTGCCCATCAGCGGCATCTGCCCGCGGCCGTCCAGAATCGTGTCGCCGCGCACAATCAGGTCATACGGCGCGCCCGCCTCAATCAGCGTACCCGCGCTCGTCGTGCCGTCGAGAATGACCGTCACGCCGCTTTCCATAATTTCCAGCACCGTACCCTCGGCAATGTCGCCGGACAGCGTATACACCGTGCCGGATTTGAGCGTGTTGCGCTCGCCGGGGGTGATGCTGCCCGCGTCGCCGCTGGGGGCCTTGGCGGTCTGGCGGAGGGTCATCGTGCCTTCCGTGACGGTCGCCGTCCACTGCATTCCCTCGCCCGGACGCTTCAGCCACAGATACAGCTTGCCGTCGGCATCGGGCGTGACAGACCATGCGTACCTTTCGCCCTCAACGAGGACGCTCTGCACGCCGGACGCGGAGAACGCATAGCGCGCGCGTCCGTTCATTTCCGTCAAATCGGCAAAGAGGTTCGTGCCTTCGACGGAAATGTCGCCCTTGTTGTTGACCGTTTCAATCGAAATTGCGCCGCCCTCGGAGAAAATCACCGTCGCGCCGGATGCAACTTCCAGTTTCTTGATAGATGCCAGCGAATTGTCCGCCGCGCGGATGTAAACGACGGCGTTCGCTTCCACCGTCAGCGTGTCGATGGATGCGCCGCGCAGTTCCAGAATTGCCGCGCGGTTCTTCACCACGCGCACCGCCGCGCCCTTGCGGTCGCCAATCAGCGCGTACTGACCGCTGCGGTAGAACGTCACGTCGGCGCGGTTGAGGTCAACAATGCGCAAATCGTTGGAGAGCGTCGCCACGCTGTAAGCGTCCTCTTCGTCCAGCAGGTACCGCCCGTAACGGCACAACGGGTAATCCAGCCCGTTTTCGTCCTGCGAAATGTGCGCGCACCCTTCCACGTCGCACGTCGGAATTTCAGGTGTCGCGGTCGGCTCATCCGTCGGATTTTCGGGGTCAGGTGTCGCGGTCGGCTCATCCGTCGGATTTTCGGGGTCAGGTGTCGCGGTCGGCTCATCCGTCGGATTTTCGGGGTCGGGTGTCGCGGTCGGCGCGTCCGTCGGATTTTCGGGAGCGGGGGTCGCGGTCGGCTCGTCCGTCGGATTTTCGGGAGTGGGGGTCGCGGTCGGCGCGTCCGTCGGATTTTCGGGAGCGGGTGTCGCGGTCGGCTCATCCGTCGGATTTTCGGGAGCAGGCGTCGCGGACGGCGCTTCCGTCGGATTTTCGGGGTCAGGCGTCGCGGTCGGCGCTTCCGTCGGATTTTCGGGAGCGGGGGTCGCGGTCGGCGCTTCCGTCGGATTTTCGGGAGCGGGTGTCGTGGTCGGCACATCCGTCGGATTTTCGGGAGCGGGGGTCGCGGTCGGCGCTTCCGTCGGAGCGGCAGTCACCAAGGCTTCCGTCGCTGCGGGGGGATTCGACGGCTCTTCCGCCACGGAAACGCCTGTCAGCAGCATACTGCTGATGAGAAGCATTGCGCCGATGCGCTGGGTGGGTTTCAAGGTTGTTGCACCTCCTTGAAGGCTTGTCGTTAGGGTTGCAAGGGGATTTTTTTCCGATGTTGATTGCTTTTTGCAGCAAGTAGGGAAGCAGGGGAACGTGTGGGTATCCTGTGGATAAACACGCGGAAGAAGTATGAAAAAGTGCCCAACGCAATCGCGAAAAGGGGTCAAGGGGCAACACCCCCTTGCGTCCCCCCAATCAACACGCGGAAGGAGCATGGAAGTGTGACCAATGCAATCGCGAAAAGGGGTCAAGGGGCAACGCCCCTTGCGCCTCCCCCATGTAATTAGACGTTCGTCAACGCCGTTTCGTTTCCTTCTTCCGCAAAAAATTTTACAACTTGCCGTTCATGATGGCGAGAATCAGGTTGCCGTTGGAGAAAATCGGCGCGAGGGTTGACTGGGCAATCAGGTCGTTCACCATGTCCAGCGGGATGACCGTCTGCACGAGGGGAACGAGCGTGAAGAGCACGAGGCAGACGAGCAATCCGCGGAGGAAGCCGAACGCGCCGCCCGCCAAGCCGTTGAGCTGCTTGAGGACGGGAAAGCGGAACACCGCCTTGAGCAGGTTCAGCACGATGGCGAGGACAATGTACAGCACCAAAAAGCTGACGAGAAAGCAGATGATGTTGATGCTTGCCTGCAAAATCGTCTGGCTGACGTAATCGGAGACGGTGGACAGCCCCGACGAGGCGTATACGTTGTTCTCCAGATTCACGCGCAGCAGCGTGTCCAGCGGCGCGGGCAGGTTCACCTTCTCCAGAATGCCGTTGATGCTCTGGCTGGTGAGCGTCGCGACGTTCGTGATGGCGGTTTCAAGGTCGCCGATGCGGCTGGACGCATCCGTGTAGTGCAGCAGCATGTTGAGAAAAGACTGGTTGGACTGCACGGCGGCGGCGAGCTTTGGGCTGACCCAGAAGGACGCGAGGAACGACATCAGCCCGCACCCCATGTTCAGCACGCTGGCGATGAAGCCGCGATACAGCCCGAACAGCACGGAAATGCCAATGATGCCGATGATGACGTAATCGACGATGTTCATGCGTTACCTCATGGCGCCGGGGTCTCGGTCGCTTCCGGCGGATCGAGACTGGCGATATAGTCGAAATAGGGCTGACGCGCGGCGGTGAGAATCGGGTCATGGTCGCCGCCGAAGACGTACTGGGCGTTGATGGCTTCAATGTCCGCCTTGCGCATCGCGGGCGCGCAGTACGGGCAGAAATCCAGCTTGCTGTACGGCTCTTCGTCCAGCTGCGCATAGGTGAAGGCTTCAAACGTCACGTTGTCCTTCGTCACAGAGTAGCAGGTGTCGGCGCGGTGGTAGTACGAGCCGCCGTTGGGGTTGTAGTACAGCACGGTGTCGTCGTCCGGAATCGGAATCTGCCGCCCCTGCCAGTCCTCCCAGATGACCAGGCGGCCCAGATGCTTCCGGTTGTCCCACAGCCACTTCATGTTCAGCCCCTCCGTGTTGCGCAGGCGCTGAACGCGGATGCAGCCGTGGCTGGCGCGCGTGCCGAGCTTGGGTTCGTTGTAGGCGTATGACTTTGAGCCGTCGGCGCGCTTGGTGTGCGGCACTTCGTGGAGCAGGTCGCCGTCGTTGTAGCGCAGCCCCATGCCGCAGTAGAGGTTGCCGCTGGTGAATTCGCCCGTGAAGCTGCCGATGATGTACTCGCCGGAGCGCGTCTCGTTAAACGGCTGCTTCGCGTTCGCAAGTCCCGTGGAAACAAGCAGCGTCGAAATCAGGTGCCCGTCCTCGTAGATGTACAGGCGCTGCGTCAGCTTGTCCACCACTAAGCCGTACTTGTCGTTGCTGTCCCACTCCACGGTCGTCAGGGTGTTCGTTTCGACGTAGCCCTGCACCAGCAGGTTCCACGCCTTCACCGTGTTGTCCGCGAAGGAGGAGGAGTAGCACTCAATCAGCGACCAGCCGTTGTCCAGCGTCTCAATCACGCGGATGCCCTGCGTCGCGCGGGTAAGGATGCCGATGGCGGCGCTCTTGCTGTCCGGTTCTTTGCGGATGCGCACCTGCGTGCGGCCGTCGCCCTTGACCACCGTCATCGGCGCGGTCAGCATCGCCCAGACAGCCGCTTCGTCCGTGTAGTCCATCGGCGTGTTCCAGTAGGACGCGGGCGCGTCGGACGGGAATTCATACGGGCTGCCGTAGGACGGTGTGAAGGTGATGTTCGGGGTCGGCGTGGGCGAGGGTGTGGGCGAGGGCGACGGTGTGGGGGATGGCGTGGGGGATGCCGTCGGCGTGGGGGACGGCGTCGGCGTGGGGGACGGCGTCGGCGTGGGGGATGCCGTCGGCGTGGGGGATGGCTCGGCAGTCGGGGTCGCCGTCGGCAGGATGCCGAAGGATGCCGGATTCACTGCCACATGCTCCTCGTTCGAGCAGTAGCCGGTGTTGTCCGTCAGCGTCAGGCTGATTGCGACGGTGTCCGGCGAAAGGGCGGTTGCGTCCACCGTCACTTCGTTCGTGCCGGCGGAAATGTCAATGTTCTCCAGCAGCGACCAGCTTGCGCCCCATAGCCCCAGCGTCAGGCGGCCGTTTTCGCTTGCGTAGAAGGAGAGACGCACTTCGCCGTCCTCGGTGCTCTCCAGCGCGGAAATGGAGGTCAGGAAGGGCGCAATCTGCCCCACCAGAATGGCGGTGTCCGCTTCTGACCCGTCGGAGAACTGCGCCACAAGCCGGTAGATTCCTTCCGGCGCGAAAACGCCCTCGTATGTGCCGTTCCACAGCATCTGATTTTCGCCCGCCGTGACGGGGTAATCCTTGGCGACTGGCAGCACGGTTTCAAGCGTCTCCGCGTTGCGCAGCAGCAGCGTGACCGTGCCGTCCACAGGCGATGTGAACCGCAGCGTGACCGCCTTGCCGGGGCGCAGCGTCTCCTGCAGCGGCTCGATGGATGCGCTGGAGAGCAAAATGACATCCAGCGCGTCCGTATCCTCCGCAAGGGCTGGCAAACACGGCGTGAGCATTGCCAGCATCAGCAGCAGGCAGAGCATTTTCCGCATGGTGATTCCTCCAATCGTAGTGCATATATCATGTAGATAAAATCGTAATTTGCCGGGCGGTTACAAGCACCAGTCAGGCAGCAGCATTTCCGCGATTTCCGCGACATTTTCCGCCCGCGCCTCGCACGACTTTTCGCCCGCAAAGCGCCCGTCCGCGTCCAGCAGGATGCCGCGAACCCCCGCCGCTTTGCCTGCGCGGGTGTCCAGCGGTCGGTCGCCGATCATGACGCAATCATCCGCCGCCAAGGCGTATCGCTGCAGGCAGCCCTGCACCATTTCCGGCGCGGGCTTGCGCGGATAGCCGTCCTCGTGGGTGAGAAAGCCCGAAATCAGCGGCAGCACACCGCACTGCGCCAGCATGTCGCGGCAGCGCAGGTCACGGTGCGTCACCACATAGTGCCGAATGCCCCGCTCGTGCAGCGCAAGCAGCAATTCCGGTATGCCGCAAAGCAGCTTCGGGGCGTCCAGCAAGCGTTCCGCTTCAGCCGCGCGGCATTCCTTCAGCAGCTCATCCACAGAAACATCTGTCAGCGCCGACAGCGCCGCGCACGCATCCCGCAGCGTACCTTTCAGCAGCGAAAGCGCGTTTTCCGCCGTCAGACGCACCCCGTTTTCCGCCGCGATGCGCACGAACACCTCCGTCAGCAGGGGATAGGTGTCCATCAGCGTGCCGTCGAAGTCCCACAGGCACGCGCGGACGTTCGCAAACGCAATTTGGCGCGCCACGACTTCATCCGCCGGGCAGAAAACGTATTTCGTCATTTCCGCCGGATGCACAAGCGCGTAGCCCTCGTGCTCGGTCAGCACCGGCGCGCGCGTTGCCGTCGCGGTCAGGAAGTCGAACGCGATGCCCTGCGCTTCCCGGCGGCACAGCGGCGAAATATCCGCAATCGGCAGCGACAATTCCTCCAGCAATTCCCGGCGCAATGCGTCTTCTGGTGATTCGCCCGCCTCCTGCTTGCCGCCCGGAAACTCCCACAAATGCGCGTTTTTGCGCCCTTCGCCCCGGCGGCAGATGAGGATTCGCCCGTCCGGATAGCGCACAATGCCCGCACTCACCCGCATCATTCTGCCAACTCCCGAATCTGCTTGATTTCCGCCGCGTAGCCCGCGAGGTCGTTCGGGGTCTCCAGCTCGAACGGCAGGTGCTTGAGCGTCGGATGATTGACCACGCGCATCAGCGCCTCCAGCCCAATGTACCCCTTGCCGATCTGCTCGTGGCGGTCTTTGTGCGCGCCGCAGGGGTTCTTGCTGTCGTTGAGGTGGATGGCTTTGAGCCGATTCAGCCCGATTACGCGGTCGAAATCCGCCAGCACGTCCTCCAAGTGGTTCACGATGTCGTATCCCGCGTCGCTGACGTGGCAGGTGTCCAGACACACGCCCAGCTTGTCATTCAGCTCCGTGCGGTCGATAATCGCGCGCAGCTCCTCGAATGTCCGCCCGACTTCCGAGCCTTTGCCAGCCATTGTTTCCAGCAGGACGGTCGTTTTCATATCCTGCCACAAAATCGCGTTGAGCATGTCACAAATCTGCTCGGTCGCCACTTCCACGCCCTGCTTGACGTGGCTGCCGGGGTGGAAGTTGTACAGATTGCTCGGCAGGTGGTCAAGGCGCTGGAGGTCGTCGAGCATGGTGCGGCGGGCGAAATCGCGGATGGCGGGGTCAGCCGAGCAGCCGTTGAGGGTATAGGGCGCGTGGGCGACGATTTGCCCGATGCCGTGGGTGCTGGCGAAGTCGAGGTAAGCGGCGACGTCCGAGAGGTCGAGGGGCTTGGCGGTGCCGCCGCGGGGATTGCGGGTGAAGAATTGAAAGGTGTTTGCGCCGATGGAAATGGCTTCCTGCCCCATGTGGAGATAGCCCGCACTGGCGGAGAGATGGCAGCCGAGATATAGCATAGAAACCTCCTTAGGTTAATACAAAATAAAAGAGCAACACGCGGAAGAAGTATGGAAGAGCGACCAACTCAATCGCGAAAAGGGGTCAAGGGGCAATTGCCCCTTGCAGGGTCAAGGGACAGCGTCCCTTGTGGGGTTTGGGGCAACGCCCCAACTGTTCCGCGTCAAACCTACTCAAAGGAAGAAGTCAACAAGGTGCAGGCAGCGAAGCGTCCCTGCCAGTAACTTCGCGCGTCCTCAGACGCGCCTCCAAGCTGCTCATTCGACCAACTGTGCTGTGTCGCGCCAAATGGGCGCGACCGTGTTGCTGGTCGGAAAGAGCAAGCTGGTCTTTATCGCAAGCAGGGGATTTCGCCTCTGCGGAGGCGAGTCGGGGGCTTTGCGGTCGCCCCCGACACCCCTTCGCAGTGCACACCCATGCAGCTTGACCGTTATCGCTGGTTGGGAGAACCGGAATTGTCCCCCATCTGCGCCACAATCCTTTCCACATGCCGACGCGCCTGATTCGCAAACTGCTCCGCCTGCTCCGGGGACTGCGGCGCGTCGCCCATCAGCCCCACAAACTGGCTGACCTTCAAGCCCAGCGCTTCCTGCATCACCGCGTCCGAACCCTGCGGCGCAACGAGGTAGTAGCACAGGAGCGAATCCTCCTGCCCCATGCGGTGCGCGCGGTCCTCCGCCTGTGAATGCACTGCCGGCGACCAGTCCAGTTCGCCAAAGACCACGCATGTCGCGCGCTGGAGATTGAGACCGCTTGCCGCGCGCAGACTGATGCACAGCACGTCCGTCCGCCCGGATTGGAAGCGGTCAACCGCGTTCATTTTCGCCAGCGTCGTCTCCCGCCCGGTGATGAACCCCGGCGAAAACGCCTTCAATTCCTGCTTGTAGATGTCCATCACCTGATGGTGGTGCGCAAACAGCAGCACTTTTTCGCCGCCGTCCAGCAGCGCGCGCACAAATTGGCACACATACGGCGCTTTCGCCACGCCCGTGGCCTGCCGCGCGTGCTGGCTGATGGATTCCTCCAGCATCGCCCGCTCCTGCGCCGAAAGCTGGTCGTCCTGTTTCCAGCGCAGCACGTCGCGCATCACGGGCGCCATCAGCTGGGCGTATACCTTGTCGTTCCTGTCCAGCTCCTGCACCAAGCGGCGCTTCGGCGGCAGCTCGCGCAGCACCTCCTGCTTCGTCCGGCGGAGCATCAGCCCCTCCCGCCGCAGGTACGCGCCGAGCAAATCGGGCTTCAGCACAAGCTGATTGCCGTAGCCGCTGCACCACTCGCGCGAGAACGACTCCCAGTCGCCTAAGAAGTGGTAGTCGAGAATGTTGATGACGTTCCAGATTTCGCCGCCGCGGTTGTAAATCGGCGTGCCGGACAGCCCGATAACGCGCTCGCAGCTTTCCGACAGCAGCGACGCGGCGGAGTACTTTTCCGTCCCCGCGTGGCGAAGCTCCTGGATTTCGTCGAAGATGACCGAGCGAAAAGGCAGCGTCGGCAGGACGCTCTTCCACCCGCGCAGAAGCAGATAGTGCATGATGTACACGTCCGCTTCCGGCAGGTCGTAGGGCTTCAGCCCACGGATAGTGTGCACGCGCGGCGCTTTGCCGTCCACCCGCAGGAAACGCAGCGTTTCCTCCTGCCAGTTGCGGGTCAGGTGCGCGGGCGGAATCACCAGCGCGGGCAATGAACCGGTGGAGGATAGAAACGCCAGCGCCTGCACCGTCTTGCCTAAGCCCATTTCGTCCGCCAGCAGGCATCGGTCGTGGCTGCACAGGTACGACAGCCCCTCCTCCTGAAATGGGCGGAGCGTCCCCAGAAACGCGCCGTCGGGTGGGGTCATGCGCACGGGCATGGTCGATAACTTTGCCTGACGAACCGCGTATTCCCGCGCGCCCGTGACGGCTTTTTCCCACAACGCGCGGTCGCTTGCCTTGATTTCCAGCGGAAAGCGCATCATCAGCCAGCAGAGGTCGCCCACCGCCCGCCGATGCGCCGTGAACCGCGCTTCGCCGCGCCTGCTGCCCGCGCTGCCCGGAAACAGCCGCTTGCACACCTCCGTCACCGACGGGTCGCCCTTCACCACCCAGCACTTGCTGCGGCGGTTGTAGCTCAGCGTCCCCAGCGGCGCGCCGGAGGGCGGGTACGGGCGCAGGTACGGCGGAAGCAGTTCCGCTTCTTCTTCATTCATAGTGCAATTCCCCACAGCCGGTTCAGGCATACGCACGAAATCGGCTTTCCGTGAATTCGATTGGGTACGGCGACTGTCCGCTCAGTCACAAGAATTAAACTGCTGATTTGCCCGCACGCGGCGTAGCGGGTCAGCTGCATCACAATGCGCTTGCGGTCAGGCTGCCCGCGCTTGATTTCGATGCCGATGCCGCCGGGGCAAAGCAAGTCGATGCGGCAGCGCGGGGCGAGCGGGACTTCGTGCGCGCAGGGAATTTCCGCCTCCGCAAGGGATGCCCGCACGAGGTCGTGCAGGTCGTATTCGCCCTGCTGGATGGGGGCGCGGATGCCGCGCAATGCGTGGAGGATTTCTGCGAGAGAATCCGCCGCCGTGTTTGTTTGTGTATCCATTAGTAGAGACCCGCCATCGCCTGTGTCAGCTGCCCCATCGCCGACGCAACTTCCGCCGTCGTCGGGGCGGGGAGGGAGATGACGTATTCCAGATTCGTGATGGCGGACTGAATCGCGGAGTAGCGCTGCGCGTCGTTCACAATGTCCATGTTCTGCAATTGCGCGTAGGCTTGCGAAAGCAGAATCTTCGCATCGGGAATCAGCGTGTTCTCCACCATCGTGTTGCTGCCGGAGCTGGATGCGCTCGTGTGGTACGGGCAGGTGCCGCTTGCGCCCAAGACCGCGTAGCTGCCGAGGTACTCAATCAGCACATCCTCATATTCCGTGCCGATGAAGGAGGCCAGCGGGTGTCCCGACGGAATCGTCAGCACGCCGCGTGTGACCGTGTCCGGGCAGTAGGGGGAGGCGAGCAAGCCGCTGACGGAGCAAATCGTCTGCGTCGTGTGCATTTGGCAGGAAACCGTCGGTTCTGTGCCGGCTTTCCAGTAGTCCGTCACGACCCCGTAGCCCATCGCGTCGCTGCGGCAAGCGTCGGTGGCAAGCTGCCCCGATACCGCGCATGTCGTCACCTTCACCAAGCCGTAGTCGCTGGCGCTGCCCTCCAAAATGTCGCGGTTGGACAGCCCCTGATGAATCTTGCTCATGTAGCTCTGCCACAGCGGGGCGGCGGAGCGGGAGCCGGTGGATTTTGACGACAGCGCCTTGTAGTTGTCATGCCCAACCCACAGGGCGGAGGAGTAGTAGCCCGTCATGCCAGCGAAGAAAACGCCCTTCTGGTCGGAGTTCGTGCCGGTTTTGCCCGCGACGGTCTGCCCCTTGATTTTCGCGTTCGTGCCCGTGCCGGAGGAAACCGCCTGTTTCAGCATGTCGACGACCATGTACGCCGTGGATTCGCTGAACACGCGGTGACGCTCCTGCTGCTGGTGGCCGTCCCAGATGACCTTGCCCGTGCTGTCGGAAATGCCGAGGACGGAGATGGGCTGCTGATACACGCCGCCGTTCGCCAGCACGCCGAAGGCAACCGCCATCTGCATGGGCGTGATGCCGCTGGAGCCGAGGGACAAGCCGAACGGCGTTGCGTCAATGTGCGCATCGTCAATGCCCATCGCGTGCAGGAAGGCAACGGAATTGTCCACGCCCACGAGGGTCATCAGCGCCTGTGCGGCGGCAGTGTTGTGGCTGTTGACGAGCGCCTTGCGCAGCGTCTCCGGGCCGGCGTAGGAGCTGCCGCCGTAGTTGCGCGGCCAAGAATCCTGTCCGTTTGACCCGCGCCAGCCGGAAATCGGCAGCGGCATGTTCATCACGATGCTCGCGGGGGATGCGCCAAGCTCAATTGCGGGGGCGTACACGGCAATCGGCTTGATGGACGAGCCGACGGGCATGGTCATATCCACCGCGCGGTTGAAGGTCTTCATCGCCGTCGGGCGCGTGCGGCTGCCGACAATGGCTTTGATTTCGCCCGTGTGGTAGTCCACGACGACGGCGGCGGCCTGCGGCTCAACCGTTTCGTCGTATGTGCCGTCGGAATTGCGCGTGCGGTAGACCTTGTCCGCCGGGTCGCGCAGGGTGGGGTAGTTCGTCCAGTTTTCCAGCGTATCCTCGACGGTGGACTGAATGGAGGTGTCGATGGCGAGCTGGACGTGGTAGCCGCCGGTGCGCAGCTTGTTTTCCATGGCGTTGCGGTTGGCGGAGGTGTCCTCAAGGTTGTTCAGCTGCAGCAGAATGTCGATGACCTCATCCACCGCGTATTCGACGTAGTGCGCGTAGGCGTACATGCCGGTGGATGTGTTCGGGTCTTTCTCCAGCACATGCGCGGTCGCCGGGTCAAGCGCCTCCTGATACTGCTCATAGGTGATGTACTGGTTTTCGTACATGCAGCGCAGGACGTAGTTGGTGCGGTCGTTGGTGATGGCGGGGTAATCCACGCCCTCCTTCTGCCGCGTGTAGAAATTCCGGCGCGGATTGTAGTAGTAGGGCGAGTTGCATGTGCCCGCCAGCATGGCGCATTCGCGGAGCGTCAGTTCGCCCAGCGATTTGCCGAAATACCCCTGTGCGGCGGTGTACACGCCGTAGTAGTTTTCGCCGAGGTAGATGGTGTTCAGGTAGCTTTCGAGAATCTGATCCTTTGTGTAGCGCGTTTCCAGCTGCATGGCGAGGTACGCTTCCTGAATTTTGCGCTTGTAGCTCTGCTCGGAGGAAAGGAGCGTATTCTTAATCAGCTGCTGGGTGATGGTCGAGCCGCCCTGCGTGGAGGAAGAGGACAGGTTCGACACGAACGCGCCGATAATGCGCTTGATGTCCACGCCGTTGTGCGTGTAGAAGCGCGCGTCCTCCACGGCGATAAAAGCGTGCTGGAGGTATGTCGGCATGGCCTGAATCGACACCATGACGCGGTTCTCCGAGCCTTTGTATTCGGTGATGAGGTTGCCGTTGGCGTCGTAGATGAAGGAGGTCTGCGCCTGATCGTCAATCGCGGCGAGGTCAAGCGTCGGGGCAGTTTCCATGTACCCTTTCGCAATGCCGACCACCGCGCCGACTGCCGCCAGCCCTGCCACCAGCACCAGCACCGCGAAAATGCGGATGACGTTGACGGCAATCGACAGCACGAAGTTCGGCTTCTTCATCTCCGGCTTGAAAATGGAGTGCTTGTAGACCTTTTCCTCCTCCGGCAGCGCTTCGCTATCATCCGCCGAAGCGTTCCAGAAGTCCTCGTGCGCGAACATGTCCGCCTGCCCCGAAACTTCCACGGGGTCGCCGTCGTCCGCCCAGTTCGGGTCGTACTCGTCAGGATCATCGCCCTGCGGGTCGTCGGGATGACCGTCCTGATAGGCAAAATCGTCGTTTTCCGGCACAAAGTCCGGGGAATCGTTGCGTTTCTTCACTGCTTCAGCCCCTTTGCGCCGTCAGCGGCATGATGCGCGCCCCGGCGGAATATGAAAACGTGGATGCCAATCCACAAGAGCATACAGAATTACATCCTATATTATAGCACATATTCGCGCATCCTGCAATGGCAGGCGACGAAAGGAGGATGCACCATGCCCCAGACAAACAACGAATCAGAAGCGAAAATTCCTGCAAAGCGCCGAAAATCTCCCCGGCGGCGGTGGAAACGTGCGCTGCTGCTGCTTGTGCTGATGATGCTGCTGATTCTCCGCGTCGAGCGCAACGTGACCGACGTCGTGCTGACGCTCTCGCAGGCGACGGCGCGGTCGCTGGCGATTCAGGCGCTCAACGAGGCAGCGTCTGAGATGCTCGGACTCGGCGTGCATTACGCCGACCTGATGACCGTCGAGAAGGACGATCAAGGGCAAGTGCGCCTGATTCAGGCGAATACCCCGGAGATGAACCGTCTGGCGGCGCAGGCGTCCCTGCTTGCGCAGGAAAGATTGACCGCCATGGGGCAGAAAACCGTCGTCGTGCCGCTGGGCAGTGCCATCGGGCTGACGCTGCTGGCGGGCGCTGGGCCGGGCATCGCCGTGCAGATTCTGCCTGTTGGCTCGGTGCAGGCGGCGTTCAGCACTGATTTCACCACCGCCGGCATCAACCAGACACGCCACCGCATTTCCCTCGTCCTGACTGCGAACGTGCAAATCGTCATTCCGACCGGCGCGAAAAACGTGCAGGCCAGCACGCAGATGGCGATGGCGGAAAGCATCATCGTCGGGCAAGTGCCGGATTCCTTCGCCGAGGGCGGCAGCGACAACAGCATCATCGACCTTGCGCCGTGAGGGGGAATGGGGTATAATAGAACGGAAATCCCGCTGATTTCAGCAGAAAGAAGCATTACCATGCGCGTTCTCGACATTGACCTCGACTTTTTCCTCGCTGATTGCTGCCCTCTTGCCGAACTGGGCGAGCGCCCGTCCCTCTCCGGACATGAGCCGTGGGAAGCATCCGACGTCCGCGCGTTCCTCGAAAACCAGTGCGGCTTGTCCCGCACCGCCCCCAAGCCGGGGCGCATTTTCGAGACGCATGACCAAGCCCTCACGTTCTGGGAGGAGCAAATCGCCGCCGGACGCCTGACCGCCCCCTTCGACGTCACCCACGTTGACGCGCACAGCGACCTCGGCATCGGCTATCCCGGCCCGAACTTCGTGCTGTTCAACGTCCTGTCCATGCCCGTCCAAAAGCGGCTGGACTACGCCGCCTTCTATGCCCAGAAGAAGCTCGATGAGGCGAATTACCTGCTTTTCGCGCTGGCGATGCGGCGGATTTCGTCGCTGGATAACGTGCGCAATCCGCGTTCGCGAGCGGACATCCCGCAAGTGCTGCTTGACGCGGACGGCAACATCCATCTCAATTCGCTGACCGCGCAGATGTTCGCTGCGAAAAACGGCGCAGAGCCGACCGTACCCTTCCGCGTGTACGACGACTACCGCGATTTCCGCGCGGCGGGGGCGTATGACTTCGTGACGCTCGCGATTTCGCCGCGGTACGCGCCGAAGGAGGCGGATGCGCTGGTGGAGGTCGTGGGGGAATATATCAAGAAAGAAAAAAATTTTTGTAATGGGTGTTGACAAAATAAAAAACATGTGATATATTAAAGATGTTCTCAATGGAGGAAAAGTGACCTATAAGCAAAGGAGGCGAGTCCAATGGGGCGGCTGGATGATTCAGAAGCAATAGCCGAGCACAATCAAAATAGGAGGAAAACGTATGAAGAAAATGACGGCATTACTGCTTGCATTGGTTTTGACTTGCTTGTTTGCTACGTCGGCGATGGCGGTAACGGTTACTGGTCCAAAGAAAACGTTCACTGTGGGAACCGGCATTAAGAGTGATGAATCGGATGAGCCGTATCTGGAAATTACGGAGTTCTCCACATCGGGTGCAGGGTATTTCGTTTTCTGGGTCACAAACAATTCCAATGATACGCAGGTGTCGCCTGCATATTATCCTAATAGCGCGGGCGTTAAGACAATTTACTATATGCAGGAAAGCAGAAAAGCTGGCTATGTAAAGGCAAATGTCAGTTATTCGGCTCGAGCCAGAACAAATAGTTCTGTGCCAACAAATGCACAAAGTACACTTGTAGCTGTTTTTGCGCCGTAACGTGATAAATTAAATGAGCGGAAGTGTCCTTTGCGGGATACTTCCGCCTATTGAGTTTTACTTACAGTCTTGACGATTTAAAGAAGGAGAAGCGAATGAAAAAGTTTCTGTCGCTGATGCTCTGCGCCGCTCTGCCCCTGTGCGCTTTTGCCGCCCACGCGGAAAATGCAGAACTGAACATTGCCACCAATCAGTATTATGCCTTGATGGAACGCATGGAGCAGTTTGAACAGGAAAGCGGCATCAGCATCACCTGCGAAAAGTCCGTAGACATCATGGACACGATTTCGACCGCCTACGTTATCAAGAATCCCGACATTGATTTGTTTGCTTTCACTGCTTACGACGGCTTATATACCCTCAAAAACATGAAATACTACGCGCCGCTAACCGGCAGCGCGATTTTGCAGGGCGCTTTCCAGCATGTCTATCCCGCTCTGCGCCCCGTCTGCACGGATGACGATACGCTGATGGGCTGGATAATAGATGCTTCCCCGATGGGCATGATGGTCTTGACGGAATATCTGGACGAATGGGGAATGAAGTCGCCCGAAACCTTCGACGAACTGCTGGATGTGTGCAACGAAATTCTGGAAGAAGGGCTTCTGCCGGAAGAGACAGGGCTTCTGATGCAGAAATACACCCAGTCGGGCATGATGGACTTGTTCATGAAGTATTACATCATGACCTCCCTGCAGGAGGGACGCAGGCTGGACTTTACGGACGAAACGTTTCTGCATTACGTCCAGCGCATCAAGGACGAACTGCCCGCGGAAGAAGAGCCGCGCATGGCATTTGAAAATATTTTCATGATTCCGGGTGCTTCGTCCGCCCCGTCGCAGATGATTCAATTCGTGCCGCGCATTTTCCCGGAGCAGAACAGCGCGGTTGAAACGTATGTGACCATTGCTGTGGTGAACCCCTACGGCAAGAATCAGGAAGCCGCGATTCAGTTTTTGGAGTACTGCGCGACGCATCTGACAGATGGAAGTTACTTTATCTATGACAACCTGACCGAGCCGATTGAAAATCCGTCGATGGTGGCGCAGCTGGATGAACTTGCGGAAAAAATCGCACTGCTGGAACAGAAAGCAGATAAAGAGCGCGCGGACGAGGACACCCTGCGCGACTTGCAGGATCAGTACGCAAACATGGAGCAGTGGCGTTATTTCTCTTCGGCGGAGGATATTGCCTACTATCAGGAGATGGCGAAATCGCTGTATGTGTCCGAGGGTTCGCCGCTGACGTATGACGACGCGCTTCAGGTGCTGGTGCAGCGCTATCTGAACGGCGCGTTCGACGCGGCGACGTTCGCGAAGGAATGCCAGAATCATGTGGAAATGATTTACGCGGAAATCGGCGAATAATCAATAGAACCAAAAAACCTCGCGGCATCACTTGTCGCGAGGTTTTTATGTGCAAATCAAATCCCCGTTGCGGATTTCGCCGACGTGGCGATATTCTCCGCGTGGTCGCCGATACGTTCGAGGTTCGTCAGCATGTCCAGATAAATCATGCCGTTCTTCGCGGAACACTTGTGGTTCTTCAAGCGGTCCATGTGGTGGCTGCGGAGGGCTTCGGTCGTCGTGTCGATTTCGTCCTCCACGCCCTCCACTTCGCCCAGCAGCGTGTCGTCCGTTACCTGCGCCTTGAACATGTCCAGCGACCGCTGCATCTGCGCGCGCACAAGGTTCGACAGGCTTTCCAGCTCCTGTACCGCCTTGGGCGAGAATTTCACCTCGTCCTGATTCTTCAGCTGCGCCGATTCCATGATGTTCTGGCTGTGGTCGCCAATGCGCTCCATGTCGTTGACGACGTGGAACATCGAGCCGACCAGCTTCGTGTCCTTCTCGGACAGGTCAAGCCCTTTCACTTCCACCAGCGAATCGGTGATTTCACGGTTCAGGTAGTCCAGCACGTCCTCGTTCCGCGCCAGCTCTTCGGACTTCTTCGCGTCCCACTCGTTGAAGCACTCCATCGCCCGCTGGAAGTTGCCCATCGCGATGCCGCCCATGCGCTGCACTTCGTTGAACAGCTGCGCCACGGCAATCGGCGGCGTTTTGAGCATACGCGCGTCAAAGTAGAGGAGCTTCATTTCCTCGGCGGTCGAGCCGTCGTCCTTGATTAGCAGGCACGCCAGCTTCTCCAGCCAGCTTGCGGCGGGCAGCAGCAGCGCCGTCGTCGTGACGTTGAAGAGAATGTGGACGATGGCGATTTGCAGCTTGAGGTTGCCGGGGGAGAGCATCTCGACCCAGCTTGCCAGCGGCAGACAGCAGGCGATGATGACGAAAATCACCGTGCCGATGACGTTGAAGAGCAGGTGCACCGTCGCCGCGCGCTTGGCGGTGGAGTTTGTGCCCGCGCACGCCAGCAGCGCCGTGACGCAAGTGCCGATATTCTGCCCGAAGAGGATGAAGATGGCGCTGTCCAGCCCAATCAGCCCCTGCGCGACGAGCGTTTGCAGGATGCCGATGCTGGCGGCGGAGGATTGCAGGACGGCGGTGATGCCCGCGCCGATCAGCACGCCCAGAATCGGGTTGTTGATGGATGCCATCGCCTTCTGGAAGCCCTCCCACGTCCGCAGCGGCTCCATCGCGCCGGACATGGTGTTCATGCCGATGAACAGGATGCCCAGACCCATCGTGATGGTGCCGAACTGCTTGGCGGTTCTGTACTTGTCGGGAAGATTCGAGAGAATCAGCCCCAGAAACGTGAAGATGGCGGCGAAATCAATCTGCACAGACAGCAGCAGCGACGTGACCGTTGTGCCGATGTTTGCGCCCATAATCACGCCGACCGCCTGCGTCAGGGACATCAGCCCCGCGTTGACGAAACCGACGACCATGACCGTCGTCGCGGAGGAGGACTGCACCACCGCCGTGATGGTGATGCCCGCGAGCATGGCGAGGAAGCGGTTGCCCGTCACCATGCCGAGGAGCTTTTTCAGCCGTGTACCCGCCGCTTTTTCCAGCGCTTCGCCCATCAGCTGCATTCCGAACAGGAACAGCCCCAGTCCGCCGAACAGGGATAAGACATTCATAATCGTCATGATGGTTCGTTTCCTCCGAGCGTGCCGCAATGCAGCAGAATTCCGCCTGTGCGGGGAAAAATCGCATACATATCTACTTTACCACACTTTGCGCTTGTTTTCAACTGAATTTTACATATTCATAGAGATTTTAGGCGGCGTTCAGCGGGGGAACAAAAGGTTCTTCACGGAATCTTGGGGGGAAGAGCAGCTTGGAGGCGCGTCTGCGGACGCGCAGAGTTACTGGCAGGGACGCTTCGCTGCCTGCACCTTTGTTGACGGCTTCCTTAGGATTGGTCGGACGCGGAACAGTTGGGGCGTTGCCCCAAACCCCACAAGGGACGCTGTCCCTTGACCCTGCAAGGGGCAATTGCCCCTTGACCCCTTTTCGCGATTGGGTTGGTCGCACTTTCATGCTCCTTCCGCGTGCAGCTTTTGGGGGCTTCGCCTAAGCCCTTGTTTGCTTTCCCAACTTTCCGTGAAGAACCAAACAAAAAGCCGCCCCGAAAGGCGGCGAATGTCAAATTCGCAGCGGATGCCGCTGGGCAAATCAACATCTTGCGCGGAATCATCCCTGCGCCTGGCGCACCATATGGTAAAACGTCCCTTCTCCGCTGAGCGTCACCCGCTTCACCGGCTCGCCCACCACCCGGAATCCCGCCTTCTCGTAGCAGCGAACGGCGCGCGTGTTCCACGTCCGCACTTCCAGATACATCGGCTTGCCCGGATACAGCCGCTGGGATAACTCCCACGCCAGCGCCGTCATCTGCGTGCCGTACCCCTGTCCGCAGTGGTCGGGATGCGCCCCGATGCCGAAAAACACCTCGCTGCCCTCGTCCGACAGGTTCACGAAGCCCACCAGCGTTTCGCCATCGTAAAAGGAATAGAAATTGTTTGCCGGATTCGCAAAACCGTATCCGTGCTTCTTCTGCTCGACATACGGCGGATTGTTGTACATCGCGTATTCGCCGGGGTACTGCCACGCGCAGATGGCTTCCTTCTCGGCTTCGGTGGTCGGATGATACGTCAGCATGGGCGTTTTCCTCCTTGGGGATATTTCTGATTATGCAAAAAACCGGAGGCAGCCTGCGCCGCCCCCGGTCAAATCCTCGATTATTGCAGCACAATGCCTTCCGCTTCCAGCTCCGCGCGGGTGCAGAGCCGCAGCGTCACAAAGTTCTGCTGGCAGATGATGTAGCTGCCGCCTTCACGCGTGTCCTTGTTCTCCAGCGTCACGATGCCCTGCGCGATGCAGTCGTGGTCGGCGCAGCTGGCGTCGGTCATCTCGATGCTCGTCTCCGTGACGTGGATGATGTTCACGCACACGCCGTGGATCAGCCGGTAGTACCCGTCCTCCAGCAGCGGAATCGGCTCGTACGTCTTTGTGCCGACCGTCACAAGCAGGAACGCGACGGCTTCCGACGGGTCGCGAACCGCGCTTGCCATCGGGGAGGGCGCAATGCCGGGGTCAGTGCCGCGCGTCGCCGGGTTCAGCTTCGCGAAGCTCAGCGATTCGTTCGATGCCGCCAGAATCGCCTGCGCGTCGGCGAGGGTTTCCTGCGTCGTCGTCAATTCCGCCTCTGTCGCGGCAAGGGTTGCCTTTGTGGCTTCCAGCTCCGTCGTGGCGGCGGTCAGGGTGTCCTTCGTCGCGGCGAGTTCGGATTCCTTCGCGGTCAGGCTGTCCTTCGTCGCGGTGAGTTCGGCTTCCTTCGCGGTCAGACTGTCTTTCGTCGTGGTGAGCTCGGCTTCCTTCGCGGTCAGACTGTCCTTCGTCGCGGCGAGTTCCGCTTCCTTTGCGGTCAGGCTGTCCTTCGTCGCGGTGAATTCGGCTTCCTTCGAGGTCAGGGTGTCCTTCGTCGCGGCGAGTTCGGCTTCCTTTGCGGTCAGGCTGTCCTTCGTCGTCGTGAGCTCGGCTTCGGTGGCGGTCAGCGCCGTCTTGGTGTCGGACAATTCCGTCGTGGCGGCGGCAAGGGTGTCCTTCGTCGTGGTCAGCTCGGTTTCAGTGGCGGACAGGCTGGTTTTTGTGTCGGACAGCTCCGTCTGCGCGGCAGTCAGCGTGTTCTGCGTCACCGCCAGTTCGGCTTCCGTCGTGGCGAGCGCTTCCTTCGTGTTCTCCAGCTCGTATTCCTTCGCCGGCAGGGATGCTTTCAGCGTGTCCAGTTCGTTCTGCGTGGTGGACAGCGTGTCCTTCACTGCCGCCAGTTTGGTCTGGGTGATCATCAGCGTGTCCTTCGTGGATGCCAGCGTGGTGTCGCGGCTGTTCAGGGCAGTCTGCGTTTCGGCGAGGGTGGCTTCGGTGGATGCGAGGGTGTCCTTCGTCGCGGACAGTTCGGTTTCGCGGTCAGCAAGCGTACCCTGCGTTTCGGCGAGGGTGGCTTCGGTGGATGCGAGGGTGTCCTTCGTCGCGGACAGTTCGGTTTCGCGGTCAGCAAGCGTACCCTGCGTTTCGGCGAGGGTGGCTTCGGTGGACGCGAGGGTGTCCTTTGCCGCGGACAGCTCGGTTTCGCGGACAGCAAGCGTGCCCTGCGTTTCGGCGAGGGTGGCTTCGGTAGACGCGAGGGTGTCCTTTGTGGCGGACAGTTCAGTTTCGCGGTCAGCAAGCGTGCCCTGCGTTTCGGCGAGGGTGGCTTCGGTGGACGCGAGGGTGGTCTGGGTATCCGTCAAGGCGGCGGCGGTCGTGTCCAGCGTGGTCTGCGTGTCCGCGAGGGTGGCTTCGGTGGATGCGAGGGTGTCCTTCGCGGCGGACAGGCTGTTTTCGGTGTCCGCTAAGGTGGATTGGGTGGAGGACAGCGCGCTCTGCGTGTCCGTCAGCTGATTCCGGGTGTCCGTCAGCGAATTGTGGCTGACGATGAGACTGGCGCCAAGTGCGATGGAAGAGACTGCCAGCACGATGGCGGCAATCATCCAGATGATGGTCTTTTTCCGGGCGGCAATGGGGCTCATAGCAATCCTCCTAACAAGCGACGAAAATGGGCAGAAAACTTCCGTTTTTTCCAGTTTACCACCATCGGGGGAAGTTGTCAATCTCGAATTTCGCGGAAGCACAAAAAACGCCCCTCCGCTGACAAAAGCAGAGGGGCAGGGGAAGGAAGATTATTCCTGCTTGAGCGCGTCGCGGCTGACGATGGTCATCGTGATTTCGCCCAGCGCAAGGCAGTTGTGGTCGGCACTGGCGTTGACCAGTTCAATGCCGTCCGCGGTGATGTGGAACAGATTCATGTTGATGCCGTGGATCAGGCAGAAATAGCTGCCCTCTTCCGGCATCGGGATAGGCGCGCAGGTCTGCTCGCCGACGGTGACGATGAGGTAGTTTTCCGCGTCCAGCGCGGTGGTGTCCGTGCCGGTCAAGGTTGCTGCGTCGGTGGAGAGCAGGTGCAGGAAGAGCATCGGTTCCTTCGCCGCCACGGCGTTCGCCGCGACACCATCCTTCGCCACCAGCGATTCCTTGATAATCGTAATCAGCGATTCGTTCGTGCCAAGGGCATCCTGCGTCAGCGCCAGCACGTTTTCCGTCGCGGCGAGGGTGTTCTGCACGTTCGCCAGTTCGTTTTCCTTCGCGGTCAGGGCAGCCTGTGCGGCGGTCAGGTCAGCTGCCGCAGCAGTCTGCGCGTCCTTGGCGCAAAGAAAAAACCTCCGAAACACAGCCGCGTTTCGGAGGAAGAAAGATGCATATATAGATGAAGTTACTTCTTCAGTTCAATCCCTTGCCCCTTCAGCCGCGCAACCACGCCGTCAACAACCGCCTGCACTTCGTCGCGGGTGAGCGTGCGCTCCGGGTGCGAGAAGGAGAGGCGAATCGTGATGGTTTTGCCGGTGATGTCGCTGTATGTGCCCAGCACGGTCACCTTCTGCACCAGCGGGGAGTTCTCCGCCTTCACCGCGTCCAGAATCGGCTGGCAGCGATTGACCACGAAGGTCAAATCCTGCTCCATGCCGGGGAAGCGGGACGGCTCGCGGTAGACGATGGGCGCGGGCGCGATGGACGCAAGCGCTTCCATGTCGATTTCGGCAAACACAATCGCCGCCTTCTTGTCGATGTTCTTGCCGACAACCGGGTGCGCCACGCCGATTTCGCCGAGGTCAACGCCGTCCAGCACGATGGCGTTCAGGTTCTTCGGATGCTCATAGGAGTGGGTCGCGGTCATTGCGTGGAAGGACAAATCCTTGTGCAGGATGTCGCTCACGGCGACGCACAGCATGTCGCGCAGGCGGAAATACAGCGTTTCCACGTTATCGACCTTGCTGAAGAGCGTCACGCACAGCTTCTTGTGCTCCTTCGCCAGCTTGTTCTCGTCCACGCCGTCGATGACGTGACCGATTTCAAAGATGCCGAACGACGGCGCATAGCCCGTGTTGCCCTTCACCTGGCACAGCTGGGTGGGAATCATGGAGCGGCGCAGCGTCTCGATGTTGGGGTTGGAGGCGTTGAGCAGCTTCACGTTGTCCTCGACGGCGATGCCGAGCTTCTTGTAGTCGTCGGCGTACTGCCAGATGTAGGAATGCACCTCGTGCAGCGAATAGCGCTTGACGAGGATGTCCTTCAATTTGTCCTCCACCGTCTTTTCGGTGGACATGCGAACCGGGTAGAGCGGGGATTCCGCCGTGTGCAGGTCGAAGTTGTCGTAGCCGTAGATGCGGGTGATTTCCTCGATGATATCCGCCTTGATGGTCACGTCCTTCGTCGCGCGCCAGGAGGGGACGTCCGCGGTGAAGGAATCGCCGTCCCGCGTCATGCCGAAGCCCAGCGAAGTCAGCGTGTGCATGATTTCGTCGGAGGAGATGTTGATGCCGGTGTAGCGGTCAACAAACGCCTTGTCAAAGGACAATTGCACCTTCGGATAGTGGAAGGCGTACTCGTCGGTCAGGCGGGAGGTGACGCGCATTTCTGGGTCGTATTCCTGCAAAAGCTTGACGAAACGGGCGATGGCGACGGTCGTCATTTCCGGGTCAAGGCTCTTTTCGTAGCGGGCGGAGGCGTCGGTGCGGTGGGCGAGGCGGACGCTGCTCTTGCGGACGGACGCCGCGTCGAAGGTGGCGGATTCCAGCGTCAGGCTCGTCGTGTCATCGACGATTTCGCTGTCCAGACCGCCCATGATGCCCGCGATGGCAACCGGCTTGTCGCCGTTGCAGATCATCAGCGTGTTCGGGTCGATGGTGCGCTCCACCTTGTCCAGCGTCTGGAAAGGGAAGCTCTCCGGGAAGCGGCGGATGCGGATTTTCTCCACCTTGCGGCTGTCGAAGGCGTGCATCGGCTGCCCCATTTCCAGCATCAGGTAGTTCGTCAGGTCGGCGAGGAAGTTGATGTCGCGCATACCGCAGTAGTTCAGGCGGATACGCATCGCCATCGGGCTGACGTGGCGGTTGATGTTCTCCACCCGCAGGCAGGAGTAGCGCTGGCACAGCGGGTCTTCAATCTTCATGTCGATGGCGGGCAGATTGCTGTACGCCGCCAAATCCGCCACGGGCAGGGCTTTCAGCGGACGGCCGGACAGGGTGGAGAATTCGCGCGCCATGCCGTAGTGCCCCCACAGGTCGGGGCGGTTCGTCAGGGACTTGTTGTCCACCTCGAAGATAATATCGTCAATGGGGTAGAGCGCCTTCAAGTCCGTGCCGCAGGGAACATCCTCCGGGATGACCATGATGCCGGAATTGTCGTCGCTGATGCCGATTTCCTTCTCCGAGCAGCACATGCCGTAGGACGTGTACCCGGCGAGCTTGCGCGGGCTGATGGTGATGTCGCCCAGCTGCGCGCCCACCTTCGCGAACGCGGTTTTCATGCCCAGCTGCACGTTCGGCGCGCCGCAGACCACGTCGGTCAGCTGCCCGTCGCCCGCGTCCACCTTCAGCAGGTGCAGCTTGTGGGATTCGGGGTGATTTTCTACGCTGACGATCTGCGCGGCGACAACGCCGGACAAATCCGCGCCCTTGTGGAAAATTTCATTCTCAACTTCCGCCGTGGACAGGGAGAACTGGCGAATCAGCGCCATTTTGTCAAGGCCCGTCAGGTCAACGAAGTCGGAAATCCAGTTCATTGAGATCAGCATGTTCGTCTTTCCTCCGCATTACTCGTCGTCCGTGAACTGCGCCAAGCGCGTCAGGCTGCCGCTGTTCAGGTCGCGAATGTCCTTCACGCCGTACTTCATCATGGCAAGGCGCGTCATGCCCAAGCCGAACGCGAAGCCGGTGTACTGCTCCGGGTCGATGCCGCCGGCCTTCAATACTTCGGGGTGAATCATGCCGCAGGGGCACAGTTCCAGCCAGCCGGAATGCTTGCACGACGGGCAGCCCGCGCCGCCGCAGATGAGGCAGGAAATATCCAGCTCAAAGCCCGGCTCAACGAACGGGAAGAAGCCCGGACGCAGGCGGACTTTGATGTCCTTGCGGAACACCTCGCTCAACATCGTTTTCATGAAGTAAATCAGGTTCGCGATGGAAATATCCTTGTCCACCATGATGCCTTCCATCTGGAAGAACGTGTTCTCATGGCAGGCGTCGGTCGCCTCGTTGCGGAAGCAGCGGCCGGGGAAAATCGCCTTAATCGGCACGCCGTCGTTCACCAGTGCGTCGCGGTAGCGGCGGTAGATGGCGTTCTGGGCGGCGGAGGTCTGCGTCTTGAGCAATTGCCCGTTGTCCAGATAATAGGTGTCCTGCATGTCGCGCGCGGGGTGGAACTTCGGAATGTTCAGGCTCTCGAAGCACTCGTAGTCCGTCACGACCTCGGCGTAATCCTCCACCGTGAAGCCCATCGACTTGAACACCTGCTCGCACTGGCGCTGCACCAGCGTAATCGGGTGATACGACCCGCGGGTCATGTCCGGCGGCATGGAGATGTCAAATTCGGGCAGAGCATTGATTTCGCGCTGCAATTCCTGTGCCTTGAGCGCTTCCAGCTTTTCCGCCAAGGCGACGGTGATGGCGGTCTTCAGCTCGTTCGTCTCGCGCCCGACGGTCTTTTTCTGCTCGTCGGTCAAGCCGCCCATGCCCTTGAGCGCGTCGGTCACTTTGCCCTTGCGGCCGAGGTAATTCACGCGCAGGGCTTCCAGATCCACCATGTTGGCGATCTTCTTCAGCTCGGAATCAAAGCTGCTTTTCAGGGCTTCGATCTTCTCGTTCATTCCTGATGTTCCTCCTTACAGTTGGATGAAAAAAGCCCGTCCCATCGTTTGATGAGACGGACTGAATCCGCGGTACCACTCGTCTTGCGGCAAGGAAAAATCCCATTGCCGCCGCTTGATGGGCGATAAGGCTGCCCACGCCCAAAAACTCACGGGATGAAGGTTCACGCCGTGCGCCCTGCCGCCTCGCACCACCCGGCGGCTCTCTGATATCCTATTTCCTGCATTCGCCTGTGCCATCTGCTCGCGCCTTTTTCCTTCTGGCGTCCGCTCGTTCCACTTAGCGTAGCGCTGCTACGCTGCGTTTCACTCCCGTTAGCCAGCAGAAAAAATTCGCTTCGCATCTTGGCACATTCTCATTTGGAAATAGGAAGGGGACTTGCACGCGCTACTGTTTCCCGGTCATCGCTTCCAATATTTCGCTGACTTTCGTCGGCACGCTCTATCTTACCATAGCCGAACGACTTTTGCAAGCGGAAAAGCGAAAATAATGCGGAATGGAGGACGGAAACGCGCACCGAAGTAAAAATCTTTCCATCTTACAGGCGAACAAACCGTGAATTTTTCCGATTTATTATTTACAAGCCATTTTTTTGTGCTATACTGTAAGATGCGTTATCATGTAAAGCGCGATTCAGGCGCTTGCGTGAAAGTCCGCGCGCGGGAGGGTGCAATTCCTCTGTCCGCAGGCGCGGCAGGGAACTTCGCGCACAATCGCGCGGAAGAAAGGAAAGGAAGCCGGATGAGCAACAGCCGTCCACCCTATGATGGCGCCGGGGACGCCGGACAGAATCCTCAGCAGCCCGGTTTTTCGCAGGGCAATTATCCGCCGGCGCAGGGCTATGCCCCGAATGGCGGCTACGCGCCCAATGATGCCTATGGTCAGGGCTACGCGCCGCAAAACGGCTATGGGCAGCCGCAATATAGTCAGCAGGGGTATGCGGATTATCAGCAGCCCTATGGTCAGCAGGGATACCAGCAGCCATACGGTCAGCAGGGATATCAGCAGCCATACGGTCAGCAAGGTTATCAGCAGCCGTATGGGCAGGGCTATGAGCAGCAGGGTTATCAGCAGCCGTACGCCCAGCAGCCTTATCAGCAGCAGCCGTATGACCAGCAGGGGTTTGTGCAGCCCGGCGGGTATCAGCAGCCCTACGAGCAGCAGGGGTATCAGCAGGGGTACAGCCAGCAGAATCCGCAGGAAACGGATTTGCCGCCGGAGCAGCAGTACGCGCAGTACACCCCCGACGGTCAGCGTGTGTACCCGACGTCGGGGCGCAGCGGCTTCCGGGTGCAGCCGGCGGCGCGCAGGGAAATTCCGTGGGATACGATTGCAAAAGTATTGATGTTCGGCGTGCTGCCGATTCTTTTCATCTTGAGCATGGTGTTTGCGTGGACGGCGGTGAAGTGGATCGTCCTCGTCGGCGCGGTGGCGAGCATCGCCGCGATGTGGCTCCGTGAGCTGGTTACGCCCAACGCGCGGCTGGTGCTGTCGCTTTTGCTGGCGTCGGCGGCGGTCGTCTGCCTCGTCAGCGCACTGGCGACGAACGCGGCGGACAATCAGAACCCCGCGCAGCCGAATCAGTCCGGTCAGATGCAGCAGGGGAGTACATCGGGCAGCAGCCTCGATGTCAACCTGACCGCGACGGACACGCCCAATCCCGCGCCTACGCCCACCGCGACGCCTGTGGATGACTCCGAGGAGTGCTACGCGCAGCTGCATTCCTTCTTCACGCTGTGGAAGAACAACGCCATCAGCCAAATGGTCAACCTGACGGCCCCGTCGTGGCGCAGCAGCATCAAGGGCGGCACCGACGCGGTGACGCAGAAGCTCTTCGGCGAGGTGCTGACCAACCGCACGCCCGTCAGCTGGGATTTCACGGCCATCACGGGCACATCGAACGACATCGCCCGCATGGTGACGGTGCGCGCCGTCATCAACAAGAACAACACCCTGGGCGAAAGCGTCTACCTGTGGAAGGTGCGCATGGTCAAGGAGGACGGCGTGTGGTACGTTGACCCCGCGACGCTGCAAAGCAACGAGCAGGAAAGCACCGCCACCCCGACCAACGCCCTTGCCACCCAGCCCGTGCTGAACACCAGCCATCCGGACTTGATTCTCTACTACAACCAAAACGGCGGAACGTATTACCACATCGACCCGAACTGCGCGTCCATCAATCAGCGGTATCGCCCGCTGACGGCATCCTTCAAGTGGACGCAGATTGACGACGAACCGTACAAAAACCTGGAGCAGTGCAAGGAGTGCGGCGCACCCCTGCGCGAAGACAAGAGCAACTGATACTCACATATAATATTAGGAGGACAACACGATGGACACCAATGCCAAGCTGTATCAAGACATGACGAAGATTCTCGTCAAGCGTGAGGACATCCAGAAGGCTGTTGCCCAGCTGGGACGGGAAATCACCCGCGACTATCAGGGACGCGATCTGGTGATGGTCTGCATTTTGAAGGGCGCGAGCGTCTTCTTCTCCGACCTCATCCGCGAAGTCGATTTGCCCGTGACGCTGGATTTCATGGCGCTTTCGAGCTATCGCAACTCCACCAAGTCCTCCGGCGTGGTCAATCTGGAGAAAGACCTGTCCGTGTCCATTAAGGGGCGCGACGTGCTGATTGTGGAGGACATTGTGGACAGCGGCAACACGCTGTTCTACCTCGGCAAGTATTTGATGGGCCGCGGCGCGTCCTCCATCCGCATTGCGACGCTGCTGGACAAGCCCGACCGCCGCAATCCCGAACACAACCTGACGGTGGATTACCACTGCTTCAAGATTCCGGATGAGTTCGTCGTCGGCTACGGGCTGGATTTCGCCGAGAAGTACCGCAATCTGCCGGACATCGGCGTGCTGGACAGCCGCGTGTACGGCGCGGCGCACGAATAAATCAGCCGATTCTTCCCCCAATAAAGATAAAATTTTTGTAAAGATGGATTTTTCCGCACACGTCATTCGTCTATATGGGTATACGCCGCAACAGGCGGATGGCGCTGGAACGGAAGGAGGATGCTCGCATTGAAGAAGTCTCGCGGGATGTTCGGCTACGTCGCGGTTCTGCTGCTGATGGTGCTCACCATTTCGATGCTGTTCACCAACGGCTTTGGCAGCAATACCCGTGACCGCCGCATCACCTATCCCCAGCTGCTGACGATGATTGAGGAGGGGCAGGTTCGCTCCGTCGCCATCCGCGGCACGTCGCTGGTGGGCGTGACGACAACAACAACGGTCGCCGACGCGGATTTCCCTGACAAGAACTACGATTTTGAAACCATCATCGGCGCTGATTTCATCGTCACCGCGCGGCAAATGCAGGCGGCGAAGCTTAATAAGCCGCTGGACGAGGTGTCCGTCAAGGATTTGCCGTTCACCATCATCTACCGTCAGCCGCTGACCACCCCGTGGTGGTATGATTTGATTCCGCTGGCAATTTCGCTGGTGCTCTGCGGCGTGATGTTCTGGCTGATTATGCGCGCGCAGACCGGCGGCAACGGCAAGGTGATGAACTTCGGCAGAAGCCGGGCGCGCATCCATGACCCGAACAAGAACAAGGTGACGTTCGCCGATGTCGCGGGCGCGGAGGAAGAGAAGGAAGAACTCAAGGAAATGGTGGACTTCCTGCGCAACCCCAAGGCGTACATTGACATGGGCGCGCGCATCCCCAAGGGCGTGCTGCTCATCGGCCCGCCCGGCACGGGCAAAACCCTGCTGGCAAAGGCGGTTGCGGGCGAGGCGGGCGTGCCGTTCTTCTCCATTTCCGGCTCTGACTTTGTGGAGATGTTCGTGGGCGTGGGCGCGAGCCGCGTCCGTGACCTGTTTGACCAAGCCAAGCGCGCTGCCCCCTCCATCATCTTTATTGATGAGATTGACGCGGTGGGTCGCCACCGCGGCGCGGGTCTGGGCGGCGGACACGACGAACGCGAGCAGACGCTGAACCAGCTGCTGGTCGAGATGGACGGCTTCGCAATCAACGAGGGCGTTATTGTCATGGCGGCGACGAACCGCCGCGACATTCTTGACCCCGCGCTGCTGCGTCCCGGCCGCTTTGACCGCACGATTCTCGTCAATTACCCCGATATGGCGGGGCGTGTTGCCATCCTGAAGGTGCACGCCAAGGGCAAGCCCCTCGCGGATGATGTGGATTTGGAGAATATCGCCAAGCGTGTACCCTTCTCCACCGGCGCGGAGCTGGAAAACATCATGAACGAAGCCGCGATTCTGGCGGCGCGCGGGCGCTTGAAGGCCATCAATCAGCAGACGCTGGTGGAGGCAATCTCCCGCGTGCAGATGGGCCCGGAGAAGCGCAGCCACAAGGTGACGCAGCGCGACAAGCGCATGGTCGCCATCCACGAGGCGGGTCACGCCATCGTCGGGCACGTCCTGCCCAACTGCGACGAGGTGCACCTGATTACCATCGTCCCGCGCGGGCAGGCGGGCGGCTACACGCTGTCCCTGCCGACGGAAGAGGACGATTTGCAGACTTACAGCCAGCTGATGGACTTCGTGGCGATGGGGCTGGGCGGTCATGCCGCGGAGCAGCTTTATCTGGGCGAGTTCACCACCGGCGCAACGAGCGACCTGAAAAAGGCGACGGAGGTCTGCCGCCGCATGGTGACGCAGTTCGGCATGAGCGAAAAGCTGGGCCCGGTCTATCTGGACGGCGATCAGGAAGTGTTCGTCGGCATGGAGTTCGGGCAGAGCCGCGGGTACAGCGAAGAAATGGCGGCGCGCATCGACGCGGAAGTCAAGCGCCTGCTGGAGGAATGCTACCAGAAGGCGGTGGATGCCCTGAGCGCCAACCGCGACCGCATGGAGAAGCTGGTGGACGCGCTGCTCAAGTACGACACCATCAGCCGCCGCGAGTTCGTCACCCTGATGGAAACGGGCGCGCTGCCGGATATTCAGGATGCCGACACCCGCACCACGGGCGATGTGATGATGCAGGATATGGCGGACGAAAAGAAGGAAGAAAGTTCCGAAAAGTCCGCCGAAACGCCTGAAAAGAGCGCGGAAACGCCTGATAAGACGGCGGATGCGCCCGAAAATCACCCGGATACCCCCCATGAAGCCTGATTTGCACACCCACACCACTTCCTCCGACGGGCTGCTTACGCCCGCGGAGCTGGTGGCGCTGGCGGACAAGCACCGCGTGACGCTCCTTGCCGTGACCGACCATGACACGTTTGACGGCGCGGCGCAGCTGCTGGGAAAACCCGCGCCGATGCCGATTCTGCAAGGTGTCGAATTATCCCTGCGCGATATGCCCGGCCTGCACCTGCTCGGCTACGGGCGCGGGACGGATACGCCCCTGCACCGCAAGGTTCGGGCGCTGTCCCAAATGCGGCTCGGACGCGCGCGGCAGATGGTGGAGAAGCTGAACGCGCTGGGCTATCCGCTGGATTACGACGAAATCGCCCGCGAAGCCAAGGGCAGCGTCGGTCGGCCGCATATCGCCCGCGCGATGGTCAGCCACGGCTATGTGGTGGACACGCGCGAGGCGTTTGACCGCTTTCTGGCGGATGGCGCACCTGCCTATGTGGCGGGGGAGCGCCTGAGCATGGCGGAGGCGCTGCCGCTGATGCAGGAAAGCGGCTTCGTGCCTGTTCTGGCGCACCCGATGGAGCTGGAGAAAACCGGCGCGCTGCTGCGCCATCTGCTCGGCGTTTGGCAGGAGCAGGGCTTGCGGGGCGTTGAGGTTTACCACCCGTCCGCCGGACGCGCCACGCCCCTGCTGGATTTGACCGCGCGGCGCATGGGCTTTCTGGTCACCGGCGGCAGTGACTTCCATGGCGATGGCGACCGCCACGGCATGGTCGGCTGCACCGCGCCGATGTGGGCGAGGGCGGCCGATGATGTGGAGAAATTGCTGCAAGCAGTGGAAGATGCTCAAATCATGTGATATAAGATGAAGAAATACCGAATTGCCATCAGAAAGGGGTGCTGAAACCATGTCCGAATTCAACGACAACAAGCAGCCGCGCCGCCGCCGCACGCAGCTGAACGCGGCGCAGTATGCCGGGCAGCAGACGCTGGACAACAGCATCCCCCTTATCCGCACGGAAGACGCGCCCATGCAGCCGACAAATCCGCCGCGCCGGAATCCGCAGCCGCCCCCGGCGCAGCAGAGCGCCAATCCGCCCATGCAGCCGATGAGTGCGGCTCAGCCGATGGGTGCGGCCCAGCCGATGCGCCCGCAGGGGATGAATCAGCCGGGGCAGGGGAGCCAATATGCGCAAAGCGGGCAAATGCGCGGCTTCCACGGCGTACAGGGGACGCCCATGCAGCCGCAGCAGGGCTGGAACAACGGCGTGCAGCCGCTTGATGCGGCGCACCAATTGGAACAGTTCTCGTGGGGGCAGCATCAGCAAAGCATGAACACCGGGCGCAATCAGCCGATTCGCGGCGGGCAGATGATGCCGAATCAGCCGATGAATCCGCAGCGCCCGCAGAATCCGCCGTATCCGCAGCAGAATTATGGCGGATGGCAGCAGCCGATGTATCCGGTGAATTTTCCGCAGTATCCGGCGAACGGCAATGGCGGAAGCGGCGGCAACGGCGGCGGCAATCATCCGCCGACGGGGCTGGGGGGCTTCAATCCGGAGCATGGCGAGCCGAAGAACGAGCCTGTCCGCCGCAAGCCGTCGGGGCAAAAGCTGCTTAATCGCATCCTGTTCTGCGCGTGCGCGGTGGCGGTAATTTGCGGACTGGTCGCGGCGGGCGGCGCTATCAGCAATGCCATCCAGGAGCAGAACGAGCGGGAAGCACTGGTCGCGTCGGTGACGGCGTATGACGACAAGTACGTCCCGAACGTGTATGTGGACGGCATCCACCTCGGCGGCATGACCCGCGCGGAGGCGGAAGAGGCGGTCACGGCGCACGCGAATCAGCAGCGCGACGCGTGGAAGGTGCGCCTGATGTACGCGGGTCAGCTGGTGAGGGAAATCACGAGCGCCGACCTGAACATGACCGTCGATGTGCGGGAAGCCCTCGACGCGGCGTGGCAGCCGGGGCACACAGAAGGCAGCATTGACGCGCGCAAAGCCACGATGGACGCGCTGGCGGAAAATCCCTACGAGGGGTATTCCGCTACGCCCAGCGGCGACAATGTGGTGATTGACAACATCCTGCTCAGCATCGCGCAGCAGGCGTACATCCAGCCGGTGGATGCGCATATTATCTTCGATTACAACAATTTCAACAATCCGCTGACGATTCAGCCGGAGACCGTCGGGCGCTATATGGACACGACCGAGGCGAAAAATCAGGTGTACCAGATGATGTCGTCCCTGGTCAGCGGCGAGGTGGAGCTGACGACGCGCGAGCTTCAGCCGACCACGACCAAAGCCATGCTGGAGCCGCAGATTCAGCTGCGCGCGACGGCGTACACCCCGATTTCGACCACCAGCACGGAAGAGCGCAACCTGAACATTCAGGTGGCGTTCGAGCGCATCAACGGCAAGATGCTTGCAGCGGGCGAAACATTCTCCTTCAATACGGTTGTGGGCAAGCGCACGAAGGCAAACGGCTTCTATCAGGCGATTGAGTACGCGTATGGCGATCAGCGCATGGGCTACGGCGGCGGCGTGTGTCAGGCGAGCACGACGATGTACCTTGCGGCAGCGAAGGCGAACATGACGATTCTCAAGCGCGAGCCGCACTCCGACGCGGTGGGCTACACCGACTACGGCAAGGACGCGACGGTATCCGACAACCGCATTGACTTCAAGTTCCGCAACGACACGAACAGCACGATTTTCATCGTTGCGACGGTGATGAAGGACAGCCGCTACGATAAGTCGCACAAGGTGTGCGTGGTGTCGATTTACGGCGAGAGCCTCGGCAAGGGCGTGAAGTACGAGCTGGAAACGGTGACGGTGCAGACCCTGCCCGCCCCGACCGAGCCGGAATACCGCAAGGACACGAACCACACCTACGCCACCTATGTTGACCAAGAGTACACTTACCGCAAGGCAACCGACGGCTGTGTGGTGGAAAGCTACCTGGTGAAGTATGTGGGCGGCACGGAAACCGAGCGCAAGCTGATGTACACCGACACCTACAAGGCGAAGAGCGAAATCATCTATGTCGGCACGGTGGAGCGGACGGAAGAGGGGCAATGACCAGAGGCTTTGCCTCTGGACTCCAGCAGGGGCGCTGCCCCTGCACCCTGCAAGGGAGTTCCTCCCTTGACCCTTTCGCGCGATTGAGTGGGCTTCTCTTTCAGGCTGCTTCCGCGTGCTGATACGGCTTCATCCGCCGAAAAGGGGGATGAGGTCGTTTTTTTCTCCAAAACTTTGTGAAAGAAAATACAACTTGTGAAAAAACCCCCTTTTCTATTTCGGCAGAATGTGCTATAATAGGTTCGGTGGAAACCCTACATTATTGCATCAGGAGGGAAAATCCAATGGCGCTTGTTACGACGAAGGAAATGTTCAAGAAGGCGTATGACGGCGGCTATGCGGTCGGCGCTTTCAACGTCAACAACATGGAAATCATTCAGGGCATCACCGAGGCGGCGGGTGAGCTGAAGGCTCCCGTCATCCTGCAGGTGTCCAAGGGCGCGCGCGCGTATGCCAACCACACCTATCTGGTGAAGCTGGTGGAAGCGGCGGTTATCGAAAACCCCGATATCCCGATTGCGCTGCACCTTGACCACGGCGACAGCTTTGAGCTGTGCAAGAGCTGCATCGACGGCGGCTTCACGTCCGTCATGATTGACGCTTCCTCCAAGTCCTTTGAGGATAATATCGCCCTGACCCGCAAGGTCGTCGAGTATGCCCATGACCACGGCGTGGTCGTCGAGGCGGAACTCGGCACGCTCGCCGGCGTCGAAGACGACGTGAAGGTGGAGCATGGTCAGGAAATGTACACCCATCCGGAAGAAGTCGAAGAGTTTGTGACCCGCACGGGCTGCGACTCGCTGGCGATTGCCATCGGCACGTCCCACGGCGCGTACAAGTTCAAGCCCGGTCAGAAGCCCCAGCTGCACTTCGAGGTGCTGGAAGAATGCTCCAAGCGTCTGCCCGGCTTCCCGATCGTCCTGCACGGCGCTTCTTCTGTCCCGCAGGAGTTCGTGAAGGAAATCAACCAGTTCGGCGGCAATATGCCCGACGCAATTGGCATTCCGGAAGAGCAGCTGGCGAAGGCGGCGAAGATGGCGGTCTGCAAGATCAACATCGACTCCGACATTCGTCTGGCGATGACCGCGAGCATCCGCAAGTACTTTGCGGAACATCCGGATCACTTTGACCCCCGTCAGTACCTGAAGCCTGCCCGCGCTGCGGTGAAGGCGATGGTTGCCCACAAGATGGTGGATGTGCTGGGCTGCGCTGGCAAGGCGTAATCAAGGCACAAAAAGGCTCTGTCGTGAATGCGGCAGGGCTTTTTGGTTATGGCAACACCGAGCAATTGCGAACTTTTCGGTTCTTCATGGAAAGCTGGGGGAGCAAACAGGGCTTAGGCGAAGCACCAAAAAGCTGCACGCGGAAGGAGCATGAAAGCGCGACCAACTCAATCGCGAAAAGGGGTCAAGGGACAGCGTCCCTTGTGGGGTTTGGGGCAACGCCCCAACTGTTCCGCGTCCGGCCAATCTCAAGGAAGCCACCAACAAAGGTGCAGGCAGCGAAGCGTCCCTGCCAGTAACTTTGCGCGTCCGCAGACGCGCCCCCAAGCTGCTCTTTCCCCAAGATTCCGTGAAGAACCCTTTTTCACTGCTGGTGGAGACGAAAAAGGGGCGCTGCGCACGCCAATTGTATTTATGAAGTTTTTTCGGTTGACATCAGGCATTTCTCGCCTTATAATTTTTGTAAGACTGCGGTGGAAGCCGCAGAACGTGAAAGGAGCAATCCTCATGAAGAAGATGCTGGCACTGGTTCTGGCACTGGCGATGTGCCTCGGCTGCGCTGCACTGGCGGAAGAAACTGCCTTGGTGTACGCGCTTGGCGCGCCCATGCCCGATTTTACCTTTACGGACATTAACGGCGTTTCCCATACCCTCTCCGAAACCTTGAAGGAGAAGGAAATGGTGCTGATTAACCTCTGGGCAACGTGGTGCGGCCCGTGTGAATCGGAGTTCCCCTTCCTGGAGGAAGCCTATGAGCAGTACAAGGACAAGGTGGAAGTCTTTGCGCTGAGCATCGATGAAAACGATGATGATGCGAAGCTGACGGAATATGTGGCGTCGCATGGCCTGACGTTCCCGGTCGGGCATGAAACGTTCAACCTCTTTGCGGGTTTCGGGCTCAATGGCGTCCCGACCTCGATTGTGGTTGACCGCTTCGGCAATGTGGCTTTCCTCGCAACGGGTTCTCAGACCTCTACGGACGCGTTTGTCCGCCTGTTCGGTCTCTTCCTCGGCGATGAGTACACGCAGACGAATGTGCTGGCGTTCCTGCCGGGCGAAAAGCCCTCGATTCCGCCGACGGATGAAGCGGAACTGAACCTTGCGCTGAATGTGGAAGGCACGGCGGCGCCGCTGTCCTTCACCAATTCTACGGATGAATACACCTGGCCGATGGCGGTTGCGGAAAAGGATGACCGCACGGTGCTGGTCAGCACGAACACGGGCAAGGATACTTCTTCCGCTTCCGTGCTGACTACGGTGGAAGCGAAGGCGGGCGATGTGTTCGCGTTCGACTACAAGACGTCTACCGAAGCCGGCTGCGACCTGTTCTGCCTGTCTGTCAACGGACAGACGGCGAAGGCGTTCGGCGGCGTAAAGGAATGGGCGACCTACGGCTATGAATTCCCGGCAGACGGTACTTACGAAATTGCCCTGTCTTACATCAAGGATTCCTTTCAGGCCGCGAATGAGGACATGATCTGGCTGGACAACGCGCGCGTGGTGGACGGAGAAGAAGCCGCCGCTGTGCTGGCGAACAACCCGGTCTATCCGGAAGGCACGAAGATGACGACCATCTCCTTTGTGGGGGACAACGTGAAGCAGGTTTTCTTCACCGACCCGCAATTTGCGCTGATGTCCACCTTTGGCATGACCAACTATTATGTGATTGACAACACGGAAAGCGCGACGGTGAAGGTGACGCTGGCGAAGGGGCTCGACCCGGAAATGTACGCCTTTGGCTGCGAGGCTGCCCCCGAAAACTATGCGCTGACGGACTACATGACGGAGGACGGCTACGTCATCCCGAATCAGCCGATTGACACCAATCAGGCAAGCGGATTCCCGTATACCACCTATTTTGTGGTGAAGGCTGGCGCGGAAAACGTGGAAGCATCCGCCATTGCAATCGCTGATGAACCCAACGCCAATGCGTTTGTCGCCATGCTGCAGCAGTATGGCATCAATGTCCCCGGCTGGAAGTACGCCGATGGCACCCTGCCTTCCACGGATGAAGTGGCGGAAGCACCGCAGCTGCCGATGGAAGGGATGGCAAGCTACACGATTAAGTGCGTCGATCAGGACGGAAACCCCGTGACCGGCACGATGATTAACGTCTGCACGGATGAAACGTGCACGCCCATGCCTGTGGATGAGAATGGCGTGCTGGAATTCACCATGCCTGCGTACCCCTATGTGCTGCATGTGCTGATTGTGCCGGAAGGCTACGAGTTCGACAAGACGGTGGAAGAAATTGCTCCCGAAGCGGGCGGCGAAGTGGTGTTCACCTTCCAGAAGGTGTAATCCAAGGCTTCAAGGGGCGGTGTACCTGCGGGTATGCCGCCCTTTTTCGGTGCTTCACGGAAAGTTAGGGAAGCAAACAAGGGCTTAGGCGAAGCACCAAAAAGCTGCACGCGGAAGGAGCA
>ERZ1106976.641-NODE-641-length-39282-cov-4.454559_pt1 | contig 39282 bp, 36 predicted proteins | sample MGYA00403687_ERZ1106976 | MGnify/ENA primary metagenome ERZ1106976 (study PRJEB35170, sample SAMEA104062446) | human gut metagenome | biome: human gut; feature: human-associated habitat; material: faeces | place: Denmark | collected 2013-02-22 ... | reverse complement strand
GAATTTAAATGGTCAAAATTGCGGATTTCATCCGCAAAACCCGACTTCGTGGGGCTGTCGCACGTTAGTGCGACAGCCCCATATTACTATTGCAGATGTGAAATGGAATTTTTAGAGGGAATTCTCCATAAACCGAACAATAGATCTGAACCGCAGCGACAATTTCCGGTATGCGAAAAAATGAACTTTTGGAACCGATGCCTTGTGAGCATATCACCTGCAATCGGTTTTTTCTATTCCAATCTACAGAAACGAATGACGTCCGCAGGAAGGATAATAAGCATCGGTTTTTGATACCGAAATCCAAATTTGCAAGCTTTCGTTTTGCAGTATAATAAAAAGGGGCTGCTTCATAGCATTAACAAACTGTGAACGTTATGTGCAGCCATAACAAAAGCCAAGGTCAAATTCAATCGATTGATCTTGGCTTTTTGTTTCTTTTGTATCGAGTTAAGGTCAAAAATCTCAATTTGACTCAGCCTCTAATTTCCATGTAAGATACCTTCTTATAGAACCTGCTCATTCGCAGAAACAGCTTTTTATTATCGAAAGCCCGGAGAGCATCGTGATTTGACCTGATGATTAGACCGGAAAGCGAGGGCTTCATTATGGTTAAGGCGGCTATCGGTATCATCTGCCGCTTTGTACCAAAAAGGACTGCTAAAGCAATACCGCACAATGATTGTTTTGCAGTTGTGCCGCCGGATTTTTTCGTCAGACAATACAAATTGAAGAGGTAGGAGAGACTCCTCTGCCGACGAAATTGTAAAGTATGACGGAAAAGATACAAGCATATGCGCAATAAAGGCGTTAGCTGTGCACCCGGCGGTATTGCTCTAAAACCCTGACGTTTTTTTTACAGTCTCCAAAACACGGACAGAAACCCGCGATTGCGACGCATGTTTAAAGCATGACTTTTTTATGCCGCCTTATTCATGACAGATATCGCAGAATCCGGTTTTTTTCGGTTCTATAATATACTTAAAGGGCACCTCTAAAAAATCACTGCCCAAATCCGGCTCGATCTGTTTTCCGTCGTTCGTCACCAAAATTCTTGACAGACGGATACGCTGTCTGCAAAATTTTGGTTTAGACTGACGAAAAGATCTCCTTGCCGTCTGTGAACCTTGCATTTTTAGAAATACCCTAAATGAAAACCCGTTTCAGCGAAGGGAAGTCTTGATGTCCGCTATACAATCAAGGCATACAAGCTTTCCTTTATAAAATGTTACATTATCCGCATTGCCGCAAAAGATACATGACGGCTGATATTTTTTTAGAATAATTTTCTCATCGTCGATGAATATCTCTACTGCGTCCCCTTTATTGGCTATATCCATATTTTTTCTGATTTCAATCGGAAGGACAATTCTTCCAAGCTCGTCAACTTTTCTTACTATTCCTGTTGATTTCATAAACATACCTCCAAAACATTTTTTCACTTAGTTCAACCGAACTCCATTAACCTATAAACGCAGAACGAAAACAAAATACAGAAAAATATCGATTATTCTTCCCATTCTTTTTGCTTTCGACACTATATTACCATATATTAGCATTTAAGTCAATAGTTTTGATAATTTTTTGTTTATTATTTACTTTTTCTTAACATCTGTCGATATTTCTCCTGTTTTATTGATATTTTTCATATATCAAGGTTAAGATGTTTTTCATTCATGAATGGCGTAATATATTTTTCTCCGTATTGTAAACTTGGAAATGCTGCGTTTTGATATCAGTCGATTTTTTATTCAAATTATAATTTTCTTTCATGTTTTTATTGAAATTCATATACAGAAAGGCAGATAAAATGGCTGTAAAAATTTCCGGAATCCTTATTGCCGTATCCTTTGTTTTCGCACTGATGAGCGGAAATATGCAGGCGCTTTCCGCGGCTGCCGTTGCAGGATGCTCCAAGGCGGTTACCCTTACGCTATCGCTTCTTGGAATGATGTGTTTATGGAGCGGGATTATGCGTGCTGCAGGGGCTCTTGGTGTTTTACAAAAGCTCTCTAAGCTTCTTTCTCCTCTCTTGAAACGGATATTTCCCGATGCGTGGAAGAAAGGCAGAGGAATATCAGAGATTTCCGCTGCTATTATCGCCAATATTCTGGGGATCGGGAATGCCGCTACTCCCCTTGCTGTCGGAGCTATGAAAGCGCTCTCGGACGGAAAAAGCGATATTGCCACCGACGATATGGTGACCTTTACTGTTCTTGGGACTGCTTTTCCGAGTCTGATTCCAACAACAGTAATCGCCTTGCGCGCCTCTGCAGGAAGTGAAAATCCGTTTGATATTCTTCCCGCCGTATGGATTTGCTCGTTTTGTCTGTCATCGTTTGCCATTCTTCTTTCGCGGATGATGCGACGAGGTCGCAAATCTGAAACATGAAATCGCTGGATCAATCGGCTATGTAGATTTCCAAGATGATTTTTTGAATGGTAAGGCAAAAATGAAGGAGTACGGTTAAGGAAGCACTGCCAGGTTCACGACTTGCACCTTGATGATGCGTCCGCATGGCAATTTTTCGTCATACTTCAGGGCGTCTCGAAGAAATCACTGCCCTAAACCGGCTCCAACTGTTTTCCGTCATTCATCACAGAAAATCCTTGGGCAATACCGTACAATGATTGTTCCGGTCTTGAGGAAATACCTCACAATGATTGCTGAATAGTTGTGCCGCCGTATTTTTCGTCATACGATACCAATTGAGTAGGCAAGTGCGGATCCTTTGCCGACATGAAGTATAACGGAATAGAGGTAAGCATATGCGCAGCAAAAGCGTTAACCGTGCGCTCGGCGGAGAATCTTACAGGAAAAAACGCGAAGAATTTTCCGAAATTGAAGCTGTATAATCGGTGCAGTTCAAAAAAGAAATACAGTTCTTCTTAAACCCCGTAATTATTATGGATAAGGAAGCTTCCCTCGCGGAAGATTTGGTTATGCATATGACTTTTTTTTCATCGCTTATCATTCCCGCGCTTCTCACTTTATTCGGACTTGCCTGTGTTTTTTCAAAACGCGACGTTCCCTCCGCCTTTCTCGAAGGCGCTGCCGACGGAGTTCGTTCGGGGATAGGACTTTTACCTTCTTTGGTTATTTTGATGACAGCAGTATCCATGTTCAGCGCAAGCGGAGCTGCCGAAGCGTTGTCGGAGCTTCTTGAGCCGATTATGACAAAACTCGGAATTCCTTCGGAGCTTATTCCTTTGATTGTTGTAAGACCTGTTTCGGGAAGCGGATCAACCGCTATGTTAAGCGAAATTTTTGAAAAGTACGGTCCTGACAGTTATGCGGCTAAATGTGCTTCTGTCCTGATGGCTTCCTCCGATACGCTGGTGTATGTTGCAGGCGTTTATATGTCGGCAGCGGGCGTGAGAAAAACCCGGCATACTCTCCCCGCCGCGTTTCTTGTTATGCTCCTCGGCATTTTTCTCTCCTGTCTTCTCGCCCGCCTGTTACTCTAAAGAGGAAAGCTTCTCTTCTCCGGTACATTCCGTCATATAGGCGTAAACCTTATCAAGCGCGGCATCCTTAATTCTGTAAATCTGCGATTTTTCAAGAGACAGCTTTTCCATAAGCTCCTCTGCCGCGCCGTAAGAAGCGTCGGAAAGGAAAAAACGTTCTATCACTTCGCGTTCTTTTCCTTTCAATATCCCGATTGCTCTTTTCAATGTTTCTTTCCTTGTTGTAACGATCAGCAGCCTTATCCGAAGTTCCTCTTTTTTTGATATTTGCGAAACAAGAAAATCCTCATATTTAGAGCTTCCGCCGAAATTCGGTGCGGCGGAGGGATTACTTATTCTGAGCGATTTCAGCAGATGTTCCGTTTGGAACATTTGTTCTCTTATAAAATGCTCATTTTCACAAAGCTTGCGGTATTCCTTAAGAAACCTGGCGGCTTTCATGCGGTTTTGGTTCATAGGGCTTGTCCTTTCTTCCGATAATCCGGAATATTGTTGCCAACCATGTTGACAAAATCAAAATCTGAGGGTATAATAATGATAGAATATATTTTTGAGTTCACCCGATGTATATATTATATTCCGAATATTCGGAAATGTCAATACCCTTATAAAAATTCCGAAAACTTTTTGACCGGTTAATGAGAAAGATTGAGGTGCCGCTGTGTTTTCCGATATTTTCTGTCAATTGTTACAAAAACATCATATCAATCCCCTGCGCCTTGCCAAAGAGATTGGCGTGCCGAAATCGGTTGTTTACGAATGGAAAAACGGGGAACGCGAACCGAGCGTGGAAAATATGGTTAAGCTGTCCGAGTTCTTTGGCGTATCGCTTGAATATCTTGCTGGACAATCGGAAGCCCCCGACAGTGAGGAGCGCGAGCTTATCGTAATGCTTCGTGCGGCAAAGGAGATATCCAAGGACGACCATGATGAATTGATTGACAGCTTCAAAAAAAATATCAGCGCATATCTGCGCTCAAAATCCTCTGATGACCGGAAGCAAGATTGAGGCGGAAGCGCTTTCTTTGCTTTTAAAGCAAAAGCTTGCCGGACGCTTTGCCCTTTACTTTCTTGATTTTCGTCATATTGTGACCGGCGGCAGAGCGCTTATCAGCAGTATCTCCGAATACGAAAGCTCGGTAGGAGAAAAGCTTCCTTTTCGCCCCGAAGGCTTTACGGTACAAAAAGGAAATATTTCTCTTATCTTATACGATGATCATATATCCAATCGCTTGCGCCAGAATTGGACTATTGCGCATGAACTCGGTCATATTTTTCTTTCTCATACCTCGGACGGAAAAAAACAGCAAAACGAAGCCAATCGCTTTGCCGCGGCGCTGCTTATTCCCGAGGCTGTGGTGAGATTTCTCGATTGCAGCCTGGGACGCGATATCTTACCGGAAGAGATGACGCGCTATTTTCCAGCGTCTTTTACCGCTTGCAGCAAACGCAGAGCTGAACTGAGAGGAACCGACTATTTCCCGACCGATGCCGGCGCCGAGCTTGTTAAAAGACTCTTTTCTCCCGGCAGTGCCGCACCTTCGGAGGCGCTTTCCGATTTTGAAAATGCTGTGTTCTTTAAATAGTTTTTTACTTTGTCCCTATTCCTCTCACCATATTTTAGCTAAAAAGGCAGATACATGGCGTTTTTCCATGTGTCTGCCTTAATCATATTCTTGCGTTTCTTTGCCTTGACGTTCAAAAAATCATCTTGGAAATCCGCATAGCAAATTTATTCAGCAATTCTTTAAGCGATTAGTCAAAGAGATCGCCAAGATCACCGAGATCATCTGAATAATCTTCATAGCTCTCATATCCTTCGGGTGCCTGTACGCTGACGGCTGTACCGGGATTGACAAATTCGCATTCCATATTGATTTCGGTAGCGACCTCTGTCTCCATCATATCCATCGGCATTTTAAAGCTCATGGAAAGAGCCTTAAAATAGCCGTTTGAGGAAACGGTAACCGATATTTTGATGTCTGAAATTTCGGCGTTTACGTTTTCTTCCGTAAGAGATCCGATAAGATCCTTGAAGCTGTCTGCAAACTGCTTGGAGGAAAGGGTAAGAGCAAAGGTCTTGTTTCCGTCTTTATCCTCGGTTATCTCGGCACCCTCGAAAGCTGATTCCTCAAAATCAGCTTCAAGCATATTCATGCCTGTAGCAGCATCCTCATCAAGCTCGGTTTTTATCTTGTAGTTTCCTTCCTCGGCGGTATAATAGGAATACTCGCCTGCCGTATAAACATCGGTGGTACTTGACATTCCGAGAGCTTCAGTAGTGGTAACAACTCTTGATACCGGAGAATCGGTCTTTAAGCCGGCAGTCTTGATGTTCATGTCCATTGGAATTTCAAGATCCATGCCTTCCATCGACATTTTCATCGTCATATCGATATTCATTTCGTAGGAATCAAGGGCACTCATTTTATCATACGCCGCTTTGTAAAGCTCGTATGGCGTCTGCTTCTCTTTCTGGCAGGAAGCAAAGGGAATGATAAGCATAAGGGTAAGTAAAATTGCTGCAAATTTTTTCATGATTTACAACTCCTGATGAATAGATATTCCTTAGCATTGATAAGGTGAATCCATTATATCATCAAAGCGTCGTACTGTCAAGGCTTTTATTTTCTTTCGTTTTCTTCACTTTCCTTGGCAGGAAGCGGCTTCGAAAAAGATTTTTTTACTTGACTGTCGCTGGCTTTTTTCAGGGTAAAGATAAATTCACAGTATTCACCGTACTTGCTTTTTACCCAAATTTCCTCATTATGAGCATCAATGATAGATTTGGCTATGTAAAGTCCGAGCCCGGTACCGGTTTTATCAAGTCCTCTGCTCTTATCCCCCTTGTAAAATCGCTCGAAAACGTGGGGCAGATCTTCCGGCTTGATCCCCTCGCCGTCATTGTAAACCGAAACAAACACTTTTTTGTCGCGTTCAATGATTCTGATTCTGTACTTGCCGCCGTCCCGTGAGAATTTGACGCCGTTATCACAGATATTATAAAGAATCTGATAGATGGCGTCATGATCTGCCCAGACGTACATATTTTCCTTGTCCATTTCAAATGCAACGTCAAGCTGTTTTTTGTCAATTTTTTGCTCAAAGGACAGCAGAATGACTCGTGCCATCTCGCAGATATCAAAGGCTTTCATGGTGAATTTTCGGTCACCCGCCTGTATTCTCGAAACGTCAAGAAGCGCTGCAACAAGCCGAGAAAGTCTTCTTACTTCATCCCCTATCATACGGAGATAGTATTCATGCTTTTCTTTCGGTATCGTTCCGTCAAGAAGCCCGTCGATAAAGCCGGATATCGTCGTCATCGGTGTGCGCAAATCATGGGATACGTTGGAAAGAAAGGTACTTCTCATATTTTCGAGATCGGCAAGTGATCCTGCCATATTGTTGAAAGCTATTGCAAGCTCCGATATTTCATCGTGTCCCGTCACCGGAACTCTTACGTCGAACTTTCCCGACGCAAAAGATTTGGCGGCGCGCCCCATATCTTTGAGCGGTGAAATGATCCTGTCGCTGATAAAATAAACCGCGATAAGTGCCGCTAAAAGCACCCAAAGATAGGTCATTATAATCGCCTTTACTGTCGTCAGCATCAGCGTATTCAGGCTTCTTTCGGTTGTGCATGCGAAAGCGGCGCCGATAACGGAGCCATCGCCGCTTTCGACGGGTACTCCGAGTACCGTTCTCTTCACCATGAGTACTCCGCCAAGATCGCCTTTTTCCCGGTAACTGCCGTTTTTGACCTCTGTCATAATCTCGGAAGAAAGCTTTTGGCTTCCGAAGCTTGAATCGGTGAAGGCCATAGAAGCAAGAATGTTGCCTTCTGAATCGGTAAGAAAGATTGACATATCGTTGTAATTTTGGGTAAGCGCGGAAAAATACGCGCCGACCTCTGCGGAATTGGATATCACGTAATCTCTCAGCGTATCGCTGCCGGAATCCGCAAGTCTTTTTTGAATCAAATAGCTTATAGAATTTGCTGCGCTTGAAAGCTGTTCCTCGCTTGTTCCCGTATAATAATTTACGATCATCGTGCTTATAATGGAAGCAAGCATGACAAAGCTGACAATGATGATAAGCATAAAAGTCGTTATATATTTTGTAAATATGCTTCTGAACATTTCACTCTCCTGCGGTATTTCCGATAGATTCAATGACACATTTGCTGCGGCCATTTAAGTTTTTTGGAAAAAAGCTCCTTAAGGCAATACCGCACAAGGAATGTTGTGCAGCTATGCCGCCGGATTTTTCGTCAGACAATACCAACTGAGGAGGCAAGAGTTGATGATCCCTCTGCCGACGGAATTTGTAAAGTATGACGGAAAAGAAGCAAATGTGCAACAAAGGTGTTAGCTGTGCACCGGCGGTGTTGTCTTAAAAATACTCAAAAACTCTGATAAGAGAAAAGCTCGTTTTTCTCAGAAATAGCCTCTGCCGAAAAAGGCGCTTTCGGTTTACCCCTCTTTGTTTCTTTCTTGATCAAGAAAGAAACAGGGAAGCGTTCCGGCGTCCTGCATAATTTGAGTTTTCTGTTTGCTATGCCAAACGCGCCGAAGCGATTTTTGCCGCTCCGGCGCGTTTTTTACGGAAGAAGCTCGAATTTGTATCCGACGCCCCATACCGTTTTGAGCACCCATTTATCCGAAACGCCCTCAAGCTTTTCACGGAGTCTCTTTACATGAACGTCTACCGTTCTCGAATCTCCGAGATAATCAAAGCCCCAGACTTTGTCAAGAAGCTGATCTCTTGTAAAAACTCTGTTATAATTCGACGCAAGGAAATAGAGAAGCTCTAGTTCCTTCGGAGGAATATCGACCGGTTTTCCTTTGAGCTTAAGCTCATACTTCTGTCTGCTGATTTCTATGTTATCAAATTTTATTGCCTCGTCATCGCTTTGGTTATTATGCGAGGAGGAGCGGCGGAGAACTGCCTTTACTCTTGCAGAAAGCTCTTTCATGTCGAAGGGCTTTACGACAAAATCATCTGCTCCGAGCTCCAGACCGAGTACCTTGTCAAAAACGTCACCCTTTGCGGTTATCATGATAACCGGCTTGGAGGAAATCTCACGGATTTCGCGGCAGACCTGCCAGCCGTCTTTTTTCGGAAGCATAATGTCAAGCAGGACAAGATCCGGCTCGTACATTTTAAAATAATTAATTCCCTCTGCTCCGTCATTAGCGGTTTTTACCTCATAGCCTTCTTTTTCAAAATATATTTTAAGAAGGTCGCATATGCCTGTTTCATCATCTACTACAAGAATCTTTGTTCCCATTTTTAACCTCTTTCCGGTAAATACCCAATTGTTAAAATCGTTTTTTTTTTAACTATATTCATAATATCACATTTTTTTCTCTGATGCATGAATTTTTTGTTAAATTTTTGTGCGATATTGCCTTAATATTGCAAGGTTTTTCAACGATGCCGGCAATAAATCAGCCGGAAAGACTCGTTGATGATTGATTCAGTGATTCCTTAAGGGTATCTCTAAAAACCCACTGCTCCAATCCGGTCCCGATCTGTTTTTCGGAAAAAATCAGAGTAAATTAAAAAAATCACGGATTTAGCCGAGGGCTAATAAGGAAGTATTTTTAGAAATGTGGTGTAACCTCAGTAAAATGGGGTTACACCCTTTTCTTATGCAGATTTTTGGGTGAGTAGCTTTTCTTTCTTTGCTTCTTCAAAAATCTGCAATAGTTCCTGCTCCGTAGGAATACTGAATAATCCTACTGCCGTAAAGTAAATATCGACCTTTACATTATTGTGAGAGTGCTTTTTCTCGTTGTTATGGATTTCTATGCGTTCAATCAGCTTGTTTACAACAAGCGGTGTCAGCTCTTTCATATCGGTAAATTCTCGCAAGCCTTCACGAAGCATTTTTAGATCAACGGTCTTTTTCTGTAATTCAACCAACTGTTTTTCGCTTTCTTCTACAACAGTAATCAAATGCTTTTGTTCACTTTCGTATTCGCCTGCCATACGAGTGTAACGCTCATCTGAGAGCTTGCCAATTATGTTATCTTCATAAATGCGAGAGAAAAGGCGGTCTAAATCGGCAATGCGTTTATTACTGCTTTCAATTGTAGCTTTCAGCAGTTTTATTTGGTGTGCATCACTTTCGCCCTTCTTTTTTGCAATCAGATAAACGAATACATTTTCATAGCAACGGACAAAATCTGCCAATTCGCTGATTGCTTCCATCACGATTTTTTCAAGCACGACATCACGAATGAAATGAATACTGCAGCTGCCTCTGCCGTCTTTGTAGTTTGCACATCGGAAAAACTCTTGATTTTTCTTCAGACTTTTTGAAGCACAGAAGTGTAATTTTGAGCCGCAATCCGCACAGTACACCAACCCTGAAAACAAGCTTTTTCTTCCCGTTGCGGTGTTCCTACGCTTATTGTTGCGAAGCTCCTGCACTCTCAGCCACATATTTTCGCTGATAATCGGCTCTTGGGTATTGGGAATGATTTGATAATCTTCCTTTGCTTTTTCAACGACCTTGTGAACCTTGTAGCTTATGGTAGAGGTCTTTCCGTTTACGGTACACCCTGTATATTGCTGGTTTTCAAGAATGTGTTCCACTGTGCTTGAAGCCCATCCGTAGATGTTTTTCGGTGGTGGATTGCTCGTCTTTCGATCAATGGAATTAAAATATGCGGTAGGAGTAAGTACCTTTTCATTTTCCAATTGCCTTGCAATCTGTGATGGACCTTTGCCCGCAAGACACAGTTCAAATATCCTTCTTACCACCTCTGCGTCAGGCTCGTCAATATACCACTTGTCATCCTCGCTCTTAATTTTCTTGTAGCCGTAAGCAACCGTAGAAGCGATCCGCTTGCCCTTTTTCGCTTTCATTTCGTGAACGGCTCGAATTTTCTTCGAGGTCTGAGCTGCGTACCACTCGTTGAATATGTTGTGAAACGGCATCATTTCCGTTCCCATACCTCTTGTGGTATCCACGTTTTCCTGTATAGCTATAAAGTTTACTCCAAGCGTTGGATACACAATTTCGGTGTAGTGTCCGCACAGCAAATGCTCTCTTCCAAAGCGTGATAAGTCCTTCACGATAACCGTTGCGACCTTGCCTTCTTCAATCAGACCTTGCATTTCAAGAAAGCCGGGACGATTGAAGGTAGTGCCGCTTATTCCGTCATCTACAAAAAATTGCGGGTGCAGATGACCGTGTTTTTTCGCATAGTCCATAAGGATTTCTTTTTGATTGGATATGGAATTGCTCTCACCGTCGAGATTGTCGTCTTGGGAAAGACGGCAATACAAAGCGGTGATTTTTTCGTTTTCTTGCCCTTGTATATTTGTGTTCGTTGTCATAAATTTTCTCCTTTCCGATGACAACCGGGCATTGCAATGTATGGCTATTATACACTTGCAATGCGGCGGCTGTCGAATGTGTGATGCTATATCTGTTTTAGTTCCGTAAGTAGCTCCTTAAACTGTTCAAGCACAGTTTCTTTTCCTTTTGTGCTGAAATGGGTGGTTACTTCATAGGTTGTCCCACCGATTTTCATAACGAAAGGCGTTTCGTCTATTTCAAAATACGGTGTGAATAAAGATATGTTTTTGTTATCCATTATCGTTCCTCCCTTGCGTTACGCTCTCGTCTTTTCTGCCAATTCTCCAAGAGCTTTATAATTGTCTGCTGCATATCCTTGTTGGAATAATTTTTAGGAAAGTACTTGCGTATATCCTCCGTCATAAATCTGACCTGCTCCTTTTGATTAGGCTTTTCTTCACTTAATACGGCAAATACGGTATCAACGGATAATCGCCCCTGCTCACTGAATCTTCGTAAACGTTGAGCTTGTGAGAGTGACGGCGTAGCGTCTGCATATTCGATTTCCTCGTACAAAACCCGCTGCTCTCTTTCGGGCAAATAGGAAATTTCAACAGCAGGAGTAAAGGCTATCCTGCGTTCATCCACCAAGTTGAGCAGTTCGGGGATAAGGTTTGTAAGCCGGATATAACGGTAAACTTGGTCACGGCTTTCTCCCAACTGCTGACCGATTTCTGCGGCTGTATCAATATTTGTCGCAACTTGCGATGAATTTTTCGGCGGTCTGCCTGCCTTGCGTTTCATTGCTTCGATCTTCATTTTGTAAGCAAAGGCTTTTTCGCTCGGCAACAGATTTTCTCTCTGTAAATTTGCATCCACCATCGCTATAACGGCTTCTTCGTTAGTCAGTTCCTTTACGATTGCAGGGATGGTATCAATGCCTAATTTCTTGCAGGCTTCCACCCGTCTGTGTCCGCTTATGATTTCATATTTACCCGCCGAAGAAGAACGAACGATTATGGGAACGAGCATACCATTGGCACGAATACTTTCCATAAGTTCGGTTTGTTCTTCTCCCGTTCTTGCCTTGAACGGATGATTTTCAAAGGGGATAAGTGTGTTTATGTTGATTTTTTCTATTCTGTCTGTCATTGCAAGTACCTCTCTTTAGCTTAAAATTTCTATGGCACTCAAATAAATGCCTTTGGGATTTTCCCTGTATATGAGCTTTAATTTTGTTCCGTTGTCGATGTCATAAAATCCGAGATATTTCTGCCACCAAAACACCGGAGTGATGATTTTTGATCCGTTTACCAGCCGAAAAAACAAACGGAGCATACCTGAGCTTGCTTCGGCTCTCATTTCCAAAGTGGCAAGATATTCGCCTGCTTCACTGATAAACGCATAATCTCCCGTGAATATTCTTTGCTCACGCATTTCCTCACGGGTGTATATTTTGTTTTCTGTCATAACCGTGTCCTTTCTGTCTTTATTAGATTTTTCTTTTCGGGAAGTAAGAGAATATATATTTATTTATATATTTATAGGGCTGACCTCCCGACAGAAGTTGTTGTTTGCTGTTGCAGTATGCGTGCCTTGTTTTTCTGTTTGAAAAAGGTGCGTAAACCTGCAATTTTTCTTTTTGTAAGGCGATTAAACTTTGAAAAGGTGTAATTCCTTAACCTATCCCGAATCATAAAAATTGTCGTTATTTGGTGCGTTTTTAACGTTTCTTTTGGAGTGATATTTCGGGCAACTGATGATAATTGCCCGAAAGCTTTGTTTACATTCGTTTTGACATTTGCGGCAGAGATCGTTATATGTTCGTCTGCACGTTTCTGCGTTTAAGAAGAACGCCCATTCTTGTTTTCTTTTCTTTGATAATCTCGGCATTGTAAAAAACTCCTTTCACTTATTTGGACTGAGAGGTGCCAAATGGACACCCAATTTTGAAAAAATTTATAAAATACTTTTTGCCCAACCTCCGTTTCTGCTCGGACTCTCACCGTAGTGTTGCCTTGCTCTCGTCATTACAGAAGACGGTCATCGCAAGGTCGTATCAGGTCAGCGCTATTCAGTTGTCAATGTGCGTTTGAGAGACACTTTTTGAAAAAGTCCCTCAAGGAATAGGCAGCGAGAAGGGCAAAAATGCAAAAACTTTCAGAAAATTTTCTCTCAATGAGTAGGCGGTGAGAGATGGAAAAATAAAACCCGATTAAAAAATTCTTCTCGTATATTCGGAAATGCCTTCTTGATTTGACACCCTATACTTCAAAAATTCCCCTCACTTGTTTGAAATGGGAGAGTAAAATTTAAGGGTGTTTTTCAAAAAAATTTTCCTTTCACTAATTCCCACTGAGCAGAGCAGTTCGGCAACCCATTCACTAAACAATTGGGAACTTTTTTCGGTTTTTAGCAAAAACATTTTGATGTGCTCTCAATAAGTAGCCATCGAAAAGAGCAAAAAAATAACCAAATTCAAAAACTCCGTTCACTTGTTTGGACAGAGAGAAACAAAATTATCGGGTGTTTCAAAAAAATCCCTTCACTTATTCCCACTGGGAGAAGCCGTTTGTTCACCCTAATCAAGAAAATTTTTTGAAATTCCTTCAATGAGTAGCCACTCAGAGGGAGTAAAATATGCGAAATTTCAAAATTTCCTTTCACTTTTAATTGCTGACTTTACTCTCGAATCGGAAAATTTCTCTATATTAATTGCTGAAAATTTTCAGCGTTTGGACACGTTTCTTAATAATCAATTGGGATTTTTTGTGATTAAAAGAAAAAAGATTTCCGAAATATTTCTCGGAAATCTCAATGAAAAGACTATTCTATTCTTCTTAGCGAGCAGACCATTTGGATAACTGCAAACAAAAAAACAGCCTACTGCCAGATGTTCTGTAACATCTTAGCGAGCAGACTGTTTTTACTCCTGCGGCTCCAAAACGGTACTCGTCAGGGAATATCCCTAAAACCCTTTGTGGCAAATTTAAGTAAATTATTACGGCGGCAGAGAGATTTATTTCTCCCTGCCGCCGTTTTCTAATTTGCTATGCAATTTCATACTTTCGAGGGCTAAGCCGATAATGGTAGTCAGATAGCCTACAACCTTGTCTCTGTCGTGTTTGTCCTTTTCCTTTGCCCAATCTATCAGCATTCCCGACAGCGCTTCGGTGTAGAACTTTGCTACATAGTTTTTAAAATCGGCTTCTACTTTGGTATCGAGTCTTGCTTCGGCAGCATCAATAACCGAAGTAACAATACCAATAAAATCCGCATAGAAAAAGCGTTTCATTTCATCCCTGCCGATGGAATCGTATGCACAGCTTATAATATAATCGTTCTCATCAACGTATTGCATTACAAAACGAATTGCTTCCTCGTAGTCAATCAGTAGGTCAAAGTGCTTAACCACCTCAATGGCTTCTTCTTCAAACATCCATTTGAGCAAGGCGTAAATATCTTCAAAATGATAATAAAAGGTCTTTCGGTTCACACCGCAGTCAGCAATAATTTCACTGACGGTAATTTTCGCAAAAGACTTTGTTTTCATAATTTTCTTCAAAGAATCCGCAAGGGTTCTTTTTGTGTTATATGTGGTGATTTCGTGCTTCATCATAACACCTCCGACCATTTTATTATACATTTGTCCGGCAAAATGTTCAATGGACAATGTGTAACATTTGTGGGGCAAATAAATTTGACCGTCAAATGTGGTGCATTTGTCCCAAATTCACACAAATATCCTAACATTGACCATTTTATAAAATTAAGCCGCCGTATAAAATGGGTACATAAACAATAAGGAGACTTATTATGCGAATTTACGATATTATTTTGAACACACCCATTGGCAAGAAAACCGGAGAACTGAAAGCGAAAATTGAAAACGGGAAACTGCACGGTACTTTGTCGTTGCTTGGGCGTACCGAGGAAATCCACGGTACAGTAGATGATAACGGCAAATGCTCACTGAAAGGAAAATTTGTAACGCTACTTAAAACGATTGATTTTACTGCTGACGGAACAATCAATTGGGACGGTATTCGTCTGAATGTTATGGGTGGTGGCACAATGTACGATATGATCGGAGCATTGCGCCATCAGGATGAAATAAAAGAACTTCAAAGAAAGGAACAAAGCGAATGAGAAAATTTTACACCGCATTGGTTAACAAACGGAAACTAATTCTTATTATATTTTCAATTGCCTTTATGATTTCTTTGCTATGCAGTCAGTTGGTCGGCGTGAATTACGATATGACCGATTATCTTCCCGAAAACACAAAATCAACTATGTCGATTGATGTTATGGGGGAAGAATTTAACGGCGGTATTCCCAATGCCCGTGTAATGATAAAGGGTGTTACCATTCCCGAAGCGTTGGAATATAAGGATAAACTAAAGGCTATCGAAGGTGTCACCGAAGTGACGTGGCTTGATGATACAGTAGACATTACAGTGCCACTTGCCACTTTGGATGCGGATACGGTAGAAACCTATTACAAAAACGATGCCGCTTTGTTTACGCTTACACTTGATGAGGATAAGCAGATTGATGCGGTTGCAGAAATTCGATCCATTATCGGTGAGGAAAACGCCGTAACGGGAAACTCTGTATCCACAGCCGATGCAACAACCAATACTGTTTCGGAAATTTTGAAAATCACAGCAATTGCCGTTGCGTTTGTTTTGCTTGTTCTGTTATTAACAACAAATTCGTGGTTTGAACCGATTATTGTTCTTGCAGGACTTGGTATTGCTATTATTCTGAATAACGGCAGCAACCTCATATTTGGTGAAATCTCTTTTGTTACCAATGCTGCAGGAAGTGTTTTACAGCTTGCAGTTTCCCTTGACTACTCGGTATTTTTGTTGCACCGCTTTGAAGAATGCCGCAAGGAAAACACCGATAAAAAAAGCGCAATGGTGGATGCTCTTTGTAAATCCACTTCGTCAATCCTGTCAAGCGGGCTGACAACCGTTATTGGTTTTATTGCGCTTGTTTTGATGCAGTTCCGTCTTGGGGCGGATCTTGGACTTGCACTCGCAAAAGGCATTGTAATCAGCCTTATTACTGTATTTGTGTTTATGCCGGCTTTGATTCTCTGCACATATAAGTGGATCGACAAAACAAGGCACAAGCCGATCTTGCCGCCATTCAAAAGGCTTGGAAAGGTTGTTTGTAAAATTGCAATTCCAATGGTTTGTGTTTTTGCAGTGATTATCATTCCTTCCTATCTCGCTTCCAATGCAAACAGCTATCTGTACGGTTCTTCTGAAATTCTCGGTGCAGATACACGATACGGCAAGGATACTGCCGCCATTGAGGAAGTGTTTGGAAAGAGCGATACCTATGTATTGCTTGTTCCGAAGGGTGATCGGGTGACGGAAACCAAACTCTCCGATGAACTACATACGATACCGGAAATCACAAGCATTATTTCCTATGTGGATATGGCAGGTGCAGAAATACCCTCTGCCTACTTGGATGAGAACACATTGGGTTTATTAGAGGGCGAAAATTACAGCCGTATGGTGCTGACGGTAGATGTGCCGTACGAGGGCGAAGAAACATTTAATCTTGTAGAGAAAATCAGAGAAACTGCTGAAAAATATTATCCCGATGACAATTACCTTGCAGGCGAAGGTGTCAGCACCTACGACCTAAAAGAAACCATTACCGCCGATATGGTGCTTGTCAATTTGGTTGCTATCGGTGCGGTATTTATAGTGCTGATGTTGACATTGAAATCGCTGTCCGTTCCGTTCATTCTTGTGCTTAGCATCGAAACGGCAATATGGCTCAACCTTTTCGTTCCCTACTTTGCGGATAGCCCGATTTATTATTTGGCATATCTGATTATCAGCTCGGTACAGCTGGGCGCAACAGTCGATTATGCAATCCTTATGACAGACCGATACAAAGAAAACAGAGGAACACTTAGCAAAAAGGATGCGGTTATACAAACACTTTCCGATACATTCGTATCCATAATGACTTCCGGCAGTGTGCTGACAGTGGTAGGCTTCCTGCTCGGATGGATGTCCTCAAATCAACTGCTGGCTCAGCTTGGTATATTTGTTGGCAGAGGTGCGCTGTTCTCGCTTGTAATCGTTCTGTTTGTTTTGCCGGGACTGCTTTATCTGTTTGACAGATTTGTAATGCATAAGAAAAAATCAAAAGGAAAGGTGGAAGCATAATGAAATACACGAAAAGAATTGTATCGGCGCTCCTTGTGGCACTGCTTATGATAAGTATTTTGCCGCTTTCGGCGTTTGCGGCAAGCGAAAACACGCCGAAAGAAGAGGTTGTTTATATTAACCTCAATGCAGACGGCTCAGTAAAAGAGATCAATGTAGTTAATATTTTTGACCTTGACGAAAACGGCCAGATTGTTGACTACGGTAAATATGAGAGTCTTCGCAATATGACCACGACTGATAAAATAGGTTATTCTGGCGATACAGTTACCATTGATGCGAAAGCGGGAAAGCTTTATTACGAAGGTAAACTTGACAATAACGTAATGCCTTGGAATATTGCCATTCGCTACTATATGGACGGCAAAGAGTATTCTGCTTCTGAAATCGCAGGCAAAAGCGGTGCGTTAAGAATCACAATGAACATTACCGATAACAAAAATTGTATTGGTAATTTCTTTGAAGGATACGCATTACAGGCCACAGTTATACTCGACACCAAAAAGTGTAGCAACATTATGGCTGACGGTGCAACAGTAGCCAATGTGGGTAGCGACAAGCAGCTCACCTATACCGTTTTGCCGAACAAGGGCACTGATATTGAGATCACGGCTAATGTCACCGATTTTGAAATGAGCGCAATCGCCATTAACGGCATTAAATTAAATCTTGCTATTGAAATTGATGATGCCGAAATTCAAAGCAAAATTGATGAAATTATCGGTGTGGTCAATGACCTTGATACTGGCGCAGACGAACTAAATGACGGTGCAAAGGAACTGTACGACGGCACATGCACTCTCAATGATAAGGTCGGAGAATTATATATCGGCGTTGGCGCACTGAATAGCGGTGCCGGTGATCTTTCAAGTGGTCTTGCTGAAATTACAAAGAAGAACAAGGAACTACTTGACGGTGCATATGCCGCCTTTGAGGGACTGTGTGCCGCTTCTGAAACTATACTGAACGCCGAGCTTACAAAGAACGGCTTGCAGACCGTGACTCTCACTCCCGAAAATTACGCTTCCGTTTTGACCGACCTTTTGAAAACAATGGATGCAGACAGCGTTTATGAGATGGCATATAACAAGGCACTTGCCGAGGTAACGGCACAAGTTAATGCTAATGCAGATGCTATTTACGCAGGATATGTAGAACAAAACGCTGATGCAATTTATCTTACCTATGTGCAGTCGCAGGCAGATACATTGTATGTACAGGTTGCGGCACAGGCGGTTTTGGAACAGCTTATTGCAAGCGGATATACGCAGGAACAGGCAACTGCCTACTTGCAGACTGCCGAAGGTCAGGCTTTAATTGCACAAGCAGTGGCAGCTATGACAGAGGAACAGAAGCAACAGATTATTACCGCCGCAGTAGCCAATTTGACCGATGAACAAAAGGCGCAAATCAAAGCCGGTGCGGTGGAATCGTTGACCGATGAGCAGAAAGAACAGATTAAAAACGGTTACATCGAGCAGATGATGAAATCCAAGGAAGTGACCGATCAGATTACCGCCGCTGTCAGTGCCGCAAACTCTGCCGCCGCAAGCGTTGCAGAATTGAAAGGTCAGCTTGATAATTACAGCTTATTTTATGATGGCTTGAAGCAATATACTTCTGCTGTAAGTTCTGCCGCTAACGGTGCAAATACACTGAAGCTGAATATGGAAACTCTTTATGCGAATATAGGAACGCTGAAAACCTCTGTGGGCGATTTAAATGATGGTGTAAAGGACCTCTTTGATGGTACTACCGAGCTGAAGAACGGCACAAGCGAATTTGTAACCGAAACAGATGGGATTGAAACAGAGGTCAGTGGTGAAATAGACTCGATGATTTCTTCTGCAACCGGAAGTGATGTGGAAATTACATCTTTTGTTTCGGATAAGAATACCAATGTTAAGTCCGTACAATTTGTTATTCAGACCGAAGCCATTGAAATTGCTGAAACGGTTGATGCCGCACCTGTAGTAGAAGAAAAGCTGAACTTCTGGCAGAAACTTTTAAGATTGTTCGGACTGTATTGATTGCTTTATCTGAATTAACTTGCAGCAAGTAGGTCTTAGGATGCAATCCTAACGAGCACCGTTTGTGAAAACCTATCCACAAACGGTCTGCTCGCTAAGATAATACAGAACAAAGAGGCAACGCAAAATAAAAGGCACAACCACGGATTTTTAGTCCGAAGGCTGTGCCTTTTTCAATGTCCTATACGTAATTTACCCGAACTCTTTTCAGTTTTGATTTCATAATTTTAAGCAGAACATCGTCAACACCGTCTGTGTATTTGCCTGCCGCTATGAGCGAATTTTTCTTTGCGACAAGGCTTTCTATTATCAAACTTCTTTCTTCCGGCGTGATGCAAATGTAAAACTTTTTCAAGCAAACACCACCTCTGCATTCACAATTTCGGTGGCTTGATTACGGATGTTGTTCATCTTCTGCACCCATTTCATCGGTGCGGTGGCTTTCAAATTTTCCGTCACATTTTCTATTTCGGCAAGTGATTTAACAAGCTCGTCAAACATTTTCTCAGCTCTTTGGTTAAGATCTGCAAGGTAGCTATTGAGCGCTCCTGACGTCAGTAAATTGTAATATCTCACTCGGTGTTGCGTTTTCAGAAACCGCCTGTGTCGTTCACCCCACACACCTATATGTTCAGTTGTATCTTGTGGGAGAGCCACGCAAGGTAATCTGTAATCGCCCTGCATTTCGTATTGTCCGCCTTGCTTTTCAAATAATGTGTTCATAATGAAGCCTCCTTTATTTTGATGATTTCATTATAAGCGAAATATTTTCAAAAGACGAATGTGCGGATTTTTTTGCATAGAAAAAGGCTTTGACCGTTATAGCCAAAGCCTTGTTTCTACCCATTGCAACGCCACAGATGTAATAAATTCAGAATACTGCCTTATTCACCCGTGGGGTTCTATCCGTGATTTTTTTGGAAACTGCCAAAAACATCAAATTTTTGGTAGCCCTTTCTTTTAGAAAAGAACCGATAACCGATTCTGTCTGACAGAGAAGAGATTAAGCGGCAGCAGAAGTATCAGCGCTGCTCTGATCGTCGGTATCGGAAGTATCGGCGGCAGAAGTATCATCTGCGGAAGTGTCATCTGCAGAGGTATCAGCTGCATCCGTTGTTCCGGCATCGGAACCGGTATCTTTCGTATCTTCGGTTGTAACAGCCTGTGAATTGGTACCGCTATCTTTATTGTCATCAGTATTATCGGTACAGGATGCGAGCATAGCGGATACAGAAATCAGAGCTGCCGCAGCCAAAACTGCCATAAGCTTTTTCATTATCATATTAACCTTTCTGATATGTAATCAATCGAGCGGGTTATCCTCGACTGCTATTATGATAACATGTTATTGTTAAGCCTAATCAAACTATAATGAAATATTATGTTTTAAAATGGTGAATGTTGTTTACAAAAAATACACAAAATGCGTGTGTTTATTAAATATATTAACAAATGATTGATAAAAAATGAATCAAATCAAAACGAAGTGAGCGGTAATATCGCTGGGCTTTACTGAATATGAATGGTAAAAGAGGCAGACCGGCTCTCATTAGGAGTGAATTGGCAATTATAATGTGAGAAATAAAGCTGCATGGAGCTCCACCCATACTCTTCCTCTTTTTTGAAAAGGAAGAAACAAAGAAGAACAAGTCGAAAACAATGTTATTTTGAGATATAAAAAATCAGGAGGTACATGGATGAACGAGGATATATACCGAACGATGAAAGGATATGAAACAGAGGATAATTCCGAGATTACGGCAGCGATGGAGGATTATCTTGAAATGATCCTTCGGCTGACTGTGAGAAGCGAAAATTATGTGAGAATAGGAAAGCTTGCGGACAATCTCGGAGTCAGACCGTCGTCAGCTTCAAAGATGACAAGCCATTTGAAGGAGTGCGGTTACGTCAATTATGAAAAATACGGTTATATAACCCTTACCGAGAGCGGAAGGGAGTATGCGGCGTATTTGATGAAGAGACATGCGCTACTGAACCGTTTGCTCTGCCTGATAAACGGGACGGAAAGTGAGCTCAAGCAAGTGGAGCGGACAGAGCATTTTTTTGACAGACGTACAATAGAAAATATAGAGAGATTTTTGCTCGCGTATCAGAAAAAGGATGCTGACGGAGGAAATGAACATGGAAAAAATACCATATGACGTTGTTCTTATAGGGGCTCCGAACTGCGGAAAAACGACGCTTTTCAACTGCCTTACCGGAATGAAGCAGTATGTCGGAAATCGTCCCGGTGTTACGGTGGAGGAAAAAAGCGCGAAAATCAAGAAAGAACTTTCAGACTTTCCTATACGGATAAGCGATCTTCCGGGGATTTACTCACTTGACGGCGTATCCCCCGACGAAAAGGTGGTTATGAGACGTCTTGCAGAGAAACCACCCGATCTTGCTGTTTATGTGATTGATTCAAGCAACGCGGAGCGCGGACTTTATCCCGCTCTGCAGCTTGTCGATATGGGGATTCCGTTTCTTATTGCGCTGAATATGGCGGATGAAGCGAAAAAAAACGGAATCAGCATTGATTGCGGTACGCTTGCGGAAAAGCTCGGCTGTCAGGTGAGGAGTGTATCCGCAAAAACAAAAGAAGGGATAAAGGAGCTTGTTGGTGATATAGAAGCCTGTCTTACAGGAAAGCTTGAAACCAATAAAAATAAGGCTGAGAAGCCGGTTAACGGAGCAAAAGAAAGACATGAGCTTTGTGCCGAGATCGCCTCGGTCTGTATTCGGGGTAAAAAAAAGAGAGCCTTGAGCGAAAAAATTGATTCTGTGTTGATGAACAGATATCTGGCGTTTCCCGTTTTTTTTATAATTATGTTTTTCGTATATGCGGTATCTGTCTCTACGCTTGGAAAATATCTCTCACAGGTACTGAGCGAGCTTATTGCGGGAGAGAGAATCAGAGCGGCAGTGAGTCATTATTTATTTTCCCTCGGAGTGCATACATCGGTAATATCCCTTGTCACAGACGGAATCATCGGGGGAGTGGGGACGGTGATCGGCTTTCTTCCGCAGTTTGTGCTGTTGTTTTTCATGCTGTCATTACTGGAAGAGAGTGGATATATGAGCCGTGCGGCGGTTATGACCGACAGAATATTCTCTTCCTTCGGTTTGAGCGGGAAATGCTGTGTGCCGATGATTGTCGGAAGTGGCTGTTCGGTGCCGGGGATTATGGCGACGCGGATTATAGAAGACCGCAGGGAAAGAGAGACTGCGGTTATTACCACCTCCTTCGTTCCCTGCGGAGCAAAGCTGCCGGTGATATCCCTTGCGGCGGGGTATTGCTTCGGCGGAGCGTTATGGGTGGCTCCGTCGGTTTATCTGATCGGAATTGTATCGGTTTTTCTTTCGGCGCTTTTGCTTGGAAGAAAACGAGAAGAAGGAAGAAATCATTTTGTGACCGAGCTTCCCGATTACCGCATCCCCTCTCTTGCATCGGTTATGAAAAGCGTATACATAAGAATCAGCGCCTTTCTTAAAAAAGCGGCAAGCGTGATCTTTCTTGCCAATCTGATTATCTGGGCGTTGTCGTTTGTCTGTCTCTCCGACGGTATGCTGCTCTCGGGATGTACTGCGGGAGAGAGCCTACTTGCCGATATCGGCAGGTTTATTGCGCCTGTCTTTGTGCCGCTCGGTTTTGGATTCTGGGAGGCTTCGGTGGCGACTCTGATGGGACTTGTCGCAAAGGAAGAGCTTGCCGGTGTGTTCGGTGTTTTGAGTACGGGAATTACGGTATACCAAACGGAAGACATTGCCGCTTCTATGACCGGTTTGTTTACGCCGGCAGGCGCCTATTCGTTCTTGATTTTTAATATGCTCTGTATTCCCTGCGCGGCGGCAGTAAGCGCTATGAGAGGGGAACTGAAAAGCCGAAAGAAATTTGTATTTGCCCTTGTTTATCAGCTTGCTTTTGCTTATGGCACGGCATATGTGATTTACAGTCTTTGGACGTTTCTTGAGGGAGAGGGAAGTGCGTCGGGAGCCGTTTTTTCCGTTATTCTTATTATTTTATCGGTGTGGCGCTGTATTGCTTCAGCAGGAAGGATAAAGCAGGCAAGAAAAGGAAGACAGAAGAAAGGATGAGAAATAATATTTAAGGCAATACCGCACAATGATTGTTGTGTAGCTGCCCCGCCGGATTTTTCGTCAGACAATACAAATTGAGGAGACGATTCCCCTATGCCGACGAAATTGATAAAGTATGACGGAAAAAACGCAGGCATATGCGCAATAAAGGCGTTAGCTGTGTACCCGGCGGTATTGCCTATAATTTAGGGGATCTCTAATCATTCCATGTTCATAGACGGCAAAAAGATTTTTTCGTCAGTCAAAACAAAAATTTCGCAAACAGCATATACATCTGTCCATAATTTTTGTAACGAATGGTGAAAAACAGTTCGAGCCGGGGTAGGGCAGAGAATTTTGAGAGGTCCCTTTTATATTGTTTGACGAAAGATATGTCTGTACATTTGTACATGGAATACCGACAGCAAAAGCTACCGATATTTTGCGGTGAACTCAGTATAATAATTGAAGTATATTTACCATGGCCGTTATGATTTTCTATCTGTTCCCGAATTTTTGCTGTGATTTCCGCAAAAAATATATTAACTTATCAATTTCAGATTGACAAAAGAGCAAAAAATTGTTATAATGATACGATACTATATAATATGATATGCAATCGTAACGGAGGTTTCACTATGGAGTGGACGGGACTTAATGAATTAAGAGAAATGTACCTTTCTTTTTTTGAATCTAAGGGACATCTCAGACACAAGAGCTTTCCCCTTGTGCCGATAAACGATAAATCTATCTTGCTTATCAACGCGGGCATGACTCCTCTCAAAAAGTATTTTACGGGCGAGCTTGAGCCTCCCCGTCACAGAATGACGACCTGCCAGAAATGTATCAGAACGCCTGATATCGACAGAGTAGGAATAACGGCGCGTCATGGTACTTTCTTTGAAATGCTCGGAAATTTTTCCTTCGGAGATTATTTCAAGCACGAGGCGATAAGCTGGGCTTGGGAATTTATAACCGAGCAGCTAAAGCTGCCGCAGGACAAGCTTTGGGTTACGGTGTATCTTGAAGACGATGAGGCTTATGATATTTGGGCGAACGAGATCGGAGTCGATCCTGCCCATATCGTACGGTTGGGCAAGGAGGATAATTTTTGGGAACACGGCTCCGGTCCCTGCGGTCCCTGTTCCGAAATATACTTTGACCGCGGAATTGAATACGGCTGCGGTTCTCCCGACTGTAAGCCCGGCTGTGACTGCGATCGCTTCATGGAATTTTGGAATCTTGTGTTTACACAGTTTGATAATGACGGCTACAATAACTATACCCGTCTTGCAAAGCCTAATATTGATACCGGTATGGGGCTTGAGCGCCTTGCTTGTCTTATGCAGGGTGTGAACAGTCTCTTTGAGGTTGATACTGTCCGGAACATTATGAGGGCGGTTGAAACGGCGGCAGGCGTTAAGTACGGCGATAACGAAAAAATCGACGTTTCTCTCCGAGTAATCACAGACCATATCCGTTCTTCCACCTTTATGATATGCGACGGAGTGGTTCCCTCCAATGAAGGACGCGGATATGTTCTCCGCAGATTATTGCGCAGAGCGGCGCGTCATGGCAGAATGCTCGGAATTTCCGGTCTGTTTCTTTCCGATATCTGCTCTGTGGTCGCCAAAGAAAATTACTCGGAGTATCCGGAGCTGACCGAAAAGCTTCCGTATCTGAAAAAAGTAATTTCAATGGAGGAGGAGCGCTTTGCCGCAACGATTGACGCCGGTCTCTCTTTGCTTTCCAATCTGATGCGTAAGGCAGTGGAAGAGGGGCGGAATACCCTGACGGGCGAGGAAGTGTTCAGACTGTATGATACGTTCGGATTTCCGATAGATCTGACACGCGAGATCGCGTCGGATAAAAAAATGGATATCGATGAGGCAAGCTTCCAGAACCTGATGAAAACACAGCGCGAGCGGGCAAGAGCAGCACGGGCTTCTATATCGGGCTGGAGCAGCGAGTCCAAATCGCTCTTCTCCCAATTCCCCGCGACGGATTTCGTCGGATATGATCATAATGTATGCGACGCAACGGTAATCGGAATCATCGCCGACGATATGAGCGTGGAGGAGATTACCGAGGGAGAATTTACGCTGATTACCGACCGTACCGTTTTTTACGGCGAAGGCGGTGGTCAGGTAGGAGATAAGGGAATTATCTATGACCGGGACACCATGATCACGGTGAATGATACTCAGAAGCTGGACGGAGTGTATCTGCATATGTGCAGTATTGCCGTCGGAGATGTTAAGGTCGGGGATCAGGTGCGCCTTGAGATAGATACGCCGCGCCGTCAGGCAATAAGACGCAATCATACCGCATGCCATTTGCTTCAGGCGGCGCTCAGACAGGTGCTGGGCACCCATGTTGAGCAGGCTGGTTCCTTTGTGGACGAAGAACGCGTTCGCTTCGATTTTACGCACTTTGCTCCTTTGACAGAGGCTGAACTCCGTGAGACGGAGCTTCTGGTAAACAGGCATATTCTTTTTGGTGAAAATATCGTAACGGTAGAGACCGACATGGAAACGGCACGGGCGCAAGGCGCTATGGCGCTGTTCGGCGATAAGTACGGGGATACTGTTCGTATGGTGAAAATGGGGAATTTTTCGACCGAGCTTTGCGGCGGAACCCATGTTGACAATACCGCTAAGGCGGGACTCTTCAAGATTGTTTCGGAGTCTTCCGTTGCGGCGGGGGTCAGAAGAATTGAGGGGGTTACGGGATTCGGTATTTTAGCTCTTCTCGGTTCAAAGGAATTGCTTCTTTCTTCGATTGCAAAGGAGCTTAAAGCCTCTGCTCAAGCCGAGCTTCCTCAGAGAGCGGCTTCACTTTTGAGCGAACTGAAAACAGCTAAATCTGAAATAGAAATGCTCAGCACAAAGCTTGCCTCCGGTCAAATTGACAGAATTCGCGCCGGCGCCGCAGATGTCAACGGAATTCATGTCATGACCTATATCCTAAGGGACGTTTCTCCCGATATGCCGCGTGCGGTTTGCGATGAGATCAAGGCTTCCGACGATGATGCGGTTGCGGTTATTGCACTTGTAAACGGCGGGAAGCTTACCTTTGCCGCCTGCTGCGGGAAGAACGCGGTTGCTCACGGAGCACATGCGGGAAATATTCTGAAGGCTGTCAGCGCCATTACCGGCGGAGGCGGAGGCGGACGTCCCGACAGCGCGTCATCAGGCGGAAAGGATGTAGCAAAGCTTGACGCCGCGCTTGCGGAGGTCAACACAATTGTTGCCGGGATGTATAAATAATAATATATATGAAACTGTTTGTTCATATCGCTGTTTCTGTAATTAAGCTTTTTCAAAAGGCAATCGGATTTCTTTTCAGTTATCGGAGCATTTATGTCGTTACCGGCATCTTTACGACAAAAAGGTTTCCTCCTGCGAAAAAGCGTCATCGGTATGCCGTGCTTGTCGCGGCGCGAAATGAGGCTTCAGTTATCGGCAATTTGCTCGACAGCATTAAGCTCCAGGATTATCCTTCCGAGCTGATAACCGTTTTTGTGGTTGCCGATAACTGCAGCGATGATACCGCCGCCATTGCGGGAAAGTGCGGAGCGATATGCTATGAACGCACCGATCCGAGCCGCAGAACAAAAGGGTTTGCGCTTCAATATCTTGTAAAATGTATTGAGAGAGATTATGGGATAGACTCCTATGAGGGATATTTTATCTTCGACGCCGACAATCTTTTGAAGCGCGATTACATATCGAGAATGAACGAATCCTTTGACGCGGGGGAAAAAATCGTTACCTCATATCGCAATACCAAGAATTTTGACGACAATTGGATTTCCGCGTCCTACGCTTTGCATTGGCTGAGAACGATAAGAACAGAGCACCGTGCACGGTCGGTTTTTGGTCTTGCAGCACGAATTCAGGGAACGGGATTTCTTATTGCCGCAGAAATTATCAGAAACGGATGGAATTACACTTCGCTTACCGAGGACAGAGCCCTTTCCGCCGACGCGGTTGTTGACGGCGATATCTTATAACGATGCTGCGGAATTTTTCGATGAACAGCCGACAGCGCTTAAAACCGCAATGCGTCAGAGAATAAGGTGGTCAAAGGGACATTTGCAGGCATTTGCGGAATCGGGAGGCAAGCTGTTTGCCGGAATATTCCGGCATCTGCTCAGAGTGCGCAGCTTCATTTGCTATGATATGCTGTCGGTGATCATGCCCCGCGCTCTTATTTCGCTTTTTTGCCGATGGTTATTGATCTTTCTGACGATTCTGTCTTTGTCTGCAAGCGACGGGAAGACATTGTCCGCGGCTGCGCTTGCGGTAGCTGCATTTTATGATTTTGCCGTTTCCTACGTCGGTACGGTTTTTACCGCAGTATATTTGTTTGTTTTCGAACGAAAGCGGATCAAACCGATAGTGTGGTATAAAAAGCTTTGGTTCTGCATTATGTTCCCTGTTTTCGATATTATCGGAAGGTTGTCTATGCTGATTGCCCTTTTTACGAAAGTCGAATGGAAGCCGATACCGCATAATGCTTCGGTAAAAATTGACGAAATCAGTATGTGCAAATAATATAAGGCAATACCGCCGGGTTCACGGTTTGCGCCTTGATGATGCATCTGCACCGTCAGAATCCGGCGGTATTGCCATAAAAAATCCCTCCGCAAAGTCTTGACTGTGTGAAGCAGTCATCTCTGCGAAGGGATTTTTATGTGTTATTTTTATTGATTTTATAAAGGACTTATAAGTGTTTATAGAAACTACTGAAAAAGCGTGTATTTTCTTATATCTCCGGATAAGTTGGTTTTTGTAAAGTTGGGCGCTATTTTAGTACCACAAATAAGACGATACGCATAGGCGTAGGGCGGTGTCGTCACTCTGAAAGAGGCAATTTAGAAATTTCTTGTTTTGTGCGCTCTTATGTTACGCATTAGAGGCTCAATAAATCTTGCAAGAAACGCATTACAGGAGCTAAAACTGATAGAGCAATTTAACCCTTCCTTTTATTCCTTTGTGAAAAAGTTTTCAGCAAGCATAGGAAAGTACACTTCGCGTAAAATCATCTTCTTTAGTCTGCTGACAAGAAGCACGATTTGTTTGGGATATCTCCATGTATTCTTACATATTCTGCAAATGCATATGTTCGTGACCATCTAAGACATCATCATGCTTGTGTGTATGTTGTTCCTCATATTTATTATGTGTATGGATATGCACGTGCTTATGGCTATGCTCGTGCGTATGAACTAAATCTCCATGACTATGCTCATGGCTGTGACGATGCTCATGTTCATGTGTATGTTGTAGTTCAATCGTATCCTTTACCATAATTATTGTACTTAAAACCATAATTGCAAGGGCAATATAAAACTGTAGTGTAGGGCGTTCCCCAATAAATATCATACTAAACGCAACACCTAAAAATGGAGCTACTGAATAGTATGCACTTGTCTTTGCAGCTCCTAAGTCTTTTTGTGCCATAATGTAGAAATTGATACTAAGTCCATAAGACACAAAGCCAAGTGCTAATGCTCCTAAAATCCAAATAATAGAAGGGAGGCTTTCTCCAATAATGAAGCCTACAATAAGGCTTCCTAAGCCAGAAAAGATACCTTTTATAATCACAATTTCTTCGGAACTCTTGTTGCTTATCATCTTTGTACAGTTATTTTCAAATCCCCAACAAATACAAGCTCCCATTACAAATAGAGAGCCTTTACTGAACGAAAATGCATCTGTTCCTTCAAAGCTCAAAATAGTGCTTGCTATCACTACTAAGCCGATTGCTATCCACAGTTTTTTCGATATTACTTCTTTGAAGATAATCAGTGCTATTAGCGATGTTGCAACAATCTCAAAATTGTTGAGAAGTGAGACATTTGCAGAATTAGTATTTGCAATACCCATCATCAGCAAAATCGGAGCAAAAATATCAAGTATCACCATTGCGATTGTATATGGCAATTCCTTTTTGGTAAGTGGTTCTTTTTTACTTTCTTTGCCCAATAATTTTCTTGCATACACAAAAACAATCATCCCTATCCCTGCACCTAAATACAATAACCCTGCCAAAATTATTGTGCTTATGTGTTTCAATAACAATTTGGAAATCGGCACATTGATTGCGTACAATGTAGCCGCTAATATGGCAAGGGTTGTCGCTACATTCTTTGCTTTCATTTTTCCTCCATTACTGTGTGAAGTCAGGATTTATCGCTTTGTATGCTTTATTATATCGCCCAGATATAAAATTTATCACTTTCCACATTTGTACGAAGTGAGGAACCGACTGCTCTCGTTAACGGTCAAGGCGAACGGGCGTTTGCTGCCGCTTAACCGATGCGTCTGTCCCTTATGTGAGGCAGTCAAGAGAGCAAAATCAACAAGTAATTTTCCTCTCATCGCATAGTACGGGTTTCTTATATCTTTCCTAATGTTTTTATCACCATATGAAATCCGAATGTCAAAGCGGCAAAAAGCATTGATTTTATAAGCGTCCTAAGGGTGAAAAGATCTGTATTTACAAGTTTTTTCACGGTTCAAGCTATTTTGACGGTAAAATAAATACTGTTTTTATTTCGGAAGATTTGAATAAGGAATTATGACAGTTTGAGTGCCAAGCGCATTCGGGGCTATGGAATAGGTGTTCAGAAAAAGAGTGACGCCGTCTTCGGACAGATAGTAGTTTTCCCCCGATACCTCGTTTGGGAGAAGCGCAAGTGCGTCGTCAAAAAAGTTTTCGGGATTGGAATTTATAATCACGGTGAAGGCGCTTATTATATAGTTTCTTGCATATTCCTCGCTTTTTTCGATATAATCCGCAAAGCTGAGCTGCTCGCCGGAGATAAGATCAAAGCAAAGGGCATAGGTGAACCATAAGCTGTCGGCTCCGCCGCTCTGTTCATAGGAATCAAAGCGTACCGACAGGATATTTTCCCGCACATAGGCTGTGTAATCGGCAGTTTTCTCATACGGCTCAAATTCGATGGAATCCTCTTTTGCCGCATTGTAATCCTCTTTTGCCGCGGCTTTTTCCGAAGCTTTTATGGCAGTAAAGCTTTCGCAGTAAAGCTTCAGCGTGTTATTGATCTTTTCAAGATTATATTCTTTGTTTCCATCTATGACGGGGCGATTGATAGAGTATACTATAAGTGTGTCGCCGTTCAGCGAGTATTTATCAGAGACCGCCTCGGGCGTTACGGTGATATCGGCAGGCTCGGTATCGATGTCTCCGGAAGTCGGGAAGCTTTCGGAAGAGGTGATCTCTGCCGTTTCTGTTCCGGACTTTTGGGACTCGGTTTCGGGAGTTTTATCCTTTTGGGAGGAGCAGGAAATAAGGAAAGAAAGCGAAATTGCCGCAAGGAGGAAAAGAGCGATTTTTCTTTGTCTTTTCATTGCTTTTCCTTTCCGTCAGAGTTCCGACAGCGCAGCGCCGATAACGGTTGCAAATTGTGAATTATGAGGCACGATATAATCGACTTCAAATGTTTTGTTGAGCGAATCAAAAATGTCATTTGCCTGAGGGATCGTGGTCATATTACCGGTCATAACGATTTTTCCTATGTTTTTGTCCCGTGAAGCAAAAAGGGCAAGCATTGCCACGCTTTCGAATATCATATTGATAAGACCGAGCGCCAAATCGTTTTTGGACGCAAGATCGCTCAGATTTCCGAAGTTGGCGGCGGTAAGCTCCGAGGACAACATGCCGGGGATATCTTTTCGTGTTATGTCGCAGACGCGGAGATCCACATTGGAAAGCTTTCCGGACGAGGCAAGCTCAACAATATTCTGTATATCGGTGACGCCGAGCATTTTCCTTGCAAGACCGGAGAGCGTTCCTCCCCCGATTCCGGTGCCTCCGAGATATTCGATTTTTTTTCCGCGTTCCGCTTTGACAAGCGCGGTTCCGGTTCCCATACTTACAACAATTGCTTTGTCAAGTCCCGACAGATAAAGACCGCCCAAGCCAATACAGTTAAATTCTGAAACATGATGACATTCAAGACCGTAGAGCGGCTTGGTCAAATAGGAGGATCCGACGCCGGTAACCATTACCTTCTCAATATTTTTGAGTTCCAGCTGATTTTCGTCCGTGAATTTGCCGAAAGCGCCGTATACCGCGGTAATCGGATCATTGGCTTTTACGAAGATCGGTTCGATGAGTTTCCCGCTCCGTTCAAATCCTACAATCTTTGTAGTGCTCCCGCCTACGTCAATACCGATAATAACTTTCATTTTTTGCTGTTCATCCTTCCGGGATATTGGTAAAACTACTACTATTATAACACATAAGGAAATAATTTTCAACCGATAACTTAAAAAAGAGCGATTTGTCTGATATTGCCGAAACTATTGACTTTTTTATATTGTTGTGATATGATAAAAACATATATTGCTGATTCTCTTTTATGTTAACCGCGGGGGCAATTGAAATGGAAAAAATATTTCCCGAAAACATTTTTACCGAACGGATAAGTCCGGATAAGGTGTATTATGAAACCAGAAATTTTATAAATAATGTATTGCCTTTTTCATTTCATATTGATATAATGGTGAACACCTCCCATCATTATGTTCACAAGCACCGCGAGATCGAGATTTTATCGGGGATATCCGGTTCCGGGCAGGTGATTGCCGATTTAAAAACGATACCGGTTGACGAGAACGAGATTGTCGTCATAAACCCCAACAAGGTGCATTATATCGTCTCCGACAATATTTTTAAGTATTATTGCCTTATCATCGATTCCGATTTTCTTGAAGCAAACGGAATTGATACCGAATCGGTTTATTTTAAAGATCATATTACCGATCCCTCGCTGACCGCTATGATTGAAAATCTCAATTCGGAATGGAAGAAGGATGATGAATACCGGAATATGATGCTGAAATCCTGTGTTATCGGGATTATCGTAAACCTTTGCAGAAATCACCTTGTAAATGAGACTATGCTCGAAAAGGAAAGCAGAACGCTTCAAAAAATCAAGCACTCGATTAACTTCATAAAGAACAATTTCAGAAACGAGCTTACGCTTGACAATATCGCCGATGAAGCGGGACTCAGCAAATATCATTATTGCCGGGAATTTAAAAAAGCTACCGATCTTACTCCTGTGGAATTTATTAACAGAACACGATGTGAATTTGCCAAAAATCTTCTTGAATCCAAGAAATACTCTGTTGCCGAGATCGGAGAGATGAGCGGCTTTTCAACATCTGCCCATTTTTCTAAGACGTTTAAAGGCTTTTTTGGGGTATATCCCTCCGACTATATGAAAAAAATGATGTAAAAGGACAACTCAAATGAAAATTTATATAAATAATAATACCGATCCGTATTTTAATCTTGCTTCCGAGCAGTATCTTCTTGATAACGAGACGGATGAGGTGTTCATGCTTTGGAGAAACGCCAAGGCGGTCGTTATCGGAAAAAATCAAAATGCATATGCGGAGATAAATAAACCTTTTGTTGATGAGCATGGAATTAAGGTGGTGCGCCGTCTGACGGGAGGCGGTGCCGTGTTTCATGATCTCGGAAACGTGAATTTTACCTATATAGTAGCAAGAGAGAATTGTCCGTCGCTTGATTTTGAACGCTTCAGCCGCCCTGTTATAGACGCGCTGCGAGATATCGGTGTGGAAGCGGAGCTTTCCGGAAGAAATGATATCACTGTCGGAGGGAAAAAAATATCCGGTAATGCACAGTGTGTTTATAACAACAAGGTAATGCACCACGGAACATTGCTTTTTTCGGCCGATATGTCTCAAATGGCAGGGGCTCTTACTGTAGATGAGGAAAAGATCAGGAGCAAAGGGATTAAGAGTGTCAGAGCCAGAGTATGTAATATTTCGGAGCTTCTTCCGGACATGGATGTAATTGCTTTCAAGGAGTATCTCGAAAACAAATTTGACGGTGATAAAAAGGAATTTTCCGACGGGCAGAAGGCGGAAATACAGCGCTTAAGGGACGAGAAGTATTCCACATGGGAGTGGAATTACGGCGTCTCAAAGGAGTACAACAGAAGGTGCAAAAAGTATTTTCCTTTCGGAACCGTTGATATCTCTCTGAATGCCGATCACGGCGAAATCAAAGAGGTGCGTTTTTTCGGAGACTATTTTGGGGTGAATGATATTTCAGTTGTTGAGCAGAGACTGATCGGGTGCCGCCTTGAAAAAGGAGAGATAGAGGAGCGTCTTTCGGACATAGAAAAATTTATCATGGGGGCGGATAGGTCTTCGATTTCCGGACTTATTTTAGGATAAAAACCGGAGGATGAAGGAATTTTCTATACCGATATTTTCCATACCGATAAGAATCTCGTAAAGACAGCTTGACAGTTTTCGCAGAGAAAATTTCTGTGCCGACCGAACAGAGGCAGCATAAAAGAGGTTAAACCGTGTTTTGAATCGGTTTAACCTCTTATTTATTTTTGGCAGCTCAAAAAAGTCACTGCTCAAATCCGGCTCGATCTGTTTTCCATCATTTGTCACTAAATTTCTTGTTAGATATACACTGTCTGCGGAATTTTGGTTTAGACTGACGAAAAATCTCTTTGCCGTCTATGAACATTGCATTTTTAGCGATATTCTTTATGCAATTACAAATGCTCGGAATTGCCGGATTTTGAATGAAAAAGTGAAAATACTGCCGTTTTACGGCTCCGTATACATGCTCTCTGCAATCAGCTTAACGCTTCCGCGGTGTATCTTGAAAATTGCCGATGACAGCGAAGATGTGCAAGACGTAAGCGGCTTTTTTAGCTGGGATTCATATCAGCTTTTTAAAATCCTCTGTCCCGTAAAGGATCATTTCGGCACCGAGCTGTTCCAAAAGCTCCTTCGGGCGGTATCCCCAGGAAACGCCGACAGGGTGAAATCCAGCGTTGGTGGCGAGATGCATATCGACATCGGAGTCACCTATCAGAACGGTTTCCTCCGGCGTTCCCCCGAGAATTTTTGCTATATAGAGGGCGCCCTCGGGAGAAGGCTTGTGCGGAAACTGACCGTTGTGACCGAGAACAAGCTCAAAGGTTCCCTCGGGAAAAAGCTTTGCACAGATTGCCTTTGTCTGGATATCCTGCTTGTTTGAGAAGACGGCAAGTCTTGCTCCCCTTTCTTTGAGATAGGCAATTCCTTCCGGGACGGCAGGATAGGGCTTTGTCGTTTTCAGATATTCCTCGGCATAATATTCCGAATATTTCGCGTATGCGCGATCAATGATCTCTTCGCTTTGGCGATATTCTTCAGGCAGACAGCCGGTAACAAATACCCGCGCTCCGTTATTTATATTACGAAGCGTATCTTCTGCGGTAACCTCGCGCCAGCCGAAATACCGCAGCATACGGTTCATAGCCGACCTTAAATCTTCGATTGTATAGGCAAGCGTTCCGTCAAGATCGAATATAAAATATTTGTGTTTACAGTACATATTGATATCTCCGTAAAATTTTCAGTCGGGCAATTCATCGATCAAATCGATAAACCAATAGGGAAGATCCCTGTCGCAGTCGATAAGCCGCTTGTTTTCCAAAATCGCAATTTGCCTGAATTTCCGGGTGTTATCAAACAATATCGCGTCATCGCATAACGGCAAAGCGGCTCTGAGATTATGATTGAGCTGAGAAAATCTTTTGATAATAAACTGATCTGCGATGCCGTGTCCGCCGTTTGCCATACGCTGATGTACCCGCTCGATGGCGACGTTTATATCGTCTATACCGATATAATAGAGGACGACCGTAAATCCGTGTTCCTTTGCGGAGTTGATATGGCGGAGCATCGCCGCGCCGGGAAGCGTTGTTTCGATATGAAAAGATGTTCCTTCCTCAATGTATTTTGAGATAAGGTTCATTGCCGTTCTTCCGGCGTGTATATTGGCATACGGATCCTGATTTCCTCCGAATTGCTTTGCAAGCTCATCAATATTGATTCTTTTGCCGAGATTTTCACTTTGTCGGAGCACATGATAGAGAGACGTTTTTCCGGCGCCGTTAATTCCGGCAATAACGGTAAATCTCTTTTCGGAACTCATAACAGTATTTCTCCGACGATTTTTTCCTGCGAAAGCTGCAGCTTCAGGTTTATCATTGCCCGGCAAAAGATTTTTTCCTCGCGTGAAGCGGCAGAGGAAAGCTCCGCCTCAAGTTCGGCAATGGTGATGTTCTGAAAATCTCTGTACATATCGGAGACCTTGTCTGATTGTTCCATGTTATATTCCTTCTTTGCTCTCAAGACGACTTTTGTGCCGGGAGGTGTATGAAAACAGTATGTATTATCGATTTAAGGCAATACCGCCGGGTGCACAGCTAAGGCCTTTATTGCGATATGCTTGCCTCTATTCCGTCATACTTCACAAATTTCGTCGGCAGAGGAGTGACTCTTGCTGCCTTAATTTGTATTGTCTGACGAAAAATCCGGCGGCGCGGCTGCACAACAATCATTGTGCGGTATTGCCCTAAAAATTTACTGTCCAAATTCGGCTCGATCTGTTTTCCGTCATTCGTCACAAAAATTCTTGACAGATGGATACGCTGTCTGCGGAATCTTTGTTTTGACTGACGATTGCCGCCTGTGAACATTGAATTTTTAGAGATACCGTAAGATATACAGCAAGGTTCTCAGGCGTTTTACAGCACACTTTTGAGAAATTGCTGGGTTCTCGGATTTTTTGGATTTCCGAACAACTCGACGGGGGTATTTTCCTCTGCAATGATTCCGCCATCCATAAAGAATACTCTGGTTCCTACTTCCCTTGCAAAGCCCATCTCGTGAGTTACGACAACCATAGTCATCTTTGATTCGGCAAGCTCCTTCATGACGTCAAGTACCTCACCGACCATTTCCGGATCCAGCGCCGAGGTGGGTTCGTCAAAAAGCATGATCTGCGGATTCATGGCGAGCGCGCGGACGATTGCGATACGTTGTTTTTGACCTCCCGAAAGCTGACTCGGATAGGCATCGGCTTTGTCGGAAAGTCCAACTCTTGAAAGAAGCTTCAGAGCGTTTTCTTTCGCTTCTTCTTTGCTTTGAAGCTTGAGCTGTGCGGGGGCAAACCATATGTTTTTCATGACAGTAAAATGGGGAAAAAGGTTGAAATGCTGAAACACCATCCCCATATGAGTTCTTACTTTATTTAGGTTGACACCGGGAGCGGTTATATCCTCTCCGTCCAAAATAATTTGTCCGGAGGTCGGGGTTTCAAGCATATTCAGACACCGGAGAAAGGTGCTTTTTCCTCCGCCCGAGGGACCGATTACGACAATCTGCTCCCCGTCTTCTATTTTGCAGTCTATTCCGTTCAGTACCGGAACATCCTTGACAAAGCTTTTATGAAGATTCTTAACTTCTATCACTTTTCGCGAGCCTCTTTTCCAGTTTTTTGAATATAAAGTTCAGACCGCATACCATGATCAGGTACATGGCGGCGATAGACAGGTACGGGAAATATGCGTCCATTGTTCTTGACATAACGCGCTCGGCGGCCTTTGTAAGGTCAGTTACGCCGATATATCCGATGACGGAGGTCTCTTTAAGAAGTGAAATAAATTCGTTTCCGATTGCCGGAAGTATGTTTTTCACCGCCTGTGGCATTATAATCAGACGCATGGTTTCGGTGCTGGAAAGACCGAGAGAGCGTCCGGCTTCTGTTTGTCCTATGTCGACTGCGTTGATGCCGGCACGGATAATTTCAGAAACATAAGCACCGGAATTGATTCCGAAGGCGGCGATTCCTACAAGCACAGGTCTGGTTGACCATACAAAAATGATGTTGTAGGAGATCAAAAGCTGAACAACGATAGGTGTTCCTCTGATTAGAGTAGTATAGAATTCGCAGATTGCATTCAGAATCTTCATTTTTCCGGTTTGCTTATGAAGTGTTTTGACAACCGCGACAAGAGCACCGATAACAACTCCCACAATCGTGGCGAAGAGAGTGATTACAAGAGTGTTTCCGAGTCCCTTCAAAAAAGACAGATATCGGTTTTCTTCCAAAAAGGTCATAGAAAACGATTCTGCTATACTGCTGAATATGTCCATTAGATGTTTATTCCTTCCGAAACGTTTTTTTATGAATGGATTAAAACGATGGGCTGTTGCACAATTGAGCAACAGCCCGCATAATAGATCGGAATAAGTATGAAATCAGTTCTCTGCGGAAGATGATTCACCATCGGTTCCCGCAGAGGTATCTTCCTCTGAAATGCTGTTTGCGAGATCGGTGAATTCCTGAGTCCATTTTTCAATAGAACCGTTTTCGGTAAGTTCTTTTATAACCTCATTTATCACTTCAAGAAGCTCTGTGCTGCCTTTGGAAACCGCAATGCCGTATTCCTCGACCTCGGCAACATCGGAACCGTCAGCGTTAACCAGCTTGAAAGCGACATATTTTCCGGAATTGTTGGCTTCGATGATTTGGGCGGTAAGCTTGTCGGTAACAACCGCATCAATTTTGCCGATGGAAGCGGCTGCGACTGCCGGTGCCTTATAGGGAGTGAGCGTGGAACCTGCGAGCGTGCCGTCGTTGATTAGCTTTTCAATCAGAAGATCGGAGGTGGTTCCTTCCTGAACCCCGATGTTCTTACCTTTCAGATCGCTGATGTTCTTAATGGTGTCGTTTCCTGCGGCAACAACAATATACTGTTCGGTGGAGGAGTAAGGATTGGAGAAATCAACGGTTTTTTTGCGTGTGTCGTTGATTGTGATACCTGCTGCGCCGACATCTGCCTTTCCGGATTTTACCGATGTGCAGATGGTATCGAAATTAACGTCGTTTATTTCAAGCTCTACACCGATTTTGGCGGCGACAGCTTTCATAATCTCGATGTCAACGCCGACAATTTCATTGTTGTATATAAATTCATAGGGGGCAAAACCTGCCTCGGTATAGACAACAAGTTTTCCGGCTTTTTTAATATCCTCGATGGATTTTTTGGATGAACAGCCGGTAAATGCGAAGAGCGAAACCAGCATCAGTGCTGTAAGTATAAGTGAAAGTGCTTTTTTCATTGTCATAATCTCCTGATTTATTTTATGTAAATTCTACAATGTGTATATTATACGCCCGCATATTCAAAAAATCAAGCCTTTTTTGAATATTTTTTCAATTTTTCGAAAATTCATTATATGGCTGAAAAATACTGCGATTTTTAATGCATTATATGTATTAAATTTCAAATAATAAAGGGATAAAAACAGGATATCCGGCGAAAAATCTGACTTTTTTACTTTTCTGCGGGAGGTTTGCGCTTTGAATAGACAGGTATTATTTGTATATATTCATTGAATATACAAATGACGTGGGTTAAGTCGCGTATTGACAAATTTAGTATCTGTTGGTAAAATGAAAGCAGTTTCTGTGTTGTTTGCAGACGTAGGGCAGAAAGGAGAAAACATATGAAGCATGTTGATATATATACCGACGGTGCCTGCAGCGGCAATCCCGGTCCGGGAGGATATGGGGCGATACTTGTTTTCCGAGGACTTGAAAGGGAAATATCGGGAGGACATCCCGAAACGACAAATAACAGAATGGAGCTTTTAGGCGCGATATCGGCACTTGAACTGCTTAAGGAGCCCTGCAATGTTTTACTGACCTCCGATTCAAAATATCTTGTTGACGGCATAAATCTCGGATGGGCGAAATCCTGGAAACGGAATAGCTGGACGAAATCTGATAAAAAACCAGCGCTGAATGCCGATTTGTGGGGAAGATTGCTTGAACTGCTTGAGGTACATGATGTGACCTTCGTATGGGTGAAGGGACATGCGGGACATCCTTATAATGAGCGCTGCGATACTTTGGCGGTGGAAGCGATCGAAAAAATTAAGGCAATACCGCCGGGTTCCGGCGACAGAGATACGCAGTCCTGTTTTTTATCAAACGATACAAAATGAGGACGAGGGAATAACTTCCCTGCCGGGGAAATTTGTGAAGTGTGATAGGCAAGGGATAAGCAGCTATGCCGGCAGGGCGCAAGCCGTGAATCCGGCAATGCTGTCTTAAGAGTGAGAAGGAGAGGAGACTCCGGATTTTCAGCATAGAAATGGTATAAAGCCAATCGGTGCGGGTGACACTTAAAGGTGCCGGCAATATGCTTGAGGACGAAACAATTTATAATGTAATGTCTGCTGAAGCATTCGCTTGGCGAATGCTTGGTGCGCAAAGCCATACCCCCATATAAAAACAGCAGTATATTGATGTT
>ERZ1106976.640-NODE-640-length-39350-cov-30.965746_pt1 | contig 39350 bp, 29 predicted proteins | sample MGYA00403687_ERZ1106976 | MGnify/ENA primary metagenome ERZ1106976 (study PRJEB35170, sample SAMEA104062446) | human gut metagenome | biome: human gut; feature: human-associated habitat; material: faeces | place: Denmark | collected 2013-02-22 ... | reverse complement strand
AATTATCTCATGCTGTTCTATACTCAGTATATCGGACTCAGGCTCAGCGACTGGGCTTGGATAATCGTTGTCGGCAAAGTATGGGACGCTATAAACGATCCGCTGATAGGCGGAATGGTCGATAATGTCCGCATAGGCAAGGGCAGCAAGTTCATGCCGTGGATAACCATAGGCGGCAGCGCGCTGATAATTTTCACCACGCTCTCGTTTATGCCGATAGCCTCTATGAGCTATATCTTCAAGGTCATCTACTGCCTTGCGATTTATTGCGTCTGGTCGGTCGCTTATACAATGGCAAACGTGCCTTACGGCGCGCTCCATTCGTGCATTACCAATGACCCTTCGAAGCGCACGAATCTCTCTACCTTCAGATCAATAGGCGCGGGTCTTGCGCAGGTGCTCTCCATGCTCCTGCCTCTTATCGTCTATGATAAGGACAACAACCTCATCGGCTCGAGAATGGTTTATGTTGCGCTCGTCTGCTCGGCAATAGGCTTCATCGGCTTCATGCTCGTGCGTCTGCTCGTGACCGAGCGTGTCGTTGTCGAAGCACACGACAAGACAGAGAAGATGAGCTATCTCAAGGCAGTCAAGGGCTTCTTCACAAACCGTCCGCTGCTCGCAATAACCGCTGTTTCGTTCGTCCAGGTCATTTGCTTCATGTCAATGACCTCGGTCAACAGCATTATATTCCAGTCCTATTTCCATAACACTAAGATATTGGCGGCTGTCAATATCGTTTCCTATCTGCCTCTTGTTGTCATCATGCCTTTCATCGGCAGAATAACAAGAAAAATAGGCAAGAAAAAGCTGGTCGTCATATCTTCGTCGATAAGCGTAGTCGCGGGTGTAGTTTCGTGCCTGCTTCCCATGGCACCCGAGGCAAAGAGTTCACTGTTCCTCTATATAGGCGCGCTTATGCTTCTCTATACGAGCAACGCAGTGTTCACAATTATCCTCTGGGCTATGGTTGTTGACTGCATCGACTATCAGTATGAAAAGACCGGAAGCCGCGATGAGGGTTCTCTCTATGCGCTGTTCTCGTTCTTCCGCAAGCTTGCTCAGGGTCTCGGCTCGGCGTTCTCCGCAGTTATGCTCGCAGCCTGCGGATATGTTGAAACCCTCGGCGCAGACCAGACTGCACAGACGGCTTTGAACATCAAAAATATGTATCTCATAGTCATGACCGTCGGCGTCGCGCTGACAGTTATCATCACGCAATTTGTCTATAATATAGATAAAGACAGGGGTTCGGCGGATCTAATAGACATCGAACCCGACCCTGCGCCGGAAAATTTTGAATAAATAGAGCCTTCGCTATTGATTTTCAATTCCGCTTTTGATATCATTTATAATTATGAGTCATAAGCAAAGGAGACATACAAATGGATAGACTTGAAATTTCAAAGCTGTTCAGCTCATATGAGGAGCTCGGCGGCAAGGAGATAACAGTCTGCGGATGGATTAAGACCCTCCGTGATTCAAAGGCGATAGGCTTTATGGAGATAAACGACGGCAGCTGCTTCAAGAGCCTGCAGGTCGTTTTCGAGAGTGCAAAGGTTGAAAACTATAAGGATATAGTCAAGCTGAACGTCGGCGCGGCTGTCAGAGTTACTGGCACTTTTATCCTGACTCCCCAGGCGAATCAGCCGTTCGAGCTCAACGCTTCTTCAGTTGAGGTCGAGGGTCAGTCGACTCCCGATTATCCTCTCCAGAAAAAGCGCCACACTCTCGAATATATGAGAACGATAGCGCATCTGCGCCCGAGAGCGAATATTTATTCCGCGGCTTTCCGCGTTCGCTCGACCGCCGCTTATGCTATCCACAAGTTCTTCAATGAGCGCGGATTCATCTATGCCCACACTCCGCTCATTTCGTGCAGTGACTGTGAGGGCGCAGGCGAGATGTTCAAGGTAACGACTCTTGATATCGCAAACCCGCCGAAGAACGAGGACGGCACAGTCGATTTCAAGCAGGATTTCTTTGAAAAGCCCGCTTATCTGACCGTTTCCGGTCAGCTTGAGGGCGAGGCGATGGCTCTCGCTTTCGGCAAGATATATACTTTCGGTCCTACTTTCAGAGCCGAGAAGTCCTACACTCAGCGCCACGCTGCGGAGTTCTGGATGATCGAGCCCGAGATTGCCTTTGCCGATCTTGAGGACGATATGGAGCTCGCAGAGGCGATGATAAAGTATGTTATCTCCTATGTTATGGAGATCTGCAAGTCTGAGCTTGAGTTCCTTAACAAGTTCGTTGATAAGGGCCTGCTTGAGAGACTCCATTCCGTTGTCAGTTCTGATTTTGCGCGTGTCACTTATACCGACGCTGTCAAAGAACTCGAGAAGTACAACGACGAGTTCGATTACAAAGTTTATTGGGGCTGCGACCTCCAGACAGAGCACGAGCGCTGCCTGACCGAGCGTATCTTCAAGCGCCCCGTTTTCGTTACAGATTATCCCAAGGAGATCAAGGCTTTCTATATGCGCCTGAACGATGACGGAAAGACCGTTGCGGCGGTCGACCTGCTTGTTATGGGCATCGGCGAGATAATCGGCGGCAGCCAGCGTGAAGAGAGACTGGATGTGCTCACCGAGCGTATCGAAGAACTCGGACTCGACCCCAAGGACTATTGGTGGTATCTCGATCTTCGCCGCTACGGCGGAGTCAAGCACAGCGGCTTCGGCCTCGGCTTCGAGAGACTGGTCATGTACCTCACGGGTATCTCGAACATCCGTGACGTGCTCCCGTTCCCGAGAACTACCGGTTCTGCGGATTTCTAAAAATACAGAAGCGCCTGTATCGCAATTGGTACAGGTGCTTTTTGCAGGAAAAAATCTCCCTTGCCGAAGCAGGGGAGATATATTTTTGTTTTTATTCTATTGTCTCTATCTTTATCAGATTGGTGTTGCCCGACTTCCCGTTTATCGCGCCGCCGGTCATTATGATATTGTCGCCGGGCTTGAGGTTGAGCGCGTCTTTTGCAACTTTCTGCGCGTGATAGAACAGAACATCGGTCGAGTCGAACTTCTCGCTGAGTACGGGCATAACGCCCCAGGAGAGCGCGAGCTTATACCAAACGGCTCTGTTTGTTGCCATTCCGATTATATCCGTAGGTGCTCTGAAGCGCGACACCATGCGCACCGTCATGCCGGATATAGACGCAACAACTATCGCTTTTGCGTTTATGTCGATAGCCATTCCGCAAGTCGCGTGTGATATTGCGTCGACGCGGTTCTTTATCTTGAAATCATTGTTGCGGAAACGCTTGGCGTAATGGATGTGCTTCTCCGTTTCTTCGACTATCTCTGCCATCGTGCGGACTGTCTCGACAGGATATTTGCCCGCAGCTGATTCGCCGGAGAGCATGACCGCACTCGTGCCGTCGTAGACAGCGTTCGCAACGTCGGAAATTTCCGCTCTCGTCGGGCGGGGATTGGTTATCATTGATTCGAGCATCTCGGTAGCCGTGATAACACGCTTGCCGAGCAGGCGGCACTTTGTGATTATATATTTCTGCAGCGCGGGAAGCTCAGTGAAGGGGACTTCGACGCCGAGGTCGCCGCGGCCTATCATTATCCCGTCGCACTCTTCACATATATCTTCGATGTTGTCTATTCCCGTGCGGTTCTCGATTTTTGCGATTATGTCTATGCCGTCGCCGCCGTTCGCGTGGAGAAACTCCTTGAGGTCTATGAGATCCTGCCTGCAGGAGACAAACGATGCCGCGATGTAGTCGACATTGTTCTGAATGCCGAACAGCAGATCGTCCTTGTCCTGCTCGCTGAGATAAACCTGATTGAGCACCTTGTTCGGGAAACTCATGCTCTTTCTGTTTGAAAGCTCGCCGCCGGCTATTACTTTACACTTTACATCTGTATCGGTCTTTCCGATTACCTCGAAAATCACAAGTCCGTTGTTGACGAGTATGCGGTCGCCGATTGAAATATCGTCGACAAGTCCCGCATAGGTCACGCTGACGCGGCTCTGATCGCCGACTATGTCTTCTGTGGTGAACGAGAACTCATCGCCGTCGTTGAGCATTATCTTGCCGTTTTCAAAAGTTTTGATTCTGTATTCCGGTCCCTTCGTGTCGAGCATTATTGCTATCGGGAGATCGAGCTCCTCGCGGACTTTTTTTACCATATTGAGCTTTTCGAGCTGCTCCGAATGGGTGCCGTGGGAGAAGTTGAGCCTCGCAACATTAAGACCCGCTTTGCACATCTTGGTGAATACTTTCGGGTCGCTGCTGGCGGGTCCTATCGTGCATACAATCTTCGTCTTTCTCATGGAGATCCCTTCATTCCATTTTATATTAATCAAATCCATTATATTATATTTCATCTCCGGGTTCAATACAGTAGAGTAAAAAACAGGTAAAATTTGCTGATTTACATATTATATTGATTCCACGCAAACACAGGTTTATTCGATAAGCGGGGAGTGCAAAAATAAAAAGTTCAGGATTTTTGAAAAAAGACTTGATTTTTTAAGCGCAGTCATATATAATAGACGAGCATTTGATTGCAGATACGGAGAGTTGTCCGAGCTGGTCGAAGGAGCACGATTGGAAATCGTGTAAACGTCAAAAGCGTTTCGAGGGTTCGAATCCCTTGCTCTCCGCCAAAGCCGAAAGCCTTGATACATAAGGGCTTTCGGCTTATATTTTTTATCAAAGGAAAACAGAAAAAGAATAGAATAAAAATCGTATAAACTGCAAAAAAACGAAAATCGTGTAAAGTTATAACATAAACAATCGTGTAAACTCCGAAAAGAAACTATCACAATTTTTCCTCATTAGTGAAAAAACAAATGGAGAGAATAAAATGGCAAAAAATTTTTTAGAAAAAACTGTGCGTTTCAACATACAAAGAAAACCCGCCCTTGCAGATAGTCTTTTGCCATATAAAATTTATATCAACGGTCAGTATGTAGGTGCGTTAAAAAACGGCAGGACCATTTCAGCAGAAGTTCCGAGGGCTGAGATATATTATATAGACGGTGGATCTTTTGAACAAAATGCAGTTATTCGCAACGAAAACAAAGCAGAATATAATCTTGCGTTAAGAACTCGAGGCGGTTGGAGAACAGAAGCGCATTGCGAATTTTATATTTGCGCAGATGCTCAAATGCAGCAGTTGCCGTCATTTCATTTTGACAAGCTTTTTGACGCGATTTTTAATGAAAATATTGAACGGTTGCCCCACAATGAGCAGACATTGGCGCTTTGCCTCGAATTTTGAACGACATTGTTGATGATGTTCAGGAGCTTCTTGCATCTGAACGAGTATATAAGATAATCGATTCCCTGCGTGAAATCGGCGCCGATAAGATAGCAGATGTTATTTCTGATATCATTGAAAAGTATTTTTCGGGAGTTCAACTACCTCTAAACGATGAGCAGCTTGAGCAGATGTATGAAAGTGTCAATAAAGCGAATAAAAACATATGGAAAAATAAGTCCGCACCGGACGAGTTTCACGATGCAGTGGTAAGATATATTGTAGATAATTTTAATGACCGGAAATACATATATTGATGAATAAATCATCATTTTTTAAATTTTTTTGCCGCTTTTGCCTTTTAACTCATTGAAACCGCTTCATCACTGTGCTATACTGAACCCCGGAAATTCAGTTGGGGGGATAATTATGAAGATTAACTGGTACAAGATAGCATCTGCCGCTCAGCTTTTGATAGGCGTTGCGGCGATAGTGGCTTTCTTTGTTCTGGCTTTCAACGGTGATGATATCAGACCGTGGGTGATAACCATGACTCTGGCGGTTGTGCTCGTTGTGTTCGGAACAACGGGCGTAACAAAAGGCAGTCCTTACGATGACAAATAAAATCGCAAGGTGATTTTCAACTGAACAGAAACTCCGCCGCAGATCGTGCAAATTTGCGGCGGGGGATTGTGTGTTTTATAGTAATTATAACTGATCCGCCGTAAATGAATACGGCGGATTATATTTAACGCAGAATTATATTCAATAGTATGTTACATAATAACAATAGCAATTTTTTCAAGTTGTGAAATAAAAAGAAAAAATCCCCATTCCGCAGAACGGGGATTTCAACCTGAATTGTTAAACAGATTATGTAAGCAACGGGAAGATATCTCTTATTGCCCATGTTGCGAAAAAGCCGAACACAATAGCGAGCATAAAGCCGTCGAGCAACCTGCTTTTTACTCTGTCGCCGATCAGGAAATATATTCCCATAAACGGAAACGACCAAAACATCGGATGAAAATGAAACGCACTTGTAAAATCAAGATGTAACGCACACAAAATCGACCGTGTAAAACCGCAACCGGGGCATTGTATACCGAAAAAATGCCTCCATATGCATCCGATACCGGTAACAGATGAAATCAAATAACCGATACCGAGCAAAACAATGAAAAATAATTTCGGCAAAAGTTCTTTGAACCGTAGCTTCACTTAGAACAGCTTCTCGGGGTCAACAACATAGCTGTCTGTAAGAATCTTAACAAAATCAATGATAGCAAGAATGTAACCGATGCCGAAGCAAAGGCTTGCCACAATTTTAACAATACCTTTTTTGTTTTCGCCCATCATGAAGTTGTGAATACCCAAACCGCCCAACAAGAAGCAGATAATTGCCATTGTGGTCTTGTCTTTACCGTTGAGATATTCGCCGGATACGGCGCCGTTCTGCTGACCGTTTGCAGGGGGAGGAGTTACGGGAGGCGTCTCGGGATTGTTTACGGGAGCGCCGCACTTCTCGCAAACGTTAGCGCCGGGCATGAGCTCTCCTCCGCAGTTCTGGCAGAATCTTCCGCCGCCGCCTACCTTAACGCCGCAGTTTGCACAAAATTCCTGGTTGTCGTTGAGCATAGTTCCGCAGTTTTTGCAATACATAAAAATTACCTCTCCAAAATAGATTATGACATATCGGTATGCTATGCCAATGCCATTGTAACATGAGATTTTGACTATGGCAATACTATTTTTATTTATTTTTCATAAATTCTACGCGATTACGGCAGGTTTTTGGCGAATTTTCAAATTTTCTGCCAACAGCTGCGATAAAAAACACCTCAACTATGACAAATTCACGGTGCGCTTTTATGTATTGTCTTGTCAAAAGTTTTTTCTGATGATACAATAAATTTGATGAATTATGATATTGAGGAGGTTGTATTTATGTATTTTGACAAGTTTTTGGATTTGTTAAAGCTCGCTTTCCGCCAGAAAGCCGCCGTGTATGATGCCGTTGAATTTTTCAAAAATTTCTTTTTAAACGGATTCTCTATAAAAAAGATTTTTGTCGGATTCATGGTCGTTATTGAACTGCTCGGCTGTCTTGTGTTTGATACGCCGCGCACGCCGAGGGGACAAGAATTGAATCTTGACGGCTACAGCCTTGTTTTCTTTGATGACTTCGACGGCGGCGATATCAGACCGTGGGTGATAACCGTGACTCTGGCGGTCGTGCTCGTTGCGTTCGGAACAACGGGCGTAACAAAAGGCAGTCCTTACGATGACAAATAAAATCGCAAGGTGATTTTCAACTGAACAGAAACTCCGCCGCAGATCGTGCAAATTTGCGGCGGAGTTTAAATATATGTAGACATCGGGAAAAACAGCAGTTATAATAAAAGCGGATAAAAAACAACAGAAAAGAGGTCCTTTATGAAAGTAACTTTTATGGGTGCCGGAAGCACCGTGTTTGCAAAGAATGTCCTTGGTGATATTATGCTTACTCCCGCTTTGCGCGAGTGCGATATCGCGCTGTATGACATCGACCCCGAGAGACTCGAAGAGTCCTATCTAATGGTCACGGCGCTCAATAGGAATATAAACGAGAACCGCGCGTCGGTCAGCAAATATCTCGGCGTCGAGGAGCGCAAGGACGCACTTCGCGGGGCTGATTTTGTTATAAACGCCATCCAGGTCGGTCTCTACGATCCGTGCACGATAATCGACTTCGAAGTGCCGAAAAAATACGGACTTCGCCAGACTATCGCGGATTCAAACGGCATCGGCGGAATTTTCAGAGCCCTGCGCACCATTCCCGTTCTTAAGGATTTCACCGACGATATGAAAGAAGTCTGTCCGAACGCATATTTCCTCAACTACACCAATCCTATGGCTCAGCTTGCTGGCTGGCTCGGCAGATATTCCGGTGTGAAGTCGGTCGGACTCTGCCATTCCGTGCAGACCTGTTCAAGAGGACTTCTCGATAAGCTTGATATCAAATACAGCGAGCCTATCCGCGAGCGCATCGCGGGAATAAATCATATGGGTTGGCTGCTTGAAATAGAGGATGCGAACGGCACGGATCTCTATCCCGAGATAAGAAAAAGAGCTACAGAAGTGCTCGAAAGCGGCGTTACAGACCATAACGACCTCGTGAGATTCGAATACATAAAGCGCTTCGGCTATTACTGCACCGAGTCGAGCGAGCACAACGCCGAATATAACAACTTCTTTATAAAGGCAAAGTATCCCGAGCTTATCGAGAGATATAATATTCCGCTTGATGAGTATCCGAGACGCTGCGTTGAGCAGATAAAGAACTGGAAGAACGAGAAAGATAATTATATCCACGACAAGGTTTCACATGAGCGCACAAAGGAATATGCCTCTTATATTATGGAAGCCATCGTTACAGACGTTCCGTATAAGATAGGCGGCAATGTTATAAACAGGGGACTCATTTCCAATCTTCCTGACGATGCCTGCGTCGAGGTCGCGTGCCTCGTGAACAAATGCGGAATCCAGCCTTGCCGTCAGGAGCCGCTGCCGCTTCAGCTCGCCGCAATGAACAATCTGATGATAAATGTCCAGCTTCTTACTATCGAGGCGGCTGTGACTCAGAAGAAAGATTATATCTATCAGGCGGCTATGCTCGACCCACATACTTCGTCCGAGCTGTCAATAGATGAAATCGTTCACCTGTGCGATGATCTCATCGAGGCTCACGGTGATTATCTGCCGAAATATTTCTGATAAAATCAACACCTCCCGTGTGACTTACAAAAGTCTGCGGGAGGTTTGTTTTTAGTTTATAATGCATATCGCGATGTTGAGATACGCCGCGAATGTCACCCATAAAAGATACGGGATAATCAGATAGCCTGCGGTTTTTGATATCCTGTAAAAATACAGAAGCGTCAAAAGAATGAGAACCCAGAGAATAACGATAAGAACCGCCGCAGCGGTACAGAGCCCGAAAGTGAAAAAAAGTATCGGCCAAAGAAAATTGAACCCGAGCTGGACGAGATAAAGTCCGAGTGCTTTCTGCTTGCTTATCTCCGGCGCATCCGAGCTGTAGACTATATACGATGCCGTGCCCATGAGAATATATAATATGCCCCAGACGATTGGAAACAGCCAGCCGGGAGGGGAGAGCGGCGGCTGATTTAATGCGGAAAATTTGTCCATGCTGCCCGCTGAAAACAGTGCCGCAAGACCGCCGACCGCGAGCGGAATAGCCAAGAATATCAAGGGCTTGAGCCGTGATGATTTCATAATATCACCTCGGTGTTATCCTATGAACTTATGTGTGTATTTATGCAAAAACGGAGCCGCTGAAATATGGCGGCTCCGTCAGTGTTTATTTTATCTTTGCTGTTATAGCGTCGATTATCTCTTCATTGCTGTATGTCGGATTCAGTGCGGGTGAAATATCTGCTTCGCCGATTGTACCTACGCATTCAACGGACAACGCAAACGGTAAAGAAACATCGCCTGTTTCTTTTGCCGACTGCACGGCGGCGAAATCAAAATTACCCTCGGAAGTCTTGCCGCCAAATGAGATAACAGCCTTGATTTTTGAAAAATCAATCGCATCCGAATCAACTGCGCCGAGAGAAACAGTCTTTTCACGGTTTGCACCGATATAAAAATCCGTGCCGAAGATTTTTTCAAATCTTTTGCAGTTATCTGCGCTGATATCCCGGTCAATATTGCCCATGTCAACAAGAGCGCAGCCGAGCTTTTGGCTGAGTTCTGCGGCTTTTTCAAGCTCGTTGTCTGTCATATTTTCACACACCGTGACGGCAATCTCGGCGGGCGAGAAGCAAGCTGTTTTCTCTGATATTATTTCCGCGGCGCGTTCAAGAGAAATGATCTCTTCGCCTGATTTGCAGACCTTCAGCCTGCCCACATTGGCAAGCTTGCTCAAGCCGAACTTGCCGTATGTGCAGATGATATTTCCGTTTGCCGGCTCGCACCGCGTTATCGAATTGCCGTTCGAAAAAACATTTATCGCGCATTTTGCGGCGCAGCCGGTGCAGTGCGTCATGGTGCAAATTTCGCGGAGCGGAACATTCTTTTTGAATGGAACTTTTTCAACAAGTGCGCCCGTCGGGCAGAGAGATACGCACTGTCCGCATGAGATACACTGTGAATCCCCGAGCGATTTATAGAATTCCGGCGATACAACAGTTGTGAAGCCTCTGCCGGCAAGACCGATTGCGCCGACTCCCATGACCTGCGAGCACACACGCACGCAAAGCCCGCAGAGAATGCATTTGCCCGAGTCGCGCAGAATGTATTTGTGCCCGGTGTCTTTCTTCGCAGGCGATTTCTGACCCGCAAAGCGCTCGAATTCAGCATTGTATTTATTCGCATAGTTTATGAGCTTGCACCTGTAATAGTCGAGACAGCCGCATTCAAGGCATCGCGAAGCCTCGCGCCGCGCCTGCTCGTCAGTGAGTCCGAGTGCAACCTCGTCAAAGCTGTGTTTTCGCTCTTCTGCAGGGAGAACGCGCATCCTTTCGCGCGCGATATGTTCTCTGTCCGCAAGGTCGATTTTGTTTATTTCGCGCTCGACAAGTATCGGTTTTTTGTAGCCGATAATATTGCCGCGAAGATAACTGTCAACAACCGCTACGCTCTTCTGCGCTTCGCCTATAGCGGATATGGCTATGTCTGCGCCTTTGTTTGTGGCGTCGCCGATTGCAAAAATGCCGTTTATATTCGTTCTGAATGTGCTCTCGTCTGCGCTTATCGTGCCGCGAGAGGTCTTGTCAAGCTCTTCAAATCCGCCGAGCTCCGGTTTCTGACCGATAGCCATTATTACACTGTCAACTTCAAGAGTTTCGAATTTTCCCTCTATCGAAACCGGCTTTCTTCTGCCGCTCGCATCGGGTTCGCCGAGCTCCATTATCTGAAGCTTTATTCCGCAGACCTTGCCGTCCCGTGTTAATATTTTATCGGGATTTGTAAGGAACTTAAACTCTACGCCCTCCTCCTGCGCCTCGTCGATTTCGAGCGCATCGGCGGGCATCTCATCGCGGGTGCGGCGGTATATGATATAAACTTTCTCCGCGCCGAGACGGACTGCCGTGCGGCAGGCGTCCATTGCGGTGTTGCCTCCGCCGCATACGGCTACGCGCTTTCCGATATCAACGGGTGAGCCAAGTATCACGGAACGCAGAAAATCTATTCCGCCGAATACTCCTTCGGCATCCTCGCCGTCAACCCGCATTTTTGTGCTCGACCATGCACCGGGCGCGGCAATTACCGCGTCGTATTCTTGGTTAAGCGTATCAAGAGAAATATCTCTGCCGATTTTTATATTATTTCTGAACTCAACGCCGAGTTTTTCAACGAGCGCCAATTCCTTGTCAAGCACTGCTTTCGGCAGTCTGTATTGCGGTATGCCGTAGCGGAGCATGCCGCCCATCTTCGGCATCATATCGAAAACAGTGACGCCGTGTCCTTTTATCGCAAGATAATATGCCGCCGATATTCCGCCCGGACCGCCGCCTATAATCGCGACCTTTTTGCCCGTTGATTCGGCAACTTCGGGCATGAATATATTTCCGCTTTCAAGGTCGCGGTCTGCCGCATAAGCCTTGAGCGCGGCTATAGATATAGGCTCTTCAACGAGTCCGCGTCTGCACTTTTTCTCGCACGGATGCGGACATACTCTGCCTATTGATGCGGGCAGGGGAATCCTGCCTTTTATTACCGACAGAGCCTGTGCGTTTTCGCCGTTTGCAATAAGTCCGACATAACCCTGACAGTCGGTGCCCGCTGGACAGGCGAGAGAACATGGGGCTTTGCAGTCTCCGGTGTGATCCGAAAGCAGCATTTCGAGCGAGAATCTTCTCGCCCTGTTTATTCTGTCTGACTCCGTTATAATTTCCATTCCGTCGGCGGCTTCAATTGCGCAGGAGCGCATCAGCTTCGGACTGCCCTTGCACTCTACAACGCACATTCCGCATGCGCCGTATGGCTTGACCCGCTCGTCATGGCAGAGAGTCGGAATATCCGCGCCCGCCTTCCTTGCGGCTTCGAGCAGTGTCGAACCTTTCTCGATTTTTACGCTTTTCCCGTCAACGGTCAATGTAATATACTCTTTCATCGTCACACCTCCTTACTTTATAAATATCGCGTCAAAGCGGCACGCAACCTTGCAGCTGCCGCATTTTATGCACTTGCCGCTGTCTATTTTATGCGGCTTTTTTACTTCTCCGGATATCGCGCCGACCGGGCATTTCTTGCTGCACAGCGTGCATCCGCGGCATTTGTCAGAGTCTATGTGATAGCTTATAAGCTCCGGACATTCTCCAGCGGGACAGCGGTGTTCTTTTATGTGAGCCTCGTATTCGTCGCGGAAATATCTGAGCGTGGTGAGAACGGGATTCGGAGCCGTCTGACCGAGTCCGCAGAGCGAGCCGTCCTTTATCTGAGCGCACAGCTCTTCGAGCAGCTCGATATCTCCGTCTCTGCCATTGCCTTGGCATATCCGCTCAAGAGTCTCCCTGAGGCGCATAGTACCGATGCGGCATGGTACGCACTTTCCACACGACTCGTTCGTTGTGAAATCGAGAAAGAATTTTGCCATGCGCACCATGCAGGTGCTCTCGTCCATAACGACCATTCCGCCCGAGCCCATTATCGCGCCCGTTGCCGAAAGAGCCTTGTAGTCTATAACCGTGTCGGCAAGCCGCGCGGGGATGCATCCGCCGGACGGGCCGCCAAGCTGAACGCCCTTGAACTCTTTGCCGCCGCGTATTCCGCCGCCGATATCAAAAATAACATCTCTGAGCGTCTTGCCCATCGGTATTTCAACGAGTCCGCCGCGCTTTATCTTGCCTGTCAGCGCAAAAACTTTTGTGCCTTTGCTGGTCTCGGTGCCTATAGCGGCGAACGCCTCTCCGCCGTTGTTGATTATCCATGTTACATTCGCGAATGTCTCGACATTGTTTATGTTCGACGGCTTGTTCATATATCCTGACTGCGCAGGGAACGGTGGCTTGAGGCGCGGCATACCGCGCTGACCCTCAAGGGATTCAATAAGAGCTGTCTCTTCGCCGCAGACGAATGCTCCCGCGCCCGCCTTGATTCTGAATTTGCATGAGAAGTCGGAAGAAAGAATATTTTCGCCTATATAGCCCTTTTTCTCAGCCTGTTCAATGGCGTTGCGAAGCCTTTTTATAGCCAGAGGATATTCGGCGCGGACATAGACTATTGCTTCTTTTGCGCCTATAGCATACGCCGCGATGAGCATACCTTCTATCAGCGCGTGCGGGTCGCTCTCAATAACAGCTCTGTCCATAAATGCACCAGGATCGCCTTCGTCGGCGTTGCATATCAGATATTTTTCGTCTTCTGTGCTCTGCCTTGCGGCGTTCCACTTGAACCATGTCGGGAAGCCAGCGCCTCCGCGCCCGGCGAGCCCGGAAGTTTTTATCTCTTCAATGACCTGCTCGGGTGTCATTGTTTTCAAAACTTTTGAAAGCGCCGTGTATCCACCGTACTTTTCGTAATCTTCAATGCTCTCCGGCTCGGTAATTCCGCACCCGCGCAAGGCTATCCTGGTCTGCTTTTCGAGAAAGCCCTTGTCCTCGTCGGATATAACAAGAGAGCTTATCTGCGACATGTTGCCGCTTTCCGTGAAGCTTATGATTTTATCCACATCATCAGGACTTACTTTAACGAGCCTTGCTGTGAGCGCATCGCCGTTATAGATATCAACAATAGGCTCAAGAAAGCACATTCCGATGCATCCGACTGAGTGAACCGTATAATTTCCGCTGTTCTTCTCGTCGAGCAGTTTATGTATCTTTCCGGCTCCCGCCGAGATGCCGCAGCTGCCTTCTCCGATTTTAATTTTATACATCGGCGTTTGCCTCCTTTGCCTTTTCGGCGATTATTTCTTTGACCCTCTGCGGAGTCAGACTGCCGTAGGTCTCGGAATTTATCATCATAACAGGGGAGAGCGAGCAGCAGCCGAGGCAGGCGACTGTTTTCAGTGTGAAAAGCCCGTCGGGCGTTGTCTCTCCGTTATGTATGCCGAGCGTTTCAAACACGGCCTTTTCTATCATCTCGGAGCCGTTGACATGGCACGCCGTACCCTGACAGAGCATTATAAAATACCTGCCGACAGGCGTGAACCGAAACTGCGCGTAGAATGTCGCAACGCCGAAAACGGTCGCCGGGGCAATGCCCATTTCTATTGCCGCATGGCACAGCGCGTCTTCGGGCAGATAGCCGTAAATATCCTGAATCTCCTGCAAAACGGTTATAAGCGAGCCGGCGGTGTTCTTATATTTACTTATGACAGGCTCGATGAGACTTAAATCGCTTGCCTTTGCCGGATTTTTCATATCTTCTCCTCCGTTGACATAGATTTATTCAATTATACGCTATGAACATAAGCTTTTCAATATCGTGCGGGCACTTATCTGTATGTAAAATCAGGCGGTATTTTTTTGTATATTATGTGCGTTGAAAAAGAGCATAGCTTGTTGTACTATTATATTAGGTGTCTTACAGAGGCGTTTTGTGGGTAGACAGAAAAATCACGCAAATAATCCACAGATTGCTTGATTTTGTCGGTTGAACAGCATGACAAAATGTGATAAAATGTAGACATAACATACGCGCCAATCGGGCGCGTGCGGCAGAGCCGCAAAAGGGAGATTTGAGTGGTGGAAAAGCTGGTTTCAATTATAATGCCGGCGTATAACTGCGCGGACTATATCGCAGAGAGCATAAAATCCGTACAGAATCAGTCTTACCGTAACTGGGAGCTTATCGTTGCCGATGACAATTCCACGGACGGTACAGTTGATGCGGTGCGCAGTATGGCAGCAGACGACAACAGAATACACCTGCTTGAAACCGATATCAATCTCGGTCCCGCGGCGGCGCGCAACAGGGCGATAAATGCGGCGCAGGGCGATTATATCGCATTTCTTGACAGCGACGATATCTGGTATCCGGACAAGCTGAGCCGTCAGATAAGCTTCATGGAGCAAATGGAATATGATTTTACATACACCGCGTATGAAAAAATTAACGAGCGCGGCGAGCATATGGGCGTCGTCATTTCAGCGCCGAAAAGCGTAAATTATTCTTCAATGCTTTATCAGGGCGACCCAATAGGCAATTTGACTGTTGTCTATAACGCAGAAAAGCTCGGAAAATTTTATGTCCCCGATATAAAAAAGCGCAACGACTTTGCACTTTGGCTTAAAATAATGCACGACTGCGACCGCGCTTACGGACTCGATGAAGTTCTCGCAAGCTACCGCGTCCGCGCCGGTTCCGTTTCATCCACGCGCAAGAGTAAACTGATAAAATATTATTGGGAGCTTTATCGCGATATTGAAAGGCTCTCAAATATAAAATCCTCCGCCGCAATAGCGTCTCTGGTGTTTTTTAAATCCATAAGACAGACCGATGAAAGAATTCAGAAGGTCAGAAATAATTTCAATTCAAAACAAACATCAAAGCTTGATTTGACAAATATTGAGAAGAATCCTGAAAATGCTGTGAAAATAACGAATGCTTCGGAAGATATAATGTTCGAACGCACAAAGGAAAATAACATTTCTGCGACTGCCGATAACAGCAACGATGCTGAATATGCACAAAAATAAGAGGAGCTTTTAAAGCTCCTCTTATTATATACGCGAAAGAGCCGGGTCTGCAGGCTGTCAACCACACCCGCAGAGCCACGGCTCCGTCAAAGGCAGCAAATGCTGAAATGCGCTGTTAAAAAGACAATGAACAATAGCTTTTTCACTTAAAAGCGCCCGAAATAATATCAGCTCCGGCTGCCAGTATCATTATGTGTATCCTGCGGCTTAAAATACATAAAAGCCGCAGGAAATTTTTTCTTATTTGCCCGATACCGTGACTCCGTCGAATTCAGCCCACGGCATGAATGAAAGTCCGTCCGTAGTCTGCTCTTTGGATATCGCGACGATGTTGTTGAGCATATTGATAATGTTGCCGCTTATCATCGTCTCGCTGACTGCACTGCTGACTTTTCCTTTTTCGATAAGAAAACTGTTCTTCGCGACGCCGGAAAAATCTCCGTTCGATGACGGCTGACCGCCGGAGAATCGGTTGACTATCAGACCTTTGTCTATTCCTGCGATCATTTCTTCGAGCGTCTTGTCGCCGGGGAGAACTTCGAGGTTATTGCCGCCGTTGAGCGCGCGCGGGAACCCGGTCTTGTTTGCTCCGTACTGCGAAAGAATAAAAGTCTTGAGAACGCCGTCAACAATGATGTCCATGTTCTCGGCAGGGTAGCCGTCGGAGGTAAAGCGCTGACCGACTACCGTTTTGTCGTCAAGCGGAACGCTCCTGAGATTCAGCTTTTCGCTCGCGACTTTTGTGTTCAGCGCGTCTTTCCAGGGAGATGTGCCGTCAATAAGCACGCCGGATGATGCGAAATTTTCGAGCGCCGTCTGCAAAAGCTCGTTGAAACAGTCGGGGGAATAAATTACCTTGCCGACGAACTTTTCGCTCGGCGAGACTGTGTTGAGCTGCTTTTCGCTCTCTTCGAGAAGCTGCCTCTGCATACCTGCGTCCATAAACGGCTTGTCGAGATTGTCAAGCGCGCAGAAATATCCGTTAAATGACGAGGCTTTTTCACCCTCATGTGCGGAGAACATCGTGTTGAACGAGTATTCGCCGTGCTCATATCTGAGGCTTGTTCCGTTGGTGTTCATGTAGAGCTTTTCGCTGTGCTCATAGTCGGAAATAAGCTGCTCGAGAATGACTTTCGGATATTCTTTTTTAGTTTGGCTCATGAATTCCTCTATTCTGTCAAACAGCTTGTTAAGATCGGGCTCAAAAACTCCGGTTTTGTATTCGACTTTTGCAGTGAAAGGCGCTATCTGCTCGGCTTCATCGGGAACGGAAGATTCCGCCGCGGCGATGCACTGAGTCGCAGCTTCGTCAATCGCTTCTTTTGTCGCCTGATTTATGCTTGTGACGCCTTTTTTGCCGTCCTTTATCGCTTTCATCGAGATGCTCGTGTTGAATGTGGAGCGCATAAGGCTGAATTTTCCGCCGTCAACGTTCAGCTCGTCCTTTTTGCTTCTGCCGACGATGCACTGAGCCGCATCCGCGCCGCAATTTTTTAGCGCCTTGAGTGTGTATTCTGCTATCTCATATATATCAGTCATTTTCATCGCTCCTTTCTCAGCGCCCGCCGATATTTACTTTGCATTTGACGGCAGGGCCGCCCATGCCCACGGGCATCGGCTGTTTCTTGCCGCACATGCCGGAGCAGGTCCACACCATGTCATCTGAGAGCATATCGACAGTCTTGAGCATGTCAAACGCTATGCCAGATATTGTCGTGTCTCTTATTGCTCTGCCGAGCTTGCCGTGCTTTATCTCATATCCCATGCAGACGCCGAACATGAACTCTCCGGTCGTGTCCGCCTGACCGTTGTTGGTCTCCGTGAGAAAATATCCGTCGTCTATCGAAGCTATCATGTCTTCAAGCTTGTCCTTGCCGGGGAGAATTGCGGTGTTTCTCATTCTTATAAGCGGCTCGTCCGAGAATGCATAAGCTCTCGCGTTGCCCTGCGGTTTGACTCCGAAATGCTCCGCGCTCTCTCGGCTGTTCATGTATCCTCTGAGAATGCCGTCTTTTATGAGAATTGCGTCCTCCGCGGGCGTGCCCTCGTCGTCGACAAGAACGGGCAGGGGAGCCGAGGAGCCGTCCGGCAGGGTGTGAGCGAAGTCGACCATGGTTATAAGCTCGCTTGCGACTTGCTTGTTCATGCAGTGCGCCGCGACCGAACCGCCGAGCACTAAATCGGCTTCAACCGTGTGACCGACCGCCTCGTGCGCGAGTATGCCCGCGAGGTTAGGATGCATCACGACATCTCTGTATCCCGCGTCCGCATATACGCCATCAGCTTTTTTCATAAGGTTTTCATAAAGCACATCTATGCCGCCGAAAAGCTCATCGGGGGAGGAAAATACTTCGGTGAAGAATCCGCGCCCGCCGAATACTTTATAAAGTTCAACATTTGTTCCGTCCTTGGCTTCGGCGGTCAGAAAAACATAGACAAAGCTTCTCGGCACGAGTGAATATGAATCGAATCCGTCGTTGACGCAGAGCCTTTTCTCCATCGAATCCGCCCTGATGCTTATCGAACGGCTGACGAGATCAGGATATTTTTTCGCGATATATTCGTCGATCTCTTTTGCAAATTCAATATATACTTTCTGCTCGCAGTCGTTTATGTCGCCGTTCATCGTCTTTATCCCGGCGGGAATCGGTCTTATTATTTTCGCCTCGTGGCTGACTCTCGAACTCAGAAACACGGCGTTGTCGCTCGCGGCTTTGAGTACGCTTTTAATGCTCTCTTCCGAGTATTCTGCGCTTGAAGCAAAGCCATAAACTCCGTTTTTATATACTCTGGCGTTGATGCCGCTCTTCTCCGTGCGTGCGTTGCCGACGAGATTTCCGCCGAGCATAGACACTCCGCGCGAGGTGTTCTTCTGCGCACGCAGCTCTGTGTGGTCGCTGAGCAGCGCCCTGTGCGGCGAAAGGATATCCTTTATCATATGACTTCTCCTTTGCAAAGAATTTTTCTATCTTAATCCCTGACTATATAGTATATCACTATTATCAGATTTTTCAACTTCGCGCAAAAAAGAAAAGCAAAAAGACAGGCGTTTCAATTGACTTTGATATCCTTAAATGTTATCATTTTAGCGCGAAATTTATTGTGCGGAGGAAGTGCTTTGGGGAAGTTTGAAAAAGTGCTCATAGCGAGTGATTTTGACGGCACACTCAAGAATGACGACGGAATAATAACCGATGATGTCCGTTCGGCAATAGCGTATTTTATCTCTGAGGGCGGGTATTTTACGGTCTGCACCGGCAGGACATATCAGGGCTTTCATCTCTATGATCCATCTTATATCAATGCGCCCGTGCTGCTTACAAACGGCTCTATGGCGTATGACTATGAAAAAAATGAGCCTGTGTTCGTAAACGGTATAGATGCCGAACATGGAATCCCGTTCGTCAGGGCTATAATGGAAAAATTTCCGGATGTCTCAATAGAAATGTATCCGTTTGACAGCACCTATGCAATACATCTCGATGACACTTCCCACCGCCATTTTACAAGTCAGGGTATACCTTATAAAGTTGTCAACGACCCGTCCGAGACGGAGTTTCCCTGGGCGAAGGCTATGTTTGACGCGGAGGGAATATCGCAGGAAGTGCAGGCGTTTATGCGCGAGAATTTTGATGATCCCGCGTTTTTGCCGACAAACGGCGGATATATAGAAGTCATGAGGAAAGGCTCAGATAAGGGCACAGGTCTGCTTTTCCTCGCCGACGCTCTCGGCGTTCCTCACGACAGGACTTTTGCCGTGGGCGACGGATATAACGATATCGAAATGCTCGTCGCGGCAAAAGCAGGATTCGTCCCTGAAAACGGTTCGCCGGAGGCGCTCGAGCACGCCGACTATGTCGTACGCTCGAATAATGACGGCGCTGTGGCAAATGTGATAGAGATACTCGATAATATTCTCTGAAAAGCTGTTTATTTTTGCCAATCACTTGAAGTATCATTAATAAAGTATTATAATAACATTCGACAGAAAAGGCGAATGTGTTGTAAAAGATATCCCCACGGAGGAATCGGATATGGAGATAAAACAGACCAACTTTGCAATAATCGGTCTCGGCGGACGCGGTCAGGGCAACCTCGGCGAGCTTATCAGCATTGACGGCGTAAAGGTTGTTGCCGTCTGCGATAAGTACGAGGACAGAGCACGCCGCGGAGTAGAGATAGTCAAAGAGAAAACGGGCGAGGAGCCCGAGATGTATCTCGACTATAAAGAACTGCTCAAGCGCGACGATATCAAGGCTGTTATGGTCGCGACTACTTGGATAACCCATGTCCGCATAGCGGTCGACTGCATGAGAGCAGGCAAGCATGTCGCCATGGAAGTCGGCGGAGCAGCGTCTATCGAGGAATGCTGGCAGCTCGTCAGGGCTTCCGAAGAGACCGGCAAGTTCTGCATGCTTCTTGAAAACTGCTGCTATGACCGCAACGAAATGGCTCTTCTGCGTATGATGCGTGAGGGCATTTTCGGCGAAGTTGTGCATATGCAGGGTGGCTATGAGCATGACCTCAGAGACGAGATAGGTCTCGGACGCGAAAACCGTCATGGCAGAATACATAACTTCAAGAACCGCAACGGTGAGCTTTATCCCACTCATCAGCTCGGCCCTATAGCTAAGGCGCTGCATATCAACCGCGGCAACCGCTTCCTCACTCTTACTTCAATGGCAAGCAAGGCGTGCGGACTCAACACCTGGCTCAAGAACACTCAGGGCGAGGATTATGACCTAGCGGATTACAAATTCAACCAGGGCGATATAGTTACAACTATGATAAAATGCGCCCACGGCGAGACGATAACGCTTGTGCATGACTGCACGCTCCCGCGGCCTTATTCGCGCAATTATAAGATTCACGGCACCCGCGCGGCTTATAACGAGGATGCAAAGGGAATATATATTGACGGTGTGACGAAGCACGAAGAAAGCGACTGGATGCACAGCTGGGAGCCGTTTGAAAAATATCTTGAAAAATATGAGCATCCGCTTTGGAAAACATATGCTTCCGAGAGTGAGAAGCACGGCCACGGCGGTATGGATTATCTCGTTTTCTCCGCATTTGTCGAGAGCGCGATGTATGACCTTGAGCCTCCGATAGATGTCTATGATGCGGCAACATGGATGGCTATAACCTGCCTTTCGGAGCAGTCGATAGCAATGGGCAGCATGCCCGTGCCCGTGCCTGATTTCACAAACGGCATGTGGATCGACAGAGCTCCGGCAAGACGCAGCAGATATAACGCAGAGGAAATCTGCGAAGAGTTTTTCAGTGATGAGGAGAAAGGTGAATGAGCTTTTACATCGGTGTTGACGGAGGCGGAACAAAAACGGCGTTCTCCCTTTTTGATGAGGACAAAAATGTAGTCAAAACGGTCTACGGACCGGGAAGCAACCACGAGAATCTCGATGGCGCGTTTGACGAGGCGAGCGCGGTTATCTGGAACGGTATAACCGAACTTGTCGGCGAGGCGGGAATATCTCTTGACGATGTTGCTTTTTCGCTGATGGGTCTTGCGGGAATCGACCATCAGTTCCAGCATGATATCATGTGCGAAAAGCTTTCGGAAAAGGGGCTTCGGAACTTTGCTATCTATAACGACGGCTTTATCGTCGTTCAGGCGGGCTCCGAGAGCGGCGCGGCAATAGGCTATAACTGCGGAACGGGTACTTGCTGCAACGCGATTGATTCAAAGGGCAATATGCTCCAGCTCGGCGGACTCAGCGAGTGCACCGGCGATATGGGCAACGGCAACTGGATAGCCCAGACTGCATTCAGGCTCATATACGATGAAGTCTATCTCGGACTTGAACCCACTCTTATCACGAAGATGTACTATGATGCATTCGGAATCACTTCGCGCGAGGAGTTCGTCGGAACCGTTGCAAAGCTTGAGACGGAGGAGGCTCCGCTCTATATCAAGACTCTTATCGGCTCGTTCTTCAAGGCGGCTGCAATGGGCGATGCCCCTGCACTCGCCAAAACGGACGAGATGGCAAAGCGCGGCGCGCAGTTCATCGCGGCGCTCGCAAAGCAGATGGAGTTTGACGGTGACGAGATCGAGGTCGTTCTTTCCGGCTCAATGCACACGAAGCTTCCGAACGATGCTTATATCGAAAAGCTGCACGAATATGCGCAGCAGATGAGCGGAAGAAAGCTGAAGTTCATAAAGCTCGATAAAGAGCCTGTCACCGGTTGCATAAACTGGATATTCAGGCAGTATAAATAAGGATTTTACAGAAAAGGGAGTAATATATATGAAAGAAATTACAGTGGCAGTCATCGGTTCGGGCAGCACATATTGCCCCGAGCTTGTGGACGGATTCATAAAGGCTCAGTCCTCGCTCAAGCTCAAGAAGATATCCTTTATGGATATAGACGAGAGGAAGAGAACGATAGTCGGCAACCTCTGCCTGAGAATGCTCAAAAAGGCGGGCATAGAGTGCGAGACTCTTCTCACCGATAACCTTGACGAGGCTCTTCAGGGCGCAGACTTTGTTGTCACCCAGATAAGAGTCGGCATGCTTCATGCCCGTTATCTCGATGAGACTATCCCGCTCAAATATGACCTCATCGGTCAGGAGACCACCGGCATCGGCGGCTTCTTCAAGGCTCTGCGTACTATTCCGGTCATGCAGCATATCTGCGACCGCATCGAGGCTATCTGCCCCAACGCATGGCTCATCAACTTCACCAATCCCTCCGGCATCATCACCGAGTTCGTACTCAACCACACCAATGTCAAGTGCATGGGTCTTTGCAATGTCCCGATCAACATGATCGACGATACAAAAGAGGCTATGGGTGACGACTGCGATATTACATATGTCGGTCTTAACCACCTCAGCTGGATAACCTCAGTCAAGAAGGACGGAAAGGAGCTTATCGACGATATGCTCGCTCAGGGCTTCTCGACAAAAGTTATGGCGAACATAAAGGACGACGGCTTCTCGCTCGATTGCCTCAACGCCGTTCGCGGAATTCCTTCGTCTTATCTCCAGTATTATTATTGCAGAGATGCGAAGCTTAAGCATCAGAAAGAGGATGAGAAGTGCCGCGCCCGCGTCTGCATGGAGATTGAGGAAGAGCTGCTTGAGATGTATTCGGACGAGACTCTTGTCACAAAGCCCGCTCTTCTCGATCAGCGCGGCGGTCACAAGTATTCTCTTGCCGCAGTTTCTCTTATCGATTCTATCGCCAACGATAAGCGCGATGTCCAGATAGTCAACATCAAGAATAACGGCACTGTTGATTTCATGGACGATGACGACGTTCTCGAGATAGCCGCTGTTATCGGCAAGGACGGCGCAGAGCCCGTCGCTATCGACAAGGTCGATAACAGACATATCATCGGTCTTATGCGCGTTGTAAAGGCGTATGAGAAGTACACCGTAGAAGCCGCGACAACCGGTTCCGAGGCAGCAGCTATCAATGCGCTGCTCGTGCATCCGCTCGTCGGCGACTGGGAGAAGGCACACAAGTGCTTCGAGGAGATGAAGTGGGCTCACAAGGCTTATCTTCCCGAGTTCTTCCCCAACGATGTTGTCATCAAGTGCTGAAATTAAATATTTTTATCCCGCCGCTTAATACGGCGGGATTTTTATATGCATGAAAAAGAAACGGATTGAAAAATTTATAAGAAAAATCTATATAATGTATATAATATCAATATATTTGAGATAAAGTGAAAAAATTGCATATTATTCAGCTTTTTTGTCTGTTTTTGAAGTAATATACCAATTGTTACAGTTTTGTTATCGTATGTAACCGTTTTTTCATTATGTTGTAAACAGGAATTAATTGCATTATATTTACACTTGTGGTAATATATCCTACGGTGGTTTATTACCGAAAAAATCGGAGGAAAATTGTATTGAACAGTCAAAAACTAACCGTGAATCGTGAAACGGTAATAAAAATTACGGCTGTAGTTGCTATTGCGGCGCTTATGTTCAGCCTTATACTTGTGTTTAACGGCATGATAGGATATGCCGCCGATGATTATCTCTATTTCTTCAAGTACACTGGACATGTTGTCAAAGGCACGCCGGAACGCCTGACGGGAATAAGGGATATTTTTACGGGCATGGTGACGCATTACAAGATCTGCAATGGCAGAATACCGGCGCATTTTCTCCTGCAGCTGTTTACTCTGTTCGATAAATCGGTCTTCAATGTTGTGAACTCCCTGTTCTTTACATTGCTCGGCCTGCTGATATATTTTCACGCAAACTACAAGCGACCGATAAATATACCGCTGCTGGTCTTTATTTATGCCTTTGAGTGGCTTGGAATGAACAAACCCGCATCGGCCTATATCTGGTACAGCGCAGCGTTCAATTATCTGTGGACAACCGTGTGGATACTGACTTTTCTTATGTTCTACCGCATCCATGATACGGAGTCCGAAAAGCCGAAGCCTTCAAAAGAAATTATTCTTTCGGTTCTCATGTTTGTCGCCGGCGTCTTTGCGGGTTGGACAAATGAGAATATGGGCGGCGCAACGATGGGAGCTGTTATGCTCTTCTTGATCTACTTCAAGATAAAGAAAATGCCCGTCAGAGCACATCATGTTACCGGACTTCTCGGAGTCATAACCGGATTCGGAATATTGCTTCTCGCTCCCGGCAACAGAGTGCGTATCGATAATACCCACCGCGAGCGGAATATAATGAAGCATTTGCTGTGGTCGGCGGAGCAGATATATTTTAATATCTGGCGTGCTGTGCTGCTTATGCTTGTAGTTTTGGTAATTGTCCTGTTAATTGTTTGCATCAAAAAGAAAAAGCTCAACTGGCTCCTGCCGTGCATATATCTGCTCACCGGTGCGGCAGCTGCGGGAGTTTTGATAGTTTCGCCCGAAGCGCCTCCTCGCTCTTTCTTCGGCGCAAATATTATGTTCGGATGCGCGGCATTTGTCCTGGCGGCTCAGCTTCTTGACGGCAAAATGGACGGAATTAAGAAAACCGCTGTTGTGCTTTCAGTTTTGGTTGCCCTTGGTTTCAGCGTTATCTATGTCGGAGAATATTATGCGCTCAAGTCCGACAGCATCGCTTATGAAGAGGCTGAGCAGGCGATATATGAGCAGAAAGCGGCGGGCATAAAGGATGTCAAAATACCGCGCAGTCGACCGCGCAAATCTTATTGGTCGCTGAATTCATATATGATAAATATTACCAACGATAACGCGAACAACAAATGGTTCAATGATTGGACTGCGGTGTACTACGGTGTTGACAGCGTTACCGTGGTGAAGAAGCCGAAAAAATAAGCAAAAATCTCTGTTTAAAGGTTAAGGTAACAACATGGCAGAAAATGTGAAAAGGAAAAAGAAGAAAAGAGCGGTGCTGATAGTTCTCATGGCGCTTGTGCTTGCCGTTCTTGCTGTGGTTTGCGTATATGAGACCGAGCTCAATAAGCTGGATTCAAACGACGGCGTAGACAACAGCTTCTATGATTCTCAGTTTAAGAACAAAAAAGTCATGGTTATAGTCCCTCATGAAGATGACGATCTGCTTATCTCCGGTCAGGTGCTTCCGCCTATGTACAAAAACGGCGCCGATGTCCGTGTCGTGTTCGCAACAAACGGCGATAAAAGAGTTTCTGCATACACCCGTCAGAGTGAAGCCTGTAATGCGCTTGAAAAACTCGGTATACCGAGAGAGAAAGTAATATTTCTCGGATATCCCGACGGAACGCAGCTCTATGTCGGCAAAAAAGCTTATTCTTTCTCTTCCGGACGGGATCATACTTATGCGGGAAAGGGATTTAAAGATTATCACTTCGACCGTTTCGGAACTCACGCCAAATATACAGCCGAAAATATGGTTGATGATATCGAAAGTGTTGTTCTCGAATATCGCCCGGATTATATTTTAGCAATAGATTTCGATACCCACACGGATCACCGCGGAGTCAGCATATCGTTTGAAAAGGCGATGGAGCGTATCCTGAAAAAAGAGAGCGGATACACTCCGAAAGTGCTCAAGTGCTTCGGCTATTCACTTGCGTGGAAATCAAAGCCGGATTTTTATGCACTTAATATCAAGAGCACCGTGATGCAGGACAGAGAGAAGAATAACGATCCGTCATATGAGACCGATGTTCCGCAATACAGATGGAATAACAGGATCAGACTGCCGATAGATAAAAAGTCTCTCAGCCATTCGATACTCAGATGTTCCGAATATAAAGCGCTCAGCGAGCATCTTTCACAGTATGCTTATTGCTATTCCGAGCGCATAATAAACGGCGATTCGGTCTATTGGAATCGCCGCACGGACAGCCTCACATATAATGCCGATATCAGCGTGTCCTCCGGCGATGCTTCGTTGCTTAACGATTTCAGACTCATCGGTGTCGGAAACAGGACTGCCGGTCTCCATGTCAAGCTTGAAAACTGTGTGTCGAGATTCGATAAAAATGATGCACAAAAGACTGTGACTGTGAAATTTGACAGCCCTAAAACGGTTTCATGTGTGTCTCTGTATGACAACTTCGGGCTCAATTCAAATATACTCGGCGGAGTAATCACTTTCAGCGACGGAAGCAAAGTCGAAGTTCCCGCTCTCAATGCCGACGGCAGCGAGACCCGCGTTGTGTTTGAACCGAAGCATAACATTACCTCTTTTACATTCAAAGTGACCGAGTATGAGGGCGTGGCGGGACTCGATGAGATAGAAGCTTTTGAAAATGCCGATTATGATATGGGCTTCTCTCTTATAAAGCTCAAGAATGCCGATACGGACGATTATATATATAATTATCTTATCACTCCCGATGAAAAGTCTCTGAATCTCGGAGCGTATGCGTCCGACCCGAACGCCGGATACACAATTAAAATAATCGAAGGCGACAGCGTAAAACTCGAGGGAAACACGCTCGTGTTTGACGATGATTTTGAAAAATGTACGGTTCGCGCGGAGCTCAACGGCGATCCTTCAACCTATGATCAGATAACAGTCAAGCGCCTCAGCGAAAGGGAGCTCAAATCATACGAATCGTTTGAGAAGGTGAACAAAACCGTCTTCAAAATCGATACACTCCGTCTCAAAATGAAGAACCTTTTTGTCAACGGATATGTTTATGAGGAGCTGAATGATTTTGTTAAATCACTTGAAAAGAAAGCCGGCATAGAGATCAGTGAATAATTGTTGCAAATAATGAAAATTTGTGATACAATTCAGAAGCTATATTTGTGCAATTTCGGAGGGAAAGATGAAATTATCCTTAGTAATTCCCTGCTATAACGAGCAGGATAATGTTGAATTATTTTATAACACCGCAACTGAAGTCTTCAAAGACAAAGGCTTTGATTATGAGCTCATATTCGTCAATGACGGCAGCCGCGATCAGACGATGGACAAGCTCCGCCACATCTATGAGATAGCCGATGAAAATGTGAAAGTTGTCGGATTTTCGCGCAACTTCGGCAAAGAGTCGGCTATATATGCCGGACTCAAAGAGAGCAGGGGAGAAATGGTCTGCCTTATCGATGCCGATATGCAGCAGCGTCCTGAGCTGGTACTTGATATGATGGCGATACTCGACAAGGATCCCAACTACGATGCCGTGGCATGTTATCAGGAGGACAGACGCGAATCAAAAGTTCTCTCGGCTTTCAAAGATTGTTTTTATAAGATAATCAATAAAACTTCGGAGATCGAGTTCAAAAGCGGCGCAAGCGATTTCAGACTTCTCAGACGCTGTGTGGTCGATGCCGTGCTCAGCATGAGCGAATATCATCGCTTCTCCAAGGGCATTTTCTCGTGGGTTGGATTCAACACATATTATATGCCCTATATCGTTGAAGACCGCGCAAACGGCACTTCAAAGTGGAACTTTGCGAAGCTCTTCAAATATGCAATGGACGGCATTATCGCTTTTACTACTACGCCGCTTAAAATTGCAACTTATATCGGCTTGACATCTTCTGCCGCGTCCATAATCTACATGATAGTTGTCATAATCCAGAAGCTGGCGTTTGATATCAAGGTTCCCGGTTACGCCACAACCGTTGTGCTCATTCTTCTGCTCGGCGGTCTTCAGCTTTTCTGCACCGGCATGGTCGGCGAGTATCTTGCCAGAACATATATCGAGACAAAGCACAGACCGATATATATTGCAAGAGAAGTTCTTGATTACGAGGACAAATAAATCAAAAAACATGACTGCGGCAGATATTTACCGCAGTCATGTTTTTGCAATGCGTATTGTACGAGTTTTTTTGAAAAAACTATTGACAAATCCGCTTCTTTTGATATAATAGATAGCGTTCCGAACGAACTTAATATTTGGGGGTATAGCTCAGCTGGGAGAGCGCTTGAATGGCATTCAAGAGGTCAGCGGTTCGATCCCGCTTATCTCCACCAAGCGAAAAGCCTTGAAACTTAACGGTTTCGGGGCTTTTGATTTTTTTGTGTACGATTATAAAACACATCTTTTCTAACACTTCTTCTAACACTTGAGTAAAACGACAAAAGCAAAAGCGCAGATAACCGCTGCGGTGTGAATTATATTTCTGCCGGCTTTTTCTCACCAATGTGACAAAACAAAACCTTGTCTTTGAATTTTCTGCGATGTATAATAATGTTGAAAATGTATTATAACAGGGGGTATATTATATGAAGATAATCAGAAATGCAATAAGATGCAAAAGATGCGGCGAGGTTATCGAGAGCAAATCCGTACACGATTTCAAATTCTGCTCATGCGGCGCATGTGCCGTTGACGGAGGACACGAATATCTCCGCAGATGCGGTGAGCTCGAGGATTGGGAAGAGCTGGCGGAGACCGAAGAAACTGATGACGACTGATTTCGCCTGACAAAATACAGCCTGTGCTGTACATGTAAATTTGTGTTAAAAGTTAATTGGCAACCCTGAGGCTTAATCGCTTCGGGGCTGTTACTTTTTTGTGTTATATTTGTCTGCGCCGTTGGCGATTAAGTCTGAAAAGTGTTGCGTAAACGCAACATTTCTGTTATCATTTACTTATATTTTCGGAAAACTTGCAGGCTTTTGCCTGACGGCGAAAGGATATGGCGTAACAATGAAAAAAGCGGGTGTTTGCGGCCACTTCGGATTTGGGCGCAGCTTGCTCAACGGTCAAACAGTGAAAACAAAAAATGTGACCGACGAGCTCCAAAAATATTTTGGCGATGCTCAGGTGGCTGTTGCTGACAGCTGCGGCGGGATAAAAGCCATGCCGCGAATGGCAATCGATGTTTTAAGGCTGTTCAAAAACTGTGAAAATATAATAATGATGCCCGCAAACAGGGGACTGCGCGTTTTTGCACCGCTGTTTTTGTTCTATAACAAGTTTTATCACCGCAGGATACATTATGTGGTCATCGGCGGATGGCTCGATTCTTTTTTGGATGAGCATAAACGGCTTGTCAGACTGCTTAAAAAATTTGATGCTATATATGTGGAATCGGATATGATGAAATCCGCTCTGCAGAGACGGGGCTTTGAAAATGCGGTTGTTATGTACAATTTCAAAGAACTTGAGCCGCTGGCAGAGAGCGATATTGAATATCCCAAAAGCGAACCATATAAGCTCTGTACTTTTTCACGTGTTATGAAAGAAAAGGGCATAGAAGACGCGATAAATGCGGTCGAGAGCGTCAATGCCCATTTCGGAAGAACGGTGTACACGCTCGATATTTTCGGTCAGGTTGATGTTGAGTATAAAGAAAGATTTTCACAGCTTGAAAAGTCATTCCCGGATTATATCAGCTACGGCGGAGCTATTGAAGCGAATAAGAGCGTTGAAACGCTGAAATCATATTTTGCTCTGCTGTTCCCGACCTATTATAAAGGCGAGGGCTTTGCCGGAACGCTTATCGACGCCATGTCAGCAGGAGTGCCGGTGATAGCGAGCGACTGGAAATATAATCCCGAGTTTGTCGTTCCCGGAAATACAGGAGTTATAATAAAAAACTGCAATGCCGAAAGGCTTGCCGAGGAGCTTATAAATATTGCGGCTGCTCCTGAAAAATGGAACTCAATGCGCCTTTCTGCGCTCAAAGAGTCGGAAAAATACAAGCCCGATATTGCAGCCCGTCCGCTTATAGACAGAATAAACGGCTAAGACCGTACTCATAAAAAGAAGTAATTTCTTTGAGGAGGAAAATATATGTCAAATGAACCTAAAGTTCATCTCATAGGCAACGCACACCTTGATCCTATCTGGCTCTGGCGTTGGCAGGAGGGGTGCGGGGAAGTGCTTCAGACTTTCCGCAGTGCACTCGACAGGCTCAATGAATATCCCGATTTTGTGTTCACTTGCTCATCTGCGGCGTACTATAAGTGGGTCGAAGAAATCGATCCCGATATGTTTGAGGAGATAAGAGAGAGAGTCAAAGAGGGACGCTGGGTGCCCGTCAACGGCTGGTGGGTTCAGCCGGACTGCAATATGCCCTCGGCGGAGAGCTTTGCCCGTCAGGCGCTCTATTCTCAGCTCTATTACAACGAAAAATTCGGCAGGATATGTAAAACCGCATACAACGTGGATTCTTTCGGCCACAGCGGAATGCTTCCTCAGATTATAAAAAACGGCGGTATGACAGCATATGTTATGATGCGCCCCGGTGCTCATGAAAACGCCGAGATACCCAATATGTTCATGTGGGAGAGCCTTGACGGCACTCAGATACCGACTTTCCATATCCCGGATGCGAGTGGATACGGTTCGGGCAATGCCGAGGCTATCAACAGGTCGCGCGACCTCGCGGAAAAGCTGATAAACGAAGAGGGGCACGGCATGATGATCTTCTACGGCGTCGGCAACCATGGCGGCGGTCCGACGAGGGGATTGATCGAATATGTTCAGACCCAGCTCAAAAGAGACGGATATCACGATATGGTCTTCTCTTCGCCCGATGCCTTCTTTGAGGTGCATTGCCTTGAAAAAGTCGAGCTGCCGGTTTGGAAAGACGATCTTCAGCACCACGCGAGCGGCTGTTATTCCGCAACGAGCCTTGTAAAACAGCTCAACAGAAAACTCGAAAATTCACTCTATTTTTCAGAGGCTTTCGCGACTGTCGCATCTAAGACCGCCGGCATGCGCGACAGAACCGAAGATTTTAAAGAGGCGTGGCTCGATGTCTGCTTCAATCAGTTCCACGATATACTCTGCGGCTGCTCTATAATGGAGGCATATGACGATGTTAATGCTTCTATGGGTCATGCGATAACGATATCAGACAGAATACAGAATGAGGCGTTCCTGCGTATTGCGCGCAGAATAGATACTTGGATCGACGGCGTTTCTGACCCCGTTTGCGAGGTCAGAGGTCACTCTTGCGGCAAATTCCCGCGTCCCGTTGTCGTGTTTAACCCGCTCTCTTTCCCGGTCAAAGCACCGGTCAGAACATATCACCCGTCAAAGCAGGTGACCGATGATGCGGGCAACGATGTGATTTTCAGCAATGTCCGCTCCTCGCGCTCCAACGACTCCCATCTTGACACGGTGTTCATTTCCGATGTCCCAGCAATGGGCTATGCCGTCTATTGGCTCAAATCCTGCTGGGACGAAAACCGCGACCTGCCGGAAATACATATCGATACAGATGTTTCCGCTTCCGGCTTCTCGATGGAGAACGAGTATCTCAAAGTCAAGTTTGACGAGCACACCGGATTCATAACTTCGCTTGTCGATAAAATAAGCGGATATGACTACGCGTCCGCAGATAAGCCAATCGCGGTGCCGACTGTTATAGACGACCACGAGACCGACACATGGGCGCATATGGTGTTCAGATTCCATGATATCAAAGGTATCATGAATCTCGAAAAAATTGAGCTTATTGAGAATGGTAACGCAAGAGCTGTTATAAGAACGCGTCACAGCTTCGGCGGATCGTATCTTGTTCAGGACTTCATTCTTGCAAGCGGACAGAAAGTTCTCCGTTCCAAATGCAAAGCACTCTGGACGGAAGATTTCACGCTGCTCAAGATGAGCTTCCCGGTCAGCGGAGAGAACAGAATAAATACTTATGAGATACCCGGCGCATATATCAAACGCCCGACAAACGGCGAGGAAGAGCCTGCGGGACGCTGGGGCGCGATAAGTTTTGATGACGGCGGCAGAAGAACGCTCGCTGTGGTCAACGACTCGAAGTATTCATACGACTGCCCGGACAACGACCTGCGACTTACGGTTATCAGAAATGTTATCTTTGCCGATCACTACTCGAATCGCCCGGCGGCAAACTTCAATTTCACCGACGAGGGAATGCAGAGATTTGAATACGGCATTTTCGTCGGCGATGGTGAAGCCGAGAAAAGCGGCATTATGAATGAAGCGGCAAAGTTTAATATTCGTCCTATGGCCGTGCCGGAAAGCTTCCACAAGGGCACATTGCCGCAGAGAAAGAGCTATCTGTCAGTTGACAAGGATAATATAATAATGACCGCTTTCAAGTTCTGCGAGGACGGCAGCGGCGACTGCATCATGCGTTTCTATGAGACTCGCGGTGAGGACACAAAAGCGCATATTGTCTGCGAATCGTTCAATGTCGATTTTGAAGCCGAGTTCGGTCACGATGAGATAAAGACATTCCGCATTTCAAAAGACGGCAATGTAAAAGAGACGAACTTCCTTGAGGGCATAGTATAATAAGCGAAAGTCGGAGTGAATAAGCTCCGGCTTTTTCGTCCTTTTTGCTCCAAACGACTTGTATCAATAATATTTTATGTTATAATTGGGTTGCAACTCAGGAAAGCGTTAGGGGCGCAAATCTTTGGCAAAGAGAAGCAGTGTTATCGAAGCAAAAAACAGAATACTCTCCGCCTGCGTGAAAATGTTCATAGAAAAGGGCTACAAAGAGACCACTATGCTTGATATAATCAGAGAAGCAGGAGTCTCGGCGGGAACATTTCAGAATATTTTCCGTACCAAGGACGGAGTACTCACAGAACTCGTCAATGTCATGTTTGACAATCAGTTCAGCACCGCTGAAAGCATTGTTGGCGGAAGCAGCGATCCCGTGCTCCTGTATTCTGTCGAGCTGGCGGTTCAGATGACTCTTGCGGAGCTGAATGAAAATCTCAGGCAGATATATGTCGAAGCTTATACGCAGCCGAAAATAAACGAATACATATGCCAAAAGACATCTTCCGAGCTTTATAAAATATTCGGCGGTATAATGCCGCGATATTCAGAGAGCGATTTCTACGAGTCGGATATCGGTAATGCCGGTATAATGCGCGCCTATATGGCTCGCCCGTGCGATAAGTATTTTACGCTCGAAAGAAAGCTCGAAAAACTTCTCAGAATGACTCTCAACTCATTCGATATTCCGAAAGATAAGCAGAATCAGGTTGTTGACTATGTCGATTCACTTGATATCCGCAGTATCGCAGACGGCGTGATGCAAAAGCTCTTTGAGACTCTTGCGATGAAATTCGATTTCAGCCTCGCCTGAACGATATCACTAATTTTGAATACCTCTGTTCTCATATCTCTTAGCAGTTGGACTGTCACCGTGAAAGCGGCGGCAGTCCTCTGCTTTTTGCGTATATAAAAAGCAGGCGGGAATTTATCTCGCCTGCTTTTGGTTTTACCAACCTGTTACATATCTGTTGAGCGTGTCTTCAATGCCGCCGGTGACGGAATTCTGGTCGTCTATAAGCCTGTCGCAGCCCACACGGAAGACCATAACTCTGCCCGCTCCGCTGAGCAGGGCATAGGCTGTCTTTTTTATCTCCGGCAAATACACAGATGAGCAGATAAAACAGATGAGCAGATAAATAAGATTGACTGCCGCGCATGCGCATATTACGCCGAGAAGAGTTGGAACGAATTTGTCCCCGAGCGGATAGAGATCTGCTATCCAGCCGTATGTCCATGTCGCACTGCTCAAAAATACTGCGGCGCAGACGCTGAGTACAAAGCTCATGTAGGCGAAAGCGCGAGAATTTATCGCGCTTCCGACTTTTTTGAAAAATTTTATATCAGGATCCCTTTCGGTTCTTTTTATATCAATTGCAGTGTAACATACAGGTATATTTTGCTCAAGCGGCATTTAAATATAAAAAACTGCCCGACTGCACAGTTGTTGCACTATGCAGCCGGGCATTATAATTTTGTTATTTGCAGACGAGCTCGCCGTTTTCAACATCAACGGTTATGGTCGAATCCGCGTCAAGGTCGCCGGAGAGAATCTTTCTCGCAACGAGGGTCTCAAGGCTGCTCTGCAGATATCTGCGAAGCGGTCTTGCGCCGTAAACGGGATCGAATCCGCGGTCGATGATGAGCTCCTTGGCGGCGTCGGTAACCTCGAGTCCGAGGCTCTTGTCCGCAAGACGCTTCTTGAGGGAGTCGAGCATGATATCGATGATGCCCTTGAGGTTGTCTTTCGTCAACGGGCGGAAGAATATCGTCTCGTCAAGACGGTTGAGAAATTCGGGGCGGAAGCTGCGGCGCAGCTCGTTCATGACACCCTCGCGTGCCTCTTCGGAGATATTGCCGTTCTCGTCGATGCCGTCGAGCAGATACTGGCTACCGAGGTTCGATGTAAGGATAATTATCGTGTTCTTGAAGTCCACGGTGCGTCCTTGGCTGTCGGTTATACGACCGTCATCGAGCACCTGAAGCAGGATGTTGAATACATCCGGGTGCGCCTTTTCAATCTCGTCGAACAGCACGACAGAATAGGGCTTGCGGCGTACCGCCTCGGTAAGCTGACCGCCCTCATCGTATCCGACATATCCGGGCGGCGCTCCGATAAGACGGGAGACGGAGTATTTCTCCATGTATTCGGTCATATCAATACGAACCATGTTGTGCTCGTCGTCAAACAGGCAGTCTGCAAGAGCCTTCGCAAGCTCCGTCTTGCCGACGCCGGTGGGACCTAAGAACAGGAAGCTGCCGATAGGCTTGTTGGGGTCGGAGATGCCTGCACGGGAGCGGAGGATAGCCTCTGTGACCTTCTGAACTGCCTCGTCCTGACCGACAACGCGCTGATGGATAACATCGTCGAGGTGGAGCAGCTTTTCGCGCTCGCCCTCCATGAGCTTTGCAACGGGTATACCGGTCCATTTTGCGACTATGGTCGCTATCTCTTCCTCGGTCACGGTGTCGTGAACGAGAGTATTTTCGGTGCGCTGCTCGCTCTTCTTTTCGGCTTCTGCGAGACGTTTTTCAAGAGAGGGCAGATCGTAATATTTGAGTTTTGCCGCTTTTTCGTATTCGTAGTGAAGCTGAGCCTGCTCAATATCTGCGTGAGTCTGCTCGATTTCCGACTTGAGCTTCTTGACCTCATCGACACTCTGTTTTTCGGCCTCCCAGCGCGACTTCATCTCGTTAAACTTGTCTTTGTATTCGGCGAGCTCGGCGCCGAGCTTCTCAAGACGCTCCTTGGAGAGCTTATCCGTTTCCTTTTTCAGAGCCATCTCTTCGATTTCAAGCTGCATTATCTTGCGGCGTACATCGTCAAGCTCAGAAGGCATTGAGTCGATCTCGGTGCGGATGGAAGCACACGCCTCATCGACAAGGTCGATTGCCTTGTCGGGCAGGAAACGGTCGGTAATATATCTGTCTGAAAGGGTAGCGGCGGCGACAAGTGCACTGTCGTGTATGCGAACGCCGTGATAAACTTCATAGCGCTCCTTGAGTCCTCTGAGTATCGAAATCGTGTCTTCGACAGTGGGCTCGTTTACCATAACGGGCTGGAAACGACGTTCAAGCGCGGCGTCTTTTTCAATATATTTGCGGTATTCGTCGAGCGTAGTCGCGCCGATGCAGTGCAGCTCGCCCCTTGCAAGCATGGGCTTCAAAAGGTTACCTGCGTCCATGCTGCCCTCGGTCTTGCCTGCGCCGACTATTGTGTGCAGCTCATCGATGAAGAGCAGTATCTTGCCCTCGGATTTCTTTATCTCTTCGAGCACAGCCTTGAGTCTCTCTTCAAACTCGCCGCGGTACTTTGCGCCGGCGATAAGCGAACCCATATCAAGGCTGAAAACAGTCTTGTCTTTAAGCCCCTCGGGCACATCGCCGCGTACTATTCTCTGCGCGAGACCCTCGGCGATAGCGGTCTTGCCGACGCCGGGCTCGCCGATAAGCACGGGGTTGTTCTTGGTTTTTCTCGAAAGAATACGAATGACATTTCTTATCTCCGTGTCACGGCCGATAACGGGATCAAGCTCGTTTTCGCGCGCACGCTTGACAAGGTCGGTGCCGTATTTCGAAAGTGCGTCGTAAGTATCTTCGGGGTTGTCACTGGTTACCGGGCTTGTCTTGACCTTTGAAAGCTCATCGACAAAAGCGTTTTTTGTTATGCCGTGAGTATTGAATATTTTTCTGATTTCCGGAGTCATGTTCGTGAATATGCCGAGCATAAGATGCTCAACCGAAACATATTCGTCGTTCATGCTCTTTGCCGTCTTTTCGGCGGTGCGGATAACGCGGTCGGTCTCCGAAGAGAGATACATCTCGCCGCCGGAAACCTTCGGGAGAGTAGCAATATAAGAATCAAGCTCGCCGAGAACGGTGTTGCAGTCAATGCCCATCTTGCCGAACAGGGAGGGGATGAGCCCGCCGTCCTGATCGAGCAGAGAGTAGAGCAGATGCTCGGGGACGAGCGACTGGTTGTCGTTCTCTCTTGCTATGTTCTGCGCGTTCTGTATTGCCTCAACGGTCTTCTGAGTATAGTTCTGAGTGTTCATAAAATCACCTGCTTAGTCTGAGTTTGGAGTTATATTATTATTGACTGCCGCGCGATATATTCTGCGTAGCAGTGCTCGATATCTGCCGGAGAATATCTGCCGGCAAGGAAGCCTTTCATAAGTTTGTCAAACAGCTCTATATATCCGGATATAGCCTGTGCGAGCTCCTCGGTTGAGGAGTTTTTCTTCGGCACGACTATACTGCGGCAGAACTTGTTATAATAGAGGGCATAGTCAACATTCTCTACTCCGTAGTGGGGGAGATATTTTTGCTCTATGCTGTGCCACAGGCGGAAAAAGTCGGTCATGTCGGAGATAAGCGCGGCACTCTGCGTGCGGAATATCACCGAAAGCTCGCCGATGGAATCTTGCCCGTTTTCATACAGCTCCACTTCATATTTGACGGTAGGGCGGTATTTATATTCCAGACTGCTCTTGAGCGACATTGTCAGGTCGTTCGGAGTGAAGAACGGCACAAGCTGCCCGTATGAAGCGACCGCTTCTTCGATAGCCTGGAATACATCGTTTATGCGCCTCTGCGGCGTGACCATGCCGAAATATTCGGCAAGTATCTGATTTATTAAATTCGATCGGTTGGTGCCCTTTTGATGCGCAAGTCTATCCGCTTCGCGGACGACTTCGTCGCTGAGCATCAAACTGTATAATGTTTTCTTCAAGAGTATCAACTCCTTTTGTTTTCTGTTCCCATGATATACCTATTTTAAAAACTTGTCAATATATTTATATAAATGTTCATACAAAGTTAATAAAATTCAAAACGAGTTTGCTAAAAAAGGCCGCCCGAAGGGCAGCCTTTTAAATATAGCTTTAAGATTTTGAGCGTTTTCTCGGCGGCATCTTTTCTCCAAGCACAAATGGTGCGATTTTGTGTATAGGTAAAGCCACCAAAAGGCACAGCCAGATGGAGAGCAATGCCGCAATAGCGCTCCAGAACAGAGATTTGTCGGCGAGTCTTTCCGATATAAACGGGCACAGTGTGTGAAAAAACACTACCGGGAATTTGTGCATAAGGAGTATCGGCATCGTGTTGGAGCCAATATAGGATATAACTTTAAGCTTCGGGATGAAGAAACACAACAAGGTAAATCCGAGTACGGACATAAAAGCGGATAAATAAAATATCAGTATTCTGCCGTATTCGCTGCTCTGATATCCTACGAGAACATTCAGCTTCAGTGCCGAAAATCCTCCGGCGGCGACACATAACAATGATAAAATAAATATGTATGGCTTGCGCAAGGTTTTTTGATTTTGTGCTGCAAATTTTGAGAATAAAACCCCGCTCAGAGAAAACGGGAGCATTGCTATGGCAACATCAGCCTTGAATATCGGCGCTTTTGTCGGAAACAGAGAAAATTTATATATTACATATTGTATGACAATTGCTGCAATTATAGATACACCGAACAAAGCGTATGACAATCGGCGTTTTGAAGTTATTCGGTCTATTATAAATGTTATGGCATACAAAAACAGCAGTTCAAGAAACAGGCACGGCAAAAACCAAAGCGGAGTATTTGCGGCGCAGTATCCTTTTAAAGTGCTTATGATTATGGCAGGAACACTGCTGTCGATTGCCTTCTCCGCGAATGACGAGACGAACTTGCCGAGAATAGCATATGCGCCCCAGCTGACTGCGGCAAATATATAAAACGGCACGAGAAGGCGCGTCAGTTTTTGAATCAGAAACTTCCAGAATCCGTTCTTGTCGCGCGAAAATGTAACGCCGGTCAAAAAGAAAAACAGCGGAACATGAAAAGAATATACATATTGAGCATAGATTCCCTGGTCGTGAAACACATGCCCGATAACTATAAAAAATATACCGATAGCCTTAGCGGCATCGAAAGCAAATATCCGCTCTTTTGAGTTGCTGTTTAAAGTGCTCATTTTTCTCCAATCGGTTTGCAATATTGCTGTATTAATAATTTAAATATAATGCCTGCGTTTTTATACTAACAGGATTCTTTTTGTGTGTCAAGGTTTGCAAATTTCGACTTGAACGATTTTAAGCATAACTTTTTGTTGCAAAACGCGTACTGTTTCTGATATAATTTTCTTGTAGATATAACGGATTATGCTCCGAACGGGGGAGCAAAAAAATAAAGGAGCAATAAAAGATGAAAAAAATAAGAAATGGCATCGCGATAATGCTGACGGTTTTGCTCGCGTTTCTTCTCTGCTCGTGTGCGGGGAATACGGATAGAGCAAAAAACGGCGTTAAAATAACTGCGACCGACGCCAAAACAGAGCAGACAGAAGAATACAACGACGCAGTCTTCAGCATGACTATCCCAAAGGGATGGAAAGTAACCTGCGGCGGCTCTGACATATATCATTCAATAAGAATAAGCGATCCTGATGAGCCGCTTAACTGTATGTTTGTTCTGCTCAAAGCCGATTGTCTTCTTCATTCACAGGAGGGCAAGGACGCATGGAAGGCTGTTTATAACGAGGGCAATCGGGACGCAGTTATTTTCGCAAATGCCCCTGTGCTTGAAAAACCGTCAACCGAAAGCTTTTTTAAGATATTTGCGCAATATGCAGATATGGCATCAAAGTTTGAAGCGGCGTATGTCGGATATTCTTTCCCGCATTATGATAATTTTACCGTTACCGATCGCTTCTCCGGCTCAGGTGACATGGTCAAATATTCGCTCGGTGACGAGTTTTTAAGAGCAACCTTTACGGATAACGGAAGAGCAGGCGAGGGAATGTTCTCTGCCAGCGTAGTTGATTTCAAAGAATCCTTGTACTCCGACAGAACGGTTGCTGAC